>Ga0196977_1000851_pt1 | contig 13643 bp, 12 predicted proteins | sample S3v_1013CmetaG_FD_148634 | JGI IMG/M metagenome (GOLD analysis project Ga0196977, IMG submission 148634) | Soil microbial communities from Anza Borrego desert, Southern California, United States - S3+v_10-13C | ecosystem: Environmental > Terrestrial > Soil > Desert | place: USA: California...
CGCGCCCATCGTCCCGAGTGGGAAGTTCAGGCAGGTGTGGCTCGATAACCGCCCACTGCTCATCGGTTAGTTCTTCGCCTCGTGCCATGCTGAAATGCTAGCACGGGTATTTATGAGACCGCTTCTAGTCAGTAGTCAGTGGCCAGTAGGCTCCGCACGGCGGCGCTGGCGCTGACACGCTGACTGTTCGCCGCCGAAGGTCTTCCTACTGTCTACTGACTACTGACTACTGTCTACTGCCTTATGAGTTCTATCACGCGCGAGGAGTTGTGGCGTTTTCTGAAGGCGGGGCGGGTCGATCCGCTGTACCTGCTCTACGGGCCCGAAGGCTATCTGCGCGACGCGGCGGCGCGGGCCGTGGCGGACGCGGCGCTGAAGGGCGCGGCCCTGCGCGAGTTCAACGAGTCGGGCTTCAGCCTCGCCTCGGCCGACGTGCAGCAGGCCATCGCGGCCGCCGAGCAGTTGCCGATGATGGGCGCGCGCCGCGTCGTGCGCGTCACGGACTTCGCCCGGCTGCGCGAGGCGGACGAGGGCGCGCTCACGCGCTACGTGACGCGCCCCGTCGAGACCTCGGTTGTCATCTTCGTCGCCGACTCGCTCGACAAGCGGCTCAAGCTGAGCAAGACGCTGCTGGAGACCTGCACGAGCGTCGAGTTCGCGGAGCTGAAGGACGCGGAGCTGGCCTCGTGGGCCAAAGACCACCTGCGGAAGCTGGGCGCGACGGCCGACGAGCGGGCGCTGCGGCAGGCGGTGGCGCTCGCCGGGCCGAACGTGCGGCAGGTGGCGACCGAGCTGGAGAAGCTGGCCACGGCGGCGCTCCCCTCGGGCCACATCTCGGTCGAGCTGGTCGAAGACCTCGTCGGCCGCACGCGCGAGCTGTCGAACTTCGAGCTGACCGACCACCTCGTCGCGCGCGACCGCCGGCGCGCCCTGCAAACCCTCTCGCGCCTGCTCGACGACGGGGCCGAGCCGCTGATGCTCATCGGCCTGCTTGCCAGCAGCTACCACCGCCTCGCGCTCGCCAAAGACCTGATGTCGCGCGGCGCGCCGGAGCAGGAGGTCTTCGGCGTCGTCAAGATGCCGTTCCACCAGCGCAAAGAGTTCCTCGCCACCGCGCGCCGCGCCGACGCCGCCGAGCTGGCGCGGCGCATCCGCCGCATCGCCGAGGCCGACCTCGCCATCAAGACCTCGCGGGCCACGCCCCGCCTCCAACTGGAAATGCTCGTCTGCGAGCTTTCGGCCTGAACGGGGGAGCCCGCGCGGGCGAGGGGCGGCGGCGCCGCCGCGCCGCGCTCTTGCGGCCGCCCGCGGTTCGGGGGTATGCTGAGTCGGTAAACGATTGGTCTCCCGTCCGGCTCACTTCAGGCAAAGGAAGAACCTCCATGCGAAACGCTTTGAAGATTTCGCTGCTCGCCGCGCTGGCCGTCTCTTTCGCCGCCGCCGCGCGGGCGCAGGTCAGGGACGCGCGCGTCATCTCGGCGCGCGCCGGCGCCGTCAACTTCGTCTCCGGCAGGGTCGAGTTCAACCGCGAGGGCGAGGGCGCGTGGCAGGCGCTCACCGGCGCGGCCGAGCTGGACAGCGGCGACGCCGTCCGCGCCGGCGCGGGCGGCCGCGTCGAGGTGCTGCTCAACCCCGGCTCGTACCTGCGCGCGGGCGACGGCGCACAGTTCGAGCTGTCCGACGCCTCGCTCGAAGACCTGCGCCTGAAGCTGACGCGCGGCAGCGCCGTCGTCGAGGCCACGGGCTACGGCGAGACCGACCTCTCGATCCTCGTCGAGACCCCGCAGACGCGCGTCCGCATCGTCCGCAGCGGCATCTACCGCTTCAACGTCCTGCCCTCGGGCGTGACCGAGGTCGGCGTGCTGAAGGGGCGCGCGCTGGTCGGCGCCGACGAGATGCTCGTCAAGGGCGGCCGCCTCGTGCGCGCGGGCGAGGGCGCGCCGCCGGAGGTGGCGAAGGCCAAGTTCAGGAAGGAAGACCGCGACGCGCTCGACCTGTGGAGCCGCGAGCGCGGCAAGGAGCTGGCGAAGCTCAACGAGAAAGTCTCGGCGCGCCACGTCGCCACCGTCTTCGGCGCCACCTCCTTCGGCAACAACCTCTTCGGCAACCCGTTCGCCCCGCGGCTCAACGGCGTCTGGTACTTCCACCCCCACCGCGGCTTCTACACCTTCCTGCCGTTCCATTCCTACTGGCGGTCGCCCTACGGCCACGGCTATCACAACCAGCTCTGGGTGTCGCCCGGCTACGCCGGCCGCGGCTACCGCGGCGGGTCGCGCGGGCACGTCGGCGGGGTGGGGGGCAACAACTCGGGCTCGCCGCACGCCGGCAACTCGGGCGGAGGCAGAGGCGGCCACAGCGCGCCGGCGCCGCAGGTGAGGCCCGCGCCCGCGCCGGTGCGCGACTTCCCGCGCGCGTCGCCGGGCGGCCGCGTCGGCTCGCCGATGCCGGCCCGCGGCAGAGAGATGCCGTAAAACAAGTTTCGAGTCCCGAGGTTCCAGTTAAGAACTGAGGCCCGGCCGCGGGGCAGGGCGTTGAGGCCACCTTAACCTTCAACGCCCTGCCCCGCGGCCGGGCCTCCGCCTTTGGTCTACAACTCGAAACGCGAAACTTTATCTCCGCGGCGCGAGTTCGTCCGCGACGACGAGGGCGGAGTGGGTGACGGCGGCGACGCCGTTGCCGGGGAAGACCGTGTCGCCGACGATGAAGAGGTTCGGCACCGTCGTCCGGTGCGTCAGCCCCTCGCGGCCGAAGGCTTCGGGCGTGTGAAGGACGCCGCCGACCATCCCCAGCCGCCGCCGCGTCCGCTCGTAGGCCGTGCGCGGCGTCGCCGTCTCGACGACTTCACAGCCCGCCCCGAGTTCCGGCAGCGCCGCGTGCAGGCGAGCCCAACGCTCTTCGAGGAAGCGCGCGTCCTGCTCCTCGTGCTCCGCCTCGTCCTCGTGGAACGAGAACCACTGCTCGGCGTCGGTGAAGGTCGAGACGGTGGCGGCCCTTTGACCCGCGGGCGCGCGCGCGTCCCACGCGGGCGCGACGCCGAGCATGAGCTGCGCCCGCTCCGGGTCGTAAGCCTCGCCCTCCTGCCAGTCTTCAACGGCCAGCACGCGCTCGGCCGGCAGCCGCCGCGCGGCCTCCTCGTCCACCGCGACGAAGACCTGATACGCGCCCCGGCCGCGCAGCTTCTTCAAACGCGTGCGCGCGTCGGCGGGCGTCCGGCCCGCGCCGACGAGCTTGCCGTAGGTGTCCCAGACCGTCAGGTTGCTGACGACGGCGCGCGTGGCCTCGACGGTCTCGCCGGTCAGGAGTTCGACGCCGGCCGCGCGGCCGCGCGCGTCGAAGGCGAGCCGCAGCGCCGTGGTGTTGAGGCGCACCGCGCCGCCGGCCGACCTGACGGCTCCGACGAGCGCGCCGACCAGAGAGGCCGCGCCGCCTCTGATGGCGTGCATCCCGCGCAGGGGCTGCGCGAGCGCGACGGCCGCGTGGAGGTAGGAGCAATCGTCGCTCGCCGCCTGCGCGTAGATTTGGAGCTGCGCGTCTACAAAGCGCCGGAAGCGCGCGGAGGTGCCGGCGAGGTGGCGCGCGGCCGTGTCGCCACGGCGCGCGAGGACGCGCGGCCACAGGCGCGGCCCGGCCGACGCGAGGCCGAGCCGCCGCAGCCGCGTGGCGGTGGCGAGCGCCGGGTGTTGCCGCGCGGCCCGGTGCAGGACTTCGGCCACCTCGGCGGCCTCGCGGTAGAAGCGCGAGGCCGCGCCGGCGCACTCGGGGAAGGCCGCGCGCAGAGTCTCCTCGAACTCCGCGGGCGGGCCGCCGACGCGCACGTCCGTCCCGTCGGGCAGACGCACGACGTAGGCCGGCGACACCTCGCGCGCCTCGGGCGGGTCTGCGGGCAGTTCGCTGAAGACGCGCTCGTGCGTCTCGCCCGGCTGCCAGCAGGCGTAGAGGCCCGCGCCCGGCTCGAAGCGGTAGCCGGCGTGCTCGAAGGGCGCGGCGCAGCCCCCGGCCTCGCTCTCCCGCTCGACGAGGCACACGCGGAGGCCGCGCGCCGCGAGCAGCGCCGCGGCCGTCAGACCGCCGATGCCGCCGCCGACGACCACGACCTCGTAGGCCATCGTTTCAGAACTGGGAGCCGGCGAGTCGCGCGAGCCACAGGAGGGCGAGCGCCGGGTCGGGCGGCGGGGCCTGCGGGGCCTGCGGCGCGAAGCGTTGGAGGTAGGGGCTGGCGACGATGAAGAGCGACTGGATGCCGTTGAAGACGAGGTGGATGACGAAGCAGGGCAGGAGCTTGCCCGTGCGCGCGCGGATCAGCGTGAGGATCGTGCTCAGCATCAGGATGGTGAAGATGACGCCGAGGCTCGTGATGTACTGCGGCACGTGGACGAGCGCGAAGAGGGCGAGCACGATGACGACCGCCCACGCCGCGCCGATGGCCCTTTGCAGCGCCGAGTAGAGCACGCCGCGGTAGACGACCTCCTCGACGAGCGGCGCGGTGAAGGTGGCGAGGCAGGCGGCGGCGATGGCCGTCGCCCGCGAGCTGTTAATCACCTTGTCGAGCGGCGTCTCGGGGTTGCCTTCGAGGTAGATGACGCCCATGCCGACGAGGAGCAGGAAGACGGCGAGGCCGGCGCTGCGCCAGAACGTGAAGGGCCCGGCCCACTCCCAGCCGAGCGAGGCGAAGAACGGCCGCTTGCCGATGCGCGTGACGATGAGCCACGCCACGCCGAGCGTCAGAAGGTGCGCCGGGATGAGCGAGACGACCTGAAGGAAGACGGCCATCGGGTTGGTGGTCGAGAACTCGCCCAAGTCCTTCGCGCTGACGCCCTGCCGCACGAGGTAGGGCACGAGGAAGAGCGCCTGACAGACGATCATCAGCGCGACGCTCGCCAGCCAGAGGCCCGTCCCGCCCCACACGTTCCACGGCGGGTTGTCCGGGTTCACGTCCCTCGGCGGCGGCGCGTCGTTCGGCGCGAAGTCCGCGTAAGTTTTCGGCGCGACAGGTTCGATGGGAGTGCTCACGAGCCTCAGTGTAAGAGAGAGCGCGCCGGGGGGTCAAACGAAGGGAGTAGACAGTAGACAGTAGTCAGTAGCCAGTAGGAAGACCTTCGGCGGCGAACCGTTAACGTGCCGGCGTCAACATCCGCCGTGCGGAGCCTACTGTCTACTGACTACTGTCTACTGCCTACTTGAAATGCTTCTCCATCTCGTCGCGCGCGGCCTGCATGAGGGCGGGGAGGTCTGCTTCGGTGAGGCCGCGGGTGGGCAGGGGCCGCCCGATGCTCATCTCGACGGGGACGGGCCGGAGCACCATCGAGCCGCGCGGCATCGCGCGCCGCGTGCCGACGATGGCGACGGGGACGACGGGCAGCCCGGCTTCGATGGCGAGCCGGAAGCCGCCCTTCTTGAGCGGCTGGAGCGAGCCGTCGCGCGTGCGCGTGCCCTCGGGGAAGAGGAAGGCCGAGACGCCGCCGCGCAGCTCGCCGGCCGCGCGCCGCAGGCTCGCGACCGCCTCGGCCGTCGAGCCGCGGTTGATCGAGATGTGGCCGCCGCGCCGCATGTGCCAGCCGAGGAAGGGAATCTGGAAGACCTCGCGCTTGGCCGCGATGCGAAGCTGCGCCGGCAGGTAGCCGAGCATCACGGGGATGTCCATCCAGCTCTGGTGCGTCGAGAGGAAGACGTAAGACTCGCCCGCGCGCAAATGGCCCGCGCCGCTTACGCTCACGTCGAGCAGCGCCGTGCGCGCGATCATCCGGCTCCACGCCCGCGCGCACCAGTGCTGGAGCCGGCCCGTCCGGTCGAACAGCGAGAGCGCGAGCGACAAAGACGCCATCACCACCGTGTAGAGCGCGACGAGCGGCCACGCCACGGCCGAGTGCGAATAGTTCCAGACGGTCGGCGGGCGCGGCGGCGCGGTGCGCGGCACGTCGGCCGCCGCGCGCGAGCCGCCCGCCCCCCGCCTCAACTCATCGGCACCGGCACTCCGCACCGCCGTTCTTCGCCTCCCACAGAGACCACGTCTCGTACATGGATTTGAACCACAGGCACAACTCCCGGCTCGAATAGTCCGCGAACCTGAACCGGAACGACTCTAGAAGCTTCCCGTCGCCGTAAATCTTCACGAGGTGACGACGCCCGAGCGCCAGCCCGCCGATCTTCACGCCGGACGCGCCCGAGGTCTCGACCGCGGGGCGGCCGTCGATCTGCACCTTGTAGGCGCGGGCGCGCGGCTCGCCCGCAGGGGTCGCCAAAGACCTCACCCCCACCCCTTCGGGCGGCGGGGTCGCCGGCGCGACGCAGACCGTGCCCGTGCCCGCGCGCCTTCGCGGCTGCGCCCCGGCGGGCGAGACTCCCGGCGCGGCGAGCGCCAGCGCCAGCATCGACAACAACGACTTCGCCCCCAAACTCATCGTCGTCCCTCCCCGTCGGCGTCCGGCCCCGCCTCTCCGATGCCGCCGAGGCGGCGCGAGGCGACGAGCAGGCCGATGATCGTCTTCGCGTCTTCAATCTCGCCGGAGGCGGCCATCCCCAGCGCGCGCGCGAAGGGCAGGCGCACGACCTCGATGATCTCGTCCTCCTCGTGCCGCCGCGCCGTCTCCGTCAGGCCCGTGGCGAGGAAGACCCACAGCCTCTCGCCGCAGAAGCCCGGCGTCGTGTAGAACTCCGAGAGCAGCTCCATGCGCGCTGCGACGACGCCCAGTTCCTCCTCCAACTCGCGCGCCGCGCACGCCGCCGGCCGCTCGCCACCGTCGAGCTTCCCCGCCGGCAGCTCCAAAAGGTACTTCCCCGTGGGGTGCCTGTACTGCCTGACGAGCGCCACCGTCCCGTCCTCGAAGAGCGCGACCACGCCCGCCCCGCCGTTGTGGCGCACCACCTCGCGCGTGTAGACCTGCCCGCCCTCGCGCACCGTGTCCACGGCCACGCCGATGACGCGCCCCTCGTAAATCACCTCGCTCGCCAGCACCGCCGGCATCCCCTCGTTAGACATATCCATCTCTTTAAGAGTTCCGAGTTCCGAGTTGAAAAATCGTCCCCGTCTTCAACTCGTAACCCGGAGCTCTAAACTTCTTCAGTAGGTGTTCGCCCGCGGCAGGAGCGGGTCGGCGGCCGTCGCGGGGCGTTCGTCGTTGAAGCGGATGCCGGTCACTTCGGAGCCGGCGTAGAAGTGGCGGCGGCCGGTGGCGTCGGGGCCGCCGGCGCGGACGGGGTCGGCGTTGACGGCGAAGGCGGGCGCGCGGCCCTCGGAGGGCGGCGTGATTCGCAGCCGGAAGGCGTAGCCCTGCGCGACGAGCACGTCGCCTTCGAGCGGCGCGCGGTAGACGCCGGCCTCGATCATCTCACGGAACGTGCCGTAGCCGCCGCGGGCCTCGCGGTAGAGTTGCTGCGCGGCGGCGATGCCGTCTATGACCGAGACGGCCTCCTGCTCGTTGGCCGCGGCGAGCCGGCGCAGCCGGCCCTCTTCGCGCATCCGCACGAAGAGCACCCACAAGGCGGCCGCGGCCAGCAGCCCCACCACGATGATGACGGCCAGCCGCCGCCACAGGCGTTTCGTTTCCTGACTGTAAGTCATAAGAGAGGGGCCGGGACACGCGGCCGGGCGGCGGCGCGCCCCGAAACTTTCGCCCTCAAGCGACTTTAAAGACCGCCCCTGAACGAGTCTCCGGCCTCAAGCCTCCGGCCTCAGCAGTCCCCTGACCTCGCCGACGAGGTAGAGCGAGCCGGTCACGCAGACGAGGCCGCCCGCGGCGGCGCGCGCCCGCGCGAGCGCTAAGGCGTCGGCGCTCGACGGGGCGAGCGTGATTGTACTCGAACTCGTCGGCGTCGGGACAGCGCGGAGCAGTTCGCCGATTGAGGCCGCGCGCGGGCTGCGCGGCTCGGTCAGGATGAGGTCGGAGGCCGCGGGGAAGAGGAGGCCGGCGATCTCGGCCAGAGCCTTGTCGCGCATCGCGCCGAAGACCATCGTCACCGGCGCGGCGACGAACTCGTCGAGGTAGGCGCGCAGCGCCCGCGCGCCCGCGGGGTTGTGCGCGCCGTCGAGGAGGACGGGCGGGGCGGCGCGCTCGTCGAGCTCCAGCCGGCCGGGGTGCTCCGCGCGTTCGAGACCCGCGACCACCGCCTCGCGCGTCAGCGGGAAGCCTTCGTCCGCCAGAGCCTCCGCGAGCGCCACGGCCGCGGCCGCGTTCGTCAGCTGGTGACGGCCGCGCAACGCGAGGCAGACGCCGCCGTAGTCGTCACGCCCGGTGCGAAGGCGTACGCGCAGCCGCCCGCCCTCGCACCGGCCTTCGACGGCCAGCCAATCGGGCGTGGCGCGCCTCGGCTCGACGCCGCACTCGCGGCAGCGCGCGAGGACGACGCGCTCGGCCTCCGGCTCCTGCGGCGCGACGACGGCCCGCGCGCCGGGGCGGACGACGGCCGCCTTCTCGGAGGCGATCTCGGCGAGCGTGCCTCCGAGGTATTCCTGATGGTCGAGCGCGACGGGCGTGACGGCGACGAGCGAGGCGCCGGCGGCCGTCGTCGCGTCGAGCCGCCCGCCCATGCCGGTCTCCAGAATCGCCAGCTCGACGCGCGCCTCGCGGAAGGCGACGAGCGCCCCGGCCGTCACCTGCTCGAAGAAGGTCGCGAGCGCGCCCGACTCCCTCCGAACCTCCTCGGCCGCGGCGCGCACCTCGGTGGCAGCGCGCGCGAAAGCCTCGCGCGAAAGCTCGCGCCCGCCGACGCGGACGCGCTCCGTGATTGAAATCAGGTGCGGCGAGGTGTAGAGGCCGGCGCGCAGGCCGGCGGCGCGGCAGACGGCGTCGAGCATCGCGGCGGTCGAGCCTTTGCCGTTCGTGCCGGCGATCTGCACCGAGGGGAAGGCGCGCTCGGGGTGGCCGAGGCGCGCGAGCAGGCGCGTCACGTTGTCGAGGCCGAGCTTGACGGCGACCGTCTCGTGGCCGAGGCCGAGGAGGTAGCTGACCGTCTCGTCGAAGTCCACGGCGGCGGGCTTAGTTCTGGTGCTTGGTCGCGGGGGCTTGGGCTTCGGCCGGGCGCGCGGCGGCCGGCGGCTCGGCGGGCGCGCCGTCGCCGTTCGCGCTCTGCGGCAGCTCGGCCCGGACGGGGTTGAACTGCACCTCGGGGTTGAACATGAAGCCGAGCGCCCTGATGATGAAGTCGCGCAGCTCCCGGCGGTCGACGACGGCGTCGAGCATGCCGTGTTCGAGGAGGAACTCGGCGGTCTGGAAGTTGTCGGGGAGCTTCTGGCGGATGGTCTGCTCGATGACGCGGGGGCCGGCGAAGCCGATGAGCGCCTTCGGCTCGGCGAGGTTGAGGTCGCCGAGCATGGCGAAGCTGGCGGTGACGCCGCCCGTCGTCGGGTCGGTCATCACGGAGATGTAAGGCAGCCGCGCCTCGGCGAGCAGCGCGAGCGCGGCCGAGACCTTCGCCATCTGCATCAGGCTGAGCGTGCCCTCCTGCATCCGCGCGCCGCCCGACTGGCTGAAGACGACGACGGCGCCGCGCTCGCGCACGGCACGCTCGACGAGGCGCGTGATCTTCTCGCCGACGGCCGACCCCATCGAGCCGCCGAGGAAGCGGAAGTCCATCGCGGCGACGAAGGCGAGGTGGCCGCCGAGGCGGCCGCGCGCGTTGATGACGGCCTCGGGCAGCCCCGACGCGCGCCGGGCCTGTTCGAGCCGCTGCTTGTAGGGCTTGGTGTCCACGAACCCGAGCGGGTCGGAGGAGGTCACCTCGGCGTCAAGCTCCTCGTAGCTGCCCTCGTCGAAGACCATGGCGAGGCGCGTGCGCGCGTCGAGGCGGCGGTGGTGGCCGCAGTGCGGGCAGACCTGAAAGGACTCTTCGAGTTCGCGCTTGTAGAGGGCCGCGCCGCAGTCTTGGCACTTCTCGAAGACGCCCTCGGTCTTGACGCGCCGCTCGTCCGCCGGGACGGATTCGAGGCGCGGGTTCTTCTTCCGAAACCATGACATGGGAATTCGATGGTCTCAAGTTTCAAGCTCAAAGCCACGAGCCGAAGACCGTCTTCGGCTTTAACCCGAAACCTGAAGCCGGGGCTTGAAACTTGCGTTGCCCGAAGGGTAACACAGCGCGTCTGCGGGCAGAAGCGCGGGGCGGCCTTCAGGGGCGCGCGTCGCGCTCGGCGCGCCGGCGCTCGGCCGTGGCGACCAGCTCCTCGTGCCCGGCGAGGCTCCCCGTCGTGCCGCCGGCGGCGCGGAACTCGACGGCCTCCACGAGCTGCCCGACGACCGCCGCCTCGGCCTCCTCGCGCGTGCCGCGGAAGGTGCAGCCGGCCGCGTTGCGGTGGCCGCCGCCGCCGAAGCGCTCGGCGATGCGCGCGACGTTCACGTCGCCCTTCGACCGCAGGGAGACGCGGTAGGAGCCGGGCGCGGTCTCCTTGAAGAAGGCGCACGCCTCGACCTCGCCGCAGGCCATCGGGTAGTTGACCAGCCCGTCGCCGTCCTCGTCCGACGCGCCCGCGCGCTCCTGCATCTCGTGAGTCTGCACGAGCCACGCCACCCGCCCCGAGGGGTCGCGCCTGACGGTCGAGAGCACCTCGTGGGTCAGCTCGATCTTGCTCCACGGGTAGTTGGCGAAGACGTTCTGCGAGACCTTCGCGGGCTTGACCCCCGCCCGCACGAGTTCCGACGCGACCTTGAAGGTGCGCTCGCTCGTGTTCGAGTAGTGGAAGCTGCCCGTGTCGGTGATGAGCGCGGTGTAGACGCACTCGGCGATCTCTCTGGTGACGCGCACGCCCAGCGCCTTGCAGAGGTTGTAGATCATCTCGCCGACGGCCGAGGCCGTCGAGTCGATCCAGTTGATGTTGCCGAAGAGCGCGGTCGTCGAGTGGTGGTCGATGTTGACGACGAACTGCTCGTCGAGTTCGAGCAGGCCGGGCCGCGTGATGTCCGAGCACTCGATGACGAAGACGGCGTCGTAGGGGCGGTCGACTCTGGGCGTGACGCGGACGCAGGCGGCGCCGGGGAGCTTCGAGTAGGCGTGCGGCACGGCGTCGCGCATGATGACTTCCACGTCCTTTTCGAGCGCGCGCAGCAGCCAGTAGAGGCCGAGCGACGAGCCGAGGCTGTCGCCGTCGGGGCGGATGTGCGAGGTGATCGCGAAGCGGCGCTTCGACTCGATCACTTCGACTACTTGACTGAGCATGTCAATGCGAAAGGGCGGCGGGCGGCGGGCGACGGGCGGCGGGCGGAGGACGAGTCCCCCTCCACGCCGCCCGCCGCCCGTCACCCGTCGCCCTCACTCCTCTCTTCTTCTCCGGCCTCGCCCGCGGGGGCGGGCCGGTCTTTCTCCTGCCCGAGTTGGCTGAGCAGCGCCTCGACGCGCGTGGCCGACTCCTCCACGGTGTCGCGGACGAAGTGCAGCTCCGGCGTGTAGCGCAGATTCAGCGAGCGGCCGAGCTGGCGGCGGACGTAAGGGGCGGCCTTCTGAAGCGCCTTCAGCGCCTCGCCCCGCTCCTCCTCCGTGCCCTCGGCGACGACGTAGACGCGGGCGTCGCGCAGGTTGTCGGCCACGCGCACCTCCGTCACCGTCACGCGCTCCAGCCGCGGGTCTTCGAGCTCGAAGCCCACGATCTGGCTCACCTCCTCGCGAATCAACTCAGCGACTTTCTCGGGCCGACGCATAAAAACAGTGGTCGGTAGCCGGCGGCCGGCGGCCGGCAGAAAAGCTTTTACGCTCTCTGCCGGCCGCCGGCCGCCGGCTACTTAAAGCTCCGTGGCGGCGATGCGCTCGATGACGTACGCCTCGATCTGGTCGCCCACCTTGATGTCGTTGAAGTTTTCGAGCCCGATGCCGCACTCGAAGCCTTCGCGGACTTCGCCCACGTCATCCTTGAAGCGGCGCAGGGAGGCGATGTTGCCCTCCCAACTGACGACGCCGTCGCGGATGAGCCGCGCGCGCGCGTTGCGCCGTATCTGCCCGTTAGTCACGCGGCAGCCGGCCACCGCGCCGACGCGCGGCACGCGGAAGACCTCCTGCACGAGCGCCGTGCCGATGATCTGCTCGCGCTCGATGGCTTCGAGCATGCCGATCATGGCCGCCCGGATTTCCTCTTCGAGCTTGTAGATGATCGAGTGCAGGCGGATGTCCACGTGCTCGTGGCGCGCGATCTCGGCGGCGCGCGTCTCGGGCCGGACGTTGAAGCCGATGATGACGACGGCGCGGCCCGAAGCCTCGGTCTGCGTCGCCGACGCGAGGAGCACGTCCGACTCGGTGATCGCGCCGACGCCGGAGCGGATGACGCGCACCTTGACCGCCTCGGTCGAGAGCTTCGTCAGGGTGCTCTTCAGGACTTCGACCGAGCCCTGCACGTCGGCCTTGAGGATGACGAGCAGCTCCTTGACCTCCTTCTCGCCGAGCGCCTCGATGCCGCGCTTCGTGCTCTGCGCGAGCGTCTGCTGGCGCGCGATCATCTGACGCTGGTGCGAGACCTGCTGCGCCTTCGTGATGTCGGCGACGACTTGGAACGCCTCGCCCGCGTGCGGCACGCCCTGCATGCCGAGCACCTCGACGGGCGTGGCCGGGCCGGCCTCGGCGATGTGCTCGCCGCGGTCGTTGTACATGGCGCGCACCTTGCCGAAGATTTGCCCGACGATGAACGGGTCGCCGACGCGCAGCGTCCCCTGCTGCACGAGCACGGTCGCCACGGCGCCGCGCCCGCGGTCGAGCTTGGCTTCGAGGACGACGCCCGAAGCGAGGCGCGTCGGGCTGGCCTTCAGGTTCAGGATGTCGGCCGTGAGCAGGATGGTTTCGAGCAGCGTGTCGAGGTTCTCGCGCCGCTTGGCCGAGACGGGAACCATCTCGGTCTCGCCGCCCCAGTCCACCGGCTGAAGACCCTGAGTCGCCAACTCCTGCTTGACGCGGTCGGGGTTGGCGTCCGGCCGGTCGATCTTGTTGATGGCGACGACGATGGGCACGCCCGCTGCGCGCGAGTGCTCGATGGCCTCGACCGTCTGCGGCATGACGCCGTCGTCGGCTGCGACGACGAGCACGACCACGTCGGTCGCCTTCGCGCCGCGCGCGCGCATCATGGTGAACGCCTCGTGGCCCGGCGTGTCGAGGAAGACGACCCGCCTCTCCTCGCCGGGCGCGTCCGGGTTGGCCACGTTGACGCTGTAGGCGCCGATGTGCTGCGTGATGCCGCCGGCCTCGCCCGCCGCGACGTTGGCGGCGCGGATGCCGTCGAGCAGGCTCGTCTTGCCGTGGTCCACGTGGCCCATGACGGTGACGACCGGGGCGCGCGGCAGCTCCACGTCGTCCACGTCCTTCTCCAGCATCTCCTCGAACTCGTCCTCGGCGATGGCCTCCTCGAAGTCCACGAACTGCACGTCGAAGCCGAAGCGGCGGCCGAGGTCGCGGGCCACCTCGGTGTTGAGGGCCTGATTGATGGTGGCGAAGACGCCGCGCTGGAGGAGCAGGGCGACGATGTCCTTCGGCTTGATGCCGAGCTTCTCGGCGAACTCCTTGACGGTCGCGCCCTCGACGAGGCGCACCTGCTTGAGGTCGCCGGCCGCCGCGCCGCCGCCGCCCGGCGCGTTGATCGATTGCGCGACGCGGGCTTCGAGCGTGAGCGGCTTGGGCGCGACGAAGTCGCGCTCGAAGCCGCGGCCCCGCGCGTCGCGCCCGCCGCCGCCGGCGCGGCCGTG
>Ga0196977_1000852_pt1 | contig 13633 bp, 10 predicted proteins | sample S3v_1013CmetaG_FD_148634 | JGI IMG/M metagenome (GOLD analysis project Ga0196977, IMG submission 148634) | Soil microbial communities from Anza Borrego desert, Southern California, United States - S3+v_10-13C | ecosystem: Environmental > Terrestrial > Soil > Desert | place: USA: California...
ACTCACGGGAATTAAACGAGAAGGCCCTGCCTTCTCGGCAGTTTGCGGCAACTGCAGGCCAATAGCTCAATTGGCAGAGCAGCGGTCTCCAAAACCGCAGGTTGGGGGTTCGAGTCCCTCTTGGCCTGCCAAATTCACGAAGGTGACGCCCGTGACGACTGATCAGGACGGAAGTCCTCTGGTCAGTCGTCGCTGTGTCACGCCGGGGTAATCGATGGCAGAGGTAGTCAAACAGCAGGAAAGCGCGGTCTCGAAGCCGAAACAGTGGTGGCTCTCCACGAAGGAGTTCTTCCGCGACACGAACTCCGAGATGAAGAAGGTCACCTGGCCGACGCGCAACGAAGTGATCGGCACGACCGGCGTCGTGATCGTCGCCACCATCGTCTTTGCCCTGTTCCTGTGGGGCTGCGACGTCGCCTTCTACAAGGCGATCGACTTCCTGTTCACGAAGTTCGGAGCGAGCACTTAAGCGCATGGTTGAAGCGGCCGGCACGAAGCAGTGGTACATCGTCCACACCTACTCCGGCTTCGAGGAGCGGGTGCGGGAGAACCTCACCCAGCGCATCGAAGCCCTCGGCATGCGCGAGAAGTTCGGCGAGATCAAGATCCCGACCGAAACCCTCGTGGAGATGAAGGGCGGCAAGAAGCGCGAGGTGCAGCGCAAGTTCTTCCCCGGCTACATCCTCATCGAGATGGACATGGCCGACGACGCCTGGCACCTCGTGAAGAACACGCCGAAGGTCACCGGCTTCGTCGGCACCGGCAAGAAGCCGACGCCGCTCACCCCGGAAGAAGTCGATCAGATCCTGACGCAGGTCGTCACCACGAAGGAAAAGCCGAAGCCCAAGCACGTTTACGAGCACGGCGAGCACGTCCGCATCATCGACGGCCCGTTCACGAACTTCACCGGCGTGGTCGAAGAGGTCAACCTCGACCGCAACACGCTGAAGGTCATGGTCACGATCTTCGGCCGTTCGACGCCCGTGGAGCTCGACTTCCTGCAGGTGGCGCGGTTCGACCCGTCGGAAGAGCAGGGCGGCGCCGCTCCTGCGAAGAGATAAACAGTTAACGAATAACGCGTCCTATTGACGCGACTGATTACCACAAGGGATTTACGATGGCTAAAAAAGTAACGGGTTACATCAAACTGCAGATCCCCGCGGGCGCTGCCACGCCGGCCCCTCCGGTCGGTCCGGCGCTCGGCCAGCACGGCGTGAACATCATGGAGTTCTGCAAGACGTTCAACGCGCGTACGCAGGCGCAGCAGGGCCTGATCATCCCGGTGGTGATCACCGTCTTCTCCGACCGCACGTTCACCTTCATCACCAAGACGCCCCCCGCGGCCGTCCTCCTTCTCCGCGCAGCCGGCGTGCAGAAAGGCTCCGGTGTGCCGAACAAGACCAAGATCGGCAAGGTGACCAAGAAGCAGGTCGAGGAGATCGCCCGCACCAAGATGCCCGACCTCAACGCCGCGAGCGTCGAGGCGGCCATCAAGACCGTCGAGGGCACCGCCCGCTCGATGGGCCTGGAAGTCAGCGAGTAAGTCTTCAAACCGCTCAGCGCGTAGCTGGGCAACTGAGTAGGAGGCTCGCAAGAGCCGCTAACACTACAAGGAGGAAATTTGGCCAAACACGGCAAGAAGTATCGCGCTGCGGCCGGGAAGGTCGAACAGCGGCCGTATCAGCTGGACGAGGCGTTCGGTCTGCTCAAGCAGATCGCCTACGCCAAGTTCAATGAAACGGTGGAGCTGTCGATGCTCCTCGGCGTCGATCCCAAGCACGCCGATCAGATGGTCCGCGGCACGACCCTGCTCCCGCACGGCACGGGTCAGACCAAGCGCGTGCTCGTCATCGCACAGGGTGACAAGCAGAAGGAAGCGCAGGAAGCCGGCGCCGACATGGTCGGCGGCGATGAGATGGTCGAGAAGATCCAGGGCGGCTGGGTCGATTTCGACGCGGTCATCGCCACGCCGGACATGATGCGGTCCGTCGGTAAGCTCGGTAAGGTCCTCGGCCCCCGAGGCCTGATGCCGAACCCGAAGACCGGCACGGTGACGTTCGACGTCGCCAAGGCAGTTCAGGAGATCAAGGCCGGCAAGGTGGAGTTCCGCGTCGACAAGACCGCGATCATCCACGTCCCGGTCGGCAAGATCTCGTTTTCCGCCGACCAGCTCAAGGACAACGCCTCGGCGATCATCAACGCCGTCCGCAAGGCGAAGCCCGCGGCTGCGAAAGGCAAATACGTCCGCTCGATCTACATCTCTTCGACCATGAGCCCGTCGGTGAACATCGACACGGCCGTGGCCGAGACGAAAGCGGAGTAAGGAGAAACCATGAAGAATCGCGAACAGAAGGCAGAAGCGATCTCCGAGTTCTCCGAAGGCATCGGCTCCGCGCAGAACGCGTTCGTGCTCGACTTCAAGGGCATCACCGTTCCGCAGGTCACCGAGCTGCGCAAGCAGGTCCGCGAATCCGGTTCGCAGTACGTGGTCATCAAGAACACGCTCGCGCTGATCGCCGTCAAGGACTCTCCGCTCGAGAAGCTCACCGGCCACTTCACCGGCATGACCGCCATCGCGTACAACACGACCGATCCGGTTGCGCTGGCGAAGGTGCTCACGAAGTTCGCCAAGGACGTTCCCAGCGTGCAGTTCAAGGGAGCGCTGCTGGCCGGACAGGTGGTCGCGGCGACCGAGATTCAGAACATCGCCAACCTGCCGTCCCGCGAGGAGCTGCTGTCGAAGCTTCTCTATCTCATGCAGCACCCCATCCGCGGCCTGGCGGTCGTGCTCAACGGCACGATGCGCAACTTCGCAGTGGTCCTCGACCAGATCGCGAAGTCGAAGGGCGGCGGCGAAGGCGAAGCAGCACCGGCAGAGGCAAACGCTTAGTTCGATTGGACGCAAGCTTCGGCTTGCCTGGAATTGACTCTCATCTAGAAAGTTTTGGAGGCTGAAATGGCTATTTCGACTGAAGATTTCGTGAAGCAGATCGAGACGATGACGGTTCTCGATCTCTCCAACCTCGTCAAGGCGCTCGAAGAGCGCTTCGGCGTTTCCGCTGCTGCCGCGACCGTGGCTGCCGCGCCGGCCGCTGGTGCCGCCGCTGCTGCTGCGCCGGCCGAGGAGCAGACGGAGTTCACGGTGGTCCTGCAGGAAGCGGGCGACAAGAAGATCAACGTCATCAAGGCAGTGCGCGAGGTCACCTCGCTCGGCCTGAAGGAAGCGAAGGACATGGTCGAGGGCGCGCCCCAGACCATCAAGGAAGGCGTTTCCAAGGACGAGGCCGCGAAGATCAAGAAAGTCTTCGAGGACGCGGGCGCCAAAGTCACCGTCAAGTAATTGTCGTTTTGAGCGATTCCGGGCGGCGCAATTTGCACCGTCCGGAATCGTGTTTTTCGCGGTACCACATCACTCCGAGCCGGTGAAGGGGGGAGCGGCCTTCACACCACGGCTCACCACATCGCGTACGCCTCTCTTCGTAGCCTGCTGAGAGGTCTCGCCAACACGCGACACAAGGAGTCCTTTTCGATGAACGGAGCTATGCCGAAACAGGAGCCCGTGCGTCACGACTTCTCCAAGATTCGCAGCTACATGGCGCTGCCGAATCTGATCGATGTCCAGAGAAAGTCGTACGAACGTTTTCTCCAGATGAACCTCCTTCCGGAGGAGCGTGAAGACACCGGCCTGCAGTCCGTCTTCACCAGCGTCTTCCCCTTCAGCGATTTCCGTGAGACCTGCTCGCTCGACTTCGTCCGGTTCTCCATCGGGAACTGGGAGTGCAAGTGCGGCCAGCTCAAGGGCCTCGAGCATTTGCGCATGACCTGCGCGAACTGCGGCGCGAAGATCATCACCGATCACCCGCACGAAGAGACCGTCAACTGCGGCCAGTGCGGCGTCATCAATAAGAACCGCGTCGAGGTCTGCGACATCTGCGGCAATCCGGTCGACCTGCAGATGAAGTACTCGGTCGAAGAGTGCCAGGAGCGCGGCATGACCTACAGCGTTCCGCTGAAGGTCACCTTCCGCCTCTTCGTCTACGACAAGGACCCCGACACCGGCGTCAAGCACATGCGCGATGCCAAGGAAGAGGAAGTGTTCTTCGGCGACATCCCGCTGATGACGGACAACGGTACGTTCATCATCAACGGCACGGAGCGCGTCATCGTGTCGCAGCTCCACCGCTCGCCCGGCGTCTTCTTCACGAAAGAATCCGCCCACACCTTCCTCTCGAAGATCATCCCGTACCGCGGCTCCTGGGTGGAGTTCGAGTACGACCAGAAGAACATCCTCTACGTCCGCATCGACCGCAAGCGCAAGTTCCTGGGAAGCGTCTTCCTTCGCGCGCTCGGTCTGACCACGGACGAAGAAATCCTTCGCCAGTTCTACACGCCGATCAAAGTGCGGCTCAAGGACAGCGGTGCCGAGCTCTCGTTCGACCGCCGCGTCCTCGATCAGGAAGAAGCGAAGGAGCGTCACTCGATCCGCGGCCGCCGCGCCGTGCGCACCGTCTTTGCGGGCATCAAGCTCGACCAGAAGATGGCCGACGCGCTCACGAAGAACAACGAAGCGAACGTCAAGGTCGACTACGCCGCTCTCGACAAGGCCGTCTTCCTCGGCGACGTCGTCGATTTCAACACCGGCGAGGTTCTCTTCGAAGCGTCGGAGAACGTTCCGGCCGACTGGGCCGACGTCCTCCGCGATCGCGGCATCAACGAGATCGAAGTGATCTTCCCTGAGTGGGATCTCGTCTCCGACATCCTGCTCAATACGGTTCGCAAAGATACCTCGAAGTCGTTCGAAGCAGCGATCATCGAGATCTACCGCCGCATGCGTCCGGGCGATCCTCCGACCCTCGAGTCGGCCAAGGCTCTCTTCGAAGGCATGTTCTTCGACGCCCGCAAGTACGACTTCTCGCGCGTCGGCCGCTTCAAGTTCAACATCAAGCTCGATCTCGATTCGCCGGTCACGCAGAAGACGATGACGCCGGACGACTTCTACGTCGTCATCAACTACCTGCTCCGCCTCCGCAAGGACGTCGGCCGCGTCGACGACATCGACAACCTCGGCAACCGCCGCGTCCGCGCGGTCGGCGAGCTGCTCGAGAACCAGTTCCGCATCGGCCTCGTGCGCATGGAGCGCGCCATCAAAGAGAAAATGTCGGTCCATCAGGACATCGACTCGGCCATGCCGCACGACCTGATCAACTCCAAGCCGGTCATCGCGGCGATCAAGGAGTTCTTCGGCTCGTCGCAGCTCTCGCAGTTCATGGATCAGACGAACCCGCTCTCCGAAGTCACGCACAAGCGCCGTCTGTCCGCCCTCGGACCGGGTGGTCTGTCGCGCGAGCGCGCCGGCTTCGAAGTCCGCGACGTTCACCCGACGCACTACGGCCGCATCTGCCCGATCGAGACGCCCGAAGGTCCGAACATCGGCCTGATCTCGTCGCTCGCGTGCTACGCGCGCATCAACGAGTACGGATTCATCGAGAGCCCGTACAAGAAGGTCGAGGGCGCCCGCGTGCTCGATCACTACCGCGTCATGAAGACGGGCGACGCCAACTTCACGCTCGGCCAGATCGTCGAGAAGCGCGATCTCCAGAAGGAGAACAACCGCATCGCCAAGGACAACGCCGCTTCGAGCAAGGGCAAGAAGGGTCTTGCTCAGCCGGCCGAAGCCGAGCCTTACGCGTTCTACCTGTCGGCGTGGGATGAGGAGCGTTACACCATCGCGCAGGCGAACGTGATGCTCGACGACGAGGGCAACCTCGTGCACGACCGAGTCATCGCGCGGCAGTCGGGCGACTTCGTCTCCATCGAAAAGGAGAAGGTCGACTTCATCGACGTCTCTCCGAAGCAGCTCGTGTCCGTCGCGGCCTCACTCGTGCCGTTCCTCGAGAACGACGACGCGAACCGCGCGCTCATGGGCGCGAACATGCAGCGCCAGTCCGTTCCGCTGCTCCGCACCGAGTCGCCGCTGGTCGGCACCGGCATGGAGAACGTGGTGGCGCGTGACTCCGGCGCGGTCGTCGTGTGCAAGCGCGGCGGCGTGGTCGACCTCGTCGACTCGAACCGCATCATCGTTCGCGTCGAGGCGGAAGATCAGGAGACCGGTGAGACGCGCGAGTTCGGCGCCGACATCTATCAGCTCATCAAGTTCAAGCGCTCGAACCAGAACACCTGCATCGCGCAGAAGCCTGTCGTTCGCGAAGGTCAGCGGGTCCGCAAGGGCCAGGTCCTCGCCGACGGCCCCTGCACCGATGCCGGCGAGCTGGCGCTCGGCCGCAACATCCTCGTCGCCTTCATGCCGTGGCGCGGCAACAACTTCGAGGACGCGATTCTCGTGTCCGAGAAGCTGGTGCGCGAGGACTACTACACCTCGATTCACATCGAGGAGTTCGAGATCGAAGCCCGCGACACGAAGCTCGGTCCCGAAGAAATCACGCGCGACATCCCGAACGTCTCAGAGTCGGCTCTGCGCGATCTCGACGAGAGCGGCATCATCCGCATCGGCGCGACCGTCAAGCAGGGCGACATCCTGGTCGGCAAAGTCACGCCGAAGGGCGAGACCCAGCTCACTCCCGAAGAGAAGCTGCTCCGCGCCATCTTCGGTGAGAAGGCCGGCGACGTCCGCGACGCCTCGCTCAAGACGCCTCCCGGCATCGAAGGCACCGTCGTCGACGTGAAGATCTTCTCGCGCAAGGGCGTCGACAAGGACCTCCGCGCGAAGTCGATCGAAGAGGGCGAGATCGAGCGGATGAACCGCAACATCCAGGATGAGATCCGGATCATCACCGACGCCCGCAACAAGAAGATCGGTGAAGTGCTCAGCGATCAGAAGCTGCAGCGCGACGTGGTCGACTTCAAGACCGGCGATGTGCTCGTCCGCAAGGGCGAAGTCGCCGATCGCGACGTCGTTAACCGCCTGTCGCGCCGCGAGCTGCTCGCGCTGCCCGTCGAAGAAGAAGCGCGCGAGACCGTGCGCATGTTCGTCGAGCGCGCCGAGAACCGCATCCGCGTCCTCGAACAGAAAGCCGAAGAGCGTCGCGAAGACCTGCAGAAGGGTGACGAGCTTCCCCCGGGCGTCATCAAGATGATCAAGGTCTACGTCGCGATGAAGCGCAAGCTCAGCGTCGGCGACAAGATGGCCGGCCGCCACGGCAACAAGGGCGTCATCTCGCGCATCCTCCCCGAAGAGGACATGCCGTACATGCCGGACGGAACTCCGGTCGAGATCGTCCTCAACCCGCTCGGCGTGCCCTCGCGCATGAACGTCGGTCAGATCCTCGAAACGCACCTCGGCTGGGCCGCGCGCTCGCTCGGTCTCCACTTCTCGACGCCCGTCTTCGACGGCGCGACCGAGAGCGAGATCAAGGCGCAGCTCAAGGCCGCCGGATTGCCGAACGATGGCAAGACCACGCTTTATGACGGCATGACCGGCGAGCGTTTCGAGCAGCAGGTCTGCGTCGGCTACATCTACATGCTCAAGCTCTCGCACCTGGTCGACGACAAGATTCACGCCCGCTCGATCGGGCCGTATTCGCTGATCACCCAGCAGCCGCTCGGCGGCAAGGCGCAGTTCGGCGGCCAGCGTTTCGGAGAGATGGAAGTGTGGGCTCTCGAAGCGTACGGCGCCGCGTACACGCTGCAGGAGCTGCTGACCGTGAAGTCGGACGACGTCGAAGGCCGCTCCAAGATTTACGAGGCCATCGTCAAAGGTGAGGTTCCGGACGATCCGGGCCTGCCCGAGTCGTTCAACGTGCTCGTCCGCGAACTGCAGTCGCTCTGTCTGGATGTGGAGCTGTTGAAGGAATGATTCATCAGCCTTCTCCTCTCCGCGAGAGGGGAGAAGGTGGCCGAAGGCCGGATGAGGGGTTGCCCCTTACCCGGCGCTCCGCGCCACCCTCTCCCCGCAAGCGGGGCGAGGGCTGATCGAGGAACTTGAATGGGACGTAAAGTCACGACGCTCAGCAGAATGCCGAACCCCTCGTGCCGTGCCTGTCACGGCATGGGGGCCATCCGCATGACCGTCCATTTCCACACGGGCGATCACGAGTGGGAAGCACCGTGCTGGGAGTGCTTCGGCAGCAACGTGAAACTGTCGTTCCCGCATCCGACGCCGACGAACAACTGACGATTACAAATCGCTCCTAAACAAAGGGAGGCGCACATTGGAAAGCTTCAACGCACTGTTTCAACCGGCCAAAGCCCAGGCGATCAACGATTTCAACGCGATCAAGATCAGCCTCGCTTCTCCGGAGAAGATCCGGTCGTGGTCGTACGGCGAGGTTACCAAGCCGGAGACGATCAACTACCGCACCTTCAAGCCGGAGCGCGACGGTCTGTTCTGCGCGAAGATCTTCGGCCCGATCACCGACTGGGAGTGCTTGTGCGGTAAGTACAAGCGCATGAAGCACCGCGGAGTCATCTGCGACAAATGCGGTGTCGAAGTCACGAAGTCGAAGGTCCGCCGCGAGCGCATGGGTCACATCGAGCTGGCCTCGCCGGTCTCGCACGTCTGGTTCTTCAAAGGCCTGCCGTCGCGCATCGGCCACCTGCTCGACATCTCTCTCCGCGATCTCGAGCGCATCCTCTACTTCGAGTCGTACGTCGTGATCGACTCCGGTGATCTCACCGGCGTCATCAACGAGAAAGAGCTGCTGCCCGAAGAGAAGTATCGCGAGTTGCGCTCGCAGTACGGCGACGTCTTCGTCGCCAAGATGGGCGCCGAAGCGATCAAAGAGCTGCTTCGCCGTGTGAACGTCGAAGAGCTCAGCGACGAGCTGCGCCTGATCATGCGCACCGAAACGTCGCAGATCAAAAAGCTGAAAGCCGCCAAGCGGCTGAAGGTGGTCGACGCGTTTCGTAAGTCGGGACATCGTCCGGACTGGATGATCCTCGACGTCATCCCGGTCATTCCGCCTGAGCTGCGTCCGCTCGTGCCTCTCGATGGCGGCCGCTTCGCGACGTCGGACCTCAACGATCTCTATCGCCGCGTCATCAACCGCAACAACCGCCTCAAGAAGCTGCTCGAGCTCCGCGCGCCGGACGTCATCGTGCGCAACGAGAAGCGCATGCTGCAGGAAGCGGTCGACGCGCTCTTCGACAACGGCCGCCGCGGCCGCGTGCTGAAGGGCTCGAACAACCGCCCGCTCAAGTCGCTTTCCGACACTCTCAAGGGCAAGCAGGGCCGCTTCCGCCAGAACCTCCTCGGCAAGCGCGTCGACTACTCCGGCCGTTCGGTCATCGTGGTCGGTCCCGAGTTGCGTCTGCACCAGTGCGGCCTGCCGAAGAAGATGGCGCTCGAGCTCTTCAAACCCTTCATCTATCACAAGCTCGAGCAGCAGGGCCTGGTCGGGACGATCAAGGCCGCGAAGGAGCTCGTCGAGCTGCAGACCAACGAAGTGTGGGACGCGCTCGAAAGCGTCATTCGCGAGCATCCCGTGCTCCTGAACCGCGCGCCGACGCTCCACCGTCTCGGGATCCAGGCGTTCGAGCCGGTGCTCGTCGAAGGCAAGGCCATCAAGATCCATCCGCTGGTCTGCACCGCGTTCAACGCCGACTTCGACGGCGACCAGATGGCCGTGCACGTGCCGCTCTCGCCCAAAGCTCAGGTCGAGTCGCAGGTGCTGATGCTGGCCTCGAACAACATCCTCTCGCCCGCGCACGGCAAGCCGCTCGCCGTGCCGTCGCAGGATCTCGTCCTGGGCTGCTACTACCTCACCAAGGCCAAGCCGAACGCGAAGGGCGCCGGCAAAGTCTTCGGTTCGTTCGATGAGGTCATGATCGCGCTGCAGTCCGGCGAGGTCGAGCTGCTCACGCCGATCCGCTGCCGCGTCTCCGGCCGCTTCATGGACCTGACCAAGCAGTTCAACGATCAGGACATCGTCCGCGCGGAGATCCTCGAGCTCGACAAGCAGCTCGTCGAGACCACCGTCGGCCGCGTCGTCTTCAACATGCACGTGCCCGAGCAGATCCCCTTCATCAACGGCCTGCTCAAGAAGAAGGGCCTGCAGGAGCTCGTCAACTACTGCTTCATCAACTACGGCAACGACCTCACCGTGGAGATGCTCGACGGTCTCAAGGACCTCGGCTTCCTCTACGCGACCAAGGCCGGTGTCTCCATCGGCGTCGACGACATGGTCATCCCGGCGCGCAAGCAGGAGATCGTCGAGAACGCCCGCAAGGCTGTGCTCGAAGTCGAGCGCCAGCGCCTCGACGGTGCCATCACCCACGGCGAGCGCCACAACAAGATCATCGACATCTGGCACCGCGCCACCGAGAACGTCTCCGATGAGATGTTCGCCGAGATGAAGCGCGTCGAGGCCGAGCGCAACGAGTTCAACCCCATCTTCATGATGGCCGACTCCGGCGCGCGCGGTTCCAAGGAGCAGGTCCGCCAGCTCGCCGGCATGCGCGGCCTGATGTCCAAGCCCTCGGGCGAGGTCATCGAGACGCCGATCACCGCCAACTTCCGCGAGGGTCTGTCGGTGCTGCAGTACTTCATCTCCACGCACGGCGCGCGCAAGGGTCTCGCGGATACCGCTCTGAAGACGGCGGACTCGGGATACCTCACGCGCCGTCTGGTCGACGTCGCGCAGGACGTCATCATCACCGAGCAGGATTGCCAGACCTTCGACGGCATCGTCGTCACTCCGATCATGGAAGGCGGCGACATCCTCGAGCCGTTGCGCGACCGCATCGTCGGCCGCATCTCGCAGGAAGACATCTACGATCCGCTCACGGGCGACCGCTTGGTGGCGCAGAACGAGGAGCTTTCCGACGAGCTGGCGAATGCGATTCAGGAAGCGGGCATCGAGCAGGTCAAGATCCGCTCCGTGCTCACCTGCGAAACGCGTCGCGGTGTATGCCGCCGCTGCTACGGCCGCAACCTCGCGAGCGGCAAGCTCGTCGAGATCGGCGAGGCGGTCGGTGTCATCGCCGCCGAGTCGATCGGCGAGCCGGGTACGCAGCTCACCATGCGTACGTTCCACGTCGGCGGTACGGCGTCGCGCGTTTCCGAGCAGTCCAAGCACGAGGCGACCAGCCCCGGCAAGGTGCAGCTCGTCAACGTGGCCACCGTCACGAACAAGAACGGCGAGCTGATCGTCATCAACCGTAACGGCAAGCTTCTGATCATGGAGGACATCCCGACGCGCAAGTCGAAGAAGGCTGGCGCGGAGGACCTGGCGGCGGGCTCGCGTGAGAAGGAGCGTTACGCGCTCGTCTACGGCTCCACGCTGAAGGTGCAGGACGGCCAGCATGTCGAAGCGGGTCAGCCGCTCGTCGAGTGGGATCCGTTCACCTCCGCCGTGCTCACGGAGCTCGGCGGCAAGGTCAACTTCAAGGACATCGTCGAAGGTGAGAACGTCCGCGAGGAGACCGACAAAGTCACCGGTCTCACGCAGATGGTCATCGTCGAGTCGTCGACCGCCGAGAAGCGTACCCCCACCCTCATCATCAAAGCCGGCCGCGGCGAGGAGCGCAAGTACCTGCTTCCGACCGGTGCCCACGTCATGGTGCACAACGGCCAGGAAGTCCATCCAGGCGACGTGCTCGCGAAGATTCCTCGCGCGACCACGAAGACCAAGGACATCACCGGCGGTCTGCCGCGCGTCGTCGAGTTGTTCGAAGCTCGTCACCCACGCGACAAGGCCGTCATCACCGAGGTCGATGGAACCGTGCATCACGGTGCCATCGTCAAAGGCATGCGCCGCATCATCGTCGAGACGGACGAAGGTACGCGCCACGAGTACAGCGTTCCGCGCTCCGTGCACGTCAACGTGCAGGAGATGGAGCGCGTGCGCGCCGGCGATCCGCTCATCGACGGTCCGATCGATCCGCACGATGTGCTGGCCGTCCTCGGCATCAAGGAGCTGCAGCGTTACCTGGTCGACAAGATCCAGGAGGTCTATCGCTCGCAGTCCGTTGCCATCAACGACAAGCACATCGAAGTCATCTGCCGTCAGATGCTGCGCTCTGTTCGCGTGACGCGCGTGGGCGATACGGACTTCCTCGTGGACGAGCAGGTCGATCGCTTCCGCTTCATGGAAGAGAACGAGAAGGTCATGAACCGCGGCGGCGAGCCCGCCGACGGCGTGCCCCTGCTTCTCGGCATCACCAAAGCGTCGCTGTCGACGGAGTCCTTCATCTCCGCGGCGTCGTTCCAGGAGACCACGCGCGTCCTCACGGAAGCCGCGATTGCGGGCCGTGTCGACTACTTGCGCGGCCTCAAGGAAAACGTCATCGTGGGCCGCCTCATCCCCGCCGGCACGGGCATGCCCACCTACCGCGAGGTTTACCTCGAGAAGGACGAGCCGCCCGCGCAGCCGTCCCTCGAGGAGCTCCTGCAGCGCGAGTCGGAAGACGAGGATGCACTGTCGTTGGCGGACTTCGACGACGAGCAGTAATCGCGATCTTCATCGCAGTGAATCGCATCGGGCGGCTCGAAAGAGCCGCTCGAATGTTTTATTGGCCGGCCTCTTATGCGCGTCTACTCCGTCGAGACAGTTGCATTTCGCATCGCTCCGAGGGAGCCTCGGGGTATGGATCAGAAGCCGAGATTGCTCGTGATGGTGCATGAAGCCTTGCGGAGCCGTCACTACAGCCGCAGAACCGAAGAGGCCTACATCATGTGGATCAAGCGCTTCATCTTCTTCCATAACAAGCGGCATCCGGCATCGATGGGGGGCGAGGAGGTGAACGCTTTCCTGAGCTGGCTGGCGACGGATCAAAACGTAAGTGCCTCGACACAGAATCAGGCACTGGGCGCGCTGCTGTTTCTTTATCGTCATGTGCTGGAAGATCCTTTGCCGTGGCTGAAGGACGTCGTTCGCCCGACCCGTCCTGCGCGGCTGCCGGTCGTCTTGACCACAGACGAAGTGCGAAGTGTCCTCAGTCATCTGGCCGGGATGCCGCATCTTGTTTCGTTGCTCCTGTACGGCGGCGGCCTGCGCCTGTTGGAGGGACTGATGTTGCGGGTGAAGGACGTTGACTTCGAGCGAGGCCAGATCCATGTCCGCGATCCGAAAGGTGGTCGGGACCGTCACACAATGCTTCCTCAGATGGTTGTTCCCCTGTTGCGGCATCAACTCGAGCACGCGCGGACAGTTCATCAAGCCGACCTGCGGAGCGGGTTCGGTGACGTATGGCTCCCCGAAGCGATCGAGCGCAAAATCCCGACCGCCGGACGAACCTGGGGTTGGCAATGGGTCTTCCCGGCGACCTCGCGCTACAAGGAATCGACAGGCCTCGAGCGCCGGCATCATCTCCACGAGAGCGTCGTGCAGCGTGCCGTGAAGCATGCCGCGAACGAGGCCGGCCTCGACAAGCGCGTCACCTGTCACACCTTCCGTCATTCCTTCGCCACGCATCTCCTCGAGCGCGGCCACGACATCCGCACCGTTCAGGAGCTCCTCGGCCACCGCGACGTCAGCACCACCATGATCTACACGCACGTCCTGCGCTACGGCGCTCGCGGCGTTCGTAGCCCACTGGACGCCATTTGAGGTGACGTGCCCCCGCGTTTCGTACCAGCCGATATGTGAGTCGGTTGATGATGTGGAGCTGAGACTTACTCCGCTCCGGCCTCTATTCTGCCAGTAGCAGAGGCTGTGGGAGATGTGGGAAACGCGGG
>Ga0196977_1000854_pt1 | contig 13612 bp, 10 predicted proteins | sample S3v_1013CmetaG_FD_148634 | JGI IMG/M metagenome (GOLD analysis project Ga0196977, IMG submission 148634) | Soil microbial communities from Anza Borrego desert, Southern California, United States - S3+v_10-13C | ecosystem: Environmental > Terrestrial > Soil > Desert | place: USA: California...
GGAAGAAGTGAGCCAGCTGATGAAAGGAGAAAAAGGCACGCCGGTGAAAATGACCGTAGAGCGCTACGGCGAAAAGCAGCCGCTCACGCTCGAGCTGAGGCGCGAGGAGATCAAGCTCGACAACGTTTCCTATTACGGGCTGATCAACGACAGTACCGGCTACATCAAGCTCGACAAGTTTTTGGAAAACTCATCGAAAGAAGTGAAGGACGCGCTGATCACGCTCAAGCAGAAAAACATCAGGCAGCTCGTGCTCGACCTGCGCGGCAACGGCGGCGGCATCTTGCAGGAAGCGGTGGCCATCGTCAACCTTTTTGTTCCCAAAGGCAAGAAGACCGTCGTGCAGCGCGGGCGCAGGGCGGAAAGCACCGCGGATCATTTCACGCGCGAGCATCCCATCGACGTGAACATCCCGCTGGTGGTGCTCGTGGATAAAAATTCCGCTTCGGCTTCCGAGATCGTCGCAGGCGCGATACAGGATTTCGATCGCGGGGTGATCGTGGGGCGGCCTTCGTACGGGAAAGGGCTGGTGCAGCAAACGTTCCGTTTACCGTACAACAGCATGGTGAAGATCACCGTCGCCCGCTACTACACGCCCAGCGGCCGCTGCGTGCAGATCCTCGACTACAGCCACCGCAACAGCGACGGCAGCGCCGTCCGCCGCGCGGACTCCACCTTCGCCGCGTTCAAGACCGAGCACGGCCGCACGGTGTACGACGGCAGCGGCATTCATCCCGACGTGAAAGTGAACGAGCGCAAGTTCGCCGGCATCGCGCAAAGCATCGGCGGCAAGCTGCTCTACTTCGATTACGCCACGCGCTACCGCAGCACGCACAAGAGCATCGCCGCCGCCGCGCAGTTCAAGCTGAGCGAAAGCGAGTACAAAGATTTTCTCGCGTTCATCAAGGACAAGTCGTACGATTACACGACGAAGGCCGAAAAAGATTTAGAAAAATTCCGCGCTTCCGCCGAGAAAGAAGGCAGCCTCTCATTGGTAAAAAGCGAATACGACAACCTCGCCGCCAAGCTGAAGACTGAAAAGCAGAACGATCTGCAGACGTACAAGAACGACGTGCGCGAGCTGCTGGAGAATGAGATCGTTTCCCGCTATTATTTCCAGACCGGCCGCGCCGAGCTCGCCCTGCGCTACGACCAGGACGTGACGAAAGCGGCGCAGGTGCTGTCGGATCGCAAGCTGTACCATTCCATCCTGAAAGGCGAAGGACAGTACATGGTGATCGGGAAGAAGGAGAAGAGCTCGGAAGGGTAGCCTCCGCACGGTCTCTTTTGATATGCGGACGTGCAGGTTTTCAGGTATGCAGATGAAACAAGCGCACATCTGCATATCTGAAACCTGCATATCGATACAATCCCCAAAATCTGCGGTTCTCGTTATGAATTTCAACTTGTTGAATAAACGAGTTTCCTGTGCTATTGGAGAAGCCGCGAAAATATCCAGGAATAAAGCGCTCACTATCGCCGGTTATGCGCAACTTTATAGCGCCCATGCCGGCTTCAAGCCGACTGCAAAAGGGCAAAAATAAACTTCGCAAAAGCAAGGCATCTTGGATACCGTCAAAGCAAAATTAATGGAAGCCGAGGCAAAGGCGCTTCACTTGTTTAATGCCATAGAAGAGCGTAACCTGATCGTTGCAGGTAAATCGGAAGGGCAGATCAACACTGAAATTTACAACCTTGCTTTTGAGCTTTTCGGAGTTGAAAAATACTGGCATAAAAGAATTGTAAGAGCGGGAGCTAATACTTTACAACCTTATGATGGAAACCCGCCTGACCTGATCCTCCGGCAAGACGAAATTATTTTTCTTGATTTCGGCCCCATATTTGAAGATTGGGAAGCCGACTATGGCAGAACGTATGTGATCGGCAACGACCCGTACAAGCACCAATTGAAAAAGGACATTGAAGCGGCCTGGCACGAAGCGAAGGCCTGGTTCGGCAGGCAGACCAAACTTACAGGAGCAGAGTTCTGGCAATACATTAATGAGCTTGCGAAGCAATACGGCTGGGCTTATGGCGGGCAGCTCGGCGGACATCTTATCGGGCATTTCCCCCACGAAAGATTAGAGCCGAAAAATTATGGGCTTTATGTGCATCCCGAAAATCACAATGACATGTTCTTGCCTGACGCAAACGGCAACAAGCGGCATTGGATCTTAGAGATTCATTTTGTGGACCGGGAAAAAGAAATAGGCGGTTTCTTTGAACAGCTGTTAACTTGATCCGGCAGAGCAACGGATCAAACCAGCTTGCGGATGTTGAGGATCGGTCCGCCGCACACGCCTTCCCTCCGATATGCAGTACGCAGATTCCAGGTATGCAGATGAAAAGCGCACATCTGCACATCTGGAATCTGCACATCGACCGAGGTGCAATGTTTCAGCATAGGCGCCTACTGCCGGATTTCTTTACCTTTGCCCCGGCATTTATCCATCTCATGCGCTCGTCTCTCTTCCACCGGTTCATTCTTTTTTTCCTGCTCCTTCCCTTCGCCGCAGGCGCGCAGTCGCCTTCGCAGGGCTGGTCGCTGCAGCAGTGTGTTGATTACGCGCTGGCGAACAACATCACCGTGCTGCAGGCGGACATCAACGTAGAGATCAGCAAAGTGAACGTGCTGCAAAGCAAAGCCAACGTGCTGCCTGCAGTGAACGGCACTTTCTCGCACGCTTACAACTACGGCCGCACGATCGACCGCTTCACCAACCAGTTCGCCAACGACCGCGTGCTCTCGCAGAACTTCTACCTCAGCGCGAACATGATCGTTTTCCAGGGCCTGCAGAACTGGAACAGCATCAAGCAAAATCTTCATGCGCTCAACGCCAGCCGCTACCAGGTCGACCAGACGAAGAACGACATCGCGCTGAGCGTAGCGACCGCTTTCCTTCAAGTGCTTTACGCGCAGGAAAGCCTCGACATCGCGCGCAAGCAATCCGATCTCACGCGCGAGCAGGTGAAGCGCACCGAACGCCTCGTGGAAGTCGGCAGCCTGGCGCGCGGCTCTTTGCTCGACGTGCAGTCGCAGCTGGCGCAGGAAGAATTGAACCAGGTGAACGCGGAGAACCAGCTTCGCCTCGCGTACCTCTCGCTTACGCAGCTGATGAACCTCGACTCTGCTACGACGTTCGCCATCGCGCGTCCGCAGATCGCCACGCCTTCGGAAGCCATTCTCGCGATCACGCCCGAGCAGATCTACAGCTCCGCCCTGAACACGCAGCCCGGCGTGAAGAGCGGGGAGGAGAGCCTGAAGAGCGCGGACAAAGCGGTGGACGTGGCCTGGGGCGGGCTGAGCCCTTCGGTGATGCTGAACGCGGCTTACGGCACAGGTTACTCCGGCGCCAGCCAGCAGATCCAAACCACGAGCTGGGACGGCTCCACGTACGACACGACGGGCATCACCACGGGCGGGCAGTTCACGCTCACGCCGCATTTCAACTACACCTTCCAGACGATCCCCTTCTCCGAGCAGCTCGACAACAACCTGAACAAAAGCTTCGGCGTACAGGTGAACGTGCCGATCTTCAACCGCCTGCAGGTGCACACCGGCATCCGCCGCGCGGAGCTGCAGCGCGAGAACACGCGGCTCGGGTTAGAGCAGACGAAGCTGCAATTGTACAAAGACATCCGCCAGGCGCACGCCGACGCTTCCGCCGCGCTCTCGCGCTACAAAGCTTCGGAGAAAGCCGTCGAGGCCATGCGCGAATCGTTCCGCTATACCGACCAGAAATTCAGCGTGGGCGCCGTGAACGCGATCGATTACAACACGGCGAAAACGCAGCTCACCCGCGCGGAGTCGGACCTGCTGCAGGCGCGCTACGATTACATCTTCAAGCTGAAAGTGCTCGACTACTATCAAGGTAAACCGATCATGTTCTGATCTCCTATGAAACGTATTATTCTTTTTGCCGTCCTGGGCGTCATTATCCTCATCGTTGTCGCCGTGCTGGCTAAAGGTTCCGGCACCCGCGCCGTGGATGTGAACACGGAGAAAGCCGAAAGGCGCAACATTACCGAAACCGTTTCCGCCAACGGCAAAGTGCAGCCCGAAGTGCAGGTGAAGATCAGCTCCGACGTTTCGGGCGAGATCGTCGACCTGCAGGTGAAAGAAGGCGATACGGTGAAGCAGGGACAACTGCTGCTGAAGATCGATCCGAAAATTTACATCTCCATCGTCGAGCGCGCGCAGGCCGCCGTCAGCACTTCGCAGGCGAACCTCTCCAACAGCAAAGCCCGCCTCACGCAGGTGAAAGCGCAGTTCGTGAACGCGGAGGCGGTCTTCAACCGCAACAAAAAATTATTCGACCAGGGCGCCATCTCGCAGGCGGAATTCGACCAGGCGAAAAGCTCGTACGAAACCGCCAAGGCGGAAGTAACCGCCGCGGAAGAAACGGTGGCCGCTTCCGAATTCAGCGTGAACAGCGCGATGGCTTCGCTGAAAGAAGCGAACGACAACCTCAGCAAAACGAGCATCTACGCCCCCGTCAACGGCACGGTCTCCAAGCTCAACGTGGAAAAAGGCGAGCGCGTGGTCGGCACTTCGCAAATGGCCGGCACCGAATTGCTCATCATCGCGAATCTTTACGAAATGGAAGTAAGCGTGGACGTGAACGAGAACGACATTCTCCGCGTGAACCTGGGCGACACGGCGATCGTGGAAGTGGACGCGTACAACAACCGCAAGTTCAAAGGCATCGTGACGGAAGTGGCCAACTCCGCCGCCACTACCGGCCTCAGCGCCGACCAGGTGACCAACTTCGCGGTGAAGATCCGCATCCTGCGCAGCTCGTACATGGACCTGATGGATCCCAAGTTGCCCAGCCAATTCCCCTTTCGCCCGGGCATGTCCGCCACCGTCGACATCATGACGAAATCCGCGTTCAACGTCGTCTCCGTCCCCATCCAGGCCGTGACCACGCGCACCGATACGGGCGAAGGAAAAAGCATGCTCGACGTGAAAGGAAAGCCGGAAGAGAAAAAAGAGGAAGACGAAGGCGGCGTCGTGGCGAAAGACGTGAACCAGAAAAAATCGGAAGAGAACAAGCCGGAAGAAAAGAAAGCCATCGAGTGCGTGTTCGTTTACAGCGACGGCAAAGCGAAGCTCGTCCCGGTGAAGGTCGGGGTGCAGGACAACCTGTACATCGAGATCATCTCCGGATTGAAAGAAGGCGACGAAGTGATCTCCGCACCCTACAGCGCCGTGGCCCGCTCGCTCTACAACGGCAGCCCCGTGAACAAAGTCTCGCGCGAAGCCCTGCTGAACACCAAAGAATAATTTCGGATATACGATTTCGGATTTCGGATATGGCGCACGTCCCGGCGCGCGTGGAATAATTTCGGATATGACGCACATTCCGGCGCGCGCGGAAAATTCGAAATCCGAAATCGTACATCCGAAATAGCCCCGATCATTTTTTTAGCATACATGGCTTTACTGCTTCTCATCGAAACGTCCACTACTGTTTGCTCTGCTGCGCTGGCACGGGATGGGGAAGTAATTTCTTCCCGTGAGACGAATGACGGTTACGCGCATGCCGAACGGCTCACGTTGTTTTGCGAAGCGGTGCTGAAAGAAGCGAACGTTTCATTCGGCGAATTGCAGGGCGTCGCCGTCAGCCGCGGGCCGGGCTCGTACACCGGGCTGCGCATCGGCCTTTCCGCCGCGAAAGGATTTTGCTACGCGCTCGATATCCCGCTCATGACTGTCGATACGCTGAAGACGATGGCGGCCGGCATGCGGGAAGACGCGCGCGAAGGTGTGCTTTGCCCGCTCATCGACGCGCGCAGGATGGAGGTGTACTGCGCGGTGTACGACTTGGCATTGAATGAAAAAGAAGCGGCGCGCGCCGAAGTCGTGGATGAAAATTCTTTCCGCGCTTTGCTCGACAATAATGTCGTGCTCTTCTCCGGCGACGGCATGCCTAAATGCCGCGAGCTGCTGGGCAAGCATCCGAACGCGCGCTTTACGGAAGCGGGAATACCTTCTGCGAAACACTTGGCGGCATTGGCGGAAAAGATGTTCGCCGAAAATCAATTCGAGGATCTCGCCTACTCGGAGCCTTTCTATCTGAAAGCCTACATCGCCGGGAAAAAACCCTCGGCCTGATCGCGCGCGCTTGCCGGGGCTTACTTCAAACCTGTTTTTGAGATAAGCTCTAACTTGCTGTGAACTTTCATGCATCTCACATGGGCCTGCAGCTTTTTCCCGTCATCCCTGCGCTTCAGCCGTACGTGAAAGTGATCTGCTCGATGGAGATCGGCGATCCTTCCGAAGCGCCGCTGTTCCGCGTGCTGCCCGATGCCTGCGTGGAGCTGTTCATCAGCTACCGGGAAGCGCCGCTCGCGAAGCTCGCGGGAAAAAGCAGTTTCGATCCCTCGCGCAGCTTCGCCGTGTCCCGCATGCGCAACTTCATGGACGCGCAGATGCGCGAAGGCTCGGGCTGCATCGCCGTCTGCCTGCACCCCGGCATGGCCCATCATTTTTTCCCGCTGCCGATGAATGAATTGTCCGACACGGCCACGGAGCTCGACGCGCTGTGGAAAACGGGATGGCGCGAACTGGAGGAGCGCGTGGGCGAATCGGGAGATAACGATACGCGCGTGCAGCTCATCCAGCGCTTTCTCCTGCGGCAATTGAAACGTTACGGCAAAGAAGAAAAAGCGTTCACGCATTGCCTCCGGCAGGTCGATTTTTTAAAGGGACAGGTCGCCATCCCGCAGCTCGCGCGCGAGGCCGGGCTCAGCCAGCGCCAGCTCGGGCGCTTGTTCCAGCGCCAGCTCGGCATGCCCGCGAAAGAATACGCGCGCGTCAGCCGCTTTTTGCATTCGCTGGAAAACCTGAAAAAGCGCCCGGGGCTGAGCCTTACCGCCATCGCCTATGAAAGCGGGTATTACGACCAGGCGCATTTCATTCACGACTGCAAAGCCTACGCGGGGCTGAGCCCGAAAGGATTGCTCGCCGCAGGGAACGTGCTGTATTAAAGCTGTCCAATTTTTACAATTCACGGATAGTCTCCCCGCGCACCTTTGCTCAAAAAAAGAAACATGCGAAAGATCATTCTCGGGCTCGCCGTCAGCCTCGACGGCTACATCGAAGGGCCGAACGGCGAATACGACTGGTGCTTCACCGACCAGGATTACGGGATGTCGGAATTCTTCAAGCGCATCGACGCAGTGTTCATCGGCAGGAAAAGCTACGAGATGTCGCTGGGCATGGAAGGCGGCGCGGACTGGATGCCGAAGATGAAAGAATATGTTTTCTCCAACACGCTGAAAAAAGTAAAAGGGGACACGATCCTCGTCAGCGGCGATCTGAAAGCAGAAATTGAAAAGATCCGGCAGGAGCCCGGCAAGGACATCTGGCTGTTCGGCGGCGCCTCGTTGAACCGCGCGCTGATGAATCTCGAGCTGATCGACGAGCTGTCGCTGGCGATCCACCCGATCCTGCTCGGGCAAGGCAAGCCCCTCTTCAGCGGCATCGGGCACCGCATCCCCTTGCAGCTGATCGATGCGAAAACGTATTCGACGGGATTAGTGCTTGTGCGCTACGAGCTGGCGCGGGAGAAATAAAAACGGCCTGCTAAAATAAAGACCGCCTTCTTGCCGACAGTTGCGATAATTAACTTTGCGCAACCGTACGGCAATGGATCGCGTTCTCTCTTCCGTCTTTTTACTCCTGCTCTCAGTTCTCGCACAGGCGCAGGCCGGCGTGCAAACCGTCCGCGGCGTCGTGCTCGACAACCAAACGAAAAGCCCGCTGCCGGGTGCGGTGGTCATGCTGGCGGACAGCATGCGCATCAACTCCGTCGCGAACGAGAACGGCGAGTTCCGCCTGCAGGGTGTTCCGCTGGGGCGGCGCAGCGTGCGCATCACCTTGCTCGGCTACCGCGAGCGTCTCATTCCCGTCATCGTCACGACGGGAAAAGAAGTGCTGCTCACCGTGGAGATGGAGGAATCCGTCATCGAAAGCGAGGAAGTGGTGATCGAGGCGGACAAGACGAAGCCGAACAATGAAATGGCGACGGTGAGCGCGCGGCCTTTCGCCATCGAAGAAGCGAGCCGTTATGCCGGCAGCCTCGGTGATCCCGCGCGCATGGCCGCGAACTTCGCCGGCGTGCAGGCCAACAACGACTCGCGCAACGACATCATCATCCGCGGCAACTCGCCGCTCGGCGTGCTCTGGCGATTGAACGGTCTCGACATTCCCAGCCCCAACCACTTCGGCTCCTTCGGCAGCACGGGCGGACCGGTGAGCATTCTCAACAACAACGTGCTCGACAATTCCGACTTCATGACCGGCGCTTTTCCCGCGGAATACGGCAACGCGCTGGCCGGCGTGTTCGACCTGCGCATGCGCAACGGCAACAACGAGAAGCACGAGTTCATGGGACAGCTCGGCTTCAACGGTTTCGAGTTCGGCGCGGAAGGCCCGATCTCGGTGAAGCGGCGCTCTTCTTATCTCATCAACGGGCGCTATTCTTCGCTCGACGTTTTCAGCGCGCTGGGCATGAACTTCGGCACGGGCACCGCCGTTCCGCGCTACCAGGATGTTTCGTTCAAAGTCAACCTGCCGACGGCGAAAGCGGGCGTATTCACCGTGTTCGGCATCGGCGGGAAAAGCTACGCGGAGCTGCTCTACAGCGAGCGCGACACTACGGAAGCCGATCTCTTCACCATCGCAGGCTTTGATTCTTATTACGGCACCTGGATGGGCGCTGCGGGAGTTTCGCACGCGTATAATTTCGGCAGCAAAGCCTACGGCAAGCTTACGCTCGGCACTTCGTACGCGGCGACGGACGCGCGGCAGGATTCCGTTTCGCCGCTCGACAACAGCCTCGTGCCGTATTACGGGCAGCTGTTCAGCCAGTTGAAGCTGATGGGCAATTACATGCTCACGGTGAAATTCAACAGCAAGAACACGCTGAAGAGCGGCGTCTTCTTCGAGCACATCGATTTCGATCTGCGCGACAGTATCCGGATCAGCACCAGCGCTTTTCGCCAGCTGCGCCGCTCCACCGGCAGCACGATCCTTTTGCAGGCGTACACGCAGTGGCAGCACAAATTCAGCGAGCGGCTCACGCTCAACACCGGCGTGCATTACCAGCAGCTCACGCTGAACAATTCATTCGCCGTGGAGCCGCGGCTCGGACTGCGCTGCGAATTGCCGAAAGGACAGGCGCTGAGCCTCGGCGGCGGGCTGCACAGCCAGGTCCAGCCGATCTTCATTTATTACAACCGCACGCTGCTGCCTGATGGCACGTACACCGAAACGAACCGCGACCTCGATCTCTCGCGCAGCGTGCACGGCGTGCTGGCCTACGACAAAAATTTCAGCGGCGTGATGCGCCTGAAAGCGGAAGCGTATTACCAGCACTTGTTCGGCATCACGGCTACGCGTTATTCTTCCACGTACTCCGGCCTCAACGAAGGCGCGGATTTCGGCGTGTCGGGCATCGACAGCCTGACGAACGGGGGCACGGGCAGGAATTACGGCGTGGAGCTGACGGTGGAGCGCTTTTACAGCAAAGGCTATTATTTCCTCGTCACCGGCTCGCTCTTCGAAGCGAAATACACCGGCAGCGACGGCGTGGAGCGCAACACGGCCTTCAACAGCAAGTACACGATGAACGCGCTCGGCGGTAAAGAATTCCAGCTCGGGAAAAGCAACGTGCTCGCGCTGAACATTCGCTTCAACTGGGCCGGCGGCAAACGCTACGTGCCGATCGACGAAGCCGCTTCGCTGCTTACCGGCCAGCCCGTTTACCGCTGGGAAGACGCCTTCGAGCAGAAGCACGACGATTACATCCGCCTCGATTTCAAGATCGCCTTCACGCGCAACGGAAAACGCGCCACCCAGCAGTGGGCCATCGACGTGCAGAACATCACCGATCACGACAACGTGTTCATGCAGGTGTTCGATCCGTACACGCGCGAGCTGAAGACGCAGTACCAGATGGGACTTTTTATTATCCCGATGTATCGAATCACATTTTAAAAATTCCAAACAAAAATTCCAAACCGATAGCTATCGGTTCCTAAACGGTGGAAGAACAGAAGAAAGTCAACGCGCTGCTCGATTCGTTAGATCAAGGGCGCAGGATTTTGTTCGGCGTGCACATGCTGAAACGCCTTGCACCGAATTATTTCTATTTCATCCGGCAGGAAAATTTCGGAGACCCTAACCTGATCCCTCGAGTGATCGAGGCGGCCAAGCTGTTCTTTGCAGAGCCTCAAAAAGCGGAGGTCGCAGCATCGGAATTAATGGAACCATTGGATAAGGCGGCTCCTGATTCAGAAGACTATGGCTCTGTTTATTCTACTTATGCATTAGATGCTTGCTGTGTGTGCTACGACATTATCCAACTGATTATAAAGAATGAACCGGAAGCTGCGCATCGCGTTTCAAACGTGCCCATCGATACGCTTTATGTTTATGTGCAAGATCAAATTCTGACGGAAGAGGAAAGCGCTTCACTGGGGATCATATTCAGCACACCTCAAATTCAAAATGAGATCACTTTCCAGGTCAAGCTGATCGAGCGGCTAAAATCGAATGCGCCGCTGGATGATTTGATCGACGAAGCATTTTCTACAACTTACGATAGTATAATCGGACTAAAGTAATGCAGTCTTGTCACCCTGAGCGCAGTCGAAGGGAGACGAGCAGGTACGAAGGCGATCGCATGAAGTACGTAGCCCTCCTTCGACTGCGCTCAGGGTGACAAGTAGATTCAATTGGGAACCGATAGTTATCGGTTTGGAATTTTATGTCTTTGGAATTTTTGCGCTAGGGCTCTTTCCGCACCGGGTACAGCTCATACCCATACTTCACGATATCGATCAGCGCTTCGCGGTGCCTGCGGTTCACCATCGCGTAAACGCCCGGCAGCTCGGCGTTGTAGAGGAAGCTCATTTCATAATAGAGCACGCCGTTCTTGTAAAAACGCTGCATGGAAATATTCCCGGCGGAATCGTATTCCATCGTCACTTTCTCTTCCAGCTCTTCGCCGGAGTATGATTTCACCGTACGCTCTTTCATCCGCCCGAGGCTGTCGTACGCGTACGTGTTCGACTGCTTCACCCAGCTCACGATGTAGCTGTGGTACTCGTCGACCAGGCGGCCGGCGGTGTCGTAGTTGAGAATAATTTCCTTGTAGACTTTCCCTTCGTCGTTCAGGCATTTCTTTTTCACCTGCGTAGGCGTCAAACGTTCATAGGCGAACTCTTCGGTGGAGATGATCGTTTGCATGCCGAGGCGGAATTCTTTGCGCGAAGGGCCCACGTTCGTTTCGCGGCATTGCAGCTGCGAGCGGATCTGGTTGCCGGTGGAGTCATAACGGAAGTACCAGGTGTTGTAAATGTCGCCGTCACGGAAGCGGCGCACGACGAGGCGGTTCAGGCTGTCGTAGTAGAAATTGACGAAGACCGTGTCGTGCGTGTACGTGTTCTTGTACTCCGTCCACTCGCGGCGCACGCGCTTCCCGCGGCGGTACACGGCGGGATGATGAATTTCTTTCGTCTCGTACGCGCGCACGCGGGTGCGGAAGTATTCCGTCATGCGTCCCAGCGTATCGAAGGCATAGCCTTCCGTCAGGCCCTTGTCCTCGATGATCTTGTTGTCGGGCTTGACGGTGATGTACGCGACGAGCTTGTGGTAGCGCTTCGCGCGCGCGTTCGCCGTATCGAAAGGAAGCGGAACGTCGCGAAGATCGTTGGGATGAAAGGTCACGACCTGGGCCTGCAGGAGACTGCCGGTGAGCAACAACGCCAAACAAAGTACTTTTCGCATGCGCGCTCCCGCTCTACGTGAGCCGGGTCGCCGCTTCCTGCACATCCTCCACCGGCAATTCGCAGGTGTTGTCGACGCACACGTAGATGAGTGTGCTGCCTTCAGTGTAACGATCGCGCAGCAAGGGCAGGGAGCCGGGTCCCGGGCTTCCTGCAAAGATTTTGTTTGAACGATAATGTTCCCGGAAAGCGCTTCTCTTTTTATCAACATCTTTACCAACAATCACGATTTCGTAAAACGGCTGCACGAAGTGCAGCTGCAGCATGGCCCAGTTCGAATAGCCGGCGCCGTACATCACAATTTCTTTCTGAACATTTCCCAGCATCGTCCGCGCGCGCGTGAGCCATTCCGTGCGCGAGAAAAAATGCCCGAGGTAAAACAGGTTCCGCGCCATCATGGAGTTCGAGGCGGGAATCACGTTGTCCGAATTCTCCATCTTGCGCGCGATCAACGCGGGATCGAGGCCGGACGTAAAGTAGAACATGCCGCTGCGCGCGTCGCTGAAATGCGTGATGGCGTACTGCATCAGCTGCTCCGCGAGCAGCAGCCAGCGTTCTTCGAATCGCACCTGGTACAAAGCGGTGAACGCATCGATCACGGCCGCGTAATCTTCGAGGAACCCGTTGATCGTGCTGCGGCCCTGCTTCCAGCTGTGGTTGAGCCCGCCGTCCGCGCGCAGCTGCTTTTCGGCAATGAACTGCGCGTTCTTCAGCGCCACGTCGAGGAAACGCTGCTCGCCGAAGGCTTCGTACGCATCCACGTAGGCGCGCAGCATCAGCGCATTCCAGGAGGTGAGCGATTTGTCGTCGAGGCCTGGGCGCGTGCGCTTTTCGCGTTCCTTCAATAAAAGCTTTTTCGCGCGGGAAATTTTTTCGCGCAATTCTTCCACGCTCCATTCGAAACGTTTCGCCAACTGCTCCTCGTCCTCCCGGCGCAGCAAAATGTATTGCCCGCTTTCTTCCCAGTAGCCGTGCTCGTTCACGCTGAACACATCGCGGAACCAGGTGAAGTCATCGCCGAGCACGGTTTTTAATTCTTCCTCGCTCCAGACGTAAAATTTTCCTTCTTCGCCTTCGGAGTCCGCATCCAGCGCAGAATAAAAAGCGCCTTCGGGAGAAAGCAGTTCCCGCTCCACGAACTCCAGCGTTTCGAACACGACGTCCTTGTACAGCGGGTCTTTCAGGCATTGATGCGCTTCCGAATACAGCGACACGAGCTGCGCGTTATCGTAAAGCATCTTCTCGAAATGCGGCGCCTTCCAGAGGCTGTCCGTCGAATAGCGCGCGAAGCCGCCGCCGAGCTGGTCGTAGATGCCGCCGTAGGCCATTTTCTTCAGCGTGAGCTTCACGTGCTGCAGCAGCTCCAGATTTCCCGTCGACCAGGCGAAGCGAAGCAGGAACTGGTAATTGTTCGGCAGCGGGAATTTCGGCGCTTTGTCCGGCCCGCCTTCCGAATGGTCGAAGCGCCCGGCCCAGGCGGCGACGCTGTCGCTCAGCGTCTGCAAGGTGAGCGGCGAATCATTTTCCGGGTTCAGCACCTGCTCGCTCATGCGCACGCCTTCGGTCAATTTTTCTCCGTACGCGATCACTTTGTCCGGCTCGTTCTTCCAGAGATCGGCGAGGTTGAGCAGCACATTCATCCATTGCTTCTTCGGAAAATACGTTCCGCCGTACACCGGCCTGCCGTCGGGCATGGCGAAGCAGTTCAGCGGCCAGCCGCCGTGCCCCGTCATCAGCTGCACGGCGAACATGTACACCTGGTCGATGTCCGGCCGCTCCTCGCGATCCACTTTGATGCAGACGAAATGATCGT
>Ga0196977_1000855_pt1 | contig 13602 bp, 16 predicted proteins | sample S3v_1013CmetaG_FD_148634 | JGI IMG/M metagenome (GOLD analysis project Ga0196977, IMG submission 148634) | Soil microbial communities from Anza Borrego desert, Southern California, United States - S3+v_10-13C | ecosystem: Environmental > Terrestrial > Soil > Desert | place: USA: California...
GATGCCGTTCGATCACGAGCTCAAGGGACAGGTGCCATACGCGTTCGTCGTGCTGCGCTCGGGCGCGCACGCGACCGAAGAAGAGCTCAAGCAATTCGCGCTCGCGAACGGCCCGGCGTACCAGCACCCGCGACGCGTGTTTTTTCTCGACCACCTGCCGCTCGCGGGCACGAACAAGATCGACCAGCAGCAACTGCGGTCGTGGGCCGCGCAGCAGACCGCGACGCCCGCCGCATCCAGCAACAGGAGATAAGCAATGAGTGAAGCGAGCGACACGCGTATCGGCGTGGACAAGCTCCAGCAGTTGATCACGCGCGGCCCGTTCAACCAGTGGCTCAACTTCACCGTGGTGAAGTCCGATGCCGAAGGGCTCGAGATTCGCGCGAAATGGCGCGAGGACTGGGTCGTCAATCCCGATCGCCGCTACACGCATGGCGGGATCCTCGCCGCCATCGTGGATGTCGCCGCCGACTACGCGATCGCCGCCGAGTACGGCCGTCCGGTGCCGACCGTCGATCTGCGCGTGGACTACCACAAGGCCGCGATGCCCGGCGATCTCACCGCGAAATCGCGCATCGTGCGCATGGGGAGCCAGTTCTCCACCGCGGAAGCGTACGTCTACGACAAGGACGGCGCGCTCGTCGCGAGCGGGCGCGGCACCTACATCACCGCGCCGCCGAAGTAGGCGTGCGCCCTGTAGCATAATCGGCCTCTCCCCCCAGCAGAGCGACGCGGCGCGTGAAAGGTGCAGGCGCAGGTTCCAAAAAACGATTGATCATCGGCCTGACCGGTGCGACCGGGTCGATCTACGGGCTGCGCATTCTGGAGACGCTGCGCGCCGCCGGCGGCTGGGAAACGCATCTCGTCGTTTCCGAGGCCGGGATGCTCAACGCGTACCAGGAATACCGCCTGTCGCGTAAGGACATCCAGAAGCTCGCGGACGTGGTGCACAACGTGCGCGACGTCGGCGCCTCGATCGCGAGCGGCTCGTTCATCACCGAAGGCATGGTGATTGCGCCGTGCTCGATGAAGACGCTGGCGGGGGTCGCGCACGCGTTCTCGGACAACCTGATCACGCGCGCGGCCGACGTGATCCTCAAGGAACGACGGCGGCTCGTGCTGATCACGCGTGAAGCGCCGCTCAATCTCGCGCATCTCAGGAACATGGTCGCGGTCACCGAGATGGGCGGCGTCATTTTTCCGCCGGTGCCCGCGTTCTACAGCGGCGCCAAGACAATCGACGACCTCGTGAACCACACCGTCGGGCGCGTGCTCGATCTGTTCGGCTTCGAGCATTCGACGATCAGCCGCTGGCAGGGCATCAAGAGCGACATTCTGAAGGACCAGCAATGAAAGAAGGTTTCAGAGACTTCCTCGATCGGCTGCGCGACGCCAAAGAGCTGGTGGACATCCGTCAGCCGGTCGACATCCGGCACATCGCGACGCTCGTCGACCAGTCGGACAAGGCGCTGCTCTTCCACGACGTGATCGGCTATCGCCTGCCGGCGGTCTCCGGCATCATCCGCACGCGCGAGCGTTCGATCATGGGCATGGGCTGCACCACCTATGGCGAGATCGAGGCGAAGCTTAAGCAGGGCATCGACAATCCGATTCCGCCGCGCTACGTGGAAACCGCGAAGCACAAGCAGGTCGTGAAGACCGGCGAGGACGTCGATCTCTTCGAGCTGCCGATCCCGATGTCCTCGATCTACGATGGCGGCCCGATGATCACCGCCGGCGTCGTCATCGCGAAGGACCCGGAGTACGGTCTCAATTCGGGGATCTACCGGTTCATGGTGAAGGAGAAGAACCTCACCGGCATCGACATCGTGACGCCGAACAACATGCGGATGTTCGCGGACCGTGCCTACAAGGACGGACGCCTGTGCCCCATCTCGATCTCGATCGGCACGCATCCGATCGAGATCATGGGCGCGGGGTTCCGCGCGCCGCTGGGCGTCGATGAGATGGCGATCTCCGGCGGCATCCGCGGCGCGCCCGTCGAGCTCGCGCAGTGCGAGACGATCGATCTGCCCTGCCTCGCCGACGCCGAGGTCGTGCTCGAAGGCGAGATCCTGCCCACCGGCTGGACACATCCCGAAGGCCGCTTCGGCGAGTTCACGCGGCTCATGGGCGGGCTCCACTGGAACCCGCTGGTGCGGGTGAAGGCGATCACGCGCCGCGAGGACGCGATGTATTACGCGCTGCACATGCCGTGGGAGAACACGTGGCTCGCGGCGCCGACGCGCTACACGGCAATCCGCTCGGCGCTGAAAACCGCGGGCGTGCAGGTGAAAGACATCAACGTGACGCTCGGCGGCTGCGCGTTCTGGCATGCCGTCATCTCGATCCGCAAGCAGGCGGGCGAAGGCAAGAACGCGCTGCTCGCTGCGCTCTCGGTCATGGATCTGAAGCACGTCGTGGTAGTCGACGAAGACATCGACGTCCACAATCCGATGGACGTCGAATGGGCCATCGCCACGCGCGTACAGGCCGACCGCGACGTGTTCATCATCCCCGGCGCGCGCGCGAAACCGCTCGACCCGAGCCTGCCGGTGATGCCGCCCGGGGTCGTGCCGGTGGGCGCGAAGGTCGGTATCGATGCGACCATTCCCGAAGGCGTGCCGCATGAGCGCTTCGAGCGCATCGCGTACGCCTACGCCGATCGGGCCAAGATCGCGGAGTACGTCGCCGGCAAAGCCGACGCCGCCGCAGGACGCGTCAGCGCCGACGACGACACGATCGCGGCGGCTGCACGGGACATCCTGGCGCTCATCGAGAAGACACCGTTGTACTACTCCGAAGTGGCGGAGCGGCTGGGCCAGCATCCGTTCGTCGTGATTGCGCGCGCGCTCGGGCGGCTTCACGAGGACGAGAAGCTGTGGCAGGACGCGCGCGGACGGCTGTGCGTGCGCGGCTCCGGGTTCGCCGCGAAGCCTCCGGTGAAGTCCGCGTGAGCGCGCAGTACCACCTGCACCTCGAATCGCTGCGCAGCCGCCCCGAGCACCTTCAGATCACCGAGGCTGACTGGGCCCGCGCCGCGAAGCGCCACCCGGAGCTTGCGCAGCGCCTGCGCGTGACGGTCGGCTTCGATAACGAGATCCTGGAGGACGCGCTGCGCAGCGCGGACTTCATGATCAACTGGTCGCCGCCGAAGGAACGGCTGCGCGAGCGGGCGCCGCGGCTCAGGTGGATTCAGACGACCGGCGCCGGCATCGATGCCCTGCTCCCGCTCGACTGGCTGCCCGCGGACGTCACGCTCACCAACAACCGCGGTGCGCATGGCGCGAAAGCCGAAGACTCGTGCACGCTCGCGCTGCTCGCGCTGCATACCCGCCTGCCCGAGACGCTCGAGCAACAGCACCGGCGCGTGTGGAGACCGATCATTACGCCGCCGATCGGGGGCCGCACTGCGGTCATCATCGGCTTCGGCGATCTCGGGGCGGCCGCCGGCCGCGCCGCGAAGAAGCTCGGCATGCGGGTGATCGCGGTGACGCGCGGCGGCAAGGCGTCGCCGCCGGCCGACGAGTGCTTTCCCGTCGCGCGCATCGACGACGCCCTGCCGCTCGCCGATTACCTCGTCGTTACGACACCGACCACGCCCGAAACGCGCGGCCTGATCGACGCGAGGCGTCTCGATTTGCTCAAGCGCGGCGCCGGCGTCGTCAATATCGGACGCGCAGTACTCATGGATTACACGCGCCTGCGCGAGAAGCTCGAAAGCGCCGAGCTCGGGGGGGCCGTGCTCGACGTTTTCGAGCAGGAGCCGCTGCCGGCGGATTCCCAGTGGTGGACGACGAGGAACGTGATCGTGTTGCCGCACATCTCGTGCGACACCCCCGGCTACATCGATCGGCTGCTCGACCGCTGGTTCGAGAATTTCGAGCGCTTCCTGCGCGGCCAGCCGCTCGAAAACGCTGTCGACCGGCACCTTGGGTACTGAGGAATTCCGCCGTCATGCTCGACCTCGATCACGTCGCGCACTTCGTGCCGGAAGTCGAGCCCGCGAGCCGCGCGCTCGAAGCGCTCGGCTTCACGCTGACGCCCTTCTCACCGCAGTCGCACCGGCTGCAGCCGGACGGGCCGCTCGTTCCGGCGGGCACCGGCAACCGTTGCGTGATGTTCGAGTCGGGATATCTCGAATTCCTGACGCCCACCGGCGACACGCCGGTAGCGGATCAGCTACGAGCGGCGATCGCGCGCTACGTCGGAGTGCACCTGATCGCGTTCGGCACCGATGATGCGGCAGGCGATTACGCGCGCCTCGCGCGCGAACGCTTCAATCCCGGTGCGCCGGTCGCGCTCCAGCGCCCGATCAGCACGCCCTCGGGTGAAGGCATCGCGCGATTCACGGTCGTACGCGTGCCCCCCGGAACGATGGCGGAAGGCCGCATCCAGTATTGCCAGCATCACACGCGCGAGCTCGTGTGGCAGGACCGCTGGATGCACCACCGCAACGGAGCTGTGGCGCTTTCCGGCGTGATGCTGTGCGTCGGGGATCCGGCCGAGGCGGCCGCCCGCTACGCCCGCTATACCGGACTGCCCGTCACCGCGCGCGGAGACAGCCGCCTGCTGGCTACGCATCGCGGCACGCTGGCGTTCCTCGACACAGCGGCGGTGGAGCGCACCCTCGGCGCCGTCGCGCCCCCACTGCCGTGGATCGCCGGCTACACGCTGGTCACCCGCGACCCGGCGGCGGCGCGGCGATGTGCGAGCGAAGCCGCGGTCGGCGCGCGCGTGCTTGATGCCCAGCGCGTCGCAGTTGCACTGCCCGCGGCGCTCGGCGGTTATGTCGTTTTCGAGCCGGAAGGCGCGGCTGCCGGGTTCCCGCTTTGCTAGGAGCATGCATGGACTGGCGTAAGAACCTCATCGAGGATCAGGCGGCGTTGAAGGCGCTGCTGGCGGACACGCGCACGATCGCCGTGCTCGGCATCAAGACGGAGGCGCAATTGGGACAGCCGGCGTTCTACGTCGCGAGCTACCTCGCCTCCGCGGGCTTCGAGGTGATACCGGTGCCGGTCTACTACCCAGACGTCAAAGAAATCCTCGGCCGGCCGGTTTATCGGAAGATCGCCGACATTCCCGGGCCGGTCGACATGGTGAACGTCTTCCGCCGCCCGGAGGACGTCCCGCCGCACGTCGACGACATCCTCGCGAAGAAGCCGAAATCGGTGTGGATGCAGCTCGGCATTCGTAACGATGCCGCGGCGGAGCAGCTCGCGAAGGCCGGCATCAAGGTCGTCCAGAACCGCTGCCTGATGGTCGACCACCGGCATTTGGCGCGCTGATCGCGCGCGAACGGTGCGCCACCGGCGCACGTGCGGTTACTGGATTCCCGCCTCCGCGGGAATGACGATCACAGCATTCTCGGTAGAGAACAGAAGGAAGAGAGGTAACGGAGAGGAACCATCACCGGTTCCTCTCTGTTCGTAATAGAGCGCCCCGGCGCTTTTTGCGCCCGCCGGCACTGCCGACCGCGCAAAAAAATAGCCGGGGGCGACCCGGCTATAAATCTATGGCGCAGCTTTGTGGTTGGACCTTTAGTACTGCACCACCGAACAAGACTTCTTGGCTGCCTGTTCTCTCCCTACCGCCCTACGCCTTGCTAAAACGCTTCACTGGAAGTTGTGCTGCAGCTTCACACCGAAGACATCCATCTTGCTCTCCGGCTGCAGAAAAATACCGACCGGGGCCACCGCAACGAGGTTCGATTCCTTGAAACGGTAGCTGTCGTAATAAGCGATCACGTCCCACTGCGGATTGAAGCGGTAGCCGACCGTTCCGTAGAAGCTCAGGTCCTTGCCGGGCCGCAGCCGCGGGTTGACGGCGCCGCCGATCACGTCGAAGTGCGCGTTCTCGCGCGTCCACACCGGGTACTTCACGCCGACGCCCCCGATCACGCCGCGCTGGACCGTCGAATTGAAGTTCGCGCCGAGCTTCGCGTAGAGGATGTCGTAGTCCTCTTCCTGATTGGTACCCTTGAACTTGCGCTCCCAGCGATCCCATCCGGCGGCGAGGACGACATCGACCGTCTGCGGCATGCGCCAGATCGCCTGGATCTCGTTCGTGAGGCCGCGATAGCGCACGTCGTCGCTGGCTGGCGCGCCGCCGAACAGCGTGCCGCCGGTGTAATCGACATCGCCTGTATAGAACTTGAGGTTGTACCCGAGCGACAGACCCGGCGCTTTGCTCTGTTGCCACGTGAGGTCGAGCACCCACCGCAGGCCCGTTTCCTTGACCGCGGGCGCCGTGCTTTCCTCCCACCTGAAGCTCTCGAAGCCCGCGCCGACGGACCAATCGGCATGCGCAGCGCCGGCCGCGCATAGCGACGCTGCGGTATATGCGGCGGCCACGAAACGCTTCATACGCTGCTCTCCCCTTAGCTTCTAACGGTGTGCAGAAGTCAGCGGTGAGAGTAAAGAAAACGCTTTAACTTGTCGATATAAGCCCTTTCGCAAAGGCATAATGCGTATGCCGCTGTTGTTTTTTAGCAACATCGACGACGGTGACGATAATCGCTGGAGAGGTGCATGAAGCCAACGAAATCCACGTCATTGTTTTCGCGCTTGGCGAAGTGGACCTCGCGCGTCGCCGGCAGTCCGCCGGCCTTCGGTGTCGCGGTGTTCATCGTGCTCGCGTGGGCGGTCACGGGTCCGCTCTTCGGCTTCAGCGATACATGGCAGCTCGTGATCAACACCGGCACCACCATCGCCACTTTCCTCATGGTGTTCCTGATCCAGAACACGCAGAACCGTGATGCGCAGGCGATACAGGTGAAGCTGGACGAGCTCATACGCTGCACCTCGGGTGCGCACGTGGCGCTCCTGGATCTCGAAGAGCTCGAGGAGCACGAGCTCGAGGAAATCCGCGGCGAATACGAAGCGCTCGCGCAGCGCGCCCGCGCGATGCTCGACAAGGGCAAGAGCGATACGGGTACGCCGCGCATCGGCATCCCGAAGAATAAACACTGAGGCCGCTTGCGCGCGAAAAACGTGGACAGACGGCGAGCCCCCGTACTATCTTTATCGGGCGCGGCTTCCGGCTGCGCATCCGAAAGGAGGTGACGATGGCCAAGTACGGGAAGAAAGCGAAGAGCAAGGTGAAGCGCGCGATGCACAAGCGCAAGCGCGGCACGCTGAAGAGCGGGCGCTCGGGCAAGACCGTGAAAAGCCGCAAACAGGCGATCGCGATCGGCCTTGCCGAAGCGCGCCGCGAAGGCGCCAAGGTGCCGCGCAAGAAGAAATCAGCCACGAAAAAGTCCAGCTCGCGTAAGGGCGGACGCAAGTCTTCGAAGAAGAAGTAGCGCAACCCGGGGGGATGCGCGCCTTCGATTCGAAGGGCGCGTCCCTTTTCTATGCGACGGCTTGTTCGCGCCGATGCCGCTCAGCCAGCCTGTGCTGCCTGATGAACCAGCGGCGCACGATCGCGATGAGGATTACGAAGAAAAGCACGACCCCCGCGATCAGCCACCAATTGATTTTCGACGGGTCTTCCATCGCAGCCTGGATCTGGTCCCCGAACACGCTGGTCGTAAGCGTGCCGGGCACCATGCCGAGCACCGTCCCCAGCGAGTAGTGCCAGAGTTTGATCCGCACGGCGCCCGCGGCGATGCCCTCGATCGCGAAGGGCGCGGCCGGCACCACCCGCATCGCGAAGCACGCCAGCAATCCCCGCCGGCGCAGCACGTCGGTCATCTCGTGCAGTCTGTCGCCCACCAGATGGCGCACGGTATGCGGCGGCAGCGCCCGGCCCAGGAAATACGTTGCGAGCGCGGCGCCGAGGATACCCGTAAGACCATAAACGAAGCCCAGCACCGGGCCGAAAGCGATGACCGCGAAGAGCGTGATGAGCGGCCGCGGAAACATCACGAGGCACGCGGGGGTGTACGCAAGCATCACGACCAGCGGCGTCCACGGTAACGTGCCGACGCTTTCCGCCCACGCGATCACGCGTTCCGCCGTGACGAACTGCGACAGCGGTGTATAGCGCCACGCAAGCGTCAGCGTGGCGACAGTCAGCGCGATGAGCGCGATCTTGCCCCAGGCCGGGCCGAGGCGCTCCTCGGTCATCTGAGCGGCAGTCATTTATCTCGAACCACTGCAACGCTTATGCCGGTTGCGGACGGGTACGCTCGCTGCCTCTCGCTTTACTCTGGCTTCCATGAGGAGCAACCGATGCTCGCAGGCAAACAACGCAGCCCCAGCGACTTGAGTCGCGTCAATCTCTCGGAAGAATGGGAAATCCGCTGGTGGTGCGACCACTTCGGCTGTACCGAGATCGCGCTGCGCAATGCCGTAAATAACGTGGGCGACAGCGCCGGGAACGTCGAGCGCAAGCTGAAGGAAGCGCAGAAGGAAGTGTTCAAGAACATGGGCGAAGACTGATCGAACGAAGCGCCGTGCAGTCCCGCTATCTGTGGTGGCAGCACGGGATCGTCTACCAGATCTATCCGCTGTCCTTCATGGACAGCGACGGCGACGGCAAGGGCGATCTGAGCGGCATTCGCCAGCGGCTCGACTATCTGTCGTGGCTGGGGGTGAACGCGCTGTGGATCTCGCCCATCTATCCGTCGCCGATGAAGGATTTCGGCTACGACGTCTCCGACTACTGCAACATCGCGCCGCATTTCGGATCGCTGGCCGACTTCGACGCGCTGATCGCGGAGGCACACGCACGCGGGCTCAGGCTGATCCTCGATTTCGTGCCGAACCACACCTCGGACCAGCACCCGTGGTTCCTCGAAAGCCGCGCTTCGCGCGATAACCCGAAGCGCGACTGGTACATCTGGCGCGACCCGGCGCCGGATGGCAGCCCCCCGACCAACTGGCTCTCGCAGTTCGGCGGACCGGCTTGGGAGCTCGACGCGCACACCGGCCAGTACTACTACCACGCGTTCCTGAAGGAGCAGCCGGATCTCAACTGGCGCAATCCGTACGTGCGCCACGGGATGTACGACGTGATCCGCTTCTGGCTCGGCCGCGGCGTCGACGGTTTTCGCATCGATGTCCTGTGGCATCTCATCAAGGACGACGAATTCCGCGACAACCCGCCGAATCCCGGCTTCGAGCCCGGCGACTCGGAGCACCGCAAGCTCCTGGAGCTCTACACGACGGACCGTCCCGAGATCCACGAGCTCGTCGCGGAAATGCGCCAGGTGTTCGAGAGCTATCCGGAGCGCGTCATGATCGGCGAGATCTACCTCCCGGTCGAGCGACTCGTCGCGTACTACGGACTCGACCGCGCGGGCGTGCATCTGCCGTTCAACTTTCAACTGATCCATGCATCGTGGAATGCGTGCGAGATCGACCGCATGATCGCCGAGTACGACCGCCTCGTGCCGGAAGAAGAATGGCCGAACTGGGTGCTCGGCAATCACGATCAGCACCGCATCGCGACCCGCATCGGACCGGCGCAGGCGCGGATCGCCGCGATGCTGCTCCTCACGCTGCGCGGCACGCCCACGCTGTACTACGGCGACGAGCTCGGCATGGAAGACGTGCCGATCCCGCACGACCGCGTGCAGGACCCGTACGAGAAAAATCAGCCGGGGCTCGGTCTCGGCCGCGATCCGCAGCGCACGCCCATGCAATGGGACAACGCGCCGCATGCGGGTTTCAGCACCCGGGAACCCTGGCTGCCCGTCGCGGAAAACTTTCGCGAGCGCAACGTGAAAGCGCTGGCCGCGGATCCCGGCTCGATCCTCACGCTGTACCGCGAGCTCATACGGCTGCGCCACGCGCGCGAAGCGCTCAACGTCGGCTCGTACTCCCAGGTGCACTGCGAAGGCAACGTGATGTGCTTCGAGCGCACCGCCGGCCGCGAGCGCCTGGCGATTCTGCTCAATTTCGGTCCGACGCCGGAAAGCGTCAAGATGCGTGGCCGTGCCTCCGTCCTGCTCTCCACGTATCTCGACCGTGTGGGGGAAATCCTCACGGAACGCTGCACGCTGAGGCCCGACGAGGGGCTCGTCGCCGACTTGTCGACGTCATAAGTACAGAAGCGCATTTTCGCCGCGGCGCGCCTTCCGTTAGACTGCGATTTCGCCGGCGGAATCAATAGAACCAGGCCGCAGGCCTGGACGCACGCCGCCGCGCATTGCTGGGGGAATCCGGGTGCCCGGATCGAAGCGCATTCTGTACGTCGAGCCGGACAGCGAAGCCCGTCTCGTCATGAAGGACCTGCTCGCGTCGTACGAGCTGGATATCGCGACCGGCGACGCCGAAGCGCGCACGCTCGCGCGCAAGAACAGTTATGACCTCTACGTGCTCTCCGGCGGGCCCGACACCTCCGGCATCGAGCTGTGCGCGTGGCTGCAGCGCGTGGACGGCCGCACGCCGATCGTCTTCTGCTCTTCCAACGCGTCGCTCAAGTACCAGCAGGCGGCGATCTCGGCCGGTGCGGTGCGCTTTCTCGTGAAACCGCTGGACCCCACGCTGCTGCGCTCGACTGTCAACCTGCTGCTCAAGCTCGCCGAGCTCGAGACCGCGCGCGCGAAGGCCGCGGAGCAAAAAGCGATCATGGACGCGCTCGGCGAGCGCGCGGAGCTCGCGCGCCGGACGGCGGCTGCCGGCGCCGCGCGCGCGGACCAGGCGCGGCAGCACATGGTGCGCGCGAAGGCGTATCGCGCCTTTCGGGAGGCCGGCGGCAACCGCGCGAACTTCGAGCGTCTCTGGCCCGAGCTGGCCGACGCGATCAAAAGCGCCCGCGAATAGCGTCAGCCCGAGTCACGGGCGGCACGCCTGTCGAGGTCTTTGAGCCAGAGCGCCGCGACCATGACGGCGGCCAGGATGAACACCATGCCGCCCGGCACCCACATGATGAGGCCGCCGAGCTGCTGATCCTCCAGCGCGGAGAGCGCCCAGTGCCGCGGCGCCAGCGCGTAAGCCGGATACCAGATCGCGGTGGAGAACGTGAGCAGCGCGCCCAGCACGCTCGTGTGTGCGGCCGTCGTGAACAGCGAGAGCAGCGCCGCGCCTCGGTATTCCGAGCGCCCCGCAGCGAATGCCGCCCACCAGAACACCACCGCACTCGCGAGAAAGCTCGAATGCTGCAGCCAGTGAACGGGCTCGCTACGCAATGCCGCTTCGAATGCGGACGGGATGTGCCAGCCCCAGAGCACCGCCGCGTGGATCAGCCACGCCTGGAGCGGCTGCACGCACCAGCGTGCCGCGCGTTTGAGCGCACGCGGCTGCACCATCGCCCCGAGACCGCGCGGCAAACCCCAGAGCAGCGTGCCGAGCGGGCGCGAGAGCACGAGGAGCGGCGCGGCGACGAGCATCATGATCTCGTGCTGGGCCATGTGCGCCGCGAACGAGACGGCGGTAAGCGGCTCGAGCGGCGGCGCGAGCGAGATCGCGAGCGCGGCCCAGCCGCCCCAGAAGCAGACCGCGCGCTGCCGCCGTGCGGTCCGCGCGGCGCCGCGGCGCGTGAGGCGCCGCTCGCCGATCGCGTATGCCGCGGCCAGCAGCGCCATGAGCGCGGCGCCGAGCGGATCGACCGGCCACGCCTGCGCGCCGGGACCGGTGTGCGCGAATGCGGGCGCGGTGCTTCCTACGCTGAGCGCGATGGCGCAACCGAATCCCGCGAACCCTGACGAACGTCTCATGGCACTCGCACGAGCGAAAGATGACGGCTCGGTGCATGCATCGTACCGGCGGCACGGCGGTTGCGTACGGCCCGCCGGAGAGACCACGATGAGCACACCCGGATCACTCGCCCTTTTCGGACTCGCCGGCCTGTGCGTGCTTGCCGCCGGGTGTGAAGCGCCGCCGAACCCGCCCGGCGTGAGCGGCGACGCGGAGCGTGGCCGCACGCTGCTCTCGCAGTACGGCTGCGGCACGTGCCACAGCATTCCGGGCGTGCGCTCGGCGAACGCGAACGTCGGCCCGCCGCTGAAAGGCGTCGCGAACCGGGTCTATCTTGCCGGGGTGCTGACCAACACGCCGACGAACATGGTGCGCTGGATCCGGGCACCGCAGGACGTCGATCCGCGCACGGCGATGCCGAACATGAACGTCACCGAAGCGCACGCGCAGGACATCGCCGCGTACTTGTACAGGCTCAAGTAGAACGTGCGCCACGGGATCGCCACGGCGCCTGGCCGGCGCCTCGCGATGACCCGCGCAATGTCATTGCGACGACTGGAAAACAGCTTCATTCGACTTTCAGTAAACCGGCCTTCACGAGCCGCGTGACTTTCGCGGCTTCTTTTTTGACGAAGGCGTCGAAATCCTGCGAAGTGCCGCCGACGATTTCCAAACCGAGGCTGTCGAGGCGCTGCTTCACGTCCGGCAGTGCGAGCGTCTTGTTCACTTGCGCATTGAGCCGGTCGACGATCGCGCGCGGCAGCTTCGACGGTCCCGACATGCCGAACCAGACGATCGCCTCCGCATCCTTGACGGCCGATTCGGCGAGCGTCGCGACGTTGGGCAGCAGCGGGCTTCTCTTGGCGCTCGCAATGCCGACCACCTTGATGCGGCCCGACTTGATGTGTGCCTCTCCGCTGACGGTCGTCGTGTGCATGATGTTGATCTGCCCGCTCACGAGGTCCGTGAGCGCCGGTGCGGCGCCCTTGTATGGAATGTGCACGATATTGGCGCCGGTCGCCGCCTGGAACAGCGCGAGCCCGATGTGCAGGCTGCTGCCCACACCCGACGAGCCCCAGCTCACCTTGCCGGGATTGCCCTTGATATACGCGAGCAGCTCCTTCGGATTGTTCGGCGGGAACTTCGGATTCGCGACCACGATGAGGGGCGCGTAGCCGATCCAGACGATATTCGTGAAGTCATCGTACTTATATGCGGGCCTGCTGAGCAGCAACGGCGTGTTCACGCTCGGCCCGGGATTCGCGAGCAGCAGCGTATAGCCGTCGGGCGCCGCCTTGGCAACGGTGTCCGCGCCGACCGATCCCCCGGCGCCGGGCCGGTTGTCGATCACGAACTGCTGGCTGAACGCCTCGGTCAGCTTTTGTCCCACGAGCCGCGCGATGATGTCGTTCGACGCACCGGGCGTGAACGGCACGACCCAGCGCACGGGCCTATTCGGATAGCTCGACGCGGCATCCGTCTGTGCGGCAAAGGCCGTGGATCCTGCGATGCAGCCGGCGATCAGCGCGGCCGCGGTGAAAACCTCGTGCTTCATGAACTCCCTCCCTGTTTTTCTCGTCACTACGTCACCTCGCCACTGCGTCACAGCATCACTGCGTCACTACGTCACTGCGTCACTACGTCACCTCCTCTTCCCCACCGCTTCCGGGTTGATCACGTTGATCGGCTTCCCGGCGGCGTACGCGACTATCTGATCGAACGAGCTCGAGAACTGCGCTTCATAGCCGTCGCGCTCGACGTAACCGATGTGCGGCGTAGCCACGACGTTCTCCATGTGCAGCAGCGGATGCTTGGCGCCGAGCACCGGCTCCTCTTCGTAGACATCGACCGCCGCCATGCCCGGCCGTCCCTTTTTCAGGGCGGCTTCCAGCACGCCCGGCGCGATGAGCCCGGCGCGGCTCGTATTCACGATGAGCGCCGTCGGCTTCATGCGCGCGAGGTCCTCTGCGGTGACGATCCCGCGAGTCTCGCGAAGCATTCTGAGGTGGAGCGAGAT
>Ga0196977_1000856_pt1 | contig 13566 bp, 8 predicted proteins | sample S3v_1013CmetaG_FD_148634 | JGI IMG/M metagenome (GOLD analysis project Ga0196977, IMG submission 148634) | Soil microbial communities from Anza Borrego desert, Southern California, United States - S3+v_10-13C | ecosystem: Environmental > Terrestrial > Soil > Desert | place: USA: California...
TGAGCCGGCTGCGCCGGTGCGGGCCAAGCCCATCATCGCCCGCGCGGCCATGCGTTGGAGGTTGCGCGCGTCGACCGGGGCATCGGTGGCGATGACGATAATTATGGAACCGTCGGCGTCCGTCTCCTTAGTTTCTCGCTTGCGAGCTGCTTGCTGGAGATCGTCTCGCAAGTAATAACGGTCTAGTTCTTGCCCGACGGGGCCGCCGTTGATTGTCAAAACACCGCCGAAATTTGACTGAACCAGCACGCCGACAGTGAAACCGCCGAGTTGTGACGGTAACTTTCTCGAAGCCGTGCCGATGCCGCCTTTGAAGCCGAATGCCACCGTTCCAGTTCCCGCTCCGACGGAACCTTCGGCGACCGCGCCGCTTTTGGCTCCTTTGATAGCGTTGAAGACGTCGTCGCGAGTGACGTAACGCCCGCGAATGTCATTTAGATAACCGTCGTTAGTTTCGGCAACTAGCGGGTTAATTGATTGCACATCCTCGTTGCCGGGCAGCGCGAGCATGTAATCCATCAGATAGTCGGCGACGCGCGGTACGCTGAGTGTGGAGGTCAACAGGATCGGCGTTTCGATCTCGCTGAGCTCGTTGACCTGAGTTGAGCCGGCGAGCTTGCCGAAGCCGTTTCCGACGAACACAGCGCCCGGGACCTTCTCGCGAAACAGGTTCCCGCCGTGCGGCAGTATCGCAGTGACGCCGGTGCGTACGTTGTCGCCGCGGATCACTGTCGTATGACCGACAAGCACACCGTCGACGTCCGTGATCGCGTTGAGTGGACCAGCCGGAAGAACGCCAACTCTGATGCCGAGTTCACGAGCGCGCGATCGGTTCTGAGCTTCAGCGGAAAGTGCAACAAGCATAAGGAGCGCAACGATTATCAGGTGTTTCATCTGGTCGAAACGGGTGACATGGATTTGCGGAGCGGTTCGACGGGGAGCCTGTTGTTCTGCCATGCGTCCCAACCGCCGAAGAGGGCGCGTGCTTTGGTCCAACCTGCTTGTCGAAGTTCCTGCGCCACCCGGGCACTGGTAGCTTCGTTTGGTCAAGCGCAGTAGGCGATGAGCCAGGCCTCCTTTGGTAGCTTGAGTTCGCGAGCCTGGTCCACGACGAACTCGGGCGGCATGCGGATCGCGCCCTGGGCCATCGTATCGCTTCCTCCGAGACTGCGTTCGGTGCGAACGTCGAGCAGGATGACCGTTTCGCCTGACTTTCGCAGACGGTCCAATTCATCAAATGTGATTATTTGTGAACCGACCTCGAGATTGGCGGCTGTGGTAACAGCCGCGTCGGGGACGGCGGCGGCAACCGCCGGTGGAACCTCGATGACGGGCAAGGCTGCTCGCTCGGCCTCAGGCCGCGGTTCTTCCGTTTCCTTAGGCTTGCAGAACCGGGCGAGTAGCATCGGCGATGTGCCGTGGATCACCACGGACAACAGCACGACCAACGAGCAAACCGCGAATATTCGGTCACTGCCGGGTAGTCCCGCAAATACCGGTAACAAAACCAGCAGCAATGAACTGAGTCCGCTTGGCCCAAACCACGCGATAATCAGCCGTCCCCGTCGATCCACTGGCGAACGGAGCAAAGAAACCAGATAAACCGGAACGCGAATGAGCATCGCAAATGCTACGAAGGCCGCTGTCGACCAATTGAGCTCGTTGAACCCGGTCCAGATAAGCGAACTGCCAAAGATCACAAACGTAAAGAGCAGCAGCATTTCGGCAGTGACACCGCCGTACTCGATAAAACAGTCGCATAGTTCGACGTCGAGCGCCGCGATCGTCAGTCCTGCCGCGAACGCTGCTAAAAAGCCGCTGCCGTTGACGGCTTCGGCGGCGGCGTAGGCGGAAAACGCGACGCCCAGTGAGTACAGCGATTCATAATCGCGCCGCACACCCGTTTTTTTGCGCACTAAATCGAGAGCTGCCACCGCAACCAGACCGATCGCAATGCCCGCACCGGGGCCGAGAATGAAAAGCCCGAGTCCTTCCTTGGCGAGGCCGGCGGCGCTGAGGTCCACATGACGCGTGACAGCAATCGCGATCACGACGATCGGCAGCAGGACGACATCGTTAAGTCCGCTTTCGAGTTGGAGCGCCTGCTTTGCTGTGGCCGGCAAGTCGCGGCGGCGCAGGAGTCCGCGGAGTAGAACGGGATCGGTGGAGGCGAGCGCGGCGCCGAGGATCGCGGCTGCCGCAGGCGGCACTTGCAGCAACCACCACGCCGCCACTGCGGTGAGCGCGGCGCAAAAGATCGTTCCCGGACCAAGCATCCGGAACGCCAGTCCGGCGTTGCGCCGAACTTCGGAGATGTTGAGACCGACCGCATCAGTAAAGAGGACCAGCGTCAAACTCAACGTCGCCACCACGCGCAGTACCGGCGAGTCGAGCGTCGTATTGAAGACGTTGAGTCCGGCAGGTCCCAGCGCCGCGCCGATCGCGATAAAGACTGCCACCTGCGGTAATCCGCTGCGATCGATCAGCCCGGACAACAAGGCCGACACGACAATAACAATGCCGATCAGCGCCAGACCCGCTACTAAAAATTCACCCGACATCTTCTCTTTGGAACAGTTCGTTTTGCACAAGAACTGGGTAGCGGCTTTGCCGCCGGATGTAAGGCGAGGCTGCGCCTCGCCGGAGACTGTGGGAAAGAGGTTGGGCTGTGCCCTCGGTATGGCCTTCGAGCCAATTTCGTCGGGCTGAGCCCGAACCACGGGCATAGCCCGCGTCTAATCAGTCAGCAAACGGCGAGGCAAAGCCGCCTCACATCCGGCGGCAAAGCCTCGCCTCACATCCGGCAGCAAAGCCGCAGTCAAATAGCTTTTGTGCAAAGTCTCTTCGCAATGGTAATCGTTGAAGCCACCTTTTGAAAGCCCGTACCGAGTTGGTGAGGCGAGGTCTTTCGTGGTGAAAGAAGACCGGGATCGGTACGGAGACTTTGTTTTTCTACTTGACATAAGTCGGCGAATGCCGTGAGATAAGCGCGCACGCAACTGTCCTTCAATCGACAACTTAAGGTGGGGTGACCCCATGAATCTTTCGCTGCTGGACTGGACTGTAATAGCCGCTTACTTCCTTTTCAATCTCGGCATCGGTCTTTATTGCGCTCGCTAGACTGGCTCTTCTACCTGTGGCACTTACCCAGAAAACTGGAGAGACACACACCCTATGAAGCTCGTCACTATCGACTGGTTGATCATTGCCGCTTACTTTCTGCTGTCGCTGCTCATCGGTCTCTACTACGCGAGCCGCGCTGGACGCTCGACGGAAGAATATTTCCTGTCCGATCGTTCGATGCCGTGGTGGCTCGCCGGTACGTCGATGGTGGCGACAACGTTTGCCGCTGATACTCCGCTCGCGGTGACTGAAATGGTCGCACGTAACGGTGTCGCCGGGAACTGGCTTTGGTGGTCGCTGCTGGCGAGCGGCATGCTCACGGTCTTCTTCTTCGCGCGCCTCTGGCGACGCGCGCGCGTGATGACTGACGTGGAGTTTGTTGAACTACGCTACTCCGGCAAACCGGCCGCTTTTCTTCGGGGTTTCCGTGCGCTCTATCTCGGCTTGCCCATCAATCTGATCATAATGGGCTGGGTAAACCTCGGCATGGCAAAGGTGATGAGCGGCACGTTGGGCCTCGCGAAGTGGCAGGCTCTCGCACTGTGTCTCGGCATCACGTTTATCTATTCGATCCTGTCCGGCTTCTGGGGCGTGGTTGTAACTGATGCGGTGCAGTTTGTGATTGCAATGGTGGGTTCGATCGCCCTCGCGGTATTTGCTGTCAGAGCAGTCGGCGGTCTCGAAAATCTGAAGACACGCCTCGCGAGCGTGACGCCGATTGGAGCGACGGAACCGTTCGGAGCCGGAGGAGCCATTCAGTTGCTACCGGACGGTACTGCGGTTTGGATGCTGCCGTTGCTGACACTGGCGGTCTATCTGGGCGTGAACTGGTGGGCCTCATGGTATCCGGGTGCAGAGCCCGGCGGCGGCGGTTACGTGGCGCAGCGCATCTTCTCCGCGAAAAACGAAAAGCACGGTTTATTCGCTACCCTCTGGTTCAACGTCGCGCATTACGCTTTACGTCCGTGGCCGTGGATCGTTGTAGCGCTCTGTTCGCTGGTGCTTTACAACGGAACCACGCTGAATCCTGAAACCGGCAAACCGGACGCGGCCTTCGGCTACGTGCAAGTGATGAACGACTACTTGCCTATCGGCTTCCGTGGTCTGCTGCTCGCATCTTTCGCCGCCGCATACATGAGCACGATCTCGACGCAGATGAACTGGGGCGCAAGTTACATCATCAACGACTTCTACCGGCGCTTTGTCAAAACCGAGGCCAGCGAGAAGCACTACGTGTTTGCCTCGCGTGTGGCGACGCTGATTATCGTGCTGCTCTCGATTGTCGTTACTTACTACATGAATCAGATTACCAGCGGCTGGGAGTTGGTACTCGCGCTTGGCGCCGGCACCGGCCTGGTTTACATCCTGCGTTGGTACTGGTGGCGCGTGAATGCCTGGTCCGAAGTTGCAGCAATGTCTTCCGCCCTCGTGGTCTCACTGAGTTTGCGGCAGTTTGGTATCTTCGATGCTTCCACACCCCGAGGATTCGCGTTTCAGATACTCACGACCGTTGGCATCACGACGGTTGTTTGGCTGGTCGCGACTTTTGTGACTGCGCCGGAACCGATGGAAAAACTTACGACCTTTTATCGCAGCGTGCATCCGGCGGGTAGCTGGTGGCGTCCGGTCGCTCGAGCGGCGGGGATTCCCGAGCGCACGGGAGAAGTTTGGCCCAACCTGCTCAACTGGCTTATGGGCATCGTGCTCGTTTACTCGACGTTGTTCGGCATTGGTGAGGTCATCTTCGGCACGTGGTCCAGAGTGTTGCTGTTCTTTGCGATCGCCGCAGTGGCGGGGGCTGTGATGATTTGGAACCTTAACCGCACAGGATGGGCCGGCTTGTCGGAAGCTGCCGAACCGAGGGTTGGCGACATCGTTGCTGAAGGCGCCGACTGATGGGCGATAGAGAAAAGAACCGGGACCATGTATTTGCAGTCGACTTAGGCGGTACGTATCTCCGAATAGCACTCGTCGACGATTCCGGAAAAATCCACGATCAGCTCAAACAGCGAACTCCGCGAGGTGATTCGCCTGACGTCATCGTCGACGCACTGGCCGCCGCGGCTGAGAAATGGAGCAGCGATGGACGGCGAATCGCTGGGGCGTCGATCATGGTGCCGGGCGCGGTTGATAACCAGAACGCCGTCGTCGTCCAGGCGCCGAATCTTCCTTCGCTAACAAACTTTCCGTTACAAGCAGTACTCGAAGAACGGTTGAGCTGGCCCGTGTTGTTGGAGAACGACGCGAATGCAGCGGCTGTCGGCGAGATGTGGTTGGGCGCGGCGCGCGGCTGTCGTGATGTTGTCAGCGTCACGCTCGGAACGGGTGTCGGCGGCGGTGTGATTCTCGATGGCGAGTTGTGGCGCGGCGCGCATGGCTCGGCGGGTGAAATTGGACACACGACAGTCGATCCGTTTTCTGGTTTGAAGTGCAAATGCGGCAACACGGGTTGTCTGGAGTTGTTTGCGTCGGCGACCGCGATCGTGCGCATGACGCGTGAGAAACTCCCGCGCTTTCCGCAATCCGTTCTGAATCGTGAAGAGTTGGACGCGGAAAAAGTTTATTACGCCGGACGCGAGGGGGATGAACTGGCTCTCAGCGTTTTCAAAAAGTTCGGCGTTTACCTCGGCATCGGGCTCGCCAATCTGATCAACATCATCGATCCGGAGATTATCGTCATCGCCGGTGGTGTCGTGAACGGCTGGGACTTGTTTGCGCCTCACATGCAGCACGAAGTCAACGAGCGTGCGGTGCGCGTTACCGCGCAAAAGGTCAAGATCGCGGCCGCGGAGTGCGGCGACAATGCCGGTTTGCTTGGAGCCGCCCGCCTCGCGTTTGTTAAACTGAATAGCGAATGACAGCCTTAATAATTCACGGGCACTTTTACCAGCCACCTCGCGAGAACCCCTGGACAGGCGAAGTCGAAACAGAACCAAGCGCCGCGCCGTTTCACGATTGGAACGAACGCATTCACGCTGAGTCGTACGCGCCGAACGCGGCGGTAAACAACTACGCGCGCATCAGTTTCAACTTTGGTCCAACACTCCTCTCGTGGCTCGAACGTCACCATCCTGACACCTATCAACACATCCTCGCCGCGGATCGCGCAAGCGCGGCGCAACGCGGCGGACACGGCAACGCGATCGCGCAGGCTTACGGGCATGCGATTCTTCCGCTTTGTAACGAACGCGATCGGTTGACGCAGGTTGTTTGGGGGGTCGCGGATTTTCGTTTTCGTTTCGGTCGCGAGCCGGAGGCGTTGTGGTTGCCGGAAACTGCGGCAAACGACGCCACGTTGGCTCTGTTGATCGAGCAGGGTTTGCGTTACGTGATCCTCGCGCCCGAACAAGCGAAGCGTATTCGTGTTGATTCCAAGTGGCTCGACGTGAGTGGCGGGAAAGTTGATACAACGCGCGCTTATCGCTACGAACACCCTGACAATTCGGGTCGTTCGATCGCGGTTTTCTTTTACGATGGTACGCTAGCGCGAGCTATTGCCTTTGAGAGAGCGCTCACTTCGAGCCGTGGATTGGTTGAACTCTTCTTACGTGCTGCAAAGCTTGGCGATTTGGTAAACGTGGCCACTGACGGCGAGACGTACGGTCATCATTTCAAGTTTGGCGATCTCGGTCTGGCGCATGCGTTGGGAGTTGAGGCGAGACAGGCTGGATTCTGGCTTACGAATTATGGCGAGTATCTGGATCGTCATCCGCCGGAGTTAGCAGTCGAGATTGAGAATGGTCCCGAACGTGAGGGAAGTTCGTGGAGTTGTGCGCACGGCGTCGGGCGTTGGACGCGCGATTGTGGTTGTCACACTGGCGGTGAAGCTGGTTGGAAACAGGCGTGGCGCGATCCGTTGCGAGTGGCTTTGAACTTCTTGCGTGATGATGCGGCGTTGAAGTTTGAGAGTAGTGGCATTGAGTTATTACGCGATCCATGGGCGGCGCGAAACGATTATGTTTCGGTGTTGTTGGATCCGGATCGTGCGCGTGAGGAATTTCTGGCGCGTCACGCTGTTCGGTCTTTGAGTGAAGCCGAGCAGGAGCGAGTGTTTCAGTTACTGGAGATGCAACGCAGTGCGTTGTTGATGTTCACGAGTTGCGGTTGGTTCTTTTCCGATCTCGCCGGCATCGAGACGATTCAGGTTTTGCGCTACGCTGCGCGCGTGATCGATTTGCAAGAGCAGTTAGGCTTTGATGTGCCTCGCAAAGAGTTTCTCGAGCTGTTGGCAAACGCGAAGAGTAACCAGCCTGACAAAGGCAATGGCGCGGATATCTTCTCCAGTATCGTCGATTCCGTTGCGGCCCTCCGATGAAAAAAGCAAACACCAAACAGCATCAAGCTACGCTGGGCGAGATCGACCTCTATCTGTTCGGTGAAGGCAAGCACGAAGAGATTTACAACAAGCTCGGCGCGCACGTCACAAAAAACGGACCCACGAACGGCGTTGCTTTTGCGGTGTGGGCGCCGCAGGCCGCGGCTGTCAGTGTTGTCGGTGACTTCAATGCGTGGGACGGCCGCGCGCACCAGATGCGCATGCTGAATAACTCCGGCGTTTGGGAGTTGTTTGTTCCGCAGCTCACGCCCGGCATGCTCTACAAGTTTGAGATCCGCACACCCAATGGTCAGACGTTTCTCAAGGCCGATCCCTACGCGCAGTACACCGAGGTTCCGCCAAACACCTCGTCGGTCATTTACGAATCGAAATACAAGTTTCGCGATACGAAGTGGATCAAGGCTCGCGCCGGACGCGAACACTGGCGCAAGCCGCTCTCGATCTACGAAGTGCACTTCGGTTCATGGCGCAGAAAGCTCGAGGACGGCAATCGGCCGTTCAACTATCGCGAGATGGCCGAACCGCTCGCTGCTTACGTCAAAGAAATAGGCTTCACTCACGTCGAGTTTCTGCCGCTCAAAGAACACCCGTATGGTCCCTCGTGGGGTTATCAGGTCAGTTACTACTACGCGCCCTCTGCGCGTTACGGCGAACCCGACGATCTGCGTTATCTGATCGACTACCTGCACCGGCAGGGAATCGGCGTGCTCGTGGATTGGGTTCCCGCGCACTTTCCGAAAGACGCGTGGGCGCTCGGGCGCTTCGACGGTTCGGCCTTGTACGAACATCTCGATCCGCGCAAGGGCGAGCATCCCGATTGGGGCACTTACATCTTCAACTACGGTCGCAACGAGGTGCGAAATTTTTTGCTGGCGAATGCGCTTTACTGGTTCAAAGAGTTTCACATTGATGGCCTGCGGGTGGATGCTGTTGCTTCGATGCTCTATCTCGACTACAGCCGCAACGAAGGCCAGTGGGTGCCGAACCAGTTTGGCGGGCGCGAGAACCTGGAAGCGATCTCGTTTTTGAAAGAGCTTAACGAGGTTACGCATCGCGCTTGTCCCGGGATCATGATGATCGCGGAGGAATCGACTGCGTGGCCCGCGGTGAGTCATCCGGTTCACGCGGGCGGGTTGGGTTTCGATTTCAAGTGGAACATGGGCTGGATGCACGACACGTTGAAATATTTCCAGACCGATCCGCTTTTCCGCGCCGGCAATCACAACAAACTGACGTTTGGTTTGATCTACGCTTGGAGTGAAAACTTCATTTTGCCACTCTCGCACGACGAAGTGGTCCACATGAAGGGCTCTTTGCTGAACAAGATGCCCGGCACGAACGAACAGAAATTCGCGACATTGCGCGCGTTGTACGCATACATGTGGGCGCATCCGGGGAAGAAGTTGTTGTTTATGGGAGGCGAGTTTGGGCAGTGGCGCGAGTGGACGGAGACTGAAAGTTTAGACTGGCACTTGTTGGAAGATCCGCTGCATGCGGGTGTGCAGAAGCTGATTAGAGATCTGAACTCTGTTTACTCTTCCGAAAGCGCGTTGTGGGAAGCCGACAACGAGGCTGCTGGTTTCGAGTGGATCGACGTGGACAACGCTTCCGAAAACATCGTCGCTTTTGTTCGGCGTTCAGCCGCGAGCGAAAGACAACTGATCTGCGTCGGCAACTTCTCCGCTGTTCCTCGTCCCGCATACAAACTCAACTTTCCACACGAAGGTGAATACGACGTGGTGATCGACAGCGACGCGAAGGACTATTCCGGAAACGCAAACTTAACGATCGCCGGCAACGTGATCGACCTTCCTCCCCTAACAACAGTCTGGCTTTCACCACGCAACACAGCGCCGAAGAAACGAAAGGTTTCCAAAGCCTCGCCCAAATAATATTTGTCCCTTTTGTGCCTCTTTGTGGCAAACTCTCACCAGTTGCCATTCTCATACCGCCCAATATGTATGAGAAGTTTCAGGAAGTAGACGGTACACATCCCTGGCGGAATGTTAGCCCGGATGGTTATGTTGATTACCGGGCGCGCTACCGTCCGCAGGGTCGTGTCGTCTATTTCAACTTTTCGCTCGCGAAAGAGATGGGCCTCATCCCCGCCGATCATCCGACGAGCATCAACAACGAACTCGAACGCATAATCCTCGACACTTTCTCGCTTCAGATCATCAACGAATACGATCTCGAACAAGGCAAGAAGTTTCCGCTGGAGTCCATCAAGCCCAATCATTACATGGCGACGCGTTATCTCCAGACGCAACATCGCAACAAGCAAGGCAAGACTTCCGGCGATGGTCGCAGTATCTGGAATGGATATCTCAAGAGCAGCCACCTGGTCTTCGACATCTCGAGTCGGGGCACTGGCGCGACGATTCTCAGTCCCGGTGCGCAGGAGGCGAAGAGCGCAGTCGCGACCGGCAATGACACGTGGGGCTACTCATCCGGACTCGCTTATCTCGACGAGATGCTCGGCAGTGCGGTCATGTCGGAGATTTTCTATCGCCAGGGGATTCCGACCGAACGTTGTTTGACCGTCATTGCTTATCCTGACGGGACCGCGATCGGTGTACGCAGTGCGCCGAACCTCATCCGGCCGGCCCACATCTTTCGCTATCTCAAACAAGGCCGGCACGAAGATCTCAAAGCGTCAGTCGACTACTTCATCGATCGCGAAATCGAAAACGGAATCTGGCAAGTGCCGGACGATCCGAAACTCCGCTACACGACGGCGCTCGACTACTTCGCACGCTCTTACGCGAGGCTCGCCGCGCTGCTCGAAGAAGAATACATTTTTAACTGGCTGTCATGGGACGGCGACAACATGCTTGCGAGTGGCGCGATACTCGATTACGGATCGATTCGCCAGTTTGCCGCGAAGCACGATAAGTATCGTTACAAGGACGTCGATCGTTATTCGGCGTCGCTCGCGGAACAGCGAGGCTGGGCCAGAACACTGGTCCAGGTTTTCGCGCAGGCGATGGATTTCATCGAAACGGGCGTGAAGAGGAAACTCGATTCGTTCAGGAACGCAAAGTGTCTCAGGGTCTTTGATAAAGCGTTCGCAAACGAAAGAGATCGGCGCATGCTCTGGCGCATTGGTTTCACTCCCGAGCAGATCGGGTATCTGATGCAGAACGCGCAAAAGGAGATTCGCGATTTCGATTGCAGTCTGAGTTACTTCGAGGATCGCAAAGTCTCGCGCGGGATCGAGAAACTGCCCGACGGCTTCACGCACAATCCCGTGTTTCTCATCCGCAATCTGCTGCGCCACTTGCCCGCTTTTTACGTCGCGCAAACAATTACCCGCGCCGACGACGAGAGCGCCTACATGCCCGACGAGATCTTTCTCCGCACGATGGCCGCGTCATACGTCGGCCGCAAAGATCTCGAAGTGACGCCTGCGCGCTCCGCGCAGGTGAAAAACCTGCAAGCCTGTTATCTTAGACTCGTCGCCGCGCTCGGCGGTCCGTTTGATATGGTATTGAAGACGTTGCAGGAGCGCTCGGCCGTGATCAATCACCGGCACCGCATTACGGGCGACGCCGTGACGTGGATCATCGAAGAAGTGATTGCGATGAAAGAGAAGATCAAAATCGACGGCTTGCAGGAAGCGATTGACGCCTTCATCGACTCGCAAATTCTGATTCCCGGCAAGTGGCAACCGGTGCCGGTCCAGCAACTAAAACCAAACACGCTCAAGTCGCGTCTCTTGCAAAAGATCCAACAGAACCTCGAGACGTACAAGGAATCAATTTAACGGAGGTTAAGAAACAAGTTCTGCTAGACTCTCAAAATAACGGCGGTGAGTCCGCCGTAAAGCAGCTTCATTTTCAGCTTCAAGGAGAACGACTTCATGCTTCACGCCAGTACGGTTGAGGCCTAGTTCCAGCTCAAGGCGGGCGTTTGCAGCTACAAGTGACTTGTTATCCTCGAAGGTTTTAAAGGTAACAAGTTCGCCTTGATCGCGATCATATTCAATCAAAAACCACATAGCTATTTTCCCTCTAATCTTTGAATCGCGCGCCTCAGTACGTTTAGATCATTTTCCCTTGCCGTTGCGATATTTGCTTCCACAGATGCAATCTCAATCTGGGTATTTATTATATCGACCCGGAGTTCTTCTGTCAGGCTGACGTTCAACAACATCGTTTTAACGCTGCGTTGAAGGTCTAAGATTCTTGACTCGTTACGCTCTTGTTGAGCAATCGTCAGAGACGCCTCCGAGAGGAGTTCTTTAACCTGCGGGTCGCCCCCACCATATTTGACCGCAGGATCAATTAGATCTGACAGCTTCTCAGATAACTCAGCCCATACATGTTGCAAAGCAGTTCGAACCTGTATCTCGACTGCTCGTCGATTGACAGACACTATAATGTGAATGGCTCTATAACCGTTACTGGGTTTCTGTCGTCGATCGCTGACGGTACTCTCAGAGAACATTTGAGCAAGGGAAGCTACCACGCGTTCTTGAGCTGCAATTTCAGAGACTACCAGTCGACAGCCGGAAATGTCCTGAATCTGAGTCAATCGAATACTTTCTCGACGCAGTTTTTCCCTAATTGAGGTTGTAGATTTCGCGGGCCTGCCTGTTGGTTCCAACGCCAACTGCTGACGAATGGTATGAACAATGTGTTCATAAGAGTCCGCAAATGAACGACGATACTCATCGAGGAATCGTAAGTCGTCATCGGTGATGTTGCCCTTGCGGAGGCGGTCACCAAGATGATCGATTTTCGTCTTGCTGATTGAACTCTCCATTAGAGGCATTCTATCGTAAGATGATGTTTCGTCCACTTAGATCGGTACTGCCATTTAGAACATGATCGATTGGTCTAACATACGGAAGCAGTTTCCCGTGACAGGTGACTGCGTATATCTCAACACGGCGGCGGCCGGGCCGCTCGCGCGATCGACGGCTGAAGCGGGCGCCGCGTACTACGAGCAGATGATGAACGACGGAGATCTGCACTGGGATGAGTGGCTCCAGCGGCGCGAAGAGATTCGGGCACAGGTGGCGCGGTTTATCAATGCCGAGCCTGATGAGATTGGCTTTACGACGAACACTTCCAGTGGAATGAATGTCATCATCGATGCGCTGGAAAAGCACGGTGAAGTCATCGCGTGCGATCTCGAGTTTCCGGTGACGACGATTCCATGGATGCACCGGCGCATCCCTGTTCATCTCGTAACGTCGGGCGAGGGTGTTGTGCGGCCCGAGGATCTCAGCGCTGCGATGAACGTGCGCACGGGCATCATCTCGATTAGTTACGTGCAGTATTCAAACGGCTTTCGTTCGAATCTCGAAGAGTTGGGAAGCATCAAAGACCGGCACGCGCTGGTCGTGAATGCAAGCCAGGCCGCGGGCGTCTTCGAGATTGACGTCAAACGAATGAAGATCGATGCGTTGTGTACGACTGGTCACAAGTGGATGCGTTCGGGTTATGGCTCTGGTTTTGTTTACTTAAGCCGCGAGCTTCAGGCCGCCTCCAATCAACGGACGATCGGTTGGCTCAGCGTTCAGGACCCGTATGCGATGCGAAACAATGAAGTTCACCTGCGTCACGATATTTCGTCGCGCAGCGAGCTTGGTTGTCCGCACTTCGCAGGCATCTTCGCACTCGGCGCTTCGGTCGAGATGATGCAAGCGATTGGACCCACACATATCGAGGCTCGCGCGCTGGAACTGAACCGCAAATTGACGACGCGCCTCACTGAGGCTGGTGTGAAAGTGTTGTCGCCGCTGGCCAGCGAAGCATACCGGTCGGCGGAAACACTCGTCGCGGCTGACGATCCAGCGCAAGTGGTCAGTAAACTCGCGACTCAAAAAGTCTTCGTCACCGAAAAGCCCGAGGGGTTCAGAGTGGCCACGGATCTCTTTAACAACGAGGACGACATCGAGAATCTGATCGACTCGCTTATTTCTTGACCTTCGCCTTACTTTTCGGTTTCTTCGCGCCGTCCGTCGACACTTCACCCAGAAAATTATTGTGCGCAAGGGAGACGAACTTCTGCATGATCGGTGAGTCGTAACCGTTGCTCAACTGCGCGATCCCTAACTCCCAGTTGATCTGCGCGCCCTCAATCCACCAGCGAATCAG
>Ga0196977_1000857_pt1 | contig 13540 bp, 12 predicted proteins | sample S3v_1013CmetaG_FD_148634 | JGI IMG/M metagenome (GOLD analysis project Ga0196977, IMG submission 148634) | Soil microbial communities from Anza Borrego desert, Southern California, United States - S3+v_10-13C | ecosystem: Environmental > Terrestrial > Soil > Desert | place: USA: California...
GCTCTCCGGCGGCTGAGCCGGCGGGAACGCCGGGCCCCGAGCGCGACGCGGCGGCCCTTCGCGGTCGCCCGGGGATCGCGCCGTGGTCCTGCCCCGCCCGGCGGGCGCGCTGCCACGGCTCGAAAATGCGGCTCACGTCGCGCAGAGTGCCGGCGAGCGTCGATATCCTCCGCTCGCGGTCCCCGATCCTGAAACACCGGAGCAGGTCTTGCACGAGTTCGGAACACCCTGTGCGGAATCTCAGCGCCTGCGCGAGGACGCCGAGCGGCGCGCCAACTGGAAGCGCTGGGGGCCCTACCTGCCCGAGCGCCAGTGGGGCACGGTGCGCGAGGACTACTCCGACCACGGCAACTGCTGGGCCTATTTCCCCCATGAGCAGGCCCGCAGCCGCGCGTATCGCTGGGGCGAGGACGGCCTCCTGGGCTGGTGCGACCGGCAGTGCCGCCTGTGCTTCGGGCTGGCCCTGTGGAACGGGCGGGACACGATCCTCAAGGAACGGCTCTTCGGCCTGACCAACGAGGAGGGCAACCACGGGGAGGACGTGAAGGAGGTCTACTTCTACCTCGATGCGACGCCCACCCACTCCTATTGCAAGGCTTCGTACCGGTACCCGCACGCGCAGTTCCCGTACGCGCAGCTCGTCGCGCAGAACCGTGACCGCCCGAAGCACGAGCCGGAGTACGAGCTCGCCGATACCGGGGTGTTCGCCGAGAACCGGTTCTTCGACGTGACGATCGAGTATGCCAAGGCCGGTCCCGAGGACGTGCTGATCGCCGTCACGGCGCAGAACCGGGGCCCCGAGACCGCCGACCTGCACCTCCTGCCGACGTTCTGGTTCCGGAACACCTGGTCGTGGGGCAAGCCGGAGGAGGGCCCGGGCCCCAAGCCGCGGATCTGGCGGCTCACACCCTCGCGGATCGCGTGCGAGCACGCGACGCTCGGGCGCTACGGCGCGGAGTTCGGACCGGGGCCGGGCGGCCTGGCGCCGCAGCTGCTCTTCACGGAGAACGAGACAAACTTCGAGCGGATCTTCGGCTACGCGAGCCCTTCGAAGTACGTGAAGGACGCGTTCCACCGCTTCCTCGTCGACGGGCAGCGCGACGCGGTCAACCCGGGGCTGGCCGGCACCAAGGCGGCGGCGTGGCACAGGCTGCGGATCGGGGCGGGCGAGCGGGTGGAGGTGCGGCTGCGCCTGCACGCCGACCCTTCGGACACGCCGGAGATCGGGTGGGGCGAAGGGTTCGACGAGGTGCTCGCGGCGCGCCGGCGCGAGGCCGACCGCTTCTACGGGTCGCACATCCCGCCCCACCTCTCGCCCGAGCGGCGCATGATCTCGCGCCAGGCGCTCGCGGGGCTGCTCTGGACGAAGCAGTTCTACCACTACTCGGTGAAGGACTGGCTCGCGGGCGACCCGGCGCAGCCCGAGCCCCCGCCCTCTCGCGCCCGAGGGCGCAACCACGACTGGAGCCACGTCCACAGCCGCGACGTGCTCAGCGTGCCGGACAAGTGGGAGTACCCCTGGTTCGCGGCGTGGGACCTGGCGTTCCACATGGTGCCGATGGCGCGGGTAGACCCCGAGTTCGCCAAGCAGCAGCTCGTGCTCTTCCTGCGCGAGTGGTACATGCATCCGAACGGCCAGCTCCCCGCGTACGAGTTCGCGCTGGGCGACGTCAACCCGCCGGTGCACGCGTGGGCGTGCTGGCGCGTGTACCAGCGCGAGCTGGCGGAGGGACGGCGCGACCGGGTCTTCCTCTCGCGCACGTTCCACAAGCTGGTGATCAACTTCACCTGGTGGGTCAACCGCAAGGACCCCCACGGCGACAACGTCTTCGCGGGCGGCTTCCTGGGGCTCGACAACATCGGCGTCTTCGACCGCTCGCAGCCGCTGCCCACCGGGGGCACGCTCGAGCAGGCCGACGGCACCGCATGGATGGCGTTTTTCTGCGGCACGATGCTCTCGATGGCGCTGGAGCTGGCGCAGGACAACCCGGCCTACGAGGACATGGCCTCCAAGTTCTTCGAGCACTTCATCCACATCACCGACGCGATGAACACGCTGGGCGGCACGGGCCTCTGGGACGAGCGCGACGGCTTCTACTACGACCGCATCCGTCTGGGGGACGACGCGATGCCCATGCGCATCCGCTCGCTGGTCGGCATCCTGCCGCTCATCGCCTGCGAGGTGCTCGAGGAGCAGGCGATCAGCAAGCTCCCGGGGTTCTCGAAGCGCCTGGCCTGGTTCATGGAGAACCGGTCCGACCTCGCCAAGCACATCAGCTATCTTGAGCCGGCGGGCCGCCCCGAGAACGCGTTCCGGCTGCTGGCGATCCCCTCGCGCGACCGGCTGGTCCGCGTGCTCGGCTACATGCTCGACGAGAAGGAGTTCCTCTCGCCCTACGGGATCCGCTCACTCTCGAAGGTCCACGCCTCCCAGCCCTTCATCCTCAAGATCAACGGCGACGAGCACCGCGTCGAGTACGCGCCGGGCGACAGCCCCACGCAGATGTTCGGCGGCAACAGCAACTGGCGCGGGCCGGTGTGGCTCCCGATCAACTACATGATCGTCAAGTCGCTGGAGCGCTACCACCGCTTCTACGGCGACGACCTCCGCGTCGAGTGCCCCACGGGCTCCGGCGTGCGCATGAACCTCTGGCAGGTGTCGCAGGAGCTGCGCCGGCGCCTGGCCCGCCTGTTCGAGCGGGACGGGGCCGGCTCGCGCCCCTTCCTCGGGGCCGGAGCGCCCTTCACCACAGCCGACGGCGAGGAGATGCTCCTCTTCCACGAGTTCTTCCATGGCGACAGCGGGCGCGGCCTCGGGGCGAGCCACCAGACCGGCTGGACGGCGCTGATCGCCTCCGTGCTCGCCGGCGCCTCCATCGGCGCGGCGCCGGGCCAGAGCGGACACCCGACGGGCTCGTGAGGCTTCGGCGCGCCGCCGGCCGGATGCGACGGCCCGAGCCGGCTCAGGGCGGCTCGACGGCGCGGCGGTCGCTCTCCAGCCGGCCGGAGATCCGCACCTGCTCGCGCGCGAAGAAGTCGCGCCAGGCCTCTTCGCTCTCCATCAGCAGCGCGCGCCGGACCTGGTCCAGCCGGCGCTCGTCGGCCTGCCCGAGAAGGTGGGCCGCCTTGAGCGCCCCGCGCAGCGCCTGGAGCCGGTCGGGGCTGCGCTCGAGCGCCAGGTCGTAGTACTTCAGCGATTCCTCGGCCCAGCCGGCCCGGGCGTAGACCAGGCCGAGGTTCTCCGCAGGGCGCGGGTCGGTCGGGCTCAGCTGCATCGCCATCGTGAAGGCGTCGGCCGCGCCGACGAGGTCCTCCTGCTGCATGAGGAGGACGCCGAGATTGTTCCAGGCGTCCGGCATCTCGCCGGAGACGGTCAGCGCCTCGCGGTATTCGGCGATCGCCTGCTCGCGCAGGTCGCCCGCCTCGTCCTCGCGCCCGCGCGACTCGGCCCGCTCGGCCTTCCGCGCGGTCGCGTCCGCGACGAGGGCCGCCTGCCTGGCCTGGCCGAGCTGCTCGACCGGCGACGGAAAGCTCGCGCCCCGCCCCGATCCGGAGGCCCCGCAGCCCGAGACGAGCGCACAGGCCGCGGCGGCGAGCACGGCGGCGAGCACGGCGGCGGCGAGACGAGATCTGATCATGAAGAGCGCTCCCACCTGACGAACACCACTCTCAGTTTCCAGTTCTTGGGCTGGGGCGTGATCTCCACCTGCGAGACCTCGAGCCCCGGGACGAGGCGCTGCGCTTCCCGGATCCACTCCAGCAGCGCCTCCAGGCTCGCGTCCTGCATGGTGTAGGTGTACTGGTACTTGAGCGCCCCGCCCGAGCGCAGCGGGTCCGGGGTCGCCGGGATGGGCGGCTTCTCGCGAAGGCCGGCGCCGGTCGCCGCCTGCTCAATGCGGGTGAACAGGTCGGGGATGCGCTCGTTCCGGCCCGTCGAGGCCGCGGCGCCCTGCTGCTCGAGCACGCGGAACTGAGCCGCGAGATTCGCCACCTGCCCCGTGCGGTCGGTCTGCACCCGGAACTGCCGCACGGCGATGTCGCGCTCGCGCAGCGTCAACACCAGCGCGACGCCCGCGACGACGAAGAGCAGCGTCGCGAGGATCAGCAAAGAGCGCGGGCGGTTCGACATCTCCGCCACGCGCGCGGTGTCCGCCAGCTCGTACCGGAAATCGTCGGAGATGCGCCGGCCGGAGAGCGTGCTCATGAGACGCCCCCCGGGGGCGGCGGCGCGTCGCCCCAGAGACCGGTCAGCTGCGCGCGGATGCCCCCGCCGGGCGCCGGGCGCGGGCTCCGCTCCCACTGCCGGATGGCCGAGCCGCCGATCCGGCTGAGCGATTCGACCAGCTCCTCGTACGCGGCGGTATCGGGCACGGTCACGTCCACGATCACCGCGTTGCTCGAGAGGTCGAGCCGGGTGAGCTGGTAGTCGGGGTTGCCGAGCACGAATGAGAGCGTCTCGAGCTCGGCGAGGATAGGCTTCTCGGGGATGCTCTCCACGGGGGCGAGCAGCTTCCGGCGCCGCTCCAGCTCCGTGCGCAGCTCGCCGACCGCATAGCCGTCGAAATTCGGCCCGGCGGACTGGCCCTCGTTCACCAGCGGGTAGATCTCCCCCGCCATTCGGCGCCACTCGGTGCGCGCGGCGGCGCCCCTGACCTCGGCTTCCTCCGCGGAGTTGTGCACGACGAACGCCGCGACGGCCATCACCGCCGCCGCCAGCGCGATCGCCGCGGCCCCCCATCGGTACATCGCGCGGTGCTGGCGCCCCGGGCGCGCCTGGAGGGCGGCGATCGCGGGCATGGCCTCGGGCTGGGCGCGCACGCCGCCGATCGCGTCCGCGAATCTCGCCAGGGCCGCGCCGATCGGGTCCTCGTCGAAGGCGATGTCGGCGGTCGCTCCCGGCCAGACGCCGGCGACGCTCTCGCCCAGGCTCGCGTCGTCGGACCACGCGCTCTCGGGCAGCAGGACGCGCACGCGCGCGGGCGACGCCCCGAGCTGCGTCGACCAGGCGATCCACTCCGAGGCGAGGCGGGAGAGGTCGGGGCGGGCGAGGACCGTCCTGATCTGGTCGGGCGCGCCCGCCCTCACGAGGCGGAACCCGCCGGCCGCGACCGGCTCGCCCTGGCGCGACCACACCCACAGCAGCCGCCCCGAGGCGCCGTCGACGAGCAGGTGGGCCGCGGTCGCGCTCGCCTCGGCGACGACCCGCTCGGCGCGGGCCGCGCCGCCGGAGCTGTCGAACGCCTCCGCGATCGCGTGCCACACCGCGACGACCCGGCCGACCGGGACACCGGCGCCGTCGAGCTCGTCGATGAGCAGGCGCACCGTGGCGTCCGGCACGACCAGCACGCCGAGACGACGGCGCGCGCCCGCGGCTCCGTGCGGCCCCTTGCGCGCCGCGAGCCCGTCGCCGGAGCCCGCGCCCGCCGGCGAGCCGACGCCCAGCGGCTGGACGCTCGCCCCGCCGGGCGTCTGCACGTCGGCCGAGAGGGCGAGCTGCGGCGGCGAGCCGACCGCGTGCATGGCGTCCTCCTCCGGCGCGGGCGTCCCAGCGAGGCGGAGCATCGCTCCGATCGCGTCGGGGTCGGCGTTGGGCGTCGAGAGCCACGAGCAGAGCGAGCCGTCGGCGTCCAGGACGATCGCGCCGAGCCCGGCGCGCCCGTGCGCTTTGAGGCGCGCGGCGACCCAGGCGGCGCCCTCGTGCAGGCCCCGCTGCAGCGCGGGCCGATCGTCGGACGCGACGTCGGGGAAGGCCCACGCCTCCTCGGCGCGCGTCGACACCAGCCGCAACCGGACCGGCAGCAACCCGCGCTCGGTCCGCTCGATGTAGCAGACGAACTCGCTCAATTGTCGATCCTATCGGGCGGGAAGCGTTCGCCGCGCTCGTCGCGGTCGCGCTCCCAGCGGGAGCGCTCGTCGCGCGCCCGCTCGAGCAGCATGGCGCGGCGCTCCTCACGGCTCATGTCCGGCGTGAAGCGGGGCGGCTCGGCAGAATCGCCGGCGACCACGGGGGCGGGTTCGGGCTCGGGAGCGCCGCCGACGACCACGCTCACCGCGGGGCCCTCGCGATCGGCCTTCGCAACCGCCTCCTCCGGGCCGCCGTCGATCGCCACCACGACCCGCTCGTCCTCCACGGAGACCAGGCGCACGCCGTCGTGCTCCTGGCCGGGGCGGAGCAGCTTGGTCACGCCCGCGATGTTGATGAACGCCGCCCTGCGCTGCCCCATCCGCACCGCGCCGACGTAGCGCACGTTCTTGGACGAGGTCGGCGCGACGTCCGGAGGGGCTTCCTCCGCGGCGAGTTCGGGCTCGGCGTCCGGCACCGGCTTATTGGCCAGGTAGCTGAAGTTCTCGCCGATCACCGCGGCGTCGTATGCGCGCGGCTGGGCGTCGATCGCCTGGGCCGGGACCGGCTGCTCCGGCGACTCCACCCCCGGTGCCTCGGGCTCCTCCACGTCGAGCAGGCGCGGGCCGAGCATCGCCATCGCGGCCCCCGAGGCCAGGAGCACCACCGCCCCGGCCTGTGCCGCGGTCGTCGCCCGCCGGGCCGCCCGCTTGTCCCGAATTCGCCAGTTCATGCCGTCCTCCGGGGGGCAACCCCCGTCCTTACTCTACACCCAGCTTCTCCCACGTGAGGAACGCCGAGCGGCTCGGCCCCGTTGCCCCGCGCGAGGTGCCCACGACGAAATATCCCCCGTACCGCGCCAGGGGCGGACCCTGACCGGCGCCGCGCAGCTCCACCGTGGAGTAGTACAGCGTCGGACGCACGGTGAACATGCGGCTGAGCAGGGCTCGCGTCTCGTTCTCCACGCCGGCCGCCGCGGCGGCGGCGCCGATCGCGCTCGGCGTGCACTGACCCCCGTTGGACTCGCGATCGTTGATCAGGCTCGTCGCGAAGAGCGAAGCGCTCCCGGAATCGCCGATCAGCGCCGCGGCGGCGATCTGCAGCAGCTCGGGGGACGCGGTGTGCGCGCTCAGCGCCGCCGGGCCCACGGTGCGGAGGCCGTCCGGCGGCCCCTGCTCGCCGAACGCGAGGGCGACCGCGTCGGCGATCGCCGCGGCGGCGTCGACGCTGGCGTCCTCCACGGCCGCCAGATCGGTGAGCACCGCGTTCTGGCGCTCGTGCAGGAAGACGACGGCTCGGGTGCCGTCGCGCAGCTCCAGGTCGAGGAAATGGCCGTCGGCGGGCAGGGCCGCGCCGACGTCGAACCCGGAGGGAAGGGCGCGCAGCCACGCCTCGATGCCTTCCTGGAGCCCGAGGCGGGCGTGATGCTCCTGGTACCAGCCGAGCTGCCGAGAGACGATCATGCGCTGCGCGGACTGCCGCTCGAGCATCACCGCGCTCATCACGCCCACCACGACGACCAGCGCCAGCACCATGGGCATCGCAAACGCCCGGCAATCGGAGCGCGCGCTCATCCGCCACCCCCCCGCCGCTCGCCGCCGCCGCCCGGGCCGCGAGTCCCCGAGGGCCGGCCGGTGACGGCGCCGCCTGGGCGGGAGCCCTGGGGCGTCAGCCCCTTGGGCCTGGCGCCGTTCTCGCCGACCGCCCCGTCCCCGCCTCGTCCAGCGCGAGCGCCGCCCTGGCCGTTGCCGGCCTGGCCGTTCTCGCCCTCGGCGCCCTGGCCGTTCTCGCCGCTTTCGCCGCCGGACTCCGCCTCCTCGTCGATCGCGTCGACGGTCCACACGACCTCGAAGAGGTAGTTCGCGTAGAGGCCCGTGAGCGTCTCAACCTCGAGCTGGATGTAGGTGGGGATCTGGTCCGCGTCGTACGCGACGAGCTCGCTCTGCATCTGGCGGTCGAAGAACATCTGAAAGCCGCACGCGGCGAGCCCCGAGGCGATGCGCGCCGGCTGGCTGCGATCGTCGAGCGGCTGCCACCACAGCGTCCAGCCGATGCGGTCGTCGCCGCGGGCCTCGCGCGCCCGCGCCCGCCGCCCCGTGGCCTCGTCCGGGCGCAACACGAATGCGCCGCGCACGCCGGCATACTCCTCCACGCCCGCGGCTTCCGCTTCTTCCTCCTCCTCGACGTCCTCCACGCCCACCAGCGCGTCGGCCCAAGCCGTCGACTGCACGCTCGGCGGGCGGATCGGCACCGACGAGAGCACGAGCTCGAGGCGCTGCGGCGTCGCGACGGGGCCCTGCCCGGAGCCAGAGGAGCGCGACCGGCTCAGCATCTCCGTGAGCATCGGGTCGGTGTCGGCCTGGAGCAGGATGCGCGGCATCTGGGGGGGCTCGGCCTCCGCGGCCTCGGCGTCTTCCACCGGCTCGTCGCCCGACTCGGCGGCAGCCTCCTGTACCTCCTCGCCCTCGCCGGGCTGCTCGCCCGCCGCGCCATTCGCCTGTTCGCCCCCGGCGTTCGCCTCGGCCTCGGTCTCGGCCTGCTCGTCCTCGGGCGAGGATTCGGCGACGAGGAGCGTCGCGAACGCCCGCTCCATGGTCCGCTGGATGCGGGCGAGATCGCCCGCCTCGTCGAACCGCGCCGAGAGCGTTTGATCGGTGCGCTCGAGGGCGAGGAACGCGGCCATGCAGCCCAGCACGACCACCGAGGCGAGCGTCGCGGCGAGCACTGTCTCGAGCACCGTGAAGCCGCGGGAGCGCACTACTCGTCCTCCTGCGTGTCGTCCCCCAGCACGCGGTTGAGCAGCGTTCCCCGCTCGATCTGGTTGGTGATCGAATCCGGCGGCCTGCGCGCGAAGGCCCAGGGGTCCACCACGCGCACGAGCGTCGTCTGCGGGGCGCCGCTGTCGGGCAGCATCGCGCCGCCGGAGCGCTCCGAGAGCCACACGGTCACCGCGACTTTCTTGAGCCGGTCGGGCGACTGGGCGCCCTGCCGAGCCTGCGATTCCTCGACCGCCCGCTCGATCTCGGGGTTGAGCGTCGAATCCACGGTCGTGACGCTCTTGCGCCAGCGGTACTCGCTGTCGCCGTAGGAGACGGTCTGGTTCTCCGAGGGCATCGACGCGTCGTCGTCGAGATACTGGATGATCAGCCGGTTCGCGAGCTCCGCGCACGCCAGCAGGTGGCGCGATCGCGACTGCTGCCCGCTGATCGCGTTCACCGCCGAGGCCATCGTCGCGACGGTCAGCGCGAGGATGATCGTGGCGAACACCACCTCCAGCAGCGTGATGCCGCGGGCCGCGTGGCGGCGGGGGCCGGGTTGTGCGGCCGGTGCGCCCATGAGCGTTCTACTGATCGAGGTCCATCGTCCAGATATCGATGTCGTCGCTCGGATCGTCGATGTTGCCGCCCATCGATATCAGGTCGTACGCCCGCCCCGAAGAGCCGGGCGTGCGGTACAGGAAGTCCCGCTTCCAGCCGTCCTTGATGGACTTGTTCTTGGAGAGGAAGCCCTCGAGCTGCTGCAGGAGGGCCAGGTTCGGGGGGTATGCGCTGTATTCGAGGTGGTATGAATCGAGCTGGGCCTGGATCGTGTTCATGCTCGCCTCGGTCGCCCGCCGCTTGGCCTTCTCGCCCTGGCCGAGCACGTTGACCGCCACCACCGCCATCAGCACGCCGAGGATCACCACCACGAGCGTGAGCTCGATCAGCGAGAAGCCCCGTGCGCTCCGGACGCGGATCCGGCGGGGTGCAGAGTCCGTCAACATCGACATCTCCCTTCGGGTCGTACACCGTGCCCAGGTGCAATCCCCGGGCGCGTTCTGTCCGTTCCTGCTTACCCCGGGACGAGTACCCCGGTTGCAATCCTAGTCGTCCGCCGGGTCGTCCCGGCCCGAGAACCGGCGCGAGAACGCCGGGGTTCCGTGTCTACTGCATCAGCTGGTTCGGCATCGTGAGCATCGGGATCATGAGCGCCAGGACCAGCGATCCGATGATCAGGAACATCACGACGATCACCGCGGGCTCGAGCAAGGCCATCAGCCGGCTGGTCCGGCGGTCCAGCTCGTCGGCCATGTCCCGCGCCAGCCCCTCGAACGCGGTATCCAGGTCGCCGGCCCGCTCCGCCGCCATCAGCAGGCGCCGGGTCGCCAGGGGCAGGGCGGACACCCTGTCGATCAGGCTGTGCAGGACGCCGCCCTCGACCAGGCGGCTGCGCAGCGCCCTGAGCTGCTGCGAGAGCTTCGGGTGCCGCACCGCGCCGTTGGCGATGCCGAGGGCGTCGGCCAGTGGCACGCCCGCGCGCGTGAGCGCCGCCATGACCGAGAAGAAGCGGGCGGACTCCTGGACCAGGATGACCTGCTTGAGCGCCGGGAGCGAGCGGGCCACCCGCGCAACTCCGGCGATCACCTGCTTGTGCCCCACGATCGCGAGCGCCGCGAGCGCGCCCGCCCCGATCACGAACCACATCCACTCGGCGCGCACGAACGAGCCGACGCGCACGAGCACCGCGGTGTAGACCGGCAGCTTCGCCCCCGCCCCCTCGAGCGCCTCGCCGATCCGCGGCACAACCGCGGTCAGCAGCACCGTGCCCGCGCAGATCGCGATGATGAGCACCACCAGCGGGTAGAGCATCACCGTGCCGGCCTTGCCCTTGATCGCCTGCTGGCGCCGAGCCGTCTCGGCCAGCTGGGCCGCGGAGCCGCCCAAGTCGCCCGTGCGCTCGGCCGCCTGGTACACCGCGACCGTGATCTCGTCAAAGACGCCGACGCGCCGGCACGCGTCGGCGAAGCTCGTCCCGCCGGCGACCAGCTCGCGCATCCTCTCCACGACCGGCTGCATCCGCGATGAGACGACCGTCGCCGTCACCTCCAGCGCTTCGACCAGGGGCACGCCCCGGGTGAGGAGCATGGCCAGTTGGCTGTTGAGCTCCACCTGGTCCTTGAGGTTCAGGCGCGGCTCGACCGCCAGCGCGCCGGGCAGGCGCCACGTCCGCAAAAGCACCAACCGGTCCTTGCGCAGCCCGTCGGCGAGCGCCCGCTCGGAACGGGCCTGACGCACCCCGAGCGTGCGACCGCCCTTCGGCGTCGCGGCAAGATAGAGAAAGGGGCTGGGGACGCCGACGCGGCTCACGGCCCAAGTCTACCGACCGCCCGGCCGAGCGGTTCCCCCGCGCGCGGGCGCCGTCGCACCGGGGAGTTGATTCGCCCCCGCGCGGGGTCCACAATCCCTCCGCCCCCGATTTGCTTCGAGCCGTCCCCGCCCCCCGCCGCCGGGCCGAAGAGCCCGCCGCGAAGGAACGCCATGCGAGCCCTCATCAAGCATCACGCCGGACCCGAGCTCCAATTCACCGACCGCCCCAAGCCCACGCCCGGCCCGCGCGACGTGATCGTGCGCGTGACGCACGCGGGGATCTGCGGCACGGACCGGCACATTTGGGAGTGGGACGAGTGGTCCGCCTCGCGGATCCCGGTCGGGATCATCACCGGCCACGAGTTCGTCGGGGTGATCGAGTCGGTGGGCAGCGCGGTGACCAAGTACAAGCCGGGGCTGCGCGTGAGCGCCGAGGGCCACACCACCGCCTGGACCGACTACAACAGCCGCACCGGCAACGCCCACATCGCGAGCGACACCAAGATCATCGGCATCGACCGCGACGGCTGCTTCGCCGATTTCGTCAGCGTGCCCGAGGAGAACGTCTGGCCCGTGCACCCCTCGATCCCCGACAAGGTCGCGGCGGTGCTCGACCCCCTGGGCAACGCGGTGCACACCGTGATGGCCGCGGACGTGAGCGCCAAGAGCGTGCTGGTCTCGGGCGTGGGGATCATCGGCCTGATGGGCGTGACGGTCGCGAAGGCCGCGGGCGCCAGCCGCATCTTCTGCACGGACATCAACCCGCCGCGCCTGGCGCTCGCGAAGAAGCTGGGCGCGGTGGAGGCGTTCGACGCGCGGAATGGCGACGGCTGGATCAAGGAAGTGCGCAAGGCCACCCGCGGCGAGGGCGTGGACGTGCTGCTGGAGATGTCGGGGGCCGAGTCGGCGTTCGACCAGGGCTTCCGCGCGCTCCGCAACGGCGGCACCGCCGCGCTCCTGGGCTTGCCGGCCAAGAAGGTGACGTTCGACTTTAACCAGAACATCATCTTCAAGGGCTGCAAGGTGCTCGGCATCAACGGGCGCAAGATGTTCGAGACCTGGTACCAGATGGAGGAGCTGCTGCTCAGCGGCCGCCTCGAGCTCGACGAGATCATCACCCACCAGTTCCCGCTCGAGGACTTCAGGGCCGCCTTCGAGACCATGATCTCGGGCAAGGGGATCAAGGTCGTGCTGCAGATGGGGTAAGGCCGGAGAGTCGATGATCGGGGCACGGGCGTCCCATACACCCGCGGCTTGGTTCGCTGAGTCAGCGGTTCGTGCACGGGGCTCGATGCCATGTGCCGCGTGCCTTGATGCCCCTCTTCGGATCGAATCCTGCCTTCAGTGCCGGCCGGTCGCTCCGGCCGACGCCACACCGGCAACCCCGTGACTCCGAAGCGGTATGAGCGGGAGGACACGGCGCCGATCGCGGATGCGGCGCCAGCGCATCATCGCCGAAAGGAGCCCCATGCGTCACGCGCACTTGGTTGCTATCCCTACCCTGGCAGCGGCCGCCAGCCTCGCCCATGCGGACCTGCTCGTCGAACCCGAGGCCCTCGAGGCCGGCTACGAGTACATGCTGCTCCGACAGCCGGGCGACCCGATCTCCGGAAGTCGTGAGCACGTTGGATTCGAGCCCCGCTGGGGCTCGGCCTCCGGGGGCCACTTCAGCGGCGGGGGCACATCGAGCCGGCATGGGGCCGGTGGATTCGAGTACTCATTCTTCAAGACGATCGACGGCGAACAGAACACCATCTCCGGCACCGGCTATGCGATCGCGGACGTCTGGCTGGCCAACGACGAGGGCGAGCTGACCTCGGCCTCGGGCGCGAGCCACACCATGATGCGGTGGGACGTCATCGAGCCGGTGACGCTCACGCTCTCCGGCTTCGTGAGCATCTCCGACGTGGTCATGGAAGGGGAGGGAATAGGGAGCGCTCAGGCCGGCCTACGTTTCCAGGGACGCGGCCTCGACGAGGTGGCCCGTCTCGACCGGTTCGCCGACGATGTCGCGTCGTTCGACTGGACCCTCTCGCTCAGCCCCGGCACATATACGCTCGAAGCATGGGCATACTCGCTCGCGCTTTCCCAAGGCCTCAACGCGCAGATCGCGGCCGAGCCCGAGTATTCGTTCCGTGGCGAGTTCTTCCCGATACCCTCGCCGGGCGCGCCGGTCGTGCTTGCGCTCCTCTGCTCGCGAGCAGCGCGCAGGTCCACGCGTTAGGAACGGCACGGCCAGGCGCGCTCGCGGTTCCCCGCGCGCCTGTTAGTTCCGCCACTGCTCGTGACAATCTCTGCAGGAGGCGGAGAGCTCCTGGTAGGCCGCCTCCGCGGCGCGGGAGTCCACCACCTCCGCCGCGACAACCCTCTCGAGCGATCCCGCCCGCTCCATCGCCGCGCGCATCGCGCTCACAAAGTCCTCGCCCTCGAGCCGCGCCTCTTCGTCCTCGGCCAGCGCCCGAAAGTGGTCCGCGAGGATCCCCGCCTCCGGTGCGGGCGCGACGTCGGGGTGGTCGGCCGGTGTCCGCCAACCCGCCTCGCGGACGAGCTGCACGCGCGCCCACGACTTGTC
>Ga0196977_1000859_pt1 | contig 13511 bp, 22 predicted proteins | sample S3v_1013CmetaG_FD_148634 | JGI IMG/M metagenome (GOLD analysis project Ga0196977, IMG submission 148634) | Soil microbial communities from Anza Borrego desert, Southern California, United States - S3+v_10-13C | ecosystem: Environmental > Terrestrial > Soil > Desert | place: USA: California...
TGAGCGTCATCGCGGCCGCCTCTTTGGAAACGTCCGTGCCGGTGATGCCCATCGCGATGCCGATGTCGGCCTTCTTCAGCGCGGGCGCGTCGTTGACGCCGTCGCCCGTCATCGCCACGACCTGCCCGCGCTTCTGGAGCGCCGTCACCACGCGCAGCTTGTGCGCCGGCGAGACGCGCGCGCAGACCTCGACCGTCTCGGCCTCGCGCTCCAACTCCTCGTCGTTCATCGCCTCCAGCTCCGCGCCGGTGACGACGCGCCCCCGCTTGCTCAGGCCCAGCTCCTCGGCCACGGCCTTCGCCGTCAGCGGGTGGTCGCCCGTGATCATGATGACCCGGATGCCCGCCTCCTCGCACTCGCGGACGGCGGCCCCCGCCTCCGGCCGCGGCGGGTCGATCATGCCGACGAGCCCGAGCAGCGTCAGGTCGCGCTCGGCCGTCTCAGGCGCGGCGTCTCTCTTGGAGGCGACGGCCAGAACCCGCAGCGCCTCGCCCGCCATCCGCCGCGCGGCCTCCAGCACGTCCGCGCGGCGCGCGTCGTCGAGCGGCTCCTCGCCGCCTTCCGCCAGCACCCGCGCGCAAGCGCCGACGATCACCTCCGGCGCGCCCTTGGCGTAGGCCACGACGCCCTCGGGCGTGCGGTGCAGCGTGGTCATGCGCTTGGTCTCGGCCGTGAAGGGGATTTCGAAGACGCGCGGGAACTCGGCGTCGAGCTGCGACTTGTCGAGGCCGGCTTTGGCCGCCGCCACCACCAGCGCGCCCTCGGTCGGGTCGCCCTTGACCTCCCACTTGTCGCCGGCCTCGCTGCGCTCGACGCGCGCGTCCGAGGCGAGCGCCGCGGCGCGCAGCAGCAGGCGCAGCGGCTCGGACGCCTCGACCGCCGACCCGCCGAGCGAGAAAGCGCCGCGCGGCTCGTAGCCCGTGCCGGAGACCTCAAGCGTTCGGCCGCAGACGAAGATGCGCCGGGCCGTCATCTCGTCTTTGGTCAGCGTGCCCGTCTTGTCCGAGCAGATGACGGAGGTGCTGCCGAGCGTCTCGACCGCGGGCAGCCGGCGCACGAGCGCGTTGCGCCTGACCATCCGCTTGACGCCCAGCGCGAGCGAGATGGTGACGACCGCGGGCAGGGCCTCGGGCACGACGGCGACCGCCAGCGCCACGCCGAAGATGAGCATCTCGACGAAGGGCTGGCCGCGGAAGAGGCCGAGCGCGACGATGACGAGGACGACCGCGAAGGCGACGCGGGCCAGCGCCTTGCCCACGCGGTCGAGGTTCGACTGCAAAGGCGTCTTCATCGTCTCGACGGTTTCGAGCATCCGCGCGATCTTGCCGAACTCGGTCGCCATCCCCGTCGCCACGACCAGCGCGCGCCCGCGCCCGTAGGTCACGGCCGTGCCCGCGTAGGCCATGTTCCGGCGGTCGCCCGTGGGCAGCCGCGGGTCTTCGAGCGCGCGCGTGTGCTTCTCGACCGGGGCCGACTCGCCCGTCAGCGGGGCCTCGACCGTTTGCAGGTTGACGGCTTCGGCGAGCCTCACGTCGGCCGGAACCTTGTCGCCCGTCGCCAGCAGGACGAGGTCGCCGGGGACGAGTTCGCGCGCGGGCACGCGCCGCTCGCGCCCGTCGCGGACGGCGGTCGCCGCCGGCGCGGCCATCTCGCGCAGCGCCTCGATGGCGCGCTCGGCCCGGTACTCCTGCACGAAGCCGAGGACGACGGCGAAGAGGACGATGACCGTGATGGCGACCGCCTCGACGCCGTGGCCGAGGAAGGCCGAGAGCGCCGTCGCCAAGAGCAGGATGACGATGAGGACGTTCTTGAACTGTTCGAGCAGGATCGCCCACGGCGAGATGCGCCCGGCGGCCTGAAGCTCGTTCGGGCCGAACTCCGCGAGGCGGCGCGCGGCCTCGGCCGAGGTCAGCCCGCGCGGCGTGGACTTCAGCCTCTCGAAGCTCGCCTCGGCCGTCAGCGCGTGCCACGCGGCCTCGGCGTTCCCGGCGTTCGCGGCGGCGACGGTTTCGACCGACGTTGACGTAGACATTCTTTTCCCTCCGCTCAGGCCGCGCCGCCCCGCGCCGGGCGCACCACTTCGACCGAGCACTGCGCGCTCGCGGCCACCGCCGACGAGACGCTGCCGCGCAGCAGGTGACGCAGGCCGTGCAGGCCGCGCGTGCCGACGAAGATGGCGTCGGCCTGCCACGCTTCCGCCTCGCCGACGAGGGCGCGCGCCGGGTCGCCGTCGCGCACGCCCTCCGAGACGCTCAGGCCCGCGGCGCGCAGCTTCGACGCCGCGGGGCCGCCGGCCGCCGCCCGCGGCGCGGCCAGCGCGGTGATTACGCGCGCCTCGCTCCCCTCCGGCCACGCGCGCGAGGCCACCGCGTCCACGGCCGCCTCCGCCTCGGCCGAGCCGTCGTAGCCGACGACGATCCGCGCCGGCCCCTCGCGCCGCCCGCCGGCGCAGCGCGCCACGCGCACCGAGCACGGCGCTTCGTAGAGCACGCGCTGCGAGACGCTGCCGAGGATGAGGCGGCCGCCCGCCGACGAGTGGCCGTGCGAGCCGACGACGACGAGGTCGGCGCCGAAGCTGCCCGCCAGCTTGACGATCGCCCACGCGGGCGAGTCGCCGTCGGCCTCGGCCCTCACCGCCCAGCCGGGGAAGTCGGCTTTGACCTTTTGCGCGCCGCGCCCGGCCACCGCCAGCGCCTCGCGGACGGCCGCCTCGGCATGCGCCTGCGAAGGGCGCACCATCACGGCGACGCCGGGCGAGACCAGCTCGCTGTCGGGCACCTCCCCGGCCGGGGGGGGCAGGAAGACGTAAGCCAGCGAGATGACCACGGCCTCGGCGGCGGCCGGCAGCCCGGCCCGCCGCAAATCTTCGAGCGCCGCGTCGGAACACGCGGAGCCGTCGTAAGCGATCAGAATCCTAGAGACCTCTTTCATCTTTCACCTCCTCGCGCGGGGCGGGGCGCGACTTCTCGCGCGTGATGCGGGCGGCGCTTGCGGGTGACGGCGAGGGGCGGGGCGGCCGGAGATGCGGGCGAGTCCGTGCGGCGCGGGGGCCGTTCGGAGAGCGGAGAGGCCGGAGCCATGCCCTGATCCTTTCGCGCGTCGGCGCAAGCGTGAGCTGCGGCGGCCGCGCAAAAGGGAAAAGACCCTCTGCGCGCCGCGAGAGCCGCAAAAGGTCTTGGTCGTCGAGCTGTTTCCGCTCCACCCGGCGCGCCGGGTGCCCTGCGTCGGGCACCGTCCTGACGGCCTCGCCGGACCAAAATTAAGGCAGGCGACCTACTCCCCTTTCGAGTGCCCCGATTCTACAACCGGCCGCGCGGCGAGTTCAACCCGCGGAACCGCCACGCCCGAAGCGCCCCCGCGCGCGGCCCGACTGAGGTATCATCGCTCCCGTTTTTGATGACCGAGGCCCGAGCGCGGCGTCGAGCATTGGAGGAGCGTTTCATGGACATCATCTGGCAGGATTTGACCTCCGGGCTGCCCGACGCGAGGCAGTTCGCGCACGTGCTCATCAAGCTCGTCTCCGCCCTCGTGCTCGGCGCGGTCGTGGGCATCCAGCGCGAGCGCGCGGGCAAGCCGGCGGGGCTGCGGACTCACATGCTGGTCACGCTCGGCACGGCCGTCTTCGTCCTCGCGTGCTCGGGCGTCGGCATGTCTCTGGAGGGGCAGTCGCGGGTCATACAGGGCATCGTCACCGGCATCGGCTTCATCGGGGCCGGCTCCATCCTCAAGCTGAGCGCGGAGCGCGACATCCAAGGGTTGACGACGGCGGCCGGCGTCTGGATGACGGCGGCCATCGGCGTGGCCGTCGGGCTGGGGAGCCTCGGCGTGGCGATCCTGAGCACCATCTTCACCCTCGTCATCCTCTCTCTGGCGACGCGGTTCGAGCGTCAGGTGGACGCGCGGCGCGCGGCCGAAGTCAAAGCCAAAGACAACTAAAGGCCGCCCCGCGCCGCGGCCTTTACCGCCCGTTTACCCAAACCCTGATAGGCTCGCGCGGGTGAGCGGTCTGTCATCAAGCGAGGTTCGGGTCTTATGAACTACAGGTTGCGCGCGACCCTGCCGGCCGCCTTCGCGATGCTGCTGGCTCTCTCCGCGCCGGCGGTCGGTCAGGAGGCCGAGGCCGCGGCCGGCTACCCCGAGTTGCCGAGGTTCGGCCACGTCGGCGGGCGGCTCTACCGCGGGGCGCAGCCGCGGCGCGGGGGCCTGCGCCGGCTGGCCGAGCTGGGCGTCAACACCGTCGTCAACCTGCGCGGGGCCGGCGAGCGCGCGCGCGCCGACGAGGCGGAGGCCGCGGCCCTCGGGCTTCGTTACTTCAACATCCCGATGCCGGTGTGGGGCCGGCCGGAAGACGGCCGCGCGCGGCGCGTGCTGGAGATCATCGCCGCGCCGGAGAGCGGCCGCGTCTTCGTCCACTGCAAGGACGGCGTTGACCGCACGGGCACCGTCGTCGCCCTCTACCGCATCACGGCCGAGGGCTGGTCGGCGCGGGCGGCCACGGCCGAGGCCGAGAGGCGCGGGATGCGCCGCGTGCAGGTCTGGATGCGCGACTACATCGACGACTACCACGAGCGGCTGGCCGGCGGGTCGGGCGCGACCGGCGGCCGCGACGTGGGGGACAAGATCGGGGCTTACGTCAGAGCCGGCGAGCGCGCCACCTTCAGGGCGCGCAAGACCGCCCGGCGCGTGTGGCGGCGCGCGCCCGACTTCCTCGCGAGGATTTTCTAGCCGCGGGCGTTATATTGTAGGGTGTAGCTCTGGCTGGGAATCCGGGCTTGGAGGTGGCGCATGAGCCGCAACGCGCGCGCGGCCGAGGCGCGCCCGCCCTCGGGGGGGCGTCGCGCCCGCCTGCACGAGATCATCTTCGAGGCCGACACCCGCGCCGGCCGCGCCTTCGATGTCGTGCTGATCGGGCTCATCCTCCTGAGCGTGCTCGCCGTCATGCTGGAGAGCGTCGGCGGCGTGCGCGCGCGTTACGGCCCGCAGCTCTACGCCGCCGAGTGGGCCTTCACCATCCTCTTCACGGTCGAGTACGTCATGCGCCTCGCGAGCGTGAGGCGGCCGCTGCGCTACGCGACGAGCTTCTTCGGCGTCGTTGACCTGCTGGCGATAATCCCCACCTACCTGAGCGTCCTCCTCCCCGGCACGCACTACCTGCTCATCATCCGGATACTGCGGCTGCTCCGCGTCTTCCGCGTCCTCAAGCTGGCCGAGCATTTGTCGGAGGCCGACGTGCTGCTGCGCGCGCTGCGCGCGAGCCGGCGCAAGATCAGCGTCTTCCTCCTGACCGTGGTGACGCTGGTCGTCATCATCGGGACGCTGCTCTACGTCATCGAGGGCGAGGAGAACGGGTTCACGAGCATCCCGGCCAGCATCTACTGGGCGGTGGTCACGCTGACGACCGTCGGCTACGGCGACATCTCGCCGAAGACGCCGTTGGGGCAGACGCTCGCGGCGGTGGTGATGATCATCGGCTACGGCATCATCGCCGTGCCGACCGGCATCGTCACCGTCGAGATCGCGCAGGCGGCGCGCAAGGTGGTCTCGACGCAGGCGTGCCCCGATTGCTCGGCCGAGGGGCACGACGCCGACGCCGTCTTCTGCAAATACTGCTCGGCCCGCCTGTAAGACCGGAGCGCGAAACGGGACAAGGTGAGGGACGAAGATGGGGTGGAGACGAGTGTCCGCCGTGGCGTGCGGCAGTCGGGGCGCGGGCGTCCGCCGGAGCGCCCGCGCCCGTCGAGTTGTCGTCACCGCCCGCCGCGCGTTCGCGGGGCCGGCGACCTGCGCCCAAGTCACTTGGGGTCAAGTCACTTGGGGTCTACGGGCAGCCCCGCCTGTTGCCATGCGTCGAAGCCGCCGTAGAGCGGGTGCGCGTTCTTCCAGCCCTTCTCCAGCAGTTGGAGCGCCACACTGGCGCTCGATCCTTCGTGCGGTCAAGTGCAGTAGGTGATGACCGCGCGGTCGCGCGGAATCTCCGACAGGTGTTGCCCCAACTCGCCCGCGGGGACGCGCACCGCGCCCGGCAGTTTCGTGTCGGCCTCGCCCCACGCCTGCGGGTTGCGCGTGTCCACGAACGTGAACTGCTCGCCCCTGCCCATGCGCTCCCTGACCTCTTCGACTGTGACCCTCGTCGCTTCCACGTCTGTCACCTCCCTTCAGTGCTGGTGGTCGCTCTCGGTAGGCAGCCCCGCCTCGATCCAGTCCGACTTGCCGCCGGCGTAGTCCTTCACGTTCGCGTACCCGAGTGCCGCCAGTTCACGGGCGACGTTCTCCGAGGCGTGTCACGTGGGGCTCGAACAGTAGACGATGATCTCCGCGCCTTTATCCGGCAGGAGCCGGGGCGCGAGTTCGCGCGCGCGGTCGGGCGGCAAGTTGATCGCGCCCGGCAGGTGCGCGTGGTGGTAGGCCACCTCGGCGAGCGTCTCGACCAGAGTGAAGGTCTCGCCACGGTCAATCTTACCCTTGAGTTCTTCTCGCGTGACTGTCTCCATGATAATCCTCCTACGCTTCCGAATCGCGGGGGCGTCGGCGCATCAAGTCGGGGGCCTTTCCGGTAATTCTACACCTCGACTCGGTCTAAAGCCCCCTCCCCGCTCGAAGTAATTCCCGAAACACGACCGCGCCGGCGTTCGGCCTTCGGGGAGCGTGGGAAGTGTCGCGTGCGTCACCTTAACCCGACGGTGTATAGTTCTCACGAACCGAGCTTGGCTCACTCCCTTCTCGGCCGCCGCGGAATCAACCGGGGCGGCCGACACGCCACAGCCGCCCACGAGGAGAACAGCCCATGCCGCGCGACCTCAGCCCTTTCACAAGGCTCACCGTACTCATCTCGGAGTTGAAGGGGAGCAAGCTCGAAGACCTCACGGACGCGAGGAAGTGCGACCTCGCGCACCACGCCGGCAAGCTGAAAGGCGAGTTCTCCGGCACGCCGCATCAGGGCGCGGCGGATCAGGTCGAGCAGGAGGCCGCGGCCTTACTCTCCCACATCAGAGGCGGCGAGACCGGGCGGGCGGAAGAGGGGCGTCAGGCGCTTCTCTCTTCATGCAAGAGGCTCAAAGACCTTCTGTGAGCGGCCCGCGAAAAGCCGGCCGTGCTGACCGCCGTGGCCACCGGCCTCGCGCCACGCGGCGCGTAGCGACGGGGGCAAAAAGGGGCGGCCGGGCGGCGCAGGCCGGGGCCGACACACAAAGATGACATCCGTCAGAGGCGAGAAACATCCCCGGCCGGTTGCAACAGGCGGGTCAGGTGGTGCATCCTAGTGTAGTCCTTCCTTCTCTCGCGCATCGACGGTGATGCGCCCCGCGCCTCGTATGGCGGCGGCGTTCTGGATGGTTCGAGAGCAGGCTTACTTTCAACTTCAGAAGCCGCTCACGCGCTGAGCACCCGAACGCAGGTTCTTCGCTGCTGACCGTTCCGACGAAGCCACTCCGATTCGAAGCTTCTCCTAACGCCCCGCCAGAGGCGGGGGAGGTATACACACACATGTCCATGAAACTTTACGTCGGCAACCTCTCGTTCAACACTTCGAGCAACGACCTGCAGGAACTGTTCGCGCAGGCCGGCACGGTCGAGTCGGCCACCGTGGTCGAAGACCGCGACACGGGCCGCTCGCGCGGCTTCGGCTTCGTCGAGATGTCCACGAAGGAAGAGGGCGAGGCCGCCATCTCGCAGCTCAACGGCAGGGAAGTCGGCGGGCGCAGCCTGACCGTCAACGAGGCGAAGCCTCGCGAAGACCGCGGCAACCGCGGCGGCGGCGGCGGTCGCGGCGGCTTCGGCGGCAACCGCGGCGGCGGCGGTCGCGACTCGCGCTGGTAGTCGTCTCCGGCCGGCCGGAGACTCTGAAAACGAGAAGCCCCGGGTCAAGTCGAAAGCTTCGGCCCGGGGCTTTTTCTGTCGGCGGCGTTTCTTCAGTCCGAGACCGAGAGGTAAGTTCGCGGCGAATGTCAGTAACCCTCAATCAAGCGACGGACGGGGCGGGCCGCCGGGCGGCCGACGCGCCCCGCTGGAACTGGTCTAACACGACGCTCGTCGTCGGCGTCCACGCCTTCAGTTTGCTGGGGCTCTGGTACTGGCCGCGCCCCGTGGACGCGGCGCTCTTCCTCGGCCTCTACCTCATTACCTGCCTCGGCATCGGCGTCGGGTACCACCGGCTGCTGACGCACCGGGGGTTCGTGTGCCCGAGGTGGCTCAGGCGCGTGCTCGCGTGGATGGGGGGGGCGGCCTTGCAGGGCGGCCCGTCGCGCTGGGTCTCGATGCACCGCCGGCACCACCGCACGGCCGACCGCGAGGGCGACCCGCACTCGCCGGTCGCGGGCTTCTTCCACGGCCACGTCGGCTGGGTCATGCGCTGGGACGAGCAGGACGCGGCCGACCACCACAAGCTGGCCCCGGACGTGTCGGGCGAAGACCCGTGGATGCGCGTGATGGACCGCGGCCTCCTCTTCATGCTGCCGTGGGCGCTGACGGGCCTGCTCTGCTTCGCCCTCGCGGGCTGGCGCGGCGTGCTGTGGGGGACATTCGTCAGGACGCTCGCCCTGTGGCACGTGACGTGGTGCGTCAACAGCATCTGTCACCGCTGGGGGCGGCGGCCGAACCAGACGCGCGACGAGAGCCGGAACGTCTGGTGGGTCGGGCTGCTCTCGCTCGGCGAGGGCTGGCACAACAACCACCACGCGCGCCCGGCCGCGGCCGTCCACGGCTGGCGCTGGTACGAGATAGACGTGTCGGGCTACGTCATCCGGCTGCTGGCGCGGCTCGGCCTCATCCGTCAGGTCGTGCGCGCGCCGCGCGGCTAGTCGTCGGCGACCGGCGCGCGCCGGCGGGCGTACTACCTGCGAATGTCTTTGAGTCAAGATCGGTGAGTTAAAAGGAGGTTCCTGTGGTCGAGCAGATGCATCAGAGCGGCGAGCGGGTGGAGAAGTTTTGCGCGGCGTGCGGCGAGGAGCGCGGGCACGTCGTGACCTCGGTCACGAAGGGCGGGCGCATCTCGCACGTGAACTGCCCCAAGTGCGGGACGCGCAGCAGGTTCAAGGCTAGCGGCGAGACCTCTTCGCGCGCGGCCGCGAGCCCCGGCGCGCCTTACGACCGCACCTACACGTACCGCACGGGGCAGTCCATGACGCACCCGGTCTTCGGGCAGGGCGAGGTGACCGCGGTGCTGGACTCTCAGAAGATCGACGTGCTCTTCCCCGACCGCCTGCGCCGCCTCATCCACGGTCGCCCCTGAGCGCGGAGCGCGACGGCGACGGGGCGGCGGCGGAGGGCGCGTTAAGCGCGGGGCGGTGTCTCGCCCCGGCTCTTCGTCACTCTTCGCCCTTTTCGGCCTTCTCCAAAGCGTCGGCGTTGAGGTAGTCGGCCTCGCCGGCGGGGAAGACCACCAGAACGTTGTCGGAAGACAGCTCCATGTCGCGCGTCGCCACCACGCGCAGCGCCGTCCCCACCTTGCCTTCGTGCGCGCCGGCGCGGGCGCGGACTCGGTCGCCGACTTTAATTCCCTTGTCCTGCTCGGCCATCTCGCTTCCCCGCGCCGGCCCCGCCGGGCCGCGGGTTCCCGCCCCGGCGGCTAAGCCCCGGGTCACTCCGCCGACCAGTCCTTCTCGTCCTGCGCGTCGCCGTGCCGCCCGTCGTTCTTCCCCTTGAGGAAGAGCGGGACGGGGTGCTTCTCGTCGGCAAGGTTCCCCGTGTGCCGCCGCGGCGCGTGCTCTTCGGGCTCCCCCGCCGTCTCGTCGTTCGGTCTCTCGGTCTCGCTCATCTTCGTCCGCCTTTCTTAATTGACCTCTTCGATCTCGCGCCCGTCCGCCTCGGCCAGCAGCTCGGCCCGCTCGTCCCTCGTGAGGTTTTGCAGGTAGTCCAAAAAGTCTTCGCGCCCCTCCTCGCCTTCGAGCGCGGCCGCGAGCCTTTCGACGAAATCGTCGTACGCGTTCACCCGCGCCCGCCGTTCCCGCGGCGCATGATCTCCAGCGCGGCGGAGAGGTGGCGCACGGCGTCGCCGCGCAGGGTGTCGATGGCCGGGCCGTGCTCGGCCGTCTCGGGCCCGCCCGCGAGGTCTATGACGGCGGCTATCGCCGCGAAGGCCGCCAGCGCCTCCGACTTGGCCTCTTCGAGCCGGCCCGGTTCGTCGCCCATTCCCCTCACCCCCGTCCGACCTAATCGGCGTGTTCGGTCACGCGCGTCCGGCTGTCGGCGTACATGTCCCGGTACTCCGTGCCGTCCTCGGCCGTGATGCCCCTGAACAGCATGGCCTCGTCGGCGCCGGAGCCGCGCTCGCGCAGCTCGGCCTGCACCTGATTCCAGCTCAGCCTCTTCCAGAGAATCTGGTTCGGGCGTCTGACGAGGTAGTGTTTCGCGTCTCTGCTGACGAGTCCTTTGCCGCTCATGTTCCGTTCACCGCTTTTCTGTTCGCCGTCGCCTCCCCTCGCTATTCGAGGTAGTGTTCGCCGAGGCTGTCCCGGAGCGCGGCCGGGACGGCGTCCCAGCACGCCACCGAGAGCACACTCAGCGTTAATTTCGAGAGGCGCACGCGCGCGTAACGCCAACGGCCGGGCGTCTCCTCGTAGCGCCAGCGGTAGAAGGGGCCGTCCGCGCGCCTGCTGTAGAAGACCGCCTGCCCGCCGGGCGCTTCCTTGACCGCGCGCCGGACGTAGACCCGCAGCTCTCTCATCTCATCCACCCTCGGCGGTTCGCATGCTTCAGTCCCGGCGGCCGCCGCAACGCCGCGCGGGCGCGGCTCCTCTGCGGCGGCTTCGCCCGCCTTCACCGCCGCCGTCAGACGAGTTTCATCAGGTAGGCGAGGCCCGCCGCGTCGAGGGCGGCGATGAGGGCGACGTGCAGCCAGCCGATGGTCGAGCGGCGGCAGTCGGGGCAGCGCATCCGGAGGCCGCGCAGCGTACACGCGCAACTGGGGCAGTATTTCTCCATCTTCCCTTGCCCCCTCGATGAGTTTCGCCGCGCCGGCGACCTCGCCCCCCCCTCAATCCGCGGCGCCCGCCACCGGCTGCCCCGTCAGACTCTCGTCGTCCGCCGCCGAGTCGTCCTTAGTGTTGTTGACGAAGGACACGAGGCCGAGCTTGACCTCTTCGAGCGCGATGGTGGTGGTGCGGCGCCTCGCCGGGTCGGCGTTGATGCGCGGGCGCGCGCCGCGCTGGAGTTGCTTGCTCCTCTGCGCCGCCACCATGACCAGACGGAACCTTGAGTCCACCCCCGGCCAGCGCTCTTCGTGCTTCGCGCTGACCACGTCGTGGCCCGTGCTGTTATACATTTCAGACATCGGAAGTGCTCCGACCGCGGCGTACATCACGTGGTGATGTGATACTCCTCGGTCTGGTTGATGCGGCGGAAGATGCCGAGGAAGACGCACGCGCAGGCGACGCCGGCCGCGCCGATGGCGAGCCACAGGTTACCCCCGCCGCCCTGCGCGTCGAGCGCCCCCTGCATGTCCCTGAACACGACGAACAGGTAGAACTGCCAAGCCGCGACTGCCGCCGCCAACAGGCCGACGCCCCACAACGCGACCCGCGTGAGACCGTTGCCGATGTAGCTCATTCGTCACCTCCGACGCTCGTTTGAAAGGTTAGTTCGTGGGGGGGTTGCCGTGGCCGGGCGGCCGCGCTCGTCAACGCCGGGTGTCGGCCGCCTCGGCCCCTGCGCGTTTGAGGAGCGCGCCGCGCCCCGCGGCCGTGCGCGGTGACGCGGACGAGTCGGCGCTGATCCGGAAGACGACGCGGCGGGTGAACATTTTTCAGCCCCGGAAGTTGCGCTGTTGGCTTCAGGCGATCCGGTTGATTCCGGAGGGGCTGAGAAGGGAGTTAGCTAGGCTCGGTTCACAACCATCTTGCGGCACACGCACAGGTATGTCAACCCGGTCGCCCTCCCCCCCCCCCCCCCGGTTTCCCGCCCCCCGCGCGTTTTTAATTTGACACGGAGGATTTAAGGAGTATAGTTACGGCCTCCTCTTAACTTCCCCTAAAGGAGTTTAGAGAGAAGGAAGGCCGCCGGAGAGCGAGGCTCCGGCGGCCTTCCCTTTTCGCCCCGCACCCGGCGGCTTCGCCACGCCGGCCTCCCGATATTACACAACTATTACAAGCGAGCCGGCGCAAACTCGCCCCGCCGTGGTATCTAAGTGTAGGTACACATCTCGAAAACTGTGCGGGGCATGAATGAGTAACGAAGCGATCACCGACATCCAGCGCAAGGCCGGCATCAACTGGCCCACCTGCATCACGATGGTCGTCTTCCACGTCGGCGCGGTGGCGGCGCTCTTCATGTTCAGTTGGGAGGCGCTGGCCGTGTCCCTGCTGCTCTGGTGGGTGTCGGGGAGCCTCGGCGTCGGCATGGGCTTCCACCGGCTGCTCACGCACCGCGGGTATAAGACGCCGAAGGCGGTCGAGTACCTCCTCACCTTCTGCGGGCTGCTGGCCCTCGAAGCCGGGCCCATCGCGTGGGTCGTGACGCACCGCATCCACCACGCGCACGCCGACGCGCCCGGCGACCCGCACACGCCGCGCGACGGAAACTGGTGGGCGCACATGGGCTGGATTCTGACGGGCACAGCGCAGCGCTACGGCCGTGAGGTGCGCGCCCGGTACGCCCCCGACCTGATGAGAGACCCCGCGCACCGCTGGTTCGAGAGGCTCTATTACGTGCCGATCATCGCGCTCGGCGTCGTGCTTTTGGCGGCGGGCGGCTGGCCGATGCTGTTCTGGGGCGTCTTCCTGCGCGTGACGTTCAACCTGCACACGACGTGGCTCGTCAACTCGGCGACGCACCTGTGGGGCGGGCGCCGGTTCGAGACGGGGGACGACTCGCGCAACAGTTGGTGGGTGGCACTGCTCACGTGGGGCGAGGGCTGGCACAACAACCACCACGCGCACCCCCCCGCCGCCAGACACGGCCTCGCGTGGTACGAGGTGGACGTGAACTGGTGGGGCATCCGCGCGCTCGAACTGCTGGGGCTGGCGAAGGACGTTAAGCTAATCAGCGCCGCCGCTCTGGCCAAAGAAGCGGTCTCAAGGCAGGCCCGGCTCAAGACGGCGGCGTAGCGCGGCGAGGTTCCGGCATCGCGAACTCCATCATGAACTCGCCGGCCGATAACCCGGCGACTCTTTTACGGAAAAGCCTCCGGCGGAAACTCTTGCCGGAGGCTCTTTCACGTTCGACAACTGCGGGCTTCCAGAGGAGAACCTTAATTGTCTAAAGAAGACCTGATCCCGGCGATGGGCGTGATTATCGACAAGCAGCCCAACGCCTTCTTCAAAGTCCTGATCGACAACAGCGAACACGTCGTGCTCGCGCAAATCTCGGGCAAGATGCGCAAGAACCGCATCCGCATCCTGATGGGCGACCGCGTCAGCGTCGAGCTGTCGCCCTACGACCTCACGCGAGGCCGCATCACCTACAGGTATAAGTGAGAGGGCCGGCGGACTCTCGGCCAACGGCGACGGGCAGATAATGTTGACTCACGAGGCGGGTGCTTGCAGGGAGGCGTCGGCCCGCTTCGCCCGCGCCCTGCGCCA
>Ga0196977_1000860_pt1 | contig 13500 bp, 11 predicted proteins | sample S3v_1013CmetaG_FD_148634 | JGI IMG/M metagenome (GOLD analysis project Ga0196977, IMG submission 148634) | Soil microbial communities from Anza Borrego desert, Southern California, United States - S3+v_10-13C | ecosystem: Environmental > Terrestrial > Soil > Desert | place: USA: California...
ACGTTCGGGCGGCACGTCTTCGTCAGGCGGGGGCTGGTCGGGAGGGACGGCGAGGGGCGCGCGACGCTGAGCGGGCGGCTGCTCGTGCACGAGGCCGCGCACGTTTTGCAGTACGAGCGGAGCGGTTACGCGAGGTTCCTGCGCGCCTACCTGCGCGGCTATTGGCGCGGGCTGCGCGAGGGCGGGCGCTGGGACAAGGCGGCGCGCAACGCGGCCTACCTCGCCATCGCCGAGGAGCGGGAGGCGCGAGCGGCCGAACAAGCTTACGCGGCGGGACGTGGCCGAGGGCGGGAATAAAGTTCGGCGCCGCGGGCGGCGGGTTCCGGGTTAAAGCAGTCTGGCTTTAACCCGGAACCCGCCGCCCGCGGCGCCGAACTTTTTTATTCTTTGTCGACGAATGAGAAGTCGATCTTGCCGCGCTGCACCTCTTCGAGGGCGATGCGGGTCGGCTTGTGGCGCTGCGGGTCGAGTTCGACGCGGGGCCGCGCGCCCCTCTGGAGCTGCTTGCTGCGCTGCGCGGCGACGATGATCATGCGGTATTTGGAATCCATCTCGGGAGTCTGGTTCTCCGGCGCCTGCTGGCCTTCGGCGTCGCCGAACGTTTCGGGAGCTTTGCTCATCATCTTCAACCCGGCCCCACGGCCGGCTCCTCATCATTTCGTGGTTCTAAGATGACTCTTTGTTATAAACTCTTTGCGCCATTTATTCAACGCCGCCGGGGTCTCTGAAGCTTTCGAGCACCCTGCGCGCCACCCACTCCTGCCGCTCGCGCCGCGCCCGCTCGGCGTACACCACCCCCGCCAACTGCGCCGCCGCGCGCTCCGCCTCGTCGTTCAGAATCAGGTAGTCGAAGTGCCGGTACTGCTCGACCTCGCCGCGCGCGTTCCGCAGCCGCAGCGCCAACTCCTCGGGCCGCTCCGTCATCCTCGCGCTCAGGCGCGCGCGCAGCACCGAGAGCGACGGCGGCAGGATGAAGACGCCGACCACGTCCGGCATCGCCGCGCGCACGGCCGCCGCGCCCTGCACGTCGATTTCGAGGATGATGTCGTGCCCCTCGCTCAACTCCTGCTCGACGACGCTGCGCGCCGTCCCGTAGAAGTTGCCGTGGACGACGGCCCATTCGAGGAAGCCGCCGGCCGCGCGCATCCGCTCGAACTCGCCGGGCGTGACGAAGTGGTAGCTGACGCCGTCGCGCTCGCCGGGCCGCGGCTGCCGCGTCGTCCACGAGACCGAGTAGCTGAGGCCGGGGACTTTGCCGAGCACGCGCCGGATGAGCGTGCCCTTGCCGCCGCCGGAGGGCGAGCTGATGACGAAGAGGATTCCCTGATAGCCGCCGGGGTTCGCGCCGGCCGGGGGCGTCTCACTCAACGTTCTGCACCTGTTCGCGGAGTTTCTCGACCGCGGCCTTGATCGAGATGGCCGCCTCCTTGATGGCGAGGTCGGTGGATTTCGAGAGCACGGTGTTGGCCTCGCGGTTCAACTCCTGCAAGAGGAAGTCGAGCCGCTTGCCGGTGTCGCCCTCGGCCGCGACCGCGTCGCGGAACTGCGAGACGTGGCTGCGCAGGCGCGTCAGCTCCTCCGTGATGTCGCTGCGGTCGGCGAGGTACGCGACCTCCTGCGCGAGGCGGCCCTGATCGAGCTCGACGATCTCCAGCCCGTCGCGCGCGAGCAGCTCGCTGATGCGGCGGTTGACGCGCGCGCGGTAGTTCTCGACCTGCTCGCCCGAGAGCGACTCGATGATCGGCAGGTTGCGCTCGATCTCGTCGAGGCGCGCGCGCATCTCGGCGGCCAGCGCCTCGCCCTCGCGCAGCCGCATCGCTTCGAGCTCGTCGAGCGCCTGAGAGAGCGCGCGCTCCACGCCGGCCAGCATCTCGTCGGTGACGCCGTTGCGCGCCGCCTGCATCGCGCCGGGCAGGCGCGCCAGCACGTTGATGTCCGGCTCGCCCGCCAGCCCGAACTCCTGCTGCATGGCGCGCATGGCCTGAATGAAGCCGGCGATGAGCGGGCGGTTCAGCTCGTAGCTGACCTCGGAGCTGCGGTCGATGGTGATGTTCACGTCGACGCGCCCGCGCGAGAGGCGCTCGCCGATGCGCCGGCGCACGACCACCTCGACCGAGGAGAGTTCGGCGCTGGCGCGGAGGTGCACGTCGAGGAAGCGGTTGTTGACGGTCTTGAGGTCGACGGCGACGGAGAAACCCTCGCCCTGCAAAGTCCCGCGGCCGAAGCCGGTCATGGATTTCATAAGCAAGTAGTCGGCAGCCAGTAGTCAGTAGTCAGCAGATTGTGTCTCACGTCGGGTGAGTGCGGGCGAGACAGCAGCCGTCAGCGGAAAGGATTTTACTACTGACTGCCGGCTACTGACTACCGTCTACTGGCTGCTGGCCACTTCCTCGGTCTCCTCCTCGTCGGCGAATTGCAGCTCGTAGAGGCGGCGGTAGGGGCCGTTCTGCGCGAGGAGTTCGGCGTGGCGGCCGCGCTCGATGATGCGGCCGCGCTCGATGACGACGATCTGGTCGGAGCGGCGCACGGTCGAGAGCCGGTGCGCGATGACGACCGTGGTGCGGCCGCGCGTCAGGTTGGCGAGCGCCTTCTGCACGAGGCGCTCCGACTCGGCGTCGAGCGCGGAGGTGGCCTCGTCCAAGATGAGCACCGAGGCGTCGGCCAGCACCGCGCGCGCGATGGCTAGGCGCTGGCGCTGCCCGCCCGAGAGGAAGACGCCGCGCTCGCCGACGACGGTGTCGTAGCCGTTGGGCAGCTCCCTGATGAAGTCGTGCGCGTAGGCGACGCGGGCCGCCTCCTCGACCTCGGCGTCGGTCGCGCCGGCCCGCCCGTAGGCGATGTTGTAGCGCACGGTGTCGTTGAACAGGATCGTCTCCTGCGTGACGAGCGCGATGTTCGAGCGCAGCGAGCGCAGCCTCACGTCGCGCAGGTCGACGCCGTCCCAGTGGACGGAGCCTTCGAGCGGGTCGTGGAAGCGCGGGATGAGCTTCGTCAGGGTCGACTTGCCGCCGCCCGACTCGCCGACGAGCGCCACCATCTGCCCGGCCGGGATGCGCAAAGAGATGTCGCGCAGCACGCGCCGCTCCTCGTTGCCGTAGCGGAAGTAGACGCCGCGCAGCTCGATGGCCTCGCGCAGCGGCCCGACCTCGGCCGCGCCGGGGCGCTCGCGCGTCTCCTCGCGCTCGTCCATCACCTCCCAGACGTGGCGCGCGGCGGCCAGCGCCTGCTCCATGCCGTTATGCAGGCGCGAGAGCTTGCGCATCGGGTCGTAGCTGGAGAAGAGGAAGAAGAGGAAGGTGATGAACTGCGCCGGGTTCATGCGGCCCGAGACGATCTCGCGCTGCGCGAAGAAGAGCAGGACGGCGACGGCCAGCACCCCGATCATCTCGATGGTCGGCGGCGCGAGGCCGTGAATCTTGGCGGTGCGCAGGTTGGCGCGCATGATCTGCTCGGCCACGCGCGAGAAGCGGCCCCGCTCGTGCTCCTCGGCCACGTAGGCCTTGACGATCGACTGGTTCGCCAGCGCCTCCTGCGCCGTGTCCACGAGGCGCTGCCCGCCCTCGAACGTCTCGCGCGCGAGGTTGCGCAGGCGGCGGCCGAAGCGCGCCGTCAGGAAGCCGATGACGGGCGCGATGGCGAGCGAGCCGAGCGTCAGCCGCCACGAGTAGTAGAACGAGGCCGCGAGGAAGAAGATGAGCGTGAAGCCCTCGCGCAGCATGTCGCGCAGCGTGTGCGAGACGGCCGTCTCGATGGCGGCGGCCGAGCCGACGAGGCGCGAGACGAGGTAGTTGGTGCGGTAGCGGCCGAAGAAGTCGGCCGACTGCGCGTGCAGGTGGGCGTACATGTCCTGCCGCAGCCGCAGGACGGACTCCTGCCCGACGCGCGCCATCAGGTAGGTCGAGAAGTACTCGGCGACGCCCTTGAAGACGGTGAAGAGGATGAGCAGGACGGCGATGGTGCGCCACGCGGCGAGGCCGGAGTCGGGGATGACGTGCTGGAGGCCGAAGAGGGTCGGCGTGCGCCCGCCGTCGGCCCCGCTGGGCCGCAGCGCCTGATCGAAGATGGGGACGATGAGCGCGCCGATGGCGCTCTGGAGCAGCCCGACGGCGAACATCGCGACGGTGGCGAGGGCGAACTTGCCCCAGTGCGGCTTCAGGTAGGATAAGAGTCGCCGGAGATCGCGCATCACACGTCAGTCGAAACCTCAGCCCGTCGCGCCCGCGGGGGGGAGAAAAGTAAATCACACGGGTGACGAAAAACTATACGGACGCGGCGCGGACGGCGTCAAGGTGGTAGCCCGGCCCGCCGCCGGGCCAGTTTCGCCGACGCCGCGCGCATCTTTTGCGTTTCTTGGGTTATAATCCCGCCACACGAGCAAGGGGGCTGCTGCCTCGGCCCCGACACCATCCCGAATTGGAGTAGCGTGAAGCTGAGGATTCTGATTGTTGACGACGACGTGAGCATGCGTCTGCTGCTGGCCGAGTACTTCCGGCGGCTGGGCTTCGAGGTCGAGGAGAAGGAGAGCGCCGAGGACGCGCTCGAACACGCGCTCTCGGGCCGTTTCGACTGCTTCATCTTCGACGTGACGATGCCCGGCATGTCCGGACTCGAACTGCTCCGGCGCGTGCGCGACCGCGGGGTGCTCACGCCCGCGATGTTCCTGACGGCGCACGACGCCGTCGACGACAAGGTCGCGGGCTTTCAGGCCGGGGCCGACGACTACCTCGCCAAGCCCTTCAGCCCGCGCGAGCTGGAGGTGAGGGTCGAGGCGCTGCTCAGGCGGGCCGGCCGCTGGTCGCAGCCCGACGACGACAAGAAAGACCGCTTCGAGATCGGCGACCTCGTCATCGACAAGCGCCGCCACGAGGTCTCGGTCGGCGGCCACCGCGTCGAGCTGACCCCGCTCGAATTCCACATCCTCGAACGGCTCGCCAGCGAGCCGGGGCGCGCGTGGTCGCGCAACGACCTGCTCGACGAGGTGTGGAGCACCGAGTACGAGGGCTACCAGCGCAACGTGGACCCGCACATCAACCGCCTGCGCCGCAAGATCGAGGCCGACCCCAAAAACCCGCGCTACGTCCTGACCGTCCGCGGCGTCGGCTACAAACTCAACGAGGCCCCATGACCCACACACTCGCCCCCCTCAGGCCGCTCTGCCTGCTCGGCCTCTGCCTCGCGGTCGCGGCCGCGCCGGCCGCGGCGTCAGCGGCGCAGCGCCGCCCGCGCCGGCCCGACCCGGCCCGGCCGCAGGCGCAGACGCCCGCGGGCCGACGACCGCAGGCCCAACAGGTCTCCGCGGGCATCCTCGTCCGCTGGCAGGGCACGCCCGGCATCAACCGCTACCGCCTCCAACTGGCGACCGACGAGCAGTTTCAGGACATCGTCTTCGACCAAGCCGTCGAGGGGCGGCAGCACATCGTCCGCGGCCTGCCGCCGGGCAACTACTTCTGGCGCGTCGCCGCCGCCGCGGCCGAGACGAGTCCGAACTACACGCCGCCGCAGCGCGTCGCCGTGAGCGGCTCGTCAACGGTGACCGAAGCCCCCGTCGCCGCCTCCACCCTCTTCCAGCCCGACGAGGCGGCCGGCTGGCGCACGGCGACGGGCGAGGTGGCGCGGCTCGTCCCGGCGCGCTTGCGTCAGGGGCCGATCATCGACCTCGTCGGCGTCGGCCCGGACGGGCGCGTCTTCGCGCTCGACGGCGTCAACGGCGTCTCGCTCTGGAACGCGCGCTACAACCCCGCGCCCGGCGCGCAGTCGTCGCCCGTCCCGGCCTTCGCGCCCGTCGTCTTGCAGACGCGCCCCGACGCGGCCGACATCGTCGTCGGCACGGAGGGCGGGGTGCGCGCCCTGCGCGGCGACACGGGGCGCGAGGTGTGGCGCGCGCGGCTCGAAGGGCGCGCGGCCAGCGGCGCCGCGGCCGATCTGAACGGCGACGGGGCGGCGGAAGTCGTCGTGGTGACGGCCGGCCCCGCGAAGTTCTACGTGCTCGAAGGCGCGACCGGACGCGTCGCGGCCGAGCAGAGGCTCGACGCCGAGGCGGTCGGCTCGCCGTTCGCGCTCGCGCCGGGCGCGCAGCGCGGCGTCGCGCTCTCGCTCGGCAACAACAGCGTGGAGCTGCGCGGCGCGGACGGTCAGGTCTTGAAGTCGGAGAAGCTCGAAGGCGAGATCACGACCGCGCCGCTCGTCGTCCCGCGCGGCGAGATGACGGTGATGGTGGTCGGGACTGACCGCGGGCTGGTGGCGCTGTCCGTCCCCGACCTCAAGGTTTTGGGGCGCATCGTCGCCGAGAACGACGCGGCGCGCGGCGCGCTGGCCGCCGCCGACGTGGACAAGGACGGCGCGACCGAGATCGTGATGGTCACGCGCCGCGGCCGCGTCGCGCTCGTGAGCACGGCCGACGGCAACGTGAAGTGGCACGCCGAGGGCGCGACCGACGCCTCGTCGGCCGCCTTCGCCGACCTGAACGGCGACGGCACGCTCGACGTGATCGTGCCCGGCGGGGCGGACTTCGCGCTCGGCTTCTCGGGCCGCGACGGCTCGCTCCTGATGCGCGTCGAGGAGGGCGGCCGCCCCGCCGAGCCTTCGGCGGCCGCGCCGCGCTCGCTCGTCGTCGCGCCGACGCCGGCGGGGCAGGGGCTTCTGGTCGGGAGCGACCCGGCGCGCGTCGGCCTGCGAGCCGTCGGGCTGCCGAAGGGCGACGGGCGCGCCTCGGCGAACTGAAGGGGCGGGGGAATGTTCATCTGGCTCATCGCGGCCGCGCTCTTCGGCGCGTGGCTCGTCGGCAAGTTCGTCCTCGGCAAGGAGGGCTTCATCCACATCCTCCTGCTCTGCGCCGCCGCCATCGCCCTCGTCCAATTCGTCCACGACCGCCGCGCCGCGCGGCAGGACTGAAAGGCAGTAGACAGTAGACAGTAGTCAGCAGACAGTAGGCCCCCGCCGAGGACGTTGAAGCTTTTACCGGACGACTCGCAAAAGAAGGTATTTCCTACTGGCTAGTGACTACTGTCTACTGTCTACTTTTTTTGCGGCAACAGGCGGCGCGCTTCCGAGCATCAATCAACAAGCGACGCTCGCGCCGCGCCCCCGCGCCCGCCCCATGCGGAGCGCCGACTTCTATTCGCTCAAGAGGAGGATGGACTGATGCGCATCCCACGCACTCCTTTCCGAAGGCTCGTCGCCCTGCTCGTCGCGCTCCCCCTGACGGCCGCGGCCGCCCTCGCGCAGACCGACGTGCGCCGCGACACGGTGGCCGTCACCTACCCGCTCGACCAGACCGTCTCGCTCAAGTTCCGCGGCACGACGCGGCTGCCGCGCCTGACCGGCGAGGCGAAGGTCAAGCGGACGGGCCGCCGCAACACGCGCGTCGAGATGGAGATCAAGGACTTGCCCCGCGCCTTCGAGGTCGGCAACGTCTACACGACCTTCGTCCTCTGGGCCATCTCGCCCGAGGGGCGCGCCGACAACCTCGGCGAGATCAAGCGCAGCGGCAGCATGTTCTTCAGCACGAAGATCGACGTGACGACGCCGCTCCAGACCTTCGCGCTGATCGTCACGGCCGAGCCGCACTTCCTCGTCAGAAGCCCCTCCCGCATGGTCGTCCTCGAAAACCTCCCGCCGCGCGACCCCGGCGACGCGCAGATCGCCACCGTGCCCGTCCAGTACATCGGCAACGCCTCGGACTACTTCCGCGACCCCGGCGTGCCCGACCTCGCCGACCGCGACTACGTCCGCACGCCGCCCGCGCTGCTCGGCGCGCGTCAGGCCGTCAACCTCGCGCGCTACGCCGGGGCCGAGCGCGACGCGGCGGCCGAGCTCGCCGTGGCCCGCGACGCGCTGGAGCAGGCCGAGAACGCGTGGCGTTTGAAGCAGGACGAGGCCGAGGTGGACGCGCTCGCGCGCCGCGCCATCAGCCTCGGCGTGAGGGCCGAGGAGGAGGCCGAGCTGCGCGCGGCCGCGCGCCGGCGGCGCGAGGAGATCGCCAGCCGCGACCGCGCCGTCCGCGACGCCGAGACGACCGCCGCCGAGGCGGCCGAGCAGATCAGCACGCTGCGCGAGGCCCTGCGCAAGGAGGAACACGCGCGCGAGCTGGCCGAGCGCGACGCCTTGAACGCCAACTCACAGTTGCGCGACCTCCGCACCGAGGTCGCGCGCCTGCGCGAAGAGTTGCAGGCCGCGCGCGCCACGGCCGACGAGTCGCGCGTCAGGCTCGCGCGCATCGAGGGCGAGCGCTCGGCCGAGCAGGCGCGGGTCGAGGCCGACCAGCGCGCCGCGCGCCAGCGCGAGCTTCTGGGGAGCCTGAAGGCGGCCCTCGGCCGCTTCGGCTCGGTGCGCGAGACGGTCTCGGGCCTCGTCCTCGTGCTGCCCGACTCGCTCTGGTCGGGCGCGCGCGCGGCCGAGCTGACGCCGCGCGCCGAGGCCGCGACCGTCGAGCCTCTGGCCGCCCTGCTCGCCAACAATCCCGACTTCGGCGTCCGCATCGAGGCTTACGCCGACAGCCGCGGCGACGAGTCCGCGCTGCAAAAGCTGACGCAGGACAGGGCCGAGGCGCTCGCCGGCCGCCTCGTCTCGGCCGGCGTCGACGGCGCGCGCATACAGGCCAGCGGCATGGGCGCCTCGAACCCCGTCGCCGCCAACAACACGCCCGCCGGCCGCCAGCGCAACCGCCGCATCGAACTCACGCTCGTCCCGTCGGCCGCCTCGGGCGGCGACGCCGCGTCGAACTAGGGGCCGGGGCCTCTTTAACAACTTTCGCCGCCCGGACTTGGAAGATACAATTCGAGTCCGGGCGGCGACGGTTTTTAAAGAGTCTCACGCCCCGGCCTGCGGCCTCGGTTTTTTATGTCCCTGCTTGAAATCCTACAGCTCGTCGGTTACAGCACGGCGGCGGCGCTGCACCTGTGGGTGGGCGCGCTGCTGGTGAAGCGCCGGCGGGGGCTGGGGAAGATCGAGCGCGTGCTGATGCCTCTGGCGTTCGCCGTCGGCGTCTGGCACGCGTCGAACCTGCTCGTCACGCTGCACGAGATGCTGGGACTGGCGCGCGACCGCTGGACGCCGGCGCTGCGCGCGGCCGACACCGTCGCGGTCGTCAGCGTCACGCTCACCTACTCGCTGCTCCTCCACGTCCACCTGCACCTGTGGGCCGACGCGCGCCGCCGCCCGCTCAACTTCACCGAGCGGGCTCGCGTCTACCTCTCCTACGTGCCGGCGCTCTTCCTCGCCTACGCCGTGCCGAAGGTGTGGGCCGGCCCTTACGCGCCGATGTTCGAGAAGCTCTCGAACCTGCTTTTGCCGTTCGCGCTGTGGGCGGCCTACGTGCTGTGCCTCGTCGCGGCCACGGATTTCCTGATCGCGCGCCTCAGCCCTTCGCGCAGCGAGCGGCGGCTGATGCTGACGCTGGCCGCGTCCTTCCTCGCCATCGCGGCGCTCATCCTCGGCGTCTACGCCTTCGGCTGGGGCGCGGGCACGCCCGCCGGCGCGTACCTCGCGACGCTCGCCAACCTCGGCTCGCTCCTGCCGACGGCGCTCCTCGCCTACCACATCTACCGCTACCGCTACCTCGAACTGATTCTCAAAGAGAGTCTCATCGTCGCCTCGTTCGCCGCGGTGGTGCTCGTCGTCTACCTCTACGGCATCCGCACGTTCGCCCTGTGGCTGACGGCGCGCTACGGGCTGCGGGCCGGGGCCGTCGAGTCGCTGATGATCCTGATGCTGGCGCTCGTCGCCGCGCCGCTCAGGCGCTGGCTCGACCGCCGCTTCCGCGAGCTCTTCGCCGAGGAGACGGCGCTGGTGCGCGACGTGGCCGCGCGCGTCGGCGCTTCGGCCGGGCGCTACCGCCAACTGCCCGAGCTGCTCCGCTTCGTCGAAGAGCGCGCGGCCGAAGGCTTGGGCCTGCGCCGCGTGCGCCTGCTCGTCACGGAGCTGAAGGGGGAGGGGGAGGCGGAGGGCGAAGGCGTTGACGGCGAGGCGGAGTGGGCCGCGCGCGTGCTGGGGCTGGCGCGCGAGTCGGGCCGCGGCGCGGTCGAGGGCGAGCCGCTGCTGCGCGAGCGCGGGTACGAGATCGCGTACCCCTTGCGGCGCGAGCGGGGGGAGGTCGGCGTGATGCTGGTCGAGGCCGCGCCGGACGCTCTGACTTACGACGTGCGGGCGGTGCTCGAAATGCTGGCGGGCCAAGTCGCCATCGCGGTCGAGGACTGCCGGCTGGTCGAGGAGAACGTGCGGCTCGAACGGCGCATCGCGCAGAGCGAGCGCCTCGCCGCGCTCGGGCGCATGGCCGCGACCGTGGCGCACGAGGTCAGGAACCCGCTCTCGGCCATCAAGTCCATCGCGCAGGTGATGCGCGAGGACGAGCGCGTGAGCGCCGAGTACGGCCGCGACCTGTCGCTCATCGTCGGCGAGACCGACCGCCTCTCGCGCAGCGTCACGCAGATGCTCAGCTTCGCGCGCTCGGCCCCGCACGGCGAGGCCCCGCGCCGCGCCGACGACCTCGTCGAATCCGTCCTCCAACTCTTCCGCGGCGAGGCCTTGAACCGGCAGGTCACGCTGCGGGCCGACCCGGCCGCGGCCGGCGTCGAACTCGACGGCCCGCGCGTGGCCGCCGTGCGCGACGCGCTCTCGAACCTCGTGCTCAACGCGATTCAGGCGACGCCGGCCGGCGGCTCTGTCCGCGTCGAGGCGCGCGCCGAAGGCCCCGCGCTCCTCGTCGCGGTGACGGACGGCGGCCCCGGCGTCCCGGCCGAACAGCGCGAGCGCATCTGGGAGCCGTTCTTCACGACGAAGCAGAGGGGCACGGGCCTCGGCCTCGCCATCGTCCGCAAGCGCATCGAGGAGATCGGCGGCGCGGCCCGCCTCGTCGCGAACAGGAACGGCGGCGGGGCTCGCTTCGAGCTGACCGTGCCTTTATCATCAACCGGCGAGCCGGCCTGACGCCCCGCCCGGCGGCCGGCTCATGGAGGCGCAGATGAGTTCAGAGCAGACGAAGAATGAGCGCTGGCGCGTGCTCGTCGTGGACGACGAGGAGGCGGCGCGCTACGGCATCCGGCGCGCGCTCGGCGGCTACGACGTGGAGGAGGCGGGCAGCGTCGAGGAGGCGCGCGCGGCCGCCGTCGCGCTGCGGCCCGACCTGCTGCTGCTCGACGTGAACCTGCCGGGCCAGAGCGGCCTTGAGTTTCTGCGCGAGCTGTCGGCCGCGGGCGAAGACTCGCCCCCGGTCGTGATGATCACGGCCTACGGCTCGGAGCGCATGGCCGTCGAGGCGATCAAGACCGGCGCTTACGACTACCTCTCGAAGCCGTTCGAGGTGGACGAGCTGAGGCTCGTCGTCAAGAACGCGCTGGAGACCGTCCGCCTCCGCCGCGAGAACCGGAGCTTGCGCCGCCGCATCGAGCTTGAGGGCGCGCAGCGCGGCCCGCTGCTCGGCGACTCGGAGGCGATGCGCCGCGTCCGCTCGATGATCGAGAAGGTGGCCGAGACGGACGCGACCGTGCTGGTGCGCGGCGAGTCGGGCACGGGCAAGGAGCTGGTCGCGCGCGAGCTGCACGAGCGCAGCACGGCGCGGCGGCGCGGCGCGTTCGTCGCCGTCAACTGCGCGGCCCTGCCCTCGGAGCTGATCGAGTCGGAGCTGTTCGGCCACGAGCGCGGCGCGTTCACGGGCGCGGCCGCCCGGCGCAAAGGCAAGTTCGAGCAGGCCGACGGCGGCACGCTCTTCCTCGACGAGATCGGCGACATGAGCGCCAACGTGCAGGCCAAGCTCCTGCGCGCCCTCGAAGAGCGGAGCATCGAGCGGCTCGGCGGCGGCGACTCGATCCCCGTGGACGTGCGCATCGTCAGCGCCACGCACCGCCGGCTCGAAGAGGAGATCGGGCGCAACAACTTCCGCGCAGACCTCTTCTACCGCCTTCAGGTCGTGACCATCGAGGTCGCCCCTCTGCGCGAGCGGCGCGAGGACATCCCCGCGTTGGCCGAGGCTTTCGCGCGGCAGGCGGCCGAGCGCTACCACCTGCCGCCGCGCCGGCTCGCGCCGTCGGCCCTGCGCCGCCTCGTCGAGTACGAGTGGCCGGGCAACGTCCGCGAGCTGCGCAACGCCGTCGAGCGCGCGCTCATCCTCGCCGAGGGCGACGAGGTCGCGGCGAAGGACTTGCCGGCGCTCGGCGTCGAAGCCCCGAGGCCCGCGAAGGCGGCGGCCGCGAAGGGCGACGCCGGCGACGCGCTCGCCGTCCCGTTCACGTCGGACTTCCGCGAGGACAGGCGCGAGTTCGAGCGCCGCTACATCACGCGCTGCCTCGAAGAGGCCGGCGGCAACGTCACGCGCGCCGCCGCCGTCCTCGGCATGCACCGCCAGTCGCTCCAGCACAAACTGCGCGAGCTCGGCCTCGGCCGCCGCTACGTCGCCGTCGAGTCGGACGACGCGCCGGAAAACGCCGACGACTGAAAGGGGTTTCGGATTTGGTTATCAGTTGACGATAAAAGCTGCCGACCGAAAGCCGACAACTGATAACTAAATCCGACATCCGAAATCCCCCGGCTTGAAACTCGGAACCCGAAACTTTAAAGTCTCCCCCATGAAGGCACGCCCGGACGCCATCCTGCGACGCGAGCAGGCCGAGTACCTCGACCGCCTGCACCCGGAGAACACGGGGCTGCTGGCCGAGATGGAGGCTTACGCGGCCGAGCACCGCGTCCCCATCGCCGACCGCGAGGTGGCGCGCTTCCTCGAAATCACGGCGCTCGCCACGCGGGCCTCGCGCGTGCTCGAGATCGGCATGGCGATAGGTTACTCGGTCGTCCACCTCGCCCGCGCGCTGCCGGCGGGCGGCCTCGTCGTGACCGTCGAGCTGAGCGACGAGATGGCCGCGCGCAGCGACGACTACCTGCGGCGCGCGGGCCTGCGCGACAAAGTCCGCGTCGAGCGCGGCGCGGCCCTCGACGTGCTGCCCCGGCTCGCCGCCTCCGGCGCGGAGCCCTTCGACATCCTCTTCCTCGACGCCGTCAAACAGGAGTACGCGCAGTACCTCGACCTCGCGCTACCGATGCTGCGCGTGGGCGGCGTCGTCATCGCCGACAACCTTCTGTGGGGCGGGCAGGTGGCCGGCGAGATTCGCGCGCCCGAGCAGACCGCCTCGACGCAGGCCCTGCGCGAGTTCAATCAGGTCTTCGTCCGCCACCCGCAACTGCTCGCCGAAGTGCTCCCGGTCGGCGACGGCCTCGGCTACGCCGTCAAGGTGAGCTGAGGCGCGCCGCCCCGGCCCGCGCATGTCACGCCCGCCCGCCACACCCGCGAGGCCCGCCGCGGCCTCCCGCGCCCTCGAACGGCCCGAGCACCGCCTGCTCCTCCTCTGCGCCCGCGCGCGCGTCAGCACGGAAGCGGCCGCGCGCATCAAAAGCCTCGCCGCCTCGGGGCTCGATTGGGACTACCTCTACCGGCTCGCGCGCCGCCACTCGGTGCTGCCGCTCCTCTACCGCCAGCTCAGCGCCGCGGCCCCGCGCGAGACGCCGCCCGCCGAG
>Ga0196977_1000863_pt1 | contig 13470 bp, 11 predicted proteins | sample S3v_1013CmetaG_FD_148634 | JGI IMG/M metagenome (GOLD analysis project Ga0196977, IMG submission 148634) | Soil microbial communities from Anza Borrego desert, Southern California, United States - S3+v_10-13C | ecosystem: Environmental > Terrestrial > Soil > Desert | place: USA: California...
TACGAACAAAGTATCAAGGGGCTGAGTTTGAACCACGGGCAGTTTATCTGGAAGCCGGGCCGGAGGATGCGGCTCGACGATTTCGACCCCGGCTTCACGGGGGGCTTCGGGGGCGAGCGGGACGCGGCCGAGAGCATGGAGAGGGACTGCGCCGAGCTGGCGAAGTATCAGGACTTGCTCATGGCGCACGAGACCTACGGCGTGCTCGTCCTCTTTCAGGCGATGGACGGGGCCGGCAAGGACTCGACCATCAAGCACGTGATGTCGACCCTCGACCCGCAGGGGTGCGAGGTCAAGATGTTCAAGAAGATGACCGAGAAGGAGGTGCGCCACGACTACCTCTGGCGGGCCTCCGGGGCGCTGCCGGCCAGAGGCCAGATCGGCATCTTCAACCGCTCCTACTACGAGCACCTGCTCGCCGACAGGCTCGACCCCGAGCATCTCGACGAGCAGCGCCTCCCCGAAGAGCTCAAGAAGCCGTCGGTCTGGGCGAGGCGCTACCGCCACGTCAACAACTTCGAGCAGTACCTCGTCGAGAACGGCATCCTCGTCCTCAAGTTCTTCCTCCACCTCTCGTTCGCCGAGCAGCGCGAGCGGCTGCTGGAGCGCACCACGCTGCCGGAGAAGAAGTGGAAGTTTTCGACGAGCGACATCGAGAACCGCGGCCGCTGGGGCGAGCACATGAAGCTCTACGAGGAGGTCTTCAACCGCACCAGCACGCGGCGCGCGCCGTGGCACATCATCCCGGCCGACCACCGCTGGTTCACGCGCGCCGCGGTCGCCTCAGTCGTCGCGGCCAAGCTCAAATCCCTGCACAAGCGGTACCCCGTGCCGGACGCCGCGCAGCGGAAGGAGATGGAGAAGGCGCGGAGGCTTTTGGAGAAGGAGCGCGGGGCGGGGGAGTGAGCGCGCCGGTCAGGGCCGGCTCACGAGGCCCTTGCTGATTTGATACTCGCCGCGGAGGAAGGCGTCCCACGCCTTGATGGACGGCGAGGTGGCGCGCTTCTTCTCCGGCCCCATCTCGCCGTAGGTCTCGGCGCTGCCCTCGGGGATGAAGATCGGGTCCCAGCCGTGGAGGTATTCGCCGCGCGCGGCGGGCGCGACCTCGCCGCGCGTCTCGCCGCGGTAGGTGTGGATGCGCCGGCCGTCGCAGTAGCCGATGACGGAGACGGCCGTCGCCTCGCGGCTGTCGCCCTCGTGCAGGAAGCCGCACATCCGCTCGCCGACCGCGTCCCAGATGATCTTGCCGATGCCGCCGGGCAGCCCCGGCAGGGCCGTCATGTAGAGCCCGCCGTGCTCGACCGTGCAGGGCAGCCCCGTGTAGCGGAACGCCTCCAGCGTCTTCGACCTGACGATCACGTCGATGTCCGGGTGGAGAATCTCGGTCACGTCGTGCTTGATGACGCCGAGGTCGATGTCCACGCCCGCCTCCCGCCTGAGGTAGTCGGCGTAGCCGAGCGCCTCCCTGACCTTGTGCTCGTTGGTGGAGACGAAATAGATCTTCATAGGAGCGCCTCGAGGAACTCGCCCATGCTCTTGGTCTTTTTAACCGGGTCGAGGTCGACGACGGTCACGTCCCACTGGGCGAGCAGCGTCCGCTGCACGTCGCCCGCGCCGAACGTGACGAGGTAGGCGATGGGCAGGCGGCTCACGTCGCGCTTCACACGGTCGCGCAGCTTGTGCAGCTTGTAGAGCATGTAGCGGATGTTGATGTCGTTCAGGCTGTAGCCGATGAACATGAGGCTCTTGCCGAGGATGTCGGCACGCAGCTTGATGTCGATGGCCGACTCGAACTCCAGCCGGTCGAAGTAGCTCGACTCGGTGAGGACGAGGCTGGCGTCGTCGCTGAACGTCCCGTGGAACTTGACGACGTGGGTGGCGCGCGGCGGCGCGACGGCGATGTCGTCGATGTTGGCGATGGTGTGGCAGGGCACTTCCCGCAGCTCGAAGGCGCGCTCGATGATGCGGTCGTAGTTCGTCGTGTAGATGAGCGGGAGGGCCATGTCGACGAGCGCCTGATGGGTGGCCGAGGCGCGGATGGCCTCGTCGGTCGGGTTGAACTGGCGATCCATCTCGCTGCGCAGCGGGCCGATGCTCCCCTTCATCGCGACGTAATACTCGGCCAGCTGGAGGTTGTTGCCGCTCACCTTGAAGACCTCCGGCGCGTAGTCGAGCTGCTTGGCGATGATGTCGATGAGTTTGTCCCACGGGGGCAGGCCGAGGGGGATGGAGAGGCCGGCCCCGACGAACGGGATCAGCTTGCCCTCCCTCCGCAGCTCGCGGAGATCGGCGAAATCCTTCGCGGACGACATCAACCCTCCTCCTCGTCTGGCGATTTTGTGGGGGCGGCCGGGCGGGCGTGAAAGGCCGCGCGCACGGCGCATCATACAGCAGACCCGCGCCGCCGGTCAGTTTTTTTCGCGGCCGGCCCGCGCCGAAGCTGCCGGCGCAAACGGGTGCGCCGCGAGAAACCGAACACAGGCTTCTCGCGGCGCACCCGCGTGTGGTCGCACGGCCGGCGGCTTCAGGCGCTCGCCGACTTCTCCGCGGGCCTCCAGCGCAGCACGGGCCTGCGCGCGGCCGCGGCCTCGTCGAGCCGGCCGATGCGCGTGGTGTGCGGGGCGTTGAGGACGGTCTCGGGGTCTTCGAGGGCCTCGCGCGCGATCTCCTTCATGGCCTCGACGAACTGCTGAAGCTCGGAGCGTCCGACGGATTCGGTCGGCTCGATGAGCATCGCGCCCTGCACGATGAGCGGGAAGTAGATGGTCATCGGGTGGAAGCCGTAGTCGATGAGCCGCTTGGCGATGTCGAGCGTGTGGACGCCCTTGCGCGACTGCCGCTTGTCGGTGAACAAGACCTCGTGCATCGGCGGCGGGCCGAAGGGCTTGTCGAAGGTGTCGGCGAGGCCGTGCGCGATGAAGCGGGCGTTGAGGACGGCGGCCTCGGTCGCCTCGCGCAGCCCGTCGTTGCCGTGCGTCAGGATGTAGGAGAGCGCGCGCAGGTGCATGCCGAAGTTGCCGTAGAAGGCTTTGACGCGGCCGACGGACTGCGGGCGATCGGAGTCGAGCGCGAAGCGCGCGCCCGCGCCCTCGCCGCCGACTTTGACGACGCGCGGGACGGGGAGGAAGGGGTCGAGCTCGGCCGTGCAGCAGCAGGGGCCGGAGCCGGGGCCGCCGCCGCCGTGCGGGGTCGAGAAGGTCTTGTGCAGGTTGAGGTGGATCACGTCCACGCCCATGTCGCCGGGGCGCGCCACGCCGACGAGCGCGTTCATGTTGGCCCCGTCCATGTAGACGAGGCCGCCGGCGTCGTGGATGATGCGGCAGATTTCGACGATGTTGCGCTCGAAGACGCCGGTCGTGTTCGGGTTCGTCAGCATCAGGCCCGCCACGTCGCCCGAGGCGCACAGCTCGCGCAGGTGCGAGAGGTCGGTCAGCCCCTCGTCGGTCGAGCGGATGGTCTTGACCTTGAAGCCGGAGAGGTGGGCGGAGGCCGGGTTGGTGCCGTGCGCCGAGTCGGGGATGAGCATCACGTCGCGCTTCGGCTGGTCGCCCTCGCCCGCGCCGTCGCGCGCGTCGAGGAAGGCGCGGATCATCATCACGCCGGTCAGCTCGCCGTGCGCGCCGGCCGCCGGCTGCAACGAGACGCCGGGCAGCCCCGTGATCTCGGCCAGATGCTCCTGCAACTCGTGCATCACTTCGAGCGCGCCCTGCGCGTCCTCCTCGGCGGCGAGCGGGTGGAGGTTGGCGAAGCCCGGGATGCGCGCCACCTTCTCGTTCAGGCGCGAGTTGTACTTCATCGTGCAGGAGCCGAGCGGGTACATGCCGAGGTCGATGTTGTAGTTCCACGTCGAGATGCGCGTGAAGTGGCGCACCACGTCCGGCTCGGAGAGTTCGGGCACGCCTTCGAGGTCGTCGTCGCGGCGCAGCTCGGCCGGCAGCAGCTCGTCGGCCGGCGTCTCGTCCACGTCGAGCGCGGGCAGGCGGTAGCCGCGCCTCCCCGTCTGCGAGCGCTCGAAGCTGAGCGCCTCGTTCTGCGTGATGTGCGGTGTGGCTTTCAGAACCATAAATTAAGTCCGGGGTCTGGGGCCGGGAGTCCGGGGCCGGGAGCAGGAACTTGTCTCGACTCCGGACTTCAGCCCCCGGACTCCAGACTGTTTTTGAGTCCCTCGACGAGCGCGTCGATGTCGGCGCGCTTGTTCGTCTCGGTGACGCAGACGAGGAAGTCGTTCGGGCGCCCGGGAAAGTAGCGGGAGAGCGGGAGGCCGCCCGTGACGTTGCGCTCCGCGGCGAGACGGCGCAGGAGCCCTTCGGCCGCGGCCGGCGCGCGCACCACGAACTCGTTGAAGACGGGCGCGGAGTGGGGGAGCGAGAAGCCTTCGAGCGCGGCTATCCGGCGGCGCGCGTAGGCGGCCTTCTGCGCGCACTGCGCGGCGACCTCCTGCAAGCCCCTCCGCCCCATCGTCGTCAGGTAGATGGTCGCGGCCAGCGCGATCAGCCCCTCGTTGGTGCAGATGTTCGACGTGGCCTTCTCGCGGCGGATGTGCTGCTCGCGCGTCGCCAGCGTCAGGACGAAGCCCCGGCGCCCCTCTTTGTCGTAGGCGACCCCGGCGAGCCTCCCCGGCAGCTGGCGAGCGTACTGCTCGCGCGTCGCGAAGAGGCCGACGTAAGGGCCGCCGAAAGAGAGGGGCACGCCGAACGACTGGCCCTCGGCGACGACCACGTCCGCGCCGCACGCGCCCGGCGAGCGCAGCAGCCCGAACGAGGCGCCCTCGGTGACGACGGCGACGAGCAGCGCGCCGACCGCGTGCGCCCGCTCGGCCAGACCCTTCAGGTCTTCGATTGAGCCGAAGAAGTTCGGCGACTGCACGACGACGGCCGCCACCGTCTTGTCGAGCGCCGCGCCCTCGCCCACCTCGGTGCGCCCGGTCTCCTCGTCGAAGCCGAGCCGCTGGAGCTCGACGCCGGCGTGCGCGACGTAAGTCTCGGCGACCTTCAGATACTCCGGGTGAACCGCGCCGGAGACGAGCACGCGCCGCCGCCGCGTGACGCGCTCGGCCATCAGCACGGCCTCGGCCATCGCCGTCGAGCCGTCGTACATCGAGGCGTTGGCCACGTCCATCCCCGTCAGCTGGCAGACGAGCGTCTGGAACTCGAAGATGGCTTGCAGCGTGCCCTGCGAGATTTCGGGCTGGTAGGGCGTGTAGGCCGTGAAGAACTCCGAGCGCTGGATGAGGCTGTCGACGATGGTCGGCGCGTAGTGCGAGTAGGCCCCGGCGCCGAGGAAGCTGGGCCGGCGCGCGGCCGAGTTGCGCGCGGCCATCTGCTCGAAGCGTTCGAGCAGCTCGATCTCGGAGAGCGCGGGCGGGGTGTCGAGCGGGCGGGCGAGGCGCACGTCCTCGGGGATCGAGTCGAAAAGCCCCGCGGCCGAGTCGAGGCCGAGGGCCCCGAGCATCTCCTGCCGCTCCTCCGGCGAGTTCGGGATGTAGCGCACTTCGTTTAACTACTCCGCGTCCGTCTGGACGAAGTCTTCGTACTCTTTGGCCGAGAGCAGTCCGTCGATCTGGCTCGCGTCGGCGATGCGGACGCGCACCATCCAGCCCTCGCCGTAGGGGTCTGTGTTGACCTTCTCCGGCTCGTCCTGCAAAGACTCGTTGACCTCGACGACCTCGCCGCCGACCGGCAGGAACAACTCCGAGACGGCCTTGACCGACTCGACCGACCCGAACGACTCGTGCCCGCCGAACGAGTCGCCGACCTTAGGCAGCTCGACGTAGACCACGTCGCCCAGCGAGTTCTGCGCGTGGTCGGTGATGCCGACCGTCCCCGTCTCGCCCTCGACGCGCAGCCACTCGTGATCCTTGCTGTAATGCAGTCCGTCAGGAATGTTCGACATGAAACCTCCGGGGAAGTGGACAGTAGTCAGTAGACAGTAGCCAGTAGAAAAACCTTCACTCAGGAACCTTGAGAGTGTCGGCGTCGGCCGCCGCGGCGCGGAGCCTACTGACTACTGTCTACTCCTCTTGTAGAACGGCGTCGGCACGATCTGCGCGCCGACGAGGCGGCCGCGCACGTCGATCTGGATCGGCGTCCCAACCTCGGCGTGCTCGGCGGGCAGGTAGGCCATCCCGATGTTCTTCTTGAGGTAGGGCGCGGGGCTGCCCGAGGTGACGTGGCCGACCTTGCGGCCGCCGACGTGTACGTCCTGCCCGTCGCGCGCGATGCCGCGCTCGGTGACCTCGAAGCCGACGAGCCGGCGCCGGACGCCTTCCTCTTTTTGCTTCGCCAGAGCCTCGCGGCCGGTGAAGTCGCCCTTGTTCAGCTTCGTGATCCAGCCGAGGTTGGCTTCGAGCAGGGTCGTCTCCTCGGTGATCTCGTGGCCGTAGAGGGCCATGCCGGCTTCGAGCCGCAGCGTGTTGCGCGCGGCAAGGCCCGCCGGCAGCGTGCCCTCGGGCGTGCCGTAGCGGCCGGCGTCGAGCATCCTGTCCCACAACCGCTCGGCCTCGTCCGGCGCGGCGTAGACCTCGAAGCCGTCCTCGCCCGTGTAGCCGGTGCGCGAGATGACGGCGGGCACGCCGTCCACCCGGCCCTCGCGGAAGTGGTAATACTTGATCTCTTCGAGCGGCGCGTCGGTCAGTTGTTTGAGGATGGAGACGGCGTCCGGGCCTTGCAGGGCGAGCTGGCAGAAGTCGGCGCTGCGGTTCGTCAGCTCGACCGACTCGCCCGACTTGCGCGAGCTGATCCAGTCCCAGTCCTTGTCCGTCGTCGAGGCGTTGACGACGAGCAGCAGGCGCTCGGGGCCGAAGCGGTAGACGAGCAGGTCGTCGACGACCGTCCCCTCCGGCGTCGTCAGCGCCGAATACTGCGCCTGACCGTCCACGAGCTTCGAGGCGTCGTTCGAGCAGAGGCGGTTGACGAAGGCGACGGCGTCGGGCCCGCGCACCTCGATCTCGCCCATGTGTGAAACGTCGAAGAGGGCGGAGCGGGTGCGCGTCCGCAGGTGCTCCTCGACCGTGCCGGCCGGGTACTGGACGGGCATGTCCCAGCCGCCGAACTCGACCATGCGGCCGCCGAGGCGGCGGTGCGCGGCGTTCAGGGGCGTCTGCTTGAGAGGGGCGGCGCTCACACTCGTCTCCACGTGACTGCCGGCGGCTCGGGTCGCTCGAATGTGTTAAGTGAACTTGAAGCACGAAACCTAACACGCCGCGCGAGAGGGCGTCAAGCGAGTCCCGCGCGCGCCCGCGGGCTTCAAAAAGCGGGCCGGCGGGGCGCGAGAAACGGGCCGGCCGCGCCGCCGCCGATGAAATCTTTTAGCGCCGCCGGACACCTATAGGCGACCGAACGTCTCGCCGCACGGGACGGGGAAAAGAGCCGCCCGTCGGCCCCGCGCCTCACGCGCATCTCCCGTCGGCGGGCGCCTCCCCGGCCCACCTCATCGCGTCTCGCGGGCCGGGGCAAACCCTCCGGTTGGAGGCCCGCCGGGGACGACCGCGCCCGGCGGGCCGCACGCCCCAACCCCACCCGCGGCCCTCACGAAAGGAGATCAACTCACCATGCCTCCAGTACCGATCAGCGAACGGCTCGCCGTCTACGGGTTGAAGGAGCCTCCGCGCGGACTTGGCCGCGCGCTCCGCCTCAGGCGCGGGCAGAGGCTCGAACTCGACCGCCGGAGACTGCCGGCCGGCGTGCGCGTCGAGCTGGCCCGCCCGCGGACGCTCGCCGACCTCAAGGTGATGGTCGGCGCCCCCGACCGTGCCTTCCGGCGGCCGGCGCGGGCCACCAACTTCAACCTGCCGGGCGTGACCGACAAGTCCGCGCGGGCCCTGACGCGCACGCAGCACCTCAGCTTCCGCGACGCCATCAGGGCGTTCGTCTTCGGCCACTCGGCGACGCTCACCGCGAACGACCGGAAGATGGTCGAGTCCCTGATGAACCTGAAGGTGGTGGTCGTCGACATCCCGATCTTCCAGCTCGCGGACATCTTCGTCGCCAGCGGTTCGACGCTCGTCGTCGAGCCGGGGGCGGTGCTCTTCGCCAACAACATCACGGTCGAACAGGGCGGCGTCATCACCTTCGGCGACTATTGCAAGATCGACTGCAACAGCTTCACCGGGCTGTGAGCCTGCGGCTCAGGTTCGGTTCAGGAGGAAAAGAAGATGAGTAACATCATGGCGCAAGGCAGCGACGGCCAGAGCGGCACGCCGGGCACGCCGGGGACGGCCGGGGGGGCCGGCTCGGGCGGCGCGGGCGGAAACTGCACGGGGTGGTGGAACCCCTTCCCCGACACCCCTCCGACCGGCGGCGGGCCGGGCACGACGGGCGGCAACGGCTCGGCCGGCTCCGGCGGGTCGAACGGCTTTGCCGGGGGGACGCTGGTCATGCAGTTCGTCGAATTCATCACCGGCCTGAACGTGGAGGCGCGCGGCGGGCGCGGCGGCAACGGCGGCAACGGCGGCGCCGGGGGCCCCGGCGGGCCGGGCGGCCACGGCGGCTCCGGCGGCGGCTGTGAGCCCGACGCCAACGCGGGCGTCGGCGGGGGCGGCGGGGCCGGCGGCGACGGCGGGCCGGGTGGCGCGGGCGGCGACGGCGGCTCGATCACCATCATCTTTAAGAAGGGAGTCCCGCAGCCCAACATTACCGCGCAGACGGGTGGCGGCGCGGGCGGCATCGGCGGGGCCGGCGGCGCGGGCGGCCCCGGAGGCCCCGGCGGCCTGCGCGGCGGTTCGGGCCCGGCCAGCACGCAGGGCGCGCCCGGCCCGAACGGCAAGCCGGGCGCCAACGGCGCTGACGGGAAGAAAGGATCCGTCGTCTTCGTGCAGGAACCGTGAAGGCTCGGCCGCGCGCGGGCGTCACTCCAAATAAAGGCGGGGCGGTCGGGCCGCCCCGCCTTTACTTTACCGCCCGGCCGCCCCGCGTTCGCGCCTCCCCCGTGCGCCCGCCCTCCGAGGCCAACCCGAGCAAGGCGCTCAACCCGTCGGCCAACGCGCAGGAGCGGGCCGCGGCCGCGCAGCGCGCCATCGCCGGCGGCCTCTCGGCGGAGGTCAGGGCCAAGCTCGACGCGGGCGAGCTGATCGGCTCGTCGGCCGACTTCGAGACCATCATGGCCGAGCTGAGGCGCGACAACGGCATCCGCGCCCTCTACTACGACATGTTTCAGGTGTCGCGCGACAACCTCGAAGAGTCCCTCTTGATCCGCTCGAACGACCCGCTCACGCACTTCTACTACGGTAAGGTCTTAAGCTGACGGCGCGCACCGCCTCGGAGAAGTCGCGGGCGCTGGCCGAGTTCGTCCGCGCCATCGAGCTCGACAAGCGGCGCGTGCTGCCCGACGCGCGCCTGCACCGCGCGCTCGCGCTCATCGAGAACAAGGACTCGTCGCAGATGCCCGAGATCGTCTCAACCCTCAAGGAGTACGTCTCGCTCTACCAGCGGCAGAACCGCGGCGACCTGCCGCCGAACATGGAGGTCATCTACGACTACATGCAGGAGGCGGGCGAGATGACTTGGTCGGCCCCGCCGGTCGTCAACATCTCGACGAAGAACATCGAACCCATCGGCGTCTCGGCCCCGCCCGGCGCGCGCCCCGCCGCCGCGCCCGCCGCCGACCCCGCGGACAGCGGCCGCCGGCCGTAGCCGCGGGAGTGATGAATGCGGGGCGCGGGGCGGAAGACAGTTCGGCTTTCACCCCGCGCTCCGCATCCTGACTTCCGCGCTCAGTCTCATCCCGTCCGTCCCTGTTAATGACTCCTCCCGCCATGCGTCACCTCGTCATCGTCGGCGCCGCGGTTTTATTCGCGGCCGGTCTGCTCACGCCGCGCGGATTTTTGACGGCGGCCGGCGCGCCGCTCGACGAGGCCGAGCGCCTCGTCGTCTTCGTGGACACCTGCCACAGCGCGGGCCTGAGCGGCGAGGCGCTGGTGGCCGCGCGCGGCGTCGAGAACAACCTCATCAACCTCTACGCCTCGCGCCTCTTCACGGAAGCGGGGCGCGCCGTGCTGACCTCCTCGGACATCAACGAGGTGTCGCGCGAGGGGCCGCACTGGGGCGGCGGGCACGGCATCTTCACGTGGGCGCTGCTGGAGGGCCTGCGCGGCGAGGCCGACGCCAACGACGACCGCTACGTCACGGCCGGCGAGTTGTTCGCCTACGTCCGCAACCGCGTCCGCGTCCAGACCGGCTTCCGCCAGAACCCGCGCGCCCTGCCCGGCCTCAACGCAGACCTCTCGCTGGCCTTCGTCAACGCGGCGCGCGGGGAGTGACGAGAGCCCGCGCCCGCGCCGAGTTTTCAACATCCGAACCCGGCTAACAGCCCGCCCGCGCGCCGGGCCGCGCCGTAGCTCGCCTTGAAACGGGGGCCGCGACTCGGTATTTTAAGTGCAGTTTGCCGGGCCGGGTCGGAAAGCACATTTCGGTTTCTCAAACCCGCAATTCGAGCCTGCATTCGCGCGCGCCCGCTCCCGGGCGGCGGAGGAGAGTTCTCTAGTGGATTATCGTACGAGCGCCAAAGGATTCGAGCCGGAGTGGCGGCGCCGCTGGGCCGAGCAGGAGACGTACCGCACGCCCAACCCGGGCGAGCCGGGCTTCGACGCCTCGCGTGAGAAGTTCGTCATACTGGATTTCTTCCCCTACCCGAGCGGCATCGGCCTGCACATCGGCCACCCGCTCGGCTACATCGCCACCGACGTGAAGGCGCGCTTCATGCGGATGCGCGGCTTCAACGTGCTCTACTCGATGGGCTTCGACTCCTTCGGCCTGCCCGCCGAGCAGTACGCCATCCAGACGGGGCAGCACCCGCGCGTCACGACCGAGAACAACGTCGGCAACATGCTGGAGCAGCTGAGCCTCCTCGCCCTCAGCCACGACGCGAGCCGCCGCTTCCTGACCTCCGAGCCGGAATACTACCGCTGGACGCAGTGGATTTTCCTGCGCCTCTACAACTCATTCTACGACCCCGAGGAGGTCTGGGTCGGCCCCGACGGCCGCCGCACGGTCGGGCGCGCGCGCCCCATCGAGACGCTGGCCGAACGCCTGCGCGGCGGCGAGTGGGTGCTGGACGAGAGCGGCGTGCCCGCGCCGAGGGGCCGCGTGCCGGCCGGCCGCGCGCCCTCCGATGACGAGCTGCCCGCGGCGCTCGACCGCGCGCGCCTCGCCTACGTGGACGAGGTGGCCGTCAACTGGTGCCCGATGCTCGGCACCGTCCTCTCGAACGAGGAGGTGACCAACGAGGGCAGGAGCGAGCGCGGCGACTTCCCCGTCTACAAGCGGCCGCTCAAGCAGTGGATGCTGCGCATCACGACCTACGCCGACCGCCTCATCGGCGACCTCGCCGAGCTGGACTGGCCGAAGGGCATCGTCCAGATGCAGAAGGACTGGATCGGCCGCAGCGAGGGCGCGCAGATCAACTTCCGCGCGCGCACGCGCGAAGGGGGCGAGGCGCGCATCACCGTCTTCACGACGCGCCCCGACACGCTCTTCGGCGCCACCTTCCTCGTGCTCGCGCCCGACCACGCGCTCGTCAACCGGCTCGTCACGCCGGGGCAGGCCGAGGCCGTGAGGGCCTATCAGGAGCGGGCCGCGCTCGTGAAGGCCGCGCGCGGTCAGGCGCAGGAGGCGGAGAAGACCGGCATCTTCACCGGCGCTTACGCCGTCAACCCCGCCTCCGGCGAGGAGGTTCCCATCTGGATCGCCGACTACGTGCTCACCGGCTACGGCACGGGCGCGATCATGTCCGTGCCCGCGCACGACTCGCGCGACTTCGAGTTCGCGAAGGCCTTCTCGCTCCCGCTCAAGGTCGTCGTGCAGCCGCCCGACGAGTGGCTGGAGGCGAACAAGCCGGCGGCGCTCGCGGCGGGCGACCCCGCGGCGGTGAGGGCTCACTACCTCGAACACCCCGGCGAGTTCGCCGACGCCTTCGCGGGCGAGGGCGTCGCGGTCAACTCCGCGGGCGGGCGCGTCGGCATCGACGGCCTCGCCACGCCCGAGGCGAAGGCGAAGATCAACGCGTGGGTCGTGGCCGAGGGGATCGGCAAAGTCACGGTTCAGTACAAGCTGCGCGACTGGCTCTTCAGCCGCCAGCGCTACTGGGGCGAGCCTTTCCCGATGGTCTTCGACGAAGAGACCGAGCGCCTCCACCCTCTGGCCGAGGGCGAGCTGCCGGTGCGCCTGCCGGAGCTGAAGAACTTCGAGCCGGTCACGGGCCAGTCGCCCGACTCCGTGCCGGCCCCGCCGCTGGCGCGGGCCTCGGAGTGGATGCATGTCAGAGGCGTCGTGCTCGAAGACGGGTCGGTGAGGCTGCTCGGAGACGACGCGCGCGAAGAGGGCGGCCGCGTCGTCCTCGACGGCCGGCGCTACGAGGTGCGACGCTTCCGGCGCGACGCCAACACCATGCCCAACTGGGCCGGCTCCTGCTGGTACTACCTGCGCTACTTCGACCCCTCGAACGCCGGGGCGTTCGTCGGCCGCGAGGCCGAGCGCTACTGGGCAGTCCGCCGCCTGCCGGACGGGCGCGCCGCCGCCGGGGCCGTCGACCTTTACGTCGGCGGGGCCGAGCACGCCGTGCTCCACCTGCTCTACGCGCGCTTCTGGCACAAGGTGCTCTACGACCTCGGCGAGGTCTCGACGCCCGAGCCTTTCAACAAGCTCTACAATCAGGGGATGATTACGGCCGACGCCTACCGCGACGCGCGCGGCGTCTACGTGGACGTGCACGACGTGGCCTTCCGCGAGGAGGGCGGCCGGCGCGTGCCCTTCAACCGGGAGACGGGCGAGCGGCTCGTCATCGACCCCGGCAAGATGGGCAAGCGTTACAAGAACGGCATCCCGCCCGAGGAGGTCATCGAGCAGTTCACCGTGGACACCTTCCGCCTCTACGAGATGTTCATGGGGCCGCTCGACGCGAGCAAGCCGTGGCAGCCCGAGGCCATCGTCGGCCTGCTGCGCTTCCTGCAAAACGTCTGGAGGCTGGCGGGCAACGTGGGCGGCGAGGGCGCGCCGCCCGACCCCGAGGTAGATCGCCTCGTCCACAAGACCATCCGCAAGGTGACGGGCGACATCGACGCGCTGCGGCACAACACGGCCATCGCGGCCCTGATGGAGCTGACCAACGCCATGCTCAGGCAGGAGCGGGTCGCCCCCGCCCACATGCGCGCGCTGGTGCTGTTGCTCTCGCCGTTCGCCCCGCACGTGGGCGAGGAGCTGGCGAGCCGCCTCTTCGCGGCCGAGCACGAGCGGCTCAGGTCGGTCGTCAACTTCGAGTGGCCTTCGTTCGACCCGGAGAAGACGCGCGAGGACGAGATCGAGGTTCCGATTCAGGTCAACGGCAAGAAGCGCTCGGTCATCGTCGTGCCCGCCGACGTGACGCGCGACGAGCTGGAGGCGCTCGCGCTCGCCGACTCGACGCTGATGCGCTACACGGCCGGGAAGACCGTCGAGCGCGTCGTCTCCGTGGTGCAGCCCAACCGCCGCCTCGTCAACG
>Ga0196977_1000864_pt1 | contig 13452 bp, 11 predicted proteins | sample S3v_1013CmetaG_FD_148634 | JGI IMG/M metagenome (GOLD analysis project Ga0196977, IMG submission 148634) | Soil microbial communities from Anza Borrego desert, Southern California, United States - S3+v_10-13C | ecosystem: Environmental > Terrestrial > Soil > Desert | place: USA: California...
ACGATGAGGCCACTGGTCGGCGCGCCGGCGACCTTGTCCATGCTGTAGAGCACGAGATCGGCCATGAGCTTGCGCGGGTGCGCGCCCAGGAAAGGAATGCCGCGGGCGTTGTCGATGATGTAGGGAATCTCGTGCTCGCGCGCGAGCGCCCCCATCGCCGCCTTGAGATCCGGCGTGACGCCGTCCGATTTTTCGCCGTAGCCGTAGCCGGGTGAGTCGTAGCCGAGCGAGACGAGCGCCGAGACGCTGTCGGCATGGCGCTCGACGATACGTGCGAGCTTCGCCGCGGTGCGTTTCGCATCGGCGCTCGTGAGCAGCGGCACGATGAACGACTTGATGCCGTGCGGCTCGTAGCGCGCCCCTTCGATCGAGGCGATGATCACGTCGAGATTGTTGAGTCTGCGCCCCAGCACGCCGAGCTCGCCGCCGATGTTCGCGCGGTCGGAGAACACGTCCTTGAACTTCGGCGGAAAGGGACGGCCGTAGCCGACCTGGTGCTCGCTATGAGCTTCGTAAAGCGCGACGTAGCGCGTGCGGTAGTTGTCGCCGCGGCCCGCGACGGGCGGCGTCGCGAACGTGTCCAGGCTCGCCCACAGCGCGGCTTCGCAGGTGTTGATCGGCACCGCGTCGTAATCGTCGCCGTACTCCGCCTTCACCACGCAGCGAATGTCCTCGATGTATTCGACAAGATTGCGCGAGCTGCGCGCGCCCGCGGCGAGGCTCTCGACGATGTCGCGCCGCAGATACGCCGGCCGCGCCGAGTTGCTGCCGGTCAGCCCGATCGTGCCCTTCCACTCCGGCGGCAGGCCGACGCGCTTCGCCTGCTTCTCGACCGCCGCGATGAATTCGCTCTTACGTGCGCCGAGGGCTTGGTAGATCTGGTGTCTGAACATTGTGGGCTCCTCAGTTCAAGGTGCTGCCGTACGCTGTCATCGCGAGGCGCCGGCGGCGCCGTGGCGATCTCGTGGCGCACGCAAACGTGTGACGACCGCGTCGAGATTGCTTCGGCGGAGCAGTGGCTCCACCTCGCAATGACACGTACACAAACGGTGCGCGTCGACCATCAATCGGCGCGGCGCCGCTTGTTGCGCTCCCAGCGCGTGGCCTCGGTGTCGAGCTGCAGCGTCTCCGCGCTGATTACGGCGCCGTACTCCTCGAAGGCATGGCGCACGCTCATCTTCTCCTGCCGCACGTCCTCGAGCACGGCCGCGGCATCGCGCTCGAGCGGGTCGCCATAACCGCCCGATGCTGCCATCTCGCCGCGGAACACGTCGCCTTTTCGGATGTTGCCCATGAACTTCGACGGGATGCGCTGCTCGTTCGGCGTGCCCTTGTTGAGATAAGACCGGGCGGAGGCGCCGGACTTGCCGCCGAAGAGTCCCCACGGCGCGAAGCGCTCGCGGTCCGAGCGGAGCTGGAGCATCGCTTCGTCCGCCAGCAGCCGATAGCTTCGAACCAGCGCGAGCGCGCCGCGGTACTTGCCGGGCCCGCCGGTGTCCGGCAGGAAACCGTATTCCTCCATGAGAATCGGATTCTCCGCCTCGACCAGCTCCACCGGCGTGTTGGCCATGTTGCCGAGGCAGTACGGGCCGGCGTCCTGACCGTCGCGATCGGGTCCGCCGCCCAGCCCCGAGTTGTTGTGGAAGTCGAGATACAGGAACGGCTTACGATTCTTGTGACGACCCGCGATGACGATCGCGAACTCGGAGCCGCCGACGCACGCGGGCATGCGCTCCGGCAGCATCTGCGCCAGCGCGCCGAGCACGACCATGCGCACGCGGTGGCCGCCTTGTCCGCGCGCCCCGAGCGCAGCGGGATACACCGGGTTCACCCAGCAGCCTTCCGGCGCGATGACGGTGATGGGCCGGTAGAAGCCGGCGTTGTTCGGCATGTGCGGATCGAACACCGAGCGCAGCGCCGCATAGGTGCATGAGGCGGTGAACCAGTAATTCGTGTGCAGCGCGCCGCCGGTCTGCGGTGAGGTGCCGGTGAAATCGGCGACGATGGTGTCGCTTTTGACCGTGAGCTTCACCTGGATCTTGACGGGACCGCTGCCGATGCCGTCGTCGTCGTTCCAGTCGGTGAACTCGTATTCGCCTTCGGGCAACTGCCTGATGCCCTCGCGCGTGAGGCGCTCGGAGTAATCGACCAGCTCTTTCATGTAGAAGTCGAGCTCGTCGGGATCGTGGTCGGCGAGGACCTTCAGAAGCTCCTTCTCGCCGAGGCCGAGCGCGGCCATCTGCGCCTTGAGATCGCCGGCGTTGCGCTCGGGGACGCGCACGTTGTGCTCGATGATCCGCCACAGCGTGCGGTTGAGCGCGCCGCGCTCGACGATCTTGGACGGCGGGATGCGCAAGCCCTCCTGATGGATCTCGTTCGAGTCCGCAGCGTTGCCGCCCGGCACGCGCCCGCCCATGTCGGTGTGATGCAGGATGAGCCCGAGGAACGCGATGCGCCGCCCGCCCACGAACACCGGCTTGAACATGAAGATGTCGTTCAAGTGGCTGCCGCCCGCGTATGGATCGTTGCTCGCGAGGATGTCGCCTTCGTGGATGTCGTCGCCGAAGTAATCGAGGCAGCCGCGCAGCGCCGGCATCGTTGCGCCGAGATGCACCGGCACGGCGAGCCCCTGCGCGACCAGCTGCCCGTCGGCGTCGCAGATCGACGCCGAGAAATCCATGTTGTTCTTCACCACGGTCGAGCGCGCGGTGCGCACCACCGCGAGCATCATGTTGTCGGCGATCGTGACGAGCCGGTTCTTGATGAGCTCGCGTTTGACGGGATCGATATCCATATCAGCTCTTCGGGGCACGTTCCACAATGATGTTGTTCCAGCGGTCGAGGCGGGCGGACCAGCCGGGGCGCACTACTGTGGTCGTGTCGTACTCCTCGACGATGAGCGGCCCCGGCAGCGGCGTCGCATCGAGCGCGTTGCGCGCGATCACCGGCGTATCGTGCCAGCCGAGATCGCGTCCGAAATACGCGTTGCGTGAAGCCTGGGTGGCACGATCTTCGCGATCGCGCTCGAGGCGCTCGGGCACGCGAGGCGTTTCCGAGATGCCCTGGCCGATCACCTTGAGCGCGACGAACTGCAGGGGCTCGGTATCCGAGCGGTAGCCGTAGCTCGCCTCGTGCGCTGCGCCGAACGCCGCCCGTGCCCGCGTGAGGCTCTCCGCGGCGACCGGCCACCCTTCGATGGCCACGGTCAGCGCCGCCGATTGCGCGACGTGTTTCATCTCGCCGTAGAGCGTGATGTGCTGGCGCGCAGCCGGAAAGCCTTCGAGCTGGAGCAGCCGCCGCGCTTCGTCCACGAGCGGACCTGCCGCCGCCGTCAGGTCTTCCGCGGTGACCGTGTCGTACCGCCGATAGAACGCCGCCACGAGATGGTGCTCGACGTCCGCGAACAGCATGCCGAGCGCGCTGAAGAGCCCGGCCACCGGCGGGACGACGATGCGCGTGATCCGCAGCGTCTCCGCGAGATTGGCGGCGTGCACGCCGCCGTTGCCGCCGATCGCGAGCAGGCCGAACTGCGACGCATCGCGGCCGCGTTCGGTCGAGACGCCATGCAGCGCCTTCATCATGTTCGAGTTCGCGATGAGGTGGATGCCGTACGCCGTGTCGATCACGTCGAGATTCATCCGCTGGCCGAGCGCCGCGATCGTCTCCTGCGCCTTCGCGCGCACGATCGGGAGCTCGCCGCCGCACAGCGCATCGGGATTGAGATAGCCGAGCAGCACGTTCGCGTCGGTCACGGTCGCTGCAGTTCCACCGCGGTTGTAGCAGGCGGGCCCCGGCTCGGCGCCCGCGCTGCGCGGGCCGACCTGCATGCCGCCTGCGGCGTCCACGGTTGCGATGCTGCCGCCGCCCGCGCCGACTTCGGCGATGTCGATCGTCGGCACCTGCACGACGTAACCCGCACCCTGGATCAGACGGTGACCGAGCGCGGCGCCCCCGCCGACTTCGGTTTCGGGGCACAGGCCGTAGGCGCCGCCCTGAATGAGCGACGCTTTCGCAGTGGTGCCGCCCATGTCGAAGACGATGAGATCGCCGAGATCGACGCTTTGTCCCAGCCGCTGGGCGCCGACGACGCCGCCGGCGGGTCCGGATTCGATCACGTACACCGGGTTCTTCGCGGCGAGCGGGCCGGGCAGGAGCCCCCCGCTCGACTGCATGATCATGAGCGGCGCCGGAATGCCGATGCGGCGCAGGCGCTCCTCCAGCGAACGCACGTAGCGCTCGACCACCGGCCGGATGTACGCGTTCACCACGATCGTGCTGGTGCGCTCGTACTCGTTGATCTGCGGCAGGAGCTGGGTGGACGCCGAGATCGATAAGCCCGGCAGCGCTTGCGCGAGATAGCGGCTCGCCGCGAGCTCGTTCGCGGGATTCGCGTACGAGTTGATGAAGCAGATCGCGACGGCGTCCATCGCGTTGTCGCGAATCACGCGCGCGGCGGCATCGAGGTCTTCCGTGTTCACCGGCGCGAGCACCGTCCCGTCGCTCATCGTGCGCTCGCGCACTTGCAGCCGGAGCCGGCGCTCGACCAGCGGCTCGGGCTTCCGATAGTTCAGATCGTAGAGACGCGGCGAGCGGAAGCGGGCGATCTCGAGCACGTCGCGAAAGCCCTTCGTCGTGACGAGCGCGACGCGCACACCCCGCCGCTCGATGATCGCGTTGGTCGCCACCGTCGTGCCGTGCGCGAGCTCCGCGATGGCCGATGCCGGCACGTGCACTTCGGCCAGCAGATCGAGGATGCCGCTCTCGATGGCCTTGCTGTAGTCCTCCGGCGTGGACAGCACCTTCTTGCTGAAGAGCCGCCCGTCGCTGCGCAGGAGAACGAGGTCGGTGAAGGTGCCGCCGATGTCGACGCCGAGCGTGAGCCGATGCGAACTCGTGTCCATCACGGGACAGTACGGCTTGTCGGCTGTTGAATAAATCGCATACGATTCAAAAGACTTTTGACTCTGGCGCATCAATGTCCGGCTGGGATCTCAACACGATCGGCGTCTTCGTCGCGGTGGCGGAGGGGCAGAGCTTTTCGGCGGCGAGCCGCCGGCTCGGGATGTCGCCTTCGGGCGCGAGCCGGGCGATCTCGCGGCTCGAGAAGCGGCTGGGCATCCGGCTGCTGCAGCGGACCACCCGCAGCGTTGCGCTGACGGCCGATGGCGCGGTCTATCTCGAGCGCTGCCGGAAGATCCTCGCGGACGTGGATGACGCGCATGCGCTCGTCTCGCGCGCCGGGAGCGTCCCGCAGGGCCGCCTGCGGCTCTACGTGCCGGTGGGCTTCGGGCGCAAGATCGTGGTGCCGGCGCTGCCCGCCTTCGTCGCGCGCTACCCCGAGATCACCCTCGACGTCGAGCTGAACGACCGGCCGCTGCAGCCGCGCGATCACGGCGTCGAGGTGGCGATTCGCGTGGGCGAAGTGGGCGACACGGGCCTCGTGGCGCGTCACCTGTGCAACACCAAATTCGTGACCTGCGCGTCGCCGGCATATCTCGAAGCGCACGGCGAGCCGCGCACGCCAGAAGCGTTGCGGGCGCATCGCTGTCTCGCGTATGCGATCCCCGGCACCGGGCGCTACCGGGAATGGGAGTTCGCGCGCAACGGCCGCAGCTACTCCGTCGCGGTTTCGGGTCCGCTGAATATCAACGGCGGCGAGGCGCTCGTGGACACGGCGATTGCAGGTGTCGGCATTGTCACCGTCGCGAGCTTCATCGCGGCCGAAGCGATCGCGAGCGGTAAGCTGAAACTGATCCTGCGCGATTACATGGCGGCGGGGCCCGCGGTATCGGTAACCTATCTTCCGGCGCGGCCGCTGCCCGCACGGGTACGCGCATTGATCAACTTCCTGCGCGAGATCATTCCGCCCGAACCGCCGTGGGAGCGGGTACTTTAAATGGCCATCCATCAGATCCAGATCCGGCACGATCCCGTAGAAGACCGCCTGCTGCTGCGGCTCACCACGACCGATAACGCCGAGGTGCGGTTCTGGCTCACGCGGCGGTTCACGAAGCGGCTGTGGCAGCTCCTCGTGCAGATGCTGGAATCCGACCATGCGGTGCGGCAGCAAGTGGATCCCACGCTGCGGCGCACGGTGCTCGATCTTCAGCACGAAGGCTATTCGCAGCAGGCGGACTACACGAAGGGTTTCGCCGAGGCGCCGTCCGACTCCCCGCGCCGGCTGCTCCTCGGCGAGACGCCGGTGCTGCTGGGCAAGGCGCACGGCAAGACGCGGGACGACGGCGTTCATCTACTCTCCCTGCAGCCGCTCAAGGGACAGGGTATCGACATGACGCTCGATACGCGGCTGCTGCACGTCTTCACGCGGCTGCTGCGCGAGCAGGTCGCGAAGACCGAGTGGGACCTCACTCTGGCACTCTACGAGCCGGCGCAGCAGACCGAAGCTGCGCCACAAGCACGCAAGCTCAACTGAGGCGGGGATGCGCCGCGTGTGTTAACGTCCGGGATCCCCTGCCGCGGCATAAATTGCGCGGCGTCAGTGCTGGCGCGGCCCTGAAGCCGCTGCCCATCGTTCGGAGCTTCATGAATCATCTCGAGCAGGTGCAAGCCGATGTCTCGTCCTGCCTGGATGCGGCGATCGAGGCCGTTCACCGGCGCGATTTGGGCGCGGTGATCGAGTGCCTCGGCAAGGCGCTCTCGATCTACGAAGAGAACCCGAGCGCGGTTCACGAACCCGGCGCGCAAATCGCGGATCTTCTTCTGTATATTCACGCCGTGCTGAATTTCGACGGCCTGGGCCATCACATGAACCACGTCTCCGATCTTCAGGCGCGGGCCGAGGCGTTACAGGTGCCGCTGCATTAGTGCAGCGCGAGAGCGCCGCGAACATCGACTGACTCACTGCGACATGGGGGAATGACGTGCGATTGAACCGTGTAAAGAAGCTCTGGCGTGAAGGCAAAGCGGCGGTGGGCGGCTGGGCGACAATCCCTCACGTGCTTGCGACCGAAACCATGGCGCACACCGGCATCGACTGGTTGTGCGTCGACATGCAGCACGGCTGCGTCGACTACTCCGATGCGGTGAACATGCTGACGGCGATCTCCACCACCAACGTGACGCCGTTCGTGCGCGTGCCGTGGAACGAGCCCGGCGTCATCATGAAAGTGCTCGATGCCGGCGCCTACGGCGTGATCGTGCCGATGGTCAGTAACCGCGCGGAAGCCGAGCGCGCGGTCGCGGCGTGCCGCTACCCGCCGCAAGGCATCCGCAGCAACGGGCCGAACCGCGTGCTGCTTTACGCCGGCGCCGATTACCAGAAGCACGCGAACGACGAGATCGCATGCGTCGTCATGGTCGAGACGCAGGAAGGCATTGAAAAGCTGGAAGAGATCGTCACCACACCCGGCGTCGATGCGATCTACATCGGACCGACCGACCTCGCGCTCGCGCTCGGACTGCCGCCGATCATGGACAACGACGATCCAAAGCACGTCGCGACGGTCAATCGCATCCTCGAAACCTGCAAGAAGCACAAGAAAGTCGCCGCGATCCACACGTCGAGCTCCAAGTTCACGCAGCGCTATCTCGATCAGGGCTTCCAGATGGTGATGCTCGGCGCCGATCGCGTCGTGATGGCGAATGCGATGAAGGCCGAAGTCGGCCGCCTCACCGGCTGGACGCCGATGAACCCGGTCGGCGCGCCGGACAAGAGCGGCTACTGACATGCAGTTGAACGAGCCCGCCGAATACGAGGCGGACGTCATTATCGTCGGCTTCGGCTCGGCAGGCGGCTGCGCGGCCATCGAAGCGAAGGACGCCGGCGCCGACGTCGTGATATTGGAGAAGCAGCCCGAGGAGTCGCACTTTTCGAATACGCGCATGAGCGGCGGCGGCTTTCACAGCCCCGATCCATCCGGCGATTTCGATTCGCTCAAGGCGTACGCCAAGGCGATGTTCAGCGGGGACAACCTGCCGCAGAAGCTCGAAGGCGACCAGAGCGAGTTCGCCGACGAGCTCGCGGAGCTATGGGCGAAGCACGCGCCGCACAATGCCGAGTTCATGCGCGGGCTCGATCCGCAGTTCAAGGCGGTGCTCTCGGCGAACGCCGCGTTTCCGGAATTTCCGGGCGCCGCGCGATCGGGCTACGCGGTGGTGCGCAGCACGTACACCGGCAAGTACGACGAGGACGCGCTCACCGGACGCTCGAAAGACACGGCGAAATCGGAGAAGCAGTCCGGAGAGGCGTTCCACGCGTGCATGCTGACCGGCGTTCAATCGCGCAACGTGCCGATCCACTACGGCGTCGCGGCGAAGGAGCTCATCACCGACGAGCGCGGCGCGATCACCGGCGTCCTCGCGGAGCGCGGATCTCAGCGCCTCACGTACCGCGCGCGGCGCGCGGTGATCATCGCCTCGGGCGGCTACGAGTACAACGTACGCATGCGCAAGGCGTTTCTCGACGGTCCGGCCAGGGACGGCTGGGCGTTCTACGGCTCGCCCGCGAACACCGGCGACGGCATCCGTATGGCGCTGCGCGTCGGCGCGGCGCTTGCGAAGACGGGCAGCATCGCCGGACGCGTCATCTGTGCGATCCCGGAGCGCAGACACGGCCTGCGCATCGGTTTGAACACGTCCGGCGTGGGCAAGCCGAACGAGATCGTCGTGGACAACCACGGCCGGCGCTACGCTTCAGAGCGCCGCATCACGAAGGACCCGAGCCGCTACATCTTCTACAAGGAGGCGCTCCAGTTCGACCAGGCGACGCTCTCCTATCCGCGCATTCCGTCGTGGATGATCTTCGACTCGGTGATGATGAAGCGCGGTCCGATCGTGAGCGTCGGCGCAGCGGCCTACAACGGCATCGACTGGGGCGCGGACAACATGAACGCGCTCCGGAACGGCTGGATCCTGAAAGGCGACACGCTCGAAGCACTCGCCGCGCGCATCCGCGAGCATTCGGACAATCGCGGCAAGATGGATGACGCCGCGCTGCGTCACGCCGTCGAAACCTTCAACGCCTATTGCGCCTCCGGGCGCGACGCCGACTTCGATCGCGAGCCCGCGACGATGGCGCCGGTATCGGAGCCGCCGTATTACGCGATTCCGCTGTATCCGGGCGGCCCGAACACGAAGGGCGGATTACGCGCGGACGCGCAGCGCCGCGTACTCGACTGGGACGACCAGCCGATCCCGCGGCTCTACGCCGTCGGCGAGATCTGCTCGGTCTTCCAGTTCGTCTACCAGGGTGGCGGCAACCTCGCCGAAGGCATCACGTTCGGCCGCGTCGCCGGCCGCAACGCGGCGGCGGAGAAGAGCCACACCGTCACGCCGGCTTAGCGACGTCGTCAGCCCGGCGTCCAGGACGTGCTCTGGATTCCGGGCCTACGCGGGAACGACGATGCGGGCGTACCGGGTGCGATTACCGGGCGGTAGTCGGCACCGGCGCATGCGTCTTCAAGAACGTGCGCACGTGGCGCACCACTTCCGCGATCGTCTCCTGCGACTCCTTCCATGGGTAGATGCTCACCTCCGACTTCGGCGCGAGGCGCGCGGCTTCCATGGCGACGGCATACGGATGCGCCGGCACGTCGTCGGGCAGGATCAGCACCGGCGTCTGGCACGCGCGCACGAAGTCGCGCGTGACGGTGAAGACGAAGTCCGGATTCGCCCCGTACATCTTCTTCAGAAACGCATCGACCATCTCCACGGTGATGTCCGGCCGCGCCTTCGTGAGCTCAGGCATCCAGCCCTTCATGTTGTTGTTGTAGAAGAGATCCGGGATCTCCGGCCGGTAGCCGCTCGGCTGTGCGAGCACGGCGGCGACGATGCGATCCGGCGCGCGCTTGAGCAGATTCCAGATGAACGGGCCACCGATGCAGAAGCCCAGCACCATTAACTGCCCGCAGCCGAGATGATCCATGAGGCCCAGCATGTCGTCGGTGTAGGCGTCCCACGGCCGCTCGATCTCCAGCGGGCCGGATGACTTCCCGCCGTTGGCGTTGCGCAGGTCGAACGCGACGCAGCGGTACTCGCCCTTGAATTCTTCGATCGGGTTGAAGGGTGACTTGCCGGCGAAGTAGCCGAGCTTGGAGTTGAGCCCGCCGCCGGCAATCAGCAGCAGCGGGAAACCCGAGCCGTGCTCTTCGTAGTAGATGCGGGTCTGGCCTTTTTCGTAGTACGGCATGGCGGCTCTCCTGTGGCGCGGAGCGGGCATCGTATCATTACGTTCCGAACATCCTGGTCTCCACAAGAGGGGGTGAAGATGAAAAGAGGTCTGGCACTGTTTATCGCAGGCGCCGCGTGCGCGCTCGCCGCGGGCGCTCTCCCGGTACTGGCGGCGAACGTGAAGGTGACGCCGCTCGGTGGTGTGGACGGCGAGTTCTGTCCGCAGGATCGAGCCTTGATCTTCGAGGACCCGACGGGCACGCGCGTGCTGTACGACCCCGGCCGCACCGTCGCGGGTCCGAGCGATCCGCGCCTCGGCAGGATCGACGTCGTTCTGGTCACGCACATGCACGGCGATCACGCCGGCAACGCGCACATGAAGGCGCCGAACTCCGGCACCTGCGCCAAGCCGGACATGTCGGTCTCCGCGCTGCCGAACTCGAACGCGGTGAATATCACGCTCGCCAAAAAGGCGAAGATCGTCACCGGCAGCGAGATGCAGGCGTTTTTCGCAGCCAAGCTCAAAGCGAACGGCGGCAATCCGGCGGATTCCATCCTCGCGCGCTTCGGCGGGAGCAGAACGATCGGCGGCGTGAGGATCGCGACGGTCACCGCCATACACAGTAACGGCCTCGATCCGGGCTATATCGGCGGCGAGCTCGGCAAGGCCATGACGGAGGCGGGCATCGCCGGCTACGTGGGTGAGGCCACGGGCTACGTGCTGCGCTTCAGCAACGGCCTCGTCGTCTACCTCTCCGGTGACACGGGCATCACATCCGACCAGGAGAAGGTGGTGCGCGGGCAATATGGCGCGAAGCTCACCGTGATGAACATCGGCGACGGCTTCACCACCGGGCCCACCGAGGCCGCTTACGTGATCAACGAGCTGGTGCGACCGAACGCCGTGATCGCGTCACACGCGAACGAAGTCGCGACCAAGGGCGGCAAGGTGATACCGGGCACCAAGACCGAGACCTTCATGAAAGCGGTCAAGGTGCCGGTCCACGTTCCGCTCAGCGGCAAGACGATGGAGTTCGATGAGAACGGAAAATGCGTCGCGGGCTGCTAAAGACGCGACGATCGATAAAGGGGAACACACATGGCTGACACGATCCGCGTAGGCGTAGTCGGGGCGGGCGCGAACACGCGCCTGCACCACATCCCGAAGTTGAAGAAGATCGACGGCGTCGAGATCGCGTGCGTCGCGAACCGCTCGCGCGAGTCGTCCGAGAAGGCGGCGAAGGAATTCGGCATCCCCCGCGTGCATGCGCACTGGCAGGAGCTCGTGAACGACCCCGGGATCGACGCGGTGGTCATCGGCACGTGGCCGTACATGCACTGCCCCATCACGCTGGCGGCGCTGGAAGCAGGGAAGCACGTGTTGACCGAGGCGCGCATCGCGATGAATGCGAATGAAGCGCGCGACATGCTGGCGGCATCGCGCGAGCGGCCCGAGCTCGTTACGCAGGTCGTGCCGGGACCGCCGACGTTCGCGGCGGATCCGATGGTGATGCAGCTTCTCAACGACGGCTACATCGGCGAGCTGCAGGCGCTCGACCTTCACGTCCCGACCGGTTTTCTCAATCGTGACGCGCCGCTGCACTGGCGCATGAACCGCGAGTACTCGGGACTGAACATCATGTCGATGGGCATCTGGTACGAGAGCGTTTCGCGCTGGGTGGGACACGCGACCGCGGTGATGGCGCGCACGCGAACTGCGGTGCCGTACCGGTTCGATCAGGAGCGGGGAGAGCGCCGCGCAGTCACGATTCCCGATCATGTGGAAGTGCTCGCGGACCTGGCGAACGGCGCGATCGCCCGCATGCACTGGAGCTCGGTCGCCGGATTCATGCCGGGCCCGGAAGTGTGGCTCTACGGCAGTGAAGGCACGCTGCGGCTCGAGCAGCGCGGGCGCGACAACCTCGTGCTCTCGGGCGGTAAGCGCGGCGACAAGGAAATGGCGCAGATCGCGATCCCCGCCGACAAGACGTACAAATGGCGCGTGGAGGAGGAGTTCATCGGCGCGATCCGCGGGCAGGAGCAGGTGCGGCGCACCTCGTTCGCCGACGCGGTCGCGTACATGGACTTCACCGAAGCGGTGCACATTTCGAGCTCCGAAGGCCGCCGCGTTCATCTCCCGCTGGAGTAGGGTGCGCTGGGAGCGCAGCGCCAAGCTGGCCCGGACGATGCTTGTGTACCCCTCCGCTACAACGAGCATCGGAGGATCGAAATGAGGAAATATCTGGTTACGCTGGCCGCGCTGGGTCTGTGCACGAGCGTGCTCGCCCAGAGCGTGATATCGGACGGCACGGGATCCAGTGTGAGCGCGGGCAGCGCGGGCGCAACGATCACCTCGCCCGATGGCAGCTCGGTCAGCGCAGGGCGCCGTGGGGCAATAATCACCTCGCCCGAAGCGGGCAACGCCGGCTCTGTCATTCTGGACAATCAGTCGAGCGTGACGAGCTCGACCACGACAGACGGCGCCGGCGCCACGACGAATTCCATCGCCGGGCGCACCGGCAGCATGTGCAGCGCGGTGTATCAGGGTGAGCGCTGCGAGATCGCGTGTCAGGCGCCGCAGGTCGCGCAGTGCGGCAAAGCGGAAAACGCGTCTCAGCCGTCCTGCTTCTGTCAGTAGCCCGCAGGTGCTGACGAGAAAAAGCCCGCCGAAGCGGGCTTTTTCTTTTACTGCCGACTGCTCAGCCGTTACCGACCGGCACCTGGAACCGCGCCCATACCCGGGACGCCGGCACCCGCACCTTGCGCAGGCGATGCGTTCATGCCCTGCGTGCTGCGCGTGTTCTGCGAAGCGGTGGTGGACTGATTCGTGGTCGCGCCCGCGCCCTGGCGAATGCGGTTGTTGTCACCGCGCGCCCGCACGCTCGACTCGACGCCCGTCGCGGCGCTCGGGTTCACGATCTGCTCGGGGTTGGTCTGAGCGGCCTGGCTCGCGCCGGTGTTCTGGCTCGTACGATCGCGGTTACGGTCAGCGCGCTTTCTGTCGCGCTCACGCTCGCGGTCCGCACGGCGCTTCTCACGCTCGGCGCGACGGTCGTCACGCTTGGCGCGGTTCTCCTCGGCCTGCTGAGTCGGCGCCACGTTCAAGCCTTGTGCGACGCCGGTGTTCTGCGAGGCGGTGGTCGACTGGTTCGTCGTTGCGCTCGCGCCCGAACGGACGTTGTTACCGCTGCCGGTCATGCCGACGTTCGACGAGACACCGGTCGCTGCGCTGGGCTCGACGATTTGCGTCGGGTTGGTTTGCGCAGCCTGGCTTGCGCCGGTCGCTTGGCGCGCCGTGCCGCCCGTGGTGCTCTGGCTCGGCGA
>Ga0196977_1000865_pt1 | contig 13420 bp, 7 predicted proteins | sample S3v_1013CmetaG_FD_148634 | JGI IMG/M metagenome (GOLD analysis project Ga0196977, IMG submission 148634) | Soil microbial communities from Anza Borrego desert, Southern California, United States - S3+v_10-13C | ecosystem: Environmental > Terrestrial > Soil > Desert | place: USA: California...
GGCGACCGGTCGCGGCGCGGCGAGGTCTTGCAGGAACTCCGCTGGCGTCGCACCGAACAGGGCTGGAAGATCGTCGGCGAACGCGACCTCCGCGTGCTGCAATGACCAGAAGACAGTCATCAGTTTTTGCTTTGACTGACAACTGATGACTGATAACTGATAACTGATAACTGATAACTTCTCTTTGATCGTCGTCTACCCGGAGGCCGACCACAGCTTCCACGCCGACTACCGCCCGACCTACAACCGCGAGGCCGCCACCGCCGGCTGGCAACGCCTGCGCGCGTGGTTCAAAAAGCACGGGGCCGCGTAACAAAAACAGTCCGGAGTCGGGGGTCTGAAGTCCGGTGTCAAAGCAGAAGAACTCTCCTCGACACCCGACTTCAGGCCCCCGACTCCGGACTGTTTTTAGGTGGGCGACACGGCCAGCGCGACCGCGCCGCCCGGCTGGCAGGGCCGCCCGCTCTCCCCGTGACGGGCAGGCCCGACCAGACTGGGCGAACCCGGAAGTTTCCGGGTCGGCGGCCCCCCCGCCGCACTTCTGAAACGGGCGGGGCCACACTCGCTAAACACCGAAGCACGTCGGCTTCGGCTTAACAGTCCCGGGGGGGCGGGGAAAAATACACGGGCGTAAAAAAAGTTTCGGGCCTTAAAGTTTAAGGCCGGTCATAGACGGGGCCGCGGGCGGCGGCGGGCGCGTTGAGGTTATCCAAACTCAATGCGCCCGACGCCGCCCGCGGCCCCGTTTTAACTCGAACTTACTGCCCGAAGCGCTGTCGGTATTCGATGGACTCAATGAAGGCGCGCACCATCTCGGCCTTGTGGAAGTCGCCGCCGTTCTCTTCGAGCTTCTTGAGCCAGAAGAAGTAGCCGCCGAAGTTCCGGTTGCCTCCGTCGTCGGGGTTGCGCCGCAGGTAGCCGAAGTATTGCATCAGCACGAACGCCTTGCGGAACTCCTGCGCGACGAGGGCCGGGTGGTCGGCGAGGCGCTGGAGGACGGCGGCGCGGGCCGCGTCCGCTTGCCCCGGCGCGAGCAGCGCGAGCAGGTCGGCGCGCTCGTTGGCCGCCAGCGTCACGCCGGCGTTCGCGGCCAGCTTGTCCACGAAGTCGTCGGCCGTCATGTCGGCCGGGTAGGCGGCGCGGAACCTGTCGCGCGCGACGAAGCCGGCGGCGAAGGCCGCCCGGTTCTGTCGGAGCCGGCCTTCCCAGCCCGCCGTGCCGACCACGACGCCCTCGCCGATGCTCAGCGTGTCGGGCATGAACTCCTCGTAGCGGACGGGGACGGGGCGGCCCGCGAGGTCGCCGTAGGCCGCCTTGTTCAGCCGGTAGACGAAGTAGCCCGTCTGCTGGAACTCGATGGAGAGGAAGAAGGCGGCCGACGTGTTCGCGCGGTTGAACGAGACGCAGCCCGCGCTCGCGCCGCAGTCGTTGATCCCCTTGCTCCAGAAGCCGAGGCCGCCCGCATCCGGCGCGCGGTTGAGGAAGTCGAGGTAGTTCTGGCGGACGAAGTCGGGCGTCGCGTCAATCGGGTTCGTCGCCGAGGTGTCGAACGGGACGACGGAGGCGGCCACGTCGGCGCGGCTCCTGACGGGCTCGGCCGGCGTCTGCGCCCCGGTCGTGACGACGCGGGTGTTGACCTGCGCGGGCGCGAGCGCGGGGGCCTGCGCGCGGACGAGCGCGGCCTGCCCGGCGACGAACGGCGCGGCCATCGACGTGCCGCTCCAGACGCCGTAGCGGACGCCGGGCGCGCTCGGGTCGGGCGGCACGCTGCTGAGCACGCCGACGCCGGGGGCCATCACCTCCACCCACGGGCCGCGCGAGGAGAACGGGGCCAGCTTGTCGGCGCGGTCGCTCGCCGCGACGGCGACGACGCCCGGCACCGAGCGGGCGTAGAAGGCCGGGTAGAGTTCTTTGTCGAAGCGGCGCGTGCCGTCGCTGCGCGGCACGCCGTTGCCGGCGGCGGCGACCACGACCGCGCGGGCCGTGATGCGGCGGAGCACGTCCTCGACGGCGCGCGACTCGTAGGTCGAGGCGAGGCTCATGTTAATCACGTCGGCCCCGTCGTCCGAAGAGGGGTTGTCGTCGGGGTCGGCGGCGTATTCGAGCGCCTTCGCCAGCACCCACATGTTGCCGACGCCTTTGTCGTTCAGGACGCGGACGGGCATGATGCGCGCCTCGGGCGCGGTCATCGCGACGACGCCCGCGACGTGCGTGCCGTGGCCGTAAGGGCCGGCGGCTCGCGTGCCCATCTCGGTCGGGTCGTCGTCGGCCTTCGCCGGGTCGAAGTCGTTGGCGTCGCCGACGAAGTCGCGGCCGCGCAGGAGGCGCCCGGCGAGCGCGGGGTGGCGGCGGTCAACGCCCGTGTCGAGGACGGCGACGAGCTGGCCCGCGCCGCGCGTGTGCGGGTGCGCCTGCGGGGCGTGAATCTGCTCGTCGGCCCACTGCCGCGCGTCCGTCTTGTAGTCCACCACGCCGTCGGCCACGCCCCACGAGAGGCCCACGCCCCACGAAAGGCCGACGCCCTCGGGAACCTCGTTGGTGTAGTTGGCCTCGGCCCACTGGACGCGCGGGTCGGCGGCGAGCGCGTCGGCTTTGTCGTCGGCCGGCTGGGCGCAGTCGGCGAGGCGGAGGCGGAAGACGGGGAGCTGGCGGAGGCGGTCAACGGGGCGCGCGACGAGGCCGAACTGGGCGGCGACGGCCGCGAGGTCGGACTCCTGCCGGAGCCTGACGAGCACCTCGCAGGAGAGGGTGTCGTCGTTCTCGTCGTCGTCGTCGCCGGACGCGGCGGCGCGGAACGTGGAGGGGAGGCCGACGCCCGTGATGAAGAGGGCCGCGGCGAGGAGGCAAAGAGCGAGGGGCAGGTGGCGGCGCATAAAAACTGGTAACTCCTTACACCGGCAAGGGAAGTGTTCGGCTGCAAACTTTTCTGTCAGGACGCAGCAAATCTGATGCCCGCGGCGGTCGGGTAGGCGCAAGACGCTTCGGACACGCTTTGATGCCTCCCCCCCGCCCAACAGTGCCTCCGAAAAGCGGAAAAATACCCCGAACAGAAAAAAGTCCGCGCTCTAACATTCGGAGTCCGGAGCCGGAAGTCCGCAGTCCGGGGACAAAAAACAAAGCCCGGCCGCGCCGGTCGGGCTTTGTTTTTTTGTCTCGACTCCGGGCTCCGGACTGCTTTTCACCAGCGCCCGAGGAGGACGAAGGGCGACCAGAAGAAGGGGTGTGGACGTTGGCGCAGTTGGCGGAGCTGGGCGGAGCGCAGGGCAGCGGCGGGGCGGCTGCCGCGGCGCAGCGAGGTGTAGAAGTCGGCCATGAGGTCGGCCGTCGCCTCGTCGTCCACCGTCCAGAGTGAGAGCAGGAGCGAGGGCGCGCCGGCCGAGAAGAAGCCGCGGACGAGGCCGAGCAGTTCGTCGCCGGGGGCCACGGCGCTCACCCCCGTCTCGCAGGCCGAGAGCGTGACGAGGCGGCCGCGGAAGTCGAGCGTGTAGGCGTCGCGGGCCGTGAGCCAGCCGTCGCCGAGCTTGAGCGAGGAGAAGAGCGGGCTGTCGGGGCGGAACTGGCCGTGGCAGGCGAGGTGGAGCACGTCGGCCGCGGGCGCGAGCGCGCGCAAACGTTCGAGCGTCGCCTCGGAGTCGAGCAGGGCGGTCGAGTCGGGGAAGAGCGGCGCCAGCGCTCTGATTTCGTCGCGCACGCGCGGCGTCTGCTCGTCGGCGACGCCCATCAGCAGCGCGCGGCTCGCGCCCGCCGCCGGCTTCGAGAGGCAGTAACGCAGCACGCCCGCGCTCGGCGCGTAGGAGACCTCGCGCCGCTCGACGACGTAAGCCTCGCCGTCGTCGAGCGCGTGGAAAGGGACGTAGTGCAGGGCGCGGTGGGGGACGACGACGAGGCGGCGCTCGCCGAGCAGGGGCTCGACGGGGCGCAGCAGCAGGCGGTGGAGCGCGCCGAGGTAGTGGCGCGCGCGGGCCGTGAGCGGCCCGAGGTGCGCGCGCATCCGCGCCGACCCGTAGCGCAGGCTCCCGAGCTGGAAACGGAACTGGCCCAGAGCCTCGCTCACCTCCGCCTCACGCGCCAGCCCGCGCACGACCTCGACGCCCTCGTCGCGCACGACGAAGGCCAGCAGCTCGCCGCCGAGCACGGCGTACTCGACCAGCGCCGTGTCGGGGCCGAGCGCGCGCCGCAGGTCTTCCACGTCGAGCTGCTCGGCGCGGTCGAGCGAAACGTCGCCGCCGCGCTGCTGGAGCTGGCGCATGATTTCGAGCGTGCGGGCCTCGCGCGCGCGCACGGCGTCGTGCAGAGCCCGCATCCCGTCGGGGCCGCGCGCCGGCTGCGCCTCGACGGGGCGGTTGATCTGGCTGTAGAACCAGCTCAGCTCCTCGCGCAGGCGGTCGAGCTGCGCGAACAGCTCGGCCTCGAACTCGTCGCGCGGCCGCGGGTGGACGGCGAGCGCGCCGCTCATCATCTCGGCCAGCGCCCGCGAGCGCGCGCGCTCCGTGTAGGAGAAGGCCTCGGCGACGCGCGCCGGGTCGGCGAGGCAGAGGCGGACGAGTTCGTCGTAGGGGGCGAGCTTGTCGGCGACGAAGGCCGTGCGGAACTCCTCGGCCGGGAGCGGCGCGCGCAGCTCTTCGATGAGCGCGACGGCGCGGCGGAAGGACTCTTCGGCCCCGCGCCGGTCGCCGCGCGAGGCGGCCAGCAGGCCCAGAGAGGTGTGGCAGCGCTCGGCGATCTGCGGCAAGGCCTGCGCCTCCGACTCGCGCAGCGTCATCTCAAGCAGGATTTGCGCGAGCCGCTCCTGCCCCTGCGCGCGGGCCGCCTCGGCGCGCAGCCAGCGGGCCAGAAGCATCAGCCGCCGCGCGCCGGCGTGGGCCAGAGGGGCCTCGGCCTGCGCGGCGAGGACGGCCGTCGAGGGGTGGTCGCCCTCGGCGTGGCGCAGCTGCGCCTCGGTGAGCGTGACGACCGCCTCGCCGACCAGATTGCCCTCGGCGGCGAAGAGGGCGCGCGCCTCGCCCAACATGCGGTGGGCCTCTTCGGAGCGGCCCAGAAGGAGGGCGGCGCGCGCGCCCTGCGCCCGCGCCCGCGCCTGCTCGGCGCGCATCCCGAGCGCGGCGAAGGTCGGCGCGACGCGCTCGTAGACGGCCGCCGCCTCGGGCGCGAGGTTGAGTTCGAGGTGGGCGTCGGCCAGCTCCAGCTCGGCGATGGCCGACTGGTGCGCCATGCCTAAAGTGGCGTAGCGGCGGCGCGAGCGTTCGAGGTAGTCGAGCGCGCGGTCGTAGCGCCCCTGAAGCAGCGCGAGGTGGCCGAGGTTGGCCTCGATCTCGGCCTGCGTGACGCTGAGGCCCGCCCCCTCGGCGCGGGCGAGCGCCTGCGCGTAGAGCTGTTCGGCGGAGCGGAACTTGTGCCGGAAGGTGTAGTTGAGGGCGAGGCTGTTCTCGATCTGGGCGAGGCGGCGCTGGTCGCCGAGCGCGTGGAAGCGGCTGCGGGCCTGCTCCATGAAGCGCTGCCCCTCCTCGTAGCGGTCGCGCCTGACGTAGAGGTTGCCGATGTTCTGCTCGACGACGCCGGCCGCGAGCTGGTTGCCGTGCGCGTCGAGCACGGAGCGCGCCCGCAGCCCGCACTCGACGGCCTCGTCGTAGCGCCCGAGCATGGCGAGCGCGATCAGCTTGCTCGTCTGCGTGGCGGCGGCCGTCTCCGGCTTGCCCAGCGCGAGCAGTCGCGCCTCGGCGTCGTCGAGCCGCTCGATGGCGAGGCCCATCTGCCCGGCGATGAGCGCCGTGATCGCGCCGGCCCACGCGGCGAGCGCGGCCACCTCGCTGTCGTCGGCGCGGGCCGAGAGGGCGCGCAGGGCCGAGGCGGCGCGCTGCGCGCGGCCCGGCTCGCCGGCCCAGCCTTCGAGGCAGATGTCTTTGAGCAGGTAGCCGAGCGCGGCGTCGGCGAGCGCGGGGCGCTGTTCGAGCAGCGCGCGCTGCTCCGCCTCGTCGTCGGCGGCCGCGAGACGCTTGGCGAGTTCCGCTCGGTTCATCTCCAAGGCTGTGCCGGATGAAGAAGGAAGGTTCTGACGATCCCCGTGGGGATGAAGATAGTGGCCGGGGCGAGCCGACGCGAGCGGTCGCCGCCGACGGCCGGTGTCAACGCAATGGCTCCGGCCCCGGAGGGGTCACGCCGCGGAGCGCGACCGCTTCGGGGTCGAAACGTCTGCCGGTCTAACGCGGGCACCGGGCGCTTGCGCCCCGCCCCTTCGCCCGCGTCTGTCACCCCGCGCCCTTCCGGGCTGCTGAAAACCTCCCGCCGAAAGTTATGCGCGCAGGCTCAGCTGGGGAATCTCGACCTCGACCTCGCCGACGCGCAGGCGCAGCGTGTAGACGCCTTCGGGCACGGGTGGCAGCGTGAACTCGCAGAGGTCGTTGAGGCCGGCGCTCTCGCGGCGCGCGCCCGCCGCGACCTCGACCTCGCCGCCGTCGCAGGGGCCGAGCACTTGGCCCGAGACCGTCCAGCCCTCGCCGCCCGAGGCCAGCCGCAGGTCTACGTCGAAGTCGCCGGCGCTGAAGAGGAGCTGGCGGGCCGGGGCCGCCTGCCCCGAGCGGACGCCGAAGGCCGGCGTCAGCGTGCTGCTGTCGAAGGTGAGCGCGGCGACGACGCGGCGCAGAAGGCCCGGCGCGCTCTCGGCGCGGCGCGCGCGGAACAGACCGACGGCGTTCATCACCACGCCGCGGGGCGCGTCCTCGCTCGCGTCGGCGCGCATCAGCGCGGTCAGTCGGCCGAGCCCCGCGGCCTGCTCCGAGCAGTCGGCGCAGTCGGCGAGGTGCGCGCGCGCGGCCCGCTCGTCTTCGGCCGCGAGGCGGCCTTCGGCCAGATCGGCCAGCCGCGCGAAGGGGATGTGTTGCCGGGTCAGTCTCATCTGTTTACTCCACGGGGGCCGCGCCTCGCCGGCCGCCCTCACGCCCCGACAGTGCGCCGGCCGCGCCGAAAAATACATAAAAAGCGGGGGCGGGCGCCGGGCCTCGGGCGCCGGGGCCGAACGCCCCTTTCCTTCGGCGTTTACGGCGGCCGGCGCTGTTCCCCGCCACCCGACACACGCTTTTAAAGTCCCCGCTTGCGGACGAGGCCGAGCAGCTTTTTGAGGCAGCGGGCGCGGGTGGGGCCGATGCTGCCCTCGGTGGTGCCGAGCGCGGCGGCAATCTCGGAGTAGGGGGGCGGCTCGGCGCGGTAGAAGAGCAGGCGGAGGAGTTTGGCGCAGCGCTCGTCGAGCTCTTCGAGGGCGGCGCGGACGAGGTGCTGGCGTTCGAGCTGGACGAGCGCCTCGTCGGGGAGGATGCCTTCGTCGGCGAGCGAGGCCAGCTCGCCCCCGCCGCCCTCCTCCTCTTCGGAGAAGGGGCGCGTGCCTTTGGCGCGGCCGACCGCGCGCCACGTCTTGCGCTTGGCCGTCGTCACGAGCCACGCCTGCAAGCGCGAGGGCTGCTCGATGCTCTCGACGTTTTCGAGCAGCGTCGTGAAGACTTCCTGAAAGACCTCGGCCGCGGCGTCCTCGTCGAGCCCGGCGCGGCGCGGGACGGCGTAGATGAGGCGCTGGTAGCGGCGCACCAGTGCCTCCCACGCCGACTCGTCGCCGCGGCGGCAGGCCAGCAGCAGTTGCTCGTCGGTTCTCTCCATCGCGGCCGTTGCCAAAACGCCAGACAGCATAGGATGCGCTTTCGCGCTTTGTCTAGCAGAGCCGGCGCGCGCGGCGCGGGCGGGTCTGTACGTTGCGGGACTTACCGCCGCGCCCCGGCGTGATAAGTTCCGGCCTAAGACGAACCGCCCCTGAACTCTCAAAACCCCCTGAAGACACCTGACGGGCCGCGGCCGCCCCGGTCGCGCCGCCGCCCGCGACATTCTTGGAGGAGGGAAGAACCGTGAAGAGAGACGCCAACCTTTTGCTCGCGGTGGCGGCGCTGGGCCTCGCCATCGCCTTCGTCGTCGCGCCGCGCACCGAAGGCCAGAGCCAGCGCGGTCAGTGCGAGCGGGAATGCACGCGCCAGTATCAGGAGTGCCGCCGCGCGGCCAACGCCAACCAAGCCGCCTGCCGGCAGGCCCGCGACGCCTGCCGCGACGCCTGCCGCAACGTCCGCGGCAACACCAACACGAACACCAACGGCAACACGAACACCAACACCAACGACAACATGAATGCCAACGGCAACATGAACTCGAACGGGAACATGAACACGAACGAGAACATGAACGCCAACGGCAACATGAACACCAACACGAACGCCAACACCAACATGAACTCGAATGGCAACATGAACGCCAACGGGAACATGAACATGAACACGAACGCCAACACGGGCGGCAACATGAACGGCAACGGCAACGCCAACGCCAACGCGAACGCGAACGCGAACGGCAACACCAACACCAACGGCAACACCAACGGCAACGCCAACCGGAACGGGAACGTGGCCGTGGCGCGGAAGCGTTAGCCGCGGCCGGAAGGCCCTCACACGCCGAAGCTTCACGCACGAAGGGGCGCGCGCCGTCGCGGCCCCTTTTTTCGTGCGCCGCGGCGGGCGCGCGGGGCTTCCGGCACCGCGCGCCCGGTTGCTATAATGCCCGCCGCGAAGGGCTCCCCTCTCGCGGCCTGAGCCGCGACCAACCTCGGACGGATGAAGAGAACGCTGACCATCGTGTTCGCCGCCGCGCTCTGCGCGTGGCCGGCGCTCGCGCCCGCGCAGACGCACGACCCGGCCCCGGCCGGACGCGCGACGCCCGCGCCCGACGACGACGCGCGCCGGCTCGTCCGCGGCTCGCGCGAAGCCTTCCTCGCCGCGGGCTTCTCGGCCGCCTACTTCGACCGCCACTTCAGTCCCTTCAAAGTCGTCAACCTCCCCGGCGACCGCCGCGTCGTGTGGCGCTTCCGCGCGGGCGGACACGAGGCTTACGTGGACGACTCGGTCGGCTTCTACACGGACGAGCGCGGCCGCCGCGTGGACACGCACTCGGCGGCCTCGACGCTCGCCCCCGCGCGCGACCCGCGCCGCACCATCACGCGCGCCCGCGCCGAGCGGCTGATGCGTTCCTGCATCGGCGAGTTCGAGGGCGGCGCGGTCGTCTTCCAGCGATTCGGGGCGCGCACCGCGCTCGTCTTCACCGCCGCCTCGGTCTCGACCCCGGCGACGCCGCCCGCGCCCGCCGCGTGGGCCGAGGCCGCGGCCGGCGGCGACCGGCTGCGCCGCGGCGGCCGGAAAGGGCCGCCCGTCTACGTCGGGGCCGTCGATCTCGAAACCGGCCGCTGCCTCAAAGGTCGCGCGCGCGCCGGCGCGCCCGGCCCCTCGAACGCCCCCGCGCCGCGTCCGCGAACGAACTGAAGCGGCACGGCGCGAGGCGAGGCTGTCGGTCGCAAACGAAAGCCGCTTAACCCGTAAAGCAAGGAGCAGGAGTTGATGAGAAGGGAAACCACGCCGGCCTCGCGCGCAGGGCGCACCGCACGCGCGCTCGGGCGCCCGGCGCTCGGCCTGCTCCTCTTTTGCCAGAGCCTTCTCGCCGCCCACGCGCCCGCCGCCCCGAAGCCGCTCGCCGCGCCCGCCCCCGCCGCGCCGGCGCAGAGGAAGGCGACGCCCGCGGCCGGCCAGCGAGTCGCCTCCGCGCGCATCGCGGCGCGCGGCAAAGCGCGGGTCAACCTGAAGAAACTCGCGCGGCAGGCGGCGCTCGCGCCGCGGACAACGTCGGCGCCCGCGCGCCTGCGCCACATCCCCGCGCCGCTCTCGCTGCGCGAGCCGCGCCGCCCGGCCGCGTCGCCCGCCGCGCCGGCGAGCGCCCTCGCCAACGACCCCATCGCCGGCCCGTCCGCCCCGTCGCCGTCGCCCTCGCAGAGTTTCCTCGCGCAGGAGGACTCGGCGCAGGCCGGCACGGGCGTCTTCACCATCCCGCCCGACACGACGGGCGCCGTCGGCCTCGACAAAATCTTCGTCAACCTCAACAACAACTACCGCGTCCAGAACAAGACGACCGGCGCGGCGCTCTCGACCGTCGCGCCCGACGCCTTCTGGGCCGCCGTCGGCGCCGACGGCGTCTTCGACCCGCGCGTCGTCTACGACCCTTACAACCACCGCTGGGTTCTCGCGGCCGTCTCGCACTCGCCCGACCCGAACCGGCAGGCCCAGACCTTCGGCCAGTCGTCCGTCCTCATCGGTGTCTCCGAGACCGCCGACCCCGAGGGCGACTTCCTGCTCACGCGCTTCGTCGTCGGCTGCGCGCCCGGCGCCCCCGGCTGCGACGCCGACGGCGAGTGGGCCGACTTCCCGATGCTCGGCTTCAACAAGAACTGGGTGGCCGTCTCGTGGAACCAGTTCACCATCAACGGCAACTTCTTCGTCTCCGGCGAGGCGCTCACGCTCGACTACGCGGCGCTGCGCGCGGGAACCGTCACGGCCTCGCGCGTGAGGCTCGCGGCCGGCGTCGAAGGCTCTTTCTGCATGCACCCGGCGACGACGCTTTCGCCGTCCGAGCCGACGCTCTACTTCGTCAGCCACGTCAACAGCGAGGCCGCCGCCTACCGCGTCTTCAACCTGACGGGCACGCCCGCCGCGCCCGCGCTCACGGCCGGCGCGGTCAAGGTGCGCGACGTTCACGGGCAGGGCGCGTGGGCGCAGCCCTTCGGCGACCTCCTGCCGCAGAAGTGCGCGCCCGGCGTGAGCATCCCGACGCAGACGTGCCCGGCCTCGCCGCGCCGCATCGACGTGGGCGACGCTTACGTCCGCTCCAACGTCGTCTTCCGCGGCGGCCGGCTCTACTACCCGCAGACCGTCTCGCTGCCGGCCGACCTCTCGCCCGCCTTCTCGCGCACGGGCGCGCAGTGGACGGCGCTCGACGCCGCGACGCACGAGGACGTGGACGGCGGCAGGGTCTACGACCTCGAAGCGACCGCGACGAACGGCGGCAGTTGGTACGCCTACCCCTCGCTCGCCGTCAACAGAAACGGCGACATCCTGCTCGGCTTCTCCGAGTTCGAGTCGGACGACTACGCCGACGCCGGCTACGCCCTGCGCCTCGCGACCGACGCCCCCGGCACGATGCGCGACCCCGTCATCTACAAGGAGGGCGAGGACTATTACGAGAAGACTTTCGGCGGGTCGCGCAACCGCTGGGGCGATTACAGCCACGCGGTCGTAGACCCCTCGAACGACCGCGACCTGTGGACGATTCAGGAGTACGCGCGGCCGCGCGTGGGGCTGACGGGGCTGGATCAGAACGACTCGCGCTGGGGCACTTGGTGGGCGAAGGTTTCGCTGCCGGCCGCGGAGGGCGACCTCGTCATCAGCGAGTTCCGCCTGCACGGCCCCGGCGGCGCGAACGACGAGTTCGTCGAGATTTTCAACGCGAGCGGGAGCGACCTGCGCGTGGCGACCGCCGACGGCTCGGCCGGCTACGCGCTCGTCGCCTCGGACGGCGGGCCCCGCTTCACCATCCCGAACGGCACCGTCATCCCGGCCCGCGGCCACTTCCTCGGCGTCAACTCGACCGGCTACTCGCTCGGCTCGCACCCGGCCGGCGCGGGCGGCGCGACCGCCGCGGGCGACGCCGCCTACGCGGCCGACATCCCCGCGAACGCCGGCCTCGCCCTCTTCCGCACGGCCGACCCGGCCGGCTTCACCCTCGCCAACCGGCTCGACGCCGTCGGCTCGACGGCCGTCGCCGACGCGCTCTACCGCGAGGGGGCCGGGCTCGCGCAGATCGCGCCGCCCGCCGCCTCGAACCACAGCTTCTACCGGAGCCTGTGCCCCGGCAACACGCCGAACTTCGGCTCCTCGCTCGGCTGCGTCCTCGGCGGCGCGGGGCTGCCGCGCGACACCGACGCCAACGAGCACGACTTCGTCTTCGTGGACACGGCGGGCGCGAACGCGGGCGCGGGCCGACGGCTCGGCGCGCCGGGGCCGGAGAACCTCTCCTCGCCCGTCGAGCGCAACGGCGGCTTCGTCACCTTCCTGCTCGACGCGACGCAGGGGGCCGCCGCGCCGCCCAACCGCCTGCGCGTCCAGTCGGCCGACCCGGCCAACAACTCGGCCCTCGGCACGATGGAGCTGCGCCGCCGCGTCGTCAACCACACGGGGCAGAGCGTGACGCGGCTGCGCTTCCGCGTCGCCGACGTGACGACCTTCCCCGCGCCCTCGGGCTTCGCCGACCTGCGCGCGCGGACGGCCGGCGCGGTCGTCGTCAGCGGCGTCGCCGACACGGCGACCTGCTCGCCTCTGGCCGCGCCGTGCTCGGTCACGGTGCGCGGCACGAGCCTCGACACGCCGCCCGCGCAGGCTTCGGGCGGCGGCTTCAACTCGGCGCTCACCGTCACGCTGCCGGCCCCGCTCGCGCCCGGCGCGTCCGTCAACGTGCGCTTCCTCTTCGGCGTCCAGCAGACCGGCAACTTCCGCTTCTACGTCAACGTCGAAGCCCTGCCTTAGAGCAGGTTAACTCGGAGCCCGCAGCCCGGGGCCCGGAACTTTTTTTATTCGCCGGAGGACGACGAGGGCGATGCCGGACATGATGAGCAGCCCGCCGGCCAGCGTGCGCCACGTCAGCTCCTCGTCGAGGACGAGCATGCCGAGCAGGACGGCGAAGAGCGGGGTGACGAGCGCGATGAGCATCGTCTTCGTCACGTCCATGTTCCGCACCAGCCAGTAGAAGAGCAGGAAGGCGACGACCGAGCCGACCACCGTCAGGTAGAGGAGCGAGACGACGGCCAGCGGCGTCCAGTTGTAGCCGGCGGGGTTGCCCTCGAAGGCGAGGGCGTAGGCCGTGAGCGGCAGCAGCCCGCAGAGCATCTGCCCGGCGGCCAGCAGCGCCGGGTCGAGCTGCCTGCCGTAAGCCTTCACGAGCACGTTGGAGTAGGCCACGCAGACCGCGCCGAGGACGATGGCCGCGCTGCCCCACAAGGCCATCTCGCCGGCCGCGCTCAACTGGTTCGAGAAGATGACGCCGACGCCCGCGACGCCTAAGCCGACGCCCGCGAGCCTCGCCGCCGTCAGGCGCTCGCCCGGCAGGTGGAGGTGCGCGAAGACGAGGCCGAAGCCGGGGATGGTCGCCTGCAACAGCGCGGCCAGCCCCGAAGAGATGTGCTGCTCGCCCCAGAAGAGCAGCCCGTAGTTGAGGCCGAAGGCGAGCACGCCGGTCGAGAGGATGAGCGCCCAGTCGCGGCCCGCGCGCGGCAGCGGGCGGCGGCGCGCGGCGACGATGCCGATGAGGATGGCCGAGGCGAGAAAGAAGCGCGTGGCGGCGAACCCGACGGGCGGCAGGTCGCGCAGCCCGAGCTTGATGAACAGCCACGTGGAACCCCAGATCGCCGCGAGCAGCAGCCAGACGACGCGTGCCTTCATCCGGCTTTCATACGACAGGCGGAAGAAAAAGGGAAGCGGGGCGGCGGCGGGCGGGCAGACGGTCAGGCGGCCGACGCCCG
>Ga0196977_1000867_pt1 | contig 13409 bp, 12 predicted proteins | sample S3v_1013CmetaG_FD_148634 | JGI IMG/M metagenome (GOLD analysis project Ga0196977, IMG submission 148634) | Soil microbial communities from Anza Borrego desert, Southern California, United States - S3+v_10-13C | ecosystem: Environmental > Terrestrial > Soil > Desert | place: USA: California...
GCGAACGCCTGCACCGGGATGCCCAGCAGGCTTTCGACCGAGAGCATGTGGTATGCGCTCGCCTGCGCGGGGGTCGATTGCGTGCCTTTGAGCGGCCCCAGCCACGCGGCTTCCGCGAACAGCGGATAGAACGTGAACGGCGCCACCGACAGCACGAGGCCCCAGCCGCCGGTGCGCCGCAGCCCCTCCATGAGGAGCGCCCACATGAGGTAGCCGGTCCAGACTATCGAATCGGGCGCGCCGCCGAATTCCCAGCCGAGCTCGGCCGCCTTGCGGATGTTCAGCAGCAGCACGAACGAAGCCGCGAGCGTCGCGACGAAGAGCAGCGTGTCGAGCCACGTCACGCGATCGAGCGGCGCGCGCGGCCCGCCCGGGAACACCACGAACACGAACGGCAGCATCACCAGCACCAGCGCGTAGTAGTACTCGGTGTTGAGCGGCGTGAAGCCGATGAAGAACCGCAGTACGAACTGCTGGTTGACGCAGAGGAAGATCGTGAGCGCGGATGCGACGATCAGCAGCCAGCGCCAGCGCGGCGGGAGCTTCCGGATGCGCAGCGTCTCGCTTTCCGCCGGTGCGACGTGCGGATCGGGGAGACCCTGCACGCGGTCACGTACGCTCGCCACTTGAATTGTTCTTTGGGGGAAGGAGGTAACGGAGGGAAACCGTAGAAGGTTTCCCTCTGTTCGTGAGCGCCGAGGCCCGAGCCGAAGGCGAGCGGCGCGACCCTAGTCGAAGACCGTGGGCAGGCCCGCCTTCTTCAGCGCCGCGGCACGCGTGGCGATCCAGGCTTTGCCGAAGGCGGCTTTGTCGTCGGACGGGTTGGTCTTGAGGAACGCGCCCCAGGCATCGGCGAGCACCTGCTGGCGTTTGAGCAGCGCCTGATTGTGCGATTCGTGCTCGGCCTTCCACACGCCGGCTTCCTTGAAGGCCCGGACCGCACCTTCGTGATACGGCAGCACCCACGTGAAATTCTGGCGCGAGAGCTCGAAACCGTCCGCGCCAGGCGCGCCGTCCTTGTACGCCGCGTAGTTCTGGATCATGCCCCGGGTCATCCCGTACACAACGTCGGCGGACTGATTCGCGTACGCCATCATGATCGGGTAGGGATAATTGGGCAGCTCGACCGGCTTGTCCTTGGTGATGCCGACGCCGCACGTCGCTCTGTGCGGGGCGTAATAGGGGCCGAACTTGTGCAATCGATCCCAGCCGGCCTTGTCCGAGGCCGGTGTCGGCGGGTACACGAGACCCCGCGGTGAAGCCTCGGCTTCTTTCGCCTGGCCGGAAATCGTTGAAGCGATCGCGGCATCCACCTCGTTATTGAGGATGCCTTTCCACATCGCACCGTAGCTCGAGAACTCGACGAGCTTCACGTCGTTGCGCGTGAGGTTGCCGAACGCGAGCACGGCAAACGCGTTCTGATTGAGCGCGGGCGCGCCGACGACCATGCCGACGCGCTTGCCTTTCAGGTCCTTGATCTCCTTCACGCCGGTATCTTTCGCGACGCCGAGTGAGATCGCGTTGCAGGCCGACGAGGCCATCATGAGCCGCAGCGGCTGCGGGCCCCATTCCTTCACGCCGAACTCGAACACGCCTTCCTGCGCGAAGTACACGCCGATGCCCATCGCGGAGGCCTGCGCGCGGCCGCCTCTGACGGGCGCGAGGCGCGCGACGTCGTTGCCCGCCGGCAGCACGCGCACGTCGGTGCCGTATTTGTCCTTGAACGCCTTGCCGATCGCGACCGCGATGTTGAAACCCGACGAGCCGGTGTCGTAGGCCGTCAGCGTGAGCGTCGCCGGAAGCTTCACGTCCTGCGCCGCGTACGCCTGCAAACAGAGCGCGGCGAGCGCCGCGCCAACAAGACTTCTGCCGAGCATGTTTCCGCCTCCCCTTTTGAGCTCGACGCCCCCTGGCGCCGAGCATTTCCAACGTAGGGTGCGCGAATCGCGCACCGCCGGTCGGTCTTCGACCCACCCTGAGCTGTTCTATGCCGCCTTCGCCTCCGGCGCCGGAGCCTGCGCGGCCAGCACGGCGGCTGCTTCTTTCTCGACGACGGTGCCCGCGAAGAAACTCGGGCTGAAAACGGAAACGTATTCGAGCCAGTGATCGTCGGCGTCGATGACGGGGTGATTCAGGCGTGAATGGACTTTCGCGGGACTCAGACGCGCGCTCATGCTGACCTCCCTGCGTGGGCAAAGCCTGAAATTAGGTGCGGCGCTCGCCTGAAGGCTCGGGCCTCGCCGCCCCACGAACAGAGGGAAACCAGGGTTTCCCTCCGTAACCGCCTTTCCTTTCGCCAAAAGGCTAGGCTTGCCACCCATGGGTGTCAAACCGTCAGGCACCGGGCATCGTCGCGAATGCGCTGTCGGGGCTCACGCCGGCAACCGTTGGTGCGGTGCAGCTTGCGGCGGTATTTGGTCTTGTCGAATGTCGTGGTGCGATGCAGCACGCAGCGGTTATCCCGGGCGGCAACTTCGGCCATTATCTCCGCCTCTATCCGGTGTTTTCGTACAGCCACGGCCGCTCCGAGCGGTACTCGTCCTCGAACATCGCGAGGCGCTCGGCGTACTGGTGGGTGCGCGCGATGTCGTCGAGACCTTCGAGCAGACATTTCTTGCGCACCAGGTGAATCTCGAAGCGATGCACTCTGCCTGCGGGATCGGTGACGGTCTGTGCTGCGAGATCGACGCTCACGCTCGCGCCCGGATTGGCGTGGAGCTGGGCGCGAATGTCGGCGACTTCCGCATCGCTCAGCGCGACCGGCAGCAGACCGTTCTTGAAACAGTTGTTCGCGTGGATGTCGCCGAAGCTCGATGCGATCACGCAGCGGATGCCGAATTCGTACAGGGCATACACCGCGCTTTCGCGGGACGATCCACAGCCCCAGTTGCGGTCGGCCACGATGATCCGGGCGTTGCGGTACGGCTCGCGGTTCAGGATGAAATCCTTCTCGCGGCCTTCCTGGTCGAACCGCAGGTCGTGGAACAGCACGCGCGCGTGCTGCGGCCCGCGCGGCAGCTTGTTGAAGCGCGTCGGGCAGAGCTGATTCGTGTCGACGTTCGGCTCGTCGATCGGCGCGGCGAGCGCCGTCAAGTGCGTGAAAGGTTCCATCGGCTTTCTATTTCAGCAGCTCGCGCACGTCGGTCAGTCGGCCGGCAATCGCGGCCGCGGCCGCCATCGCGGGGCTCGCGAGGTGGGTGCGGCCGCCGGTGCCCTGGCGACCGCGGAAGTTGCGGTTCGACGTCGAGACGCAGCGCTCGCCCGGCTGCAACTGGTCGCCGTTGATCGCGGTGCACAGCGAGCAGCCCGGCTCGCGCCACTCGAAGCCGGCGTCGCGGAACACGCGGTCGAGGCCTTCGCGCTCGGCCTGCCGCTGCACCAGCCTCGATCCCGGCACGATCCACGCGGGCACTTTCGCTTTCCCCAGGCGCGCGACCTCGGCCGCGGCGCGCAGGTCTTCGATGCGGCTGTTGGTGCACGAGCCGATGAACACGCGGTCTATCACGACGTCGCGCAGCGGCATGCCCGGCGTGAGCGCCATGTACTCGAGCGCCGCCGCGTACTCTGCCGACTGCTCCGCGCTCACGGCGCTGTCCGGCCGCGGAACGCTGCCGGTGATCGGCAGCGTCTGTTCGGGATTGGTACCCCACGTCACCATCGGCGCGAGCTCCGAGGCGTCGAGTGTCACCTCTTTGTCAAAGTTCGCCTCCGCGTCGCTCCGTAAGGTGCGCCAATGGCGCACCGCATCCTCCCAATTCCTGCCCTTCGGCGCATACGGCCGCCCTTCCATGTAAGCGAAGGTGGTCTCATCCGGCGCGATCATCCCCGCGCGCGCGCCGCCTTCGATCGACATGTTGCACACGGTCATGCGGCCTTCCATGCTCATGCCGCTGAACGTCGAGCCCGCGTACTCGATCACGTGGCCGACGCCGCCGCCGACGCCGATCTTCCCGATGATCGCGAGGATCACGTCCTTGGGCGACACGCCGGGCGCGAGCTCGCCGTTGACGGTGATGCGGAGCGTGCGCGGCTTGCGCTGCCAGATCATCTGGGTCGAGAGCACGTGCATCATCTCGGAGGCGCCGATGCCGAAAGCGAGCGTGCCGAACGCGCCGTGCGTCGAGGTATGCGAGTCGGCGCCGCAGATGAGCAGCCCCGGCTGCGTGATGCCCTGCTCCGGCGGCACGATGTGCAGGATGCCCTGACGCGGGTCGTCGATGCCGAAGAGCGTGATGCCGTGCGCGGCCGCGTTCGCGTGAAGCTTCTTGACCATATTGCGGATCTCGGGCACGGCGATGCCGTCCACACCCTTGTCGCGGCCGGTCGTCGGCACGTAATGGTCGGTGAACGCGAATACCTGCTGCGGCCGGGCAACGCGGCGCTTCTGCGCTTCGAGCGCTTCGAAGGCGTGCGAGGAGCCTTCGTGTATCAGCGCCCGGTCCACGTAGAGGAGCACCTCGCCGTCTTCTTCCGCCACGACGTGACGGCGCCAGATTTTTTCGAACATCGTTTCCGGAGTCATGCGCCTAGTATCGCACCGCCGCGCCGGCGCGGACGGGCGCGCGAATCACGCCGACAGGCCCGGAAAGAGCTGCCTCAGTCCTTCGGCCATGATCTGGACCGCCATCGCGGCGAGCAGCAGGCCCAGAATCCGGGTCGCGATATTCATCGCCGTGGTGCTCAGGCGCAACGCGATGATGTGCGCGTTGCGCAGCACCAGCCACGATACGAGACAGACGATCGCAATGCCCGCGACCACCGTCAGATTCTGGACGATGCCCCCTTGGTCGACGGCGATGATCGCCGTGCTGATCGCACCGGGACCGGCCAGCAGCGGAATGGCGATGGGCACCACGCCGCCGACGTCACCCGCTTCCAGCTCCTGCGCCTCCGCCTTCGACTGCCGCACGGCGCCAGCCTGCGCATTCAGCATCGCGAGCGCCATCAGCAGCAGGACGAGGCCGCCGCCGACCCGAAACGCCGGCAGGCTCGCGCCGATCGCCTGCAGCACGAGCTCGCCCGCGAACGCGGCCGCGGCGAGCACGCAGAAGACCGTCAGCGCGACCGTGCGCGCGAGCGTCACGCGCTGAGCGATCGTGCGCCCGTGCGTGCACGCGAGGAAGAACGGGACGGCGAGAAACGGATCGACGACGGCCGTCAGCGTGACGACGAAACGCAGGAATTCGGAGCCGGTCATCGCGGCTCGGCCAGCAGCGTCGCGATCGCGGCACCGAGCTCGAGATCCGGCACGTGCCCCAGCCGCTTCATGCGGACCGATCCGTGGCGGTCGAGCAGAACGAGTGTGGGCGTACCGTCCAGATTGAGCGCACGCATAGTGAGCGGGATGCCGCCGCGCCCATCCGGTTGATCGACGCCGATGGGAAAAGTCAGCCGATGTTCGGCGACGTAGCGCTCGAGCGCCTGCGGCGACTGCGCGTCGTGGTTCTCGAACACGCAATGCAGCCCGACCACCGCAACCTCGTCGCGCGAGAAGAATTCGTGCGCGCGCTGCGCCTGAGGCGTCGCGAGCTCCACGCAGCCCGGGCACAGCATCTGGAACGCGTGCAGGACGACCACGCGGCCGCGCAAGGCCTCCAGCGTCAGCGACTCGGACGTATTGACCCAGGTGCTGACCTCGAGCGCGGGTGCAGGCCGGAAACGCGGCATCGTCCTATTCTAAAGAGCCCGCAAACGGCAGCGCGCGGGCATGGCGATTGATTCGCGTCGCCTCATGCATACGATGGCTCGACAACTCAAAGGCGTGATCTTCGATGTCGACGGCACGCTCGTCGATTCGAACGACCTTCACATCGAAGCCTGGCGCGAAGCGTTCGCGCACCACGGCATCGGCCTCAAGCGCGACGAGGTCCACGCGCAGATCGGGAAGGGCGGCGACCAGTTGATTCCGGTGTTCCTCACCCAGGACGAGGTGGAGAAATTCGGACAGCAGCTCGACAAGCTGCGTGTCGAAATCTTCGCGCGCGACTACCTGCCGCAGGCGCGGCCGTTTCCCGGAGTGCGCGCGCTGTTCGAGCGCCTGCGCGGTGACGGCCTGAAGATCGCGCTCGCGACGTCCGCCCCGGCGGCCGAGCTCGAGACGCATGTGAAAAATCTCGGTGTCGAGCATCTCGTGACGGGGATGACTTCGGCGGATGACGCCGACCGCTCGAAGCCTTGCCCGGACATTTTCGAAGCGGCGTTGGCGCTGCTGGACGATGTGCCGCGCGAGCAGGCGCTCGTCGTAGGGGACACGCCCTACGATGCGCTGGCCGCCGCGCGCGCCGGCATGCCGACGATCGCGCTCACCTCCGGCGGATTCGACGAGGAGACGCTGCGGAAGGCGGGCGCGATCGCCGTTTACGTCGACGTTCCGGACCTGCTCGAGCGCTACGACGAGTGGGTGAAGGGGGCAGTCACCGCCTGACCCCTTCCCCCCTTGCGGGGGAAGGTCGGTATCGGGAGTTCGTGACTATGACGCCTTGCGCTTGCGTTCCCTGCGCTCGCCCGAGTCGCCCGCGAGCTGCTTCGATATCCGCAGGTGCTCTTCGAGTGTCGGCAAGGTCTTCTGCGCGAACTGCCAGAGCTCCTGCGACTGACCGTCCTGCGCCTGATCCTTGAAGAGCTTCACCGCCTTCTCGTGGTCCTTCACCATGTGCTTCGAGAACTCGCGGTCGAATTTCTCGCCGCTCATCTTGGCGAACTTCTGCGCGTCGCGCGGCTCTTTCTCCTGCGCCTTCTTCGGCGGCGTGTAGCCGAGCCTGCTCACGATGCCCTCGAGCTCGCTGCCGGCCTTGGTGTGGTCGTCGAGCAGCCGCTGGGCGAAAGACTTCACTTCGGCGTTCTGCGCCTTCTCGAGGGCGACCTTCGCCAGCGCGAGCTCGGCATTGTTGTCCTGCATCGCCTTGTCGATGAATCGTTTGTCCTGCCGCGACAGGCTGGAGCTGGCGGCTTTGTCCGCCCGCTCGCCTTTGTCGCGCTGAGCAGCCTGTACGCCGACCGGGACAGCAAGGACGAGCGCAAGCAGGGCTGTAAGAAAAACTGGCTGTTTCATAAACACCTCCGTTTATGCCGTGGAAACGCGTTTTCGACGCGTGAGCGGCATTGCAAACGGCAGGCCTATGCTTTCGCGCGCGAGTTGCCGACGACCGCCCACACCGCGATGAACATGGCGGCGATCACGGGACCGATGACGAAGCCGTTGAAACCGAAGATCACCATGCCGCCGAGCGTCGAGATGAGGACGACCCAGTCGGGCATCTTGGTGTCCTTGCCGACGAGAATGGGGCGCAGCACGTTGTCCACGAGGCCGATCACCAGCACCCCATAAGCGATCAGCACGATCCCCTGCCAGATCGCACCCGTCACGAGGAGATAGATCGCGACGGGCCCCCACACGAGCGCCGTACCGACCGCGGGCAGCAGCGACAGGAACATCATGATGACCGCCCAGAACACCGGCGCGCGCACTTCCAGCAGCCAGAAAATGAGGCCGCCGAGCGCGCCCTGGATGATCGCGACGACGATATTGCCTTTGATGGTCGCGCGGATCACAGTCGCGAACTTGGTCGCGAGGTTCTGCTGGAGGTCCTCGTCCAGCGGCAGCGCGTGCTTCATCCTGAGCGACAGCGCGCCGCCGTCGCGCAGGAAGAAGAACAGCAGATAGAGCATGATGAAGAAATTGACGACGAACTCGGCGGCGTTCTGTCCGACGTTCATCGCCTGCCCCGCCAGGAACTGGACGCCTTTCGAGAGACCCGCCGAAAGTCTTGCCTGCACGTCCGCGAGACTCCCGATGCCGAATCGGTCCAGAAGGCCGCTCGCCCATCCCGGGAGCGCTCCCAGCACCTGCTGGAAGTACCGCGCGAAATCGAGCTCGCCGGACTGGATGCGCACGTAAACGCCGATCCCCTCCTGGATGAGGAGACCCGTAACGATGCCGGCGGGCAGGATGACGATCAGCACGATCACGGCGGTGGTCGCGAGCGCGGCGAGGTTATGCCGCTGCCCCATCCGCTTCGTGAGCCTCCGATGCAGCGGCGCGAACAGGATGGCGAGCACCGTCGCCCAGAAGATGACGCCATAGAACGGCCACAGGATCCACGCGAACGCGGCCGTGATCGCGACGAGCAGGACCAGAAACGGCCGGTCCTGCAGCACGCGGTAAGGCGTCGAATCCGGCGGCTTCGCCAAGCTCTAGCGTCCGCGAAACACCGGCGCGCGCTTTTCCATGAACGCGCGCACGCCCTCTTTGGAGTCCTCGGTCTCGCGGCACAGCGTCTGCGCGAACGTTTCGAATTCCAGGCCCGAACGAAGGTCCACGTCCTCGTTGTGGTAGATCGCGCGCTTGGAGAGCGCGATCGCGACCGGGGGACCGTTCGCGATCCTGCGGGCGAGGTTCTGGGCTGCGTTCATCAGCTCTTCGGGTGCGACCACGGCATTCACGATGCCGAGCTCGAGCGCTTTCGCGGCGTCGATCGAGTCTCCGGTCAGGATGAGCTCGAAAGCTTTCGCCGTGCCCACCACGCGCGGCAGGAACCACGTGCCGCCCCAGTCGGGCGCGAGCCCGCGCTTCACGAACGCCTGCGAGAACTTCGCGGCGGTCGAGGCGATCCGCATGTCGCAGGCGAGCGCGAGATTCATTCCGGCGCCCGCGGCCGCACCGTTCACGGCAGCGATGATCGGCTTTGGACAGTCGCGCATGGCGAGGATCGTGCGGTCGCGCAGCGGCGCGAAGCGCTCGGTCACGGGCGGCGTCGCACCGGATGCGGCGCGCTCGCTCATCGATTTCACGTCGCCGCCGGAGCAGAAGCCGCGCCCGGCGCCGGTGATCACGATCGCGCCGACATCGGCGTCGGCTGCGGCGCGTTTCAGCGCGTCATGCAAATCTTCGCGCAGCGTATCGCCGAGCGCGTTCAGGCGCTCGGGCCGATTGAGCGTGAGCGTCGCCACGCGCTCCTGCACGCTGTACAGCAGGCACTTGTAGTCCATTGCGTTTCCTTCGTAAGACGTTCCGGGATGGCCTTGATTATGCCAGCCGGGCTTTTTACACCGGCGCGTCAGGAAAACTCTGACCGCGCATCCAAATTTTTGATTTCAATGCGTTATCGAATGGTGGCGTTCCGCTACCATCGGGCGACAGCGCGAAATTGATCACACCGGAGCCGGGCGCGCAGACCTGGCGACGAACGCGGTGAAACCGAATCAGGGGGAATCACGATGGCTGTAAACACATCGCCGACTTTCGTCGTTCGCGGCCGGCTTGTAACGGATTTCGACGCGGACAGTCAGGACAGCGCTTGGAGTCTCGCGTTACTCGACGACGGCCGCATTCTCGTTGCGGGTTCGCGAGATGCCGTGGGGATGGGCCAGGCATTCGCACTCGCGCGCTATAGCACGAGCGGCATTCTGGACGTGACGTTCGGCGGCGACGGACTCGTCACGACCCATCTCGGGGGCGGCCACACGGTTGGTCAAGGGGTTGCGCTTCAGCCCGACGGCAAAGCCGTCGTAGGGGGTTATACGGCAACCGGGTTCGTGGTCACGCGTTACAACCAGGACGGCAGCCTCGACACGTCGTTCAGCGGTGACGGGGTCGTCACGACCCCAACCCTGGCCACCAATTTCGCCGCCGGCATCGCCATCCAGAGCGACGGCAGGATCGTCGTCGCCGGCCACGGGCATCCGGGCGACGGCTCCGGGTCGGACTTCATCGTCGTGCGCTACAACTCGAACGGGAGCCTCGACGCCGCCTTCGATTCCGACGGCAAAGTCACGACGGACTTCGAGGCGGGCGGTGAGGAGATCGCCGCCGACATGGCGATACAGAACGACGGCAAGATCGTGGTCGTGGGCGCCAGCCGCATCGGCGCCGATCTCGATTTCGCCGTTGCGCGCTACAACAGCAACGGCACGCTCGACGGCACGTTCGGCGGCGACGGCACGGTCACCACCCCGATCGGCAATGGCAATTTCGTTCGCTCCGCCGACGACCTCGCAACGAGTGTCGCTCTGCAGTCCGACGGCAAGATACTGGTCGCAGGAGAGAGCCAGCACCAGCACGGCCTAGGCGAGCCGGTCGTGTTCGACATGGATTTCGCATTGGTGCGGTACAACGCCGACGGCACACTCGACACGACCTTCTCCGGCGACGGCAAGCTCACGCTGCCGGTGTCGGCGGGTTTTTCCGAGCGGGCCGAAAGCCTCACGCTGCAAGCCGACGGCAAAATCCTCGTCGCGGGCTGGGGATCGTCGAGCGGCGCGACGGGCCGTGATTTCGTCCTGCTCCGTCTCAATGCCGATGGCACGCTCGATCCGACGTTCTCGAACGATGGCATCGTCACCGTCGACTTCGGTACGTGGGATAAGGCGAGTAGCGTCAGGGTGCAGGCGGACGGAAAGATCCTGGTCGCGGGTTCGGCGGGCGAAGAAATACGCAGCGATTTTGGCCTCGTGCGGCTCAATGCTGACGGCACGTTCGACACCACGTTTGGTCCCGGTTTCGACACGCTGAATGCGCGTCCGACCTATTTCGAAGGACACTCGGCAGTGGTGTTCGATTCGAACGTCGAAGTGTTCGACGTAGCGCTTTCAGCGCAGGGACACTACGCGGGCGCGACACTCAGGCTGGAGCGGCATGGCGGGGCAAGCGCGCAGGACGTCTTCTCGGCTACCGGGCTGCTCTCACCGCTTGTCGGCGCAAGCGCTCTCACGTATGGCCGGGTCATCGTCGGCATCGTCGATACGAATTCCGGCGGGGTGCTCGGGCTCACCTTCAATGCGAACGCGACGCAGGAGCGCGTGAACGGCGTGCTGCGCGCACTCGCCTATTCCAACACGAGCGACGCTCCGCCGCCGTCCGTGCAGATCGACTGGCGGTTCTTCGATGGCAATACGGGAACGCAGGGCACCGGCGGCGTGCTCGCAGCGGTCGGCAGCGTCACCGTCGCGATCACGGGCACGACGGACGTTCATCGTTGGAGCCAGCTTAACGACGGCCAACTGATCGAGTTCGATCCGGCAGTTGATGCGTTGCGGTTCGACGTGAACGCGTCCGCGGCGAACGTGGTGGTGACAGAAGGCTCTGTCATCCTGTCTTTCGAAGGCAAAACGGTAACGTTGGAAGCCGAGCTCGCCTCGCTCACGACGCAGAACATCAGCTTTCCGGTGAGCCTCGGCCGGCTCGTTGTAGGTGATAACACGGCGAACACGGTGAACGACAACGGCGCGAACCTGCTGAGTGGCGGTGCCGGCAACGATCATCTCATCGGCCTCGGCGGAAACGACACACTCGTCGGGCGCGCCGGCGACGACCGGCTCAATGGCGGCGATGAGGATGATTATCTACAGGGCGGCCCCGGCGTCGACATGCTGGTGGGCGGCAGCGGCAGCGACCGGCTCGAAGGCAGCGCGGGCGCCGATGCGCTCGATGGCGGCGCGGGACTAGATTACGCGGCCTATCATTACGCGCCCGCAGCCGTCCTCGTGGATCTCGGCGCGCCCGCGTCGAACACGGGCGATGCAGCCGGCGACACCTTCGCCGCGATCGAAGCTGTCATCGGCTCGGCCCATGCCGACACGCTGCTGGGCAACGGCGCAGCGAACCAGCTTCTGGGTGCAGGCGGCGGCGACGCGCTCTTTGGCCGCGGCGGCAACGACGTGCTGCTCGGCATGGACGGCAACGACACGCTAGACGGCGGCGCGGGCGCCGACCAATTGCGCGGAGATGCCGGGTCCGATTACGCGAGCTACGCGACTGCAGCGAGCGGCGTCACCGTAAACCTCGGGAGCTGGACCCAGAACACCGGTGATGCCGCAGGTGACACCTATCTCTCGATCGAGAGCGTACTGGGCTCGAACCTGAACGACGTGCTCGTCGGTGACAATGCCGCGAACGTACTCAGCGCGCTCGGCGGTAACGACTATCTTCAGGGACGCAACGGCGCCGACCTGCTTCAGGGCGGCGACGGCAGCGACCGTCTCGAAGGTGGCGCCGGAGCCGATCAGCTCCAGGGCGGCGCGGGGTCGGACTTCGCCGCTTACTACTATGCGTCCGTCGGCGTCACCGCCGACCTGCTGTCTGCCGGCGCCAACACGGCCGACGCGGCCGGTGACAGCTACCTCGCCATAGAAGGGCTCATCGGCTCTTCCCACGCCGATACGCTCAACGGCGACAACGCGGCCAACCACCTCCTCGGTCTCAACGGCAACGACACGCTGAGAGGCCGCGGCGGCGCTGACAGCGTCGACGGCGGCGCCGGCAGTGACTCTCTGGAAGGCGGCGCCGACAACGATGTCTTCCGCTTCGCAGCCGGCCAGGCGAACGGCGATGCCGTGCTCGATTTCGCGGGCAACGGCGCGATCACCGGCGACATGCTGATCTTCCAAGGCTACGGCGCCGGTGCAACGTTCGTGCAGGCGAGCGCCACCGTGTGGAACATCAACTACGGCGGCGGAACGGAAAGCATCACGTTCGTAAACGCAGCGCCGATCCATGCCTCCGATTACCTGTTCATTTAGCGCATGACCGCCGACATCACCCCGCTGTTTAACGGCGGCGCGACCATTACCCGGACCGTAAGCGCGTCCGGCGATCAGCGCATCGACGGATTGCTGAGCGGACTCAAATGGGCCACGGGCGCGATCAGCTACAGCGACCCCGACCAGGCGTTGGACTATCCGACCGATTACTCGAGCGACGCTGACGAGGACGGCGTCAGCGCCCAGAACGAAGGCTTTTCCCCGCTTTCGAACATCCAGCGCGCCGCGCTGCACTTCGGACTCGACACGACGGCGTTCACGCAGCCGGCCGGTGCTGCGGGATTCTCGGTCGAGGGCTTCACGAATCTCGAGATCTCTTACGCCGGCTCCGGCACGGCCGCGGGCACCATCCGGCTCGCAAACACGACGGATGCGCCGACGTCGTACGCCTACTACCCCGATAGCGGCATGTACGGCGGCGATATCTGGTTCGGCCCCTCCGCGAGCGAACCCGTCTCCGGCGGCTACGCGTGGCACACCATGCTCCACGAGCTCGGACACGCGCTCGGCTTGAAGCACGGCCACGAGACCGACGTGTACGGCGCGCTGCCGGAGGATTTCGACTCGATGGAATACTCGGTGATGACCTATCGGTCATACATCGGAGATCCGCTGATCGGCGGCTACAGCGGCGGCTTCGCGCAGACATTCATGATGCTGGATATCGCGGCACTACAGCACATGTACGGCGCCGACTACAGCACGAACAGCGGCGATACGGTCTACGCCTGGAGTCCGCACAGAGGCGGAGTCATTGTGAACGGCAATGCCGCGTTCAATAGCCCCGATTACGGGATTTTTATGACCGTCTGGGACGGCGGCGGCATCGACACGTACGACCTGTCGAGCTACACGACCGATCTCCTGGTCGA
>Ga0196977_1000868_pt1 | contig 13404 bp, 6 predicted proteins | sample S3v_1013CmetaG_FD_148634 | JGI IMG/M metagenome (GOLD analysis project Ga0196977, IMG submission 148634) | Soil microbial communities from Anza Borrego desert, Southern California, United States - S3+v_10-13C | ecosystem: Environmental > Terrestrial > Soil > Desert | place: USA: California...
ATTGTTGATATCGAACGGCGTGTTGGCCGCCGATTGCCCGGTGCCGCCCCTGGTCAACAGCGTCAGCGCCGGATCGAACGAACGAGTGTCTTCAGACTTGGCCAACGTGTAGCTTGCCTGAAACGCGAGTCCCTTCGAAGCGCGGCGGCTTACCTGGATCTCGAGTGCGTTGTAACGCGAACGATCGTTGCTATCGATCACGTTGACTGCTCCGGTGAACTGCGGGTACGGCTGGAAGTAGAAAGGACTAAAGCCGTTGGCGATTAAACTCATGACGGTCGGCTGTGCGGCAAACGCACCCTGCACGCTCTGCGCAATAATGAACGCCGCCTGGGCCACCGCTCCCGCGGCAACGAGATTGGTTGTGGTCGTTCCGTTAGCAAGGCGCACCGGTCCGGCGAGCGACTGCCGCAGCAGGAACTGCGATCCCGTTTCGCGCACGCCGTTCACGACAGCGAGCCCCGAGTGGCCGGCGAGCAGTTGATTGATGCGCGGACTGTTGCCGGTCGTTCGTAGTTGTTCGAAGTCCTGCAGAAAACCGTTCTTGAGTATGTCGACCTGATTCACGTCGTAACCGCCAAACAGGTTCCGGCCCTGCCGGCCGATGTAGTTGATTTCCAGCACGTTCTTCCAACCGATCTCACGTTGGAAACTGATTGAGTACTGGTGCGTGCGCGGATAGACCAGGTCAGGATCGACCACGTTGAGCGAGTTGGTCGAGAATGCGGGAGGTTGGCGAAACTGGAGCGGCGTAACATCGTTCGAGTTTAGCGCCGGCACGCCATTGCGGAGCAGGCCGCCGTTTTGTCCGAACGTGTTGTTTGTAACGGCGCGAGTTAGGCCGGGAGCGCTTTGAAAAATGAATGAAGAGAAGATAAAAGTGTTGGTGCGGTCGTAAGCCAAACGGTAGTTGGCGCGTATGGAAGTCTTACCGCTGCCGGTCGGATCCCAAGCCATACCGAGAGACGGAGCAAACTGGAACAGAGAATCGTCGTAAAGCTTCCCTTCGCTGAACTTGATGCTGTTGGTCGGCTGCTCACCAATGGCTAAGCGTTGCTCCGGCCGCAACAGGATGTTGTTTGGAGCGCGCGGCGACAATCTCATCTCCCAACGCAGACCGAGATCAACCGTAAGGTTCCGCGCTATTTTCCACGTGTCCTGGCCGAAGAAGTCATATTCCGGATAGTGAGCCTCGTAGTTAAAACGCGTTCGACCCGGCCCGAAAGTGTTGTCGTCGATCGCGACAAATGCCTGATTGATCGTGCCTACACGTCCGAGAAGATCGTTGATGATGCTGTCCAGACGCGTCCGGTCGGCATTGTTGATGCCCGGCACGAGCGTGCCTGGTGTGTTTTGCGTTCCAAACGACGCGGGCACCGGGTTCACACCCGTGCTCAAAAAAATCCGCTCCCGAGTCAATATACCCGCGACCGAACTGCGATCGTCGACGTGTTTTTGAAAACGCAGGTTGGTGCCAAACTTGAAGGTGTGCGCGTTATGAACGATCGACAGGTTGTCGACAAACTGCCACGTCGTGATCGTGCGCAGGTTGTTGATTGGTTCTTCAAGATTGAGCGGGTCGTTCGGGATATTGAGAATCACCGGCGGGTTTTCGCGCGGATCAGGATTGTTGAAACTGAAAGTGAAACGATTGAATCCCGTAACGAATTCGTTCACTACTGTCGGCGTTATGGTCCAGCGATAGTTGACCGCGAGATTTCGCGGCGTGCGAAAAGTGTCGACGAAGTTCGGGATACCGGGAAATTTTTGCAAGCCACCGTTGGCGTTATCGCCCAGCGTGTTCTGTGCGCCGTGGGCCCAACGTACGTAGACCGTGTGGCGATCGTTGAAGTGATGATCGATCTTGGTCGTGAAGTCATACTGCCGCTCTGTTTGCGGCGCGACGAAACTGAATCCGGCGGTGTTCAAGCCGTCGCCGACGTTGAAATTGTTGGGCGTGGGCATGAAACCGAGTATGAACGCCACCGTCGGATCGAGCCCGAGACCCTGCGGATTTCCGAACACGTTGTAGGAACGGATCGTCCGACCTGGCAACGGGTTTCCGTTTGCATCAACTGACGGATTCGTTTGAGTAGCATTGCGATTGACGCCGCCCTGGACGTAGCGGAAGATGCCGTTTCGTACCTGCTGCGTGAAGACGGTGCGATTGACGAAAAAGCTCTGATTCGTGCGCAGCAATTGCAGGTTCGTGAAGAAGAACGTTTTGTTCTTACCGTTGTAAACGGATGGACCACCTTCACCAAAGCGCGGCAGGTAGACTGGGCCACCGATCGAGCCGCCAAAGATGTGTTGCACAAACTGCGGGCGTGCGGCGCGATTGATGATGTTGTTGTACTCGTTAGCGTGAAAGCGCGGCGTTTGGTAGAACTCAAACAACGATCCGTGAAATTCGTTCGAGCCTGACTTAGTCACGAGGGTGACTTGAGCGCCACTGCTGCGGCCGAGGTCGGCGGTAAAGTTACTCGTCACCACCTGAAACTCCATCAACGAATCGGGATTGGTCCTGATCGGAGTGAAGTTCGAACCGCCCGCGCTGGTTTCGTTGATGTCGATGCCGTCCAACGTGAAGTTGAACGCGCGATCGCGCGAGCCATGCACGTGTATGCCGCCGCCGGTGTTTGCTCCGGTTACCACGCCCGGTTGGAAGTTGATGAACTCGAGCGGATTGCGGCCGCGGTTGCCGACGATCGGCAGCGTCACGAGCGTGCGCTCCTCAACGGTGTTCCCGATGTTTCCGGAACTTCCGGTTTGGACCGTCTCGGCGGAACCAACGATCTGGACCGTCTCGGAAAGACCGCCGACTTCCAACGTGAAGTTAACGGTCACTGGTTGATTGATGTTGGCGGTGTTTCCGACGGAAACGGATTTTTTGAAACCCTGCTTCTCAACCACGACCGTGTACTTGCCGGCCTGCACTGAATCGAAGACGTAAGTTCCGGCGCTCGTCGTTTCTGTCGTGAGTGACGATTGCGTCGATTCATTTGTTAGTGTAACGGCTGCGCCGGGTACGACGGAGCCTTTCTCATCCACTACGCTTCCGGTAACTCGCGACGTCGTGCCCTGGCCGTTGGCTACCGCAACGAGACAGAACGTCAGGAGCAAAAACGCAAAGAGTGATCTTCTCATTTCATCCTCTCATTCGAAGCGAAAAGGGTTGGAAGTAAGGTTAAGCTACGAAATTTCGGACGGATTATATGCCTGCTCGTGGAATAATGGTAGCTAAAGATTTTTATCATTTCGATAAGAATCCCTAATGTGTTTTTAGTGAACGTGCTAGACTGCGCGCGACGATGACTAAAGTGGTGTTTGGTTCAGGTGAACGTGTGCCCGGAGGCTGGCGGCTGGCGCTCGACCATCCTTTGGAAACGCGCACCGCTTCGCGAATCGAAGAGGTCCTGCCGTTGCTGGCGTTTGCTGAAGAGCAAGCGCGATCGGGAGCTTACGTGGCCGTGATGATCGCTTATGAAGCCGCGGCTGCGTTCGATTCCGCTTTGACGGCGCATGGACCAGGCGAGTTTCCACTGGCGTGGGTCGGTGTGTTTGAGAACGAGTCTGAATTTCCCGTGCACGCTGGCGGAAGTTTTGTTTCGAGTGCGTGGAAGACGACGGTTGAGCAGGACGAATACGACTCGGCGGTCAGTAGAATTCGAGATCTGATCGCGGCGGGCGATACTTATCAGGTCAATTACTCGTTTCCGTTAACCTCCACATTCAGCGGTGATGCTTACGCGTGGTACCGGGAGCTGTGTGTTGCGCAGGGCGCGCCGTACTCTGCGTATCTGGATCTTGGTCCGTATCAGGTTCTCTCTATCTCGCCTGAACTCTTCTTTCAGCGGAGCGGCGATCACGTCATCACGAAACCGATGAAAGGCACGAAGACCCGCGGGCGATGGCTCGACGAAGATCGCGAGCACGCTGCCTGGTTGTATGAATCGACCAAGGACCGTGCCGAAAACGTGATGATCGTGGACCTGCTACGCAACGATCTCGGAAAGGTTTCCGTCCCGGGAAGCGTACGCACAACCTCGCTATTCGATATCGAGAGATTTGAGACGGTGTGGCAGATGACGTCTACAGTTGAATCGACGTTGCAGCCGGGTACGACTCTGGTGGACCTGATGAGCGGGCTATTTCCGTGTGGCTCCGTGACCGGCGCGCCGAAGATCAGCACCATGCAGATCATTCGCGAGCTCGAACGCTTTCCGCGTGGTGTCTACACGGGCGCGATCGGCTTCTTACGTCCGGGTGGAGACTGTATCTTCAACGTCGCGATTCGTACGCTCGTGATCGACACCCAATCAGGCGTCGCAACGTTTGGCGTCGGTGGTGGTGTCACAATCGATTCAACTGCGGCCGGAGAGTATGAAGAGTGTCTGGTGAAGAGCCGGTTCCTGCAAAGCAGACCGGTGGAGTTTGAATTGTTCGAGTCGATGCTGATTGAGAATGGCGAGATCTTTTTACTCGAGAGACATATCGAAAGGCTTCGGAACTCAGCAGCTTATTTCGGCTTTAAGTTTAATGAAGAGGCGCTGCTCGCATCTCTACCCCATCTCCCCTCCCCTAAGGCCAAACTAAAGCTTACCCTGGGAAACGATGGTCAGCTTACAACCGAATCATCGCCAATAATCGATTACTCCAAGCCTAAACGAGTCGCCCTCGCGACGACGCCCGTCGATAGCTCCGACCGTTTTCTCTTTCACAAGACGACGCGTAGAAAATATGTAGACGACGTTATCTTCTGGAACGAGCGAAACGAGGTGACAGAGTCCGGTATTGCCAACATAGTGGTGCGCCTCGACGGTCAACTCGTCACACCACCAGTGAACTGCGGTTTACTGCCAGGTACTTTTCGCGCTGAGCTAGTGGAGCAGGGATTGATCAAGGAGCGCGTGATTACGGTTGAAGAACTTAAAAACGCTAAAGAGATCTATCTAATCAACTCAGTCCGAAAATGGATGAAAGCGGAATTAGTTGTAGAGCAGGATCTCCGCGCGAGCGCGTCGAAACTCCTGTAGCCCCGCATTCCACGACGCCACGATATCTCGCGCACTCTCACCACGCTTAATTCGTTCCAACGTGTCCGCGTTTACCAGCAGCCGCAAGTAGCTGTCGATCTTCCAATCCTTCGGATACAGGTTTCGCAACGCGAGCGCCATTTCGATGCCGGTTAACAAGGGCCGAAACGCAACGCGATCCGTCACGATGATGTTTACACCACTGCACTGCTCGTCTTTGAACACCGACGCCTTCGGCGTGAAGCGGAGCGGCACAAAGCGAACACCGGGAATGCCGCGCTGGTTCAGATAGTCGGCCAACTTATCGCCCTGCATCCACGGCGCGCCGACAATCTCAAACGGCGTATCGGTACCGCGGCCAACCGACACGTTTGTCGTTTCCAATAACCCGACGCCCGGATAGAGCGTCGCTTCCGTCAGACTGCGCATGTTCGGCGACGGATTGATCCACGTCAGGTTCGTTTCATCAAACCACATCGAACGCCGCCAGCCGTCCATCTTGATCACGCGCACGTCAGCGCCGATGTTTCGCTGCCGGTTGAACAGTTGGGCCAACTCGCCAATGGTCAGTCCGTGACGAGTTGGAATCGTGTGATAGGAGATAAAAGAGAGCTTGTCGCTGTCTGCAATCGGGCCGTCGACGTCGACGCCGCCGATCGGATTCGGACGGTCGAGCACGAAGACCGGCAGCTTTGCTTTCGCCGCTTCTTCGAGGATGTAGCCGAGAGTCGAAATATACGTGTAGAAGCGTACACCGACGTCCTGGATGTCGTAGACGAGGGCGTCGAGATCTTTCAGTTGCTCGGCTTTAGGCCGGCGTGTCTCGCCATACAAAGAAAAAATAGGCAGCCCTGTTGCTTCATCTTTGGAATCCGAAATGTTCTCGTCGGCGACGCCGCGGATGCCGTGTTCGGGGGCGAAGAGCGCGACCAGCTTTACGCCCGGCGCTTTGTTGAGCACGTCGATGGTTTGGCGTCCTTCGCGATTGCGTCCAGTGTGATTCGTGATTAACCCGAGCCGCAGGCCCGCCAACGGTTTGAAGTTATCGCGCTCGAGTACGTCGATGCCGGTCAACACTTTCACGGACGTCGCATTGCCTTCGTTGCGCGGAGCAAACTGTTGTAGGGCCCTGATCGTTTCGGCGTAGTAGCTCGCCGATTGTTCCCGCGCGTGTTGGGCCACACTGGCATCGGTTATGGCGCCGGCGGCAATCGAAGCAACGCGTCCGCGCAATGGTCCAACGTCCCCCTTACCGTCGGGATGCACTCGGTTGCTGAGAAACACGACAAACATCTGGCTCGATGGATCGATCCAGATCGATGTGCCGGTGAAACCCGTGTGACCAAACGAGCCGAGCGGAAAAAGTTCGCCGCGATTAGTCGAGTAACTACTGTTGATGTCCCAACCAAGCCCGCGCGTGGCGCCGGTGTTTGACACGAGGCGTGGCCGAGTCATCTCGGCCACGGATAACGGAGATAAAATTCGGATGCCTCCGTATTCGCCGCCGTTCAGAATCATCTGGCAATAGATTGCCAGGTCTTTCGCGGTCGAAAAAAGTCCCGCGTGTCCCGCGACGCCGCCCATGCGATACGACGTCGGATCGTGCACCTCACCGCGCAACCACACATCGCCCTCAGCACCGATATTCGTCGCGGTGTCACCGAGATAGCTCAACTGCCCGCGCCTCTTTTCCGTCGGCGCGACACGCGCGCGCAAAGCCGCCGCAGGACGAAAACCGGTCTCGTTCATGCGCAGGGGCGTAAAAATGTTTTGTTTCGCAAACTCATCGAGCGGCATTCCACTCACGCGCTTCACAACCTCGCCGAGCGCGATGAAACCGATGTCGCTGTAAACAAAACGAGTGCCGGGCGGATTGCGCAGCGGCTCCTTGATCAATCGCTTGATTGCTTCGTCGTAACCCGTCCAACGTTCGCGCAGATCGAAATCGGGCGCGTAGCCGGAGCGATGGATCAGGAGTTGTTCGATCGTGATGTTTTCCCTGCCCTCGACTTTGAGTTCGGGAATGTAAGCTGAAAGCGGATCGTGAAGACGCACCTTTCCACGTTCGACGAGAATCATGATGCTCGTGGCGGTGGCCACCACTTTCGTGAGACTCGCGAGATCGAAGATCGTGTCCGCCGTCATCGATTCCTGCGCAGGCTCAACTGCACGAGAGCCGTAAGTCTTCTGCCAGATGACATGACCCTTGCGACCAACGAGGACCACCGCTCCCGGAAGACGGTGTTTTCCAATCTCGTCTTTGATAACGGAATCCATCCGGGCCAGGGCCTCGGATGACACGGATTCCGTTTCCGGTTTTGCGAGTCGGAGTTGCGCGAACGCCGGTTGCGCAACTAACAGTACGATCAGTGCAAGTCGCAGCATCTACTTAGTCGCTTTCAGTTGAATTCCGGTTCCGCGCGGATACAGACCGGGGAGAGAGATCGGCAGCTTGCCCGTGATGTCGGTTTCGCCCAGCAACGCGCGCGCAACCGCTTGTTGCAAGCTGGGCATGTCGCCGTAGGCAACGAGGTAAGTTCGCAAACCAGGAAAACTTTGCAACAGGTACGGGTTGCCGAAACTGATCCCGACGATCGGTTTCTTCGCCGCAATTACAGCCGACAACGCGCGAGCGCCTGGTTCCGGTATGCCGACACTCGAAGCCTGACCCGATCGCACCCGGCCGTACAACGAAGCAAACACCAAATCAGCCGCCGTAGCGCGCTCGATCGCTTTCTGCACTTCCTGTTCACTCGACCGTTCGTCGAGAACGATGGTTTCAACTTTCAAACCGCTGCGATTGAGTCTGGCGATAAACGGATTCGCGATCCACATCCGATCGTCACCATTCGTGACCGCGAGGTTGAAGATCTTCGTTTCGGGCTTCACGTTCTTTAGAGGAACGAGCTTATCTTCGTCGCGAACGAGCGTGACTGCGTGTTCGGAGATTTCAGCCGCCAGCTTCAAGACGTCCTTGGTGCCCACAAGACGATCGATCATGTCGACCGGCGTGAGCCGCTGTTCCACGAGGCCGAGATCATACTTTGCAGCAAGTATCTTACGCGCCGACTCTTCGACGCGCGTCTCGCTGATGCGTCCACTCTTCACCGCTTCGCGCACACCGCGAAAAGTAGCATCAACATCTACCGGTTTAAGCAGCATATCGGCGCCGGCCTCAAGCGCGCGCACCGCCGCTTCTTCCGGCGTGAAGTAGATCGTGAGTCCACTCATGCTGAGCGCGTCCGTGACGATCATTCCGGGAAACTTCAGATCGTTTCGCAAAATATTTCCCATCACGGGCGACATCGTCGCGGGCATCGTCGCTTTCTCGTCGACGATTTCACCTGCTTCATCCGTGTCGACCGGTTTCCCTTTTATGTTACGCGGCAACGGTTTGATCTGGGTGGAGTCGATCTGCGGCAAAGCGATGTGGCCCACCATCACGGCGCCCACACCGGCGTCGACCGAAGCCTGGAACGGAACGAACTCAACGCTGTTGAGACGCTCGCGGCTGACGTCGATCTCCGGCAATCCGCGGTGTGAATCGACGGCTGTGTCGCCGTGACCGGGAAAATGTTTGGCCGTAGCGATCGCTCCCGCTTCCTGCGCACCTACGGTAAACGCTGCCGCAAAGCACGCGACGGCAGCCGGGTCTTCGCCGTAAGAACGAACATTAATCACCGGATTGGCGGCGTTGTTATTGACATCAACAACCGGTGCGAAGATTTGCTGTATACCGAGCGCGCGAGCTTCACGCGCGGTGAGCTCACCCTGGCGTCGCGCGTAATCAGGATCACCCGTCGCGCCGACAGCCATGTTCCAGGGAAAGTTGATCGTGTCGTCGAAACGCATTCCGGGACCGGCTTCGAGGTCAGCCGAAACCAGCAGCGGATATTTAGCTAGCTGCTGCATTCGATTGACGAGGATTACGGATTCGTAAACGGGACCGCGAAAAAGAATGATGCCGCCGACTTTGTTGTCTTCTATGTGATGCTTCAGCGCGCGATACGCGTCCGATTCCTGGTTGAGGAAAGTGGCATTGACACCGACCGAGATTAACTGACCGACTTTCTCATCCAACGACATCCGGCGCAGCTCTTCGTTGGCCCACTTCAACGCCGCAGGCGTTGGTTGGCGTCTAAACGGGGCGATTTTGGGTGGTTTGACGAGTGCGGCTTCCTGCGTCTGAACCGGTAACGCGACGAGCAACAACAACATCAACACGGACGAAAGCCGGCGATTCAGTCTAAACCTCATTCAAGCTCCAATTCCTGTCTCAGTTCAGCAGGCGCTGGCCGGAAGGCAAAACTTGCTAGCCAAGCCACCACGAACGTGATCAAACTGCCGATGAACACGTACCACGTCCACGCGATCTCCGGTCTTAAAAAGAAAATGTAAAGCATGGACGCGATGCTCACGATCATCCCAATCAGCGCTGGCGGTTGACTGACGCGACGCAAAAACGTGCCCACCAGAAACACACCCAGTATTGGTCCATTGATCAGCGAAGCAATCGAGAGCGCCTGACTGAGTGCCGATCCCGGCTGATTGCGAACACCCAACGCCACACCAATCTGTACCAGACCCCAGATCAGCGTCAGTATGTGCGAGACTTTCAAATAGTGCTTGTCACTTCGGTCCGGACGAAACGGCTTGTATAGATCGTTAACCGCAGTCGCCGCGATCGAGTTGAGCGACGACGACATTGCCGCCGCAAAGATCGCCGCCACCACCAAACCCGAAAGACCACTCGGCATGTGTTTGGTAATGAAATCCGGGAAAACGCGGTCGCCGCTAGTGAACTGAGCGGTATCCGGATAGTAAAACGCGAAGAGCAGCACACCGATAAATAAAAATCCGATGAACTGGGCCAATACGATCGCGCCGCTGGTCAGCAATGCGACAGTGGCGTGGCGCGGGCGATCTGTGCAGAGATAACGTTGGACCAGATACTGATCGGTTCCGTGCGTGCTCATCGTCAAGAAGCAGCCGCCGATGAGCCCGGACCAAAAGGTGTAAGTTTTCGTGTAATCAAAAGCAAAATCGAATACTGAAAATTTGCCGAATTGACTCGCGAGTGCGGTAGCGCCCGCCAACCCGCCTTCAATCGAGTTGATCAGCACTACCGTAGCGGCGATCGCGCCAGCGATGTAGATCCCGAGCTGCACTACCTCGACCCAGATCACCGCTTCCATGCCGCCGAAGTAAGTGAAGATGATCATCGCCAGTCCGATCACGACGATCGAGACAACAGTCGCAGTCGCGATTGCCGCGGGGCTTGCGTTTGGTTGAAACGACGAGTAGACCGCGGCGAGCACGATTGCTGTCAGCAAAAGACGAATACCGTCGGCGATGTTACGCATCACGACGAAAAGCGATGCCGCCAGCATCTTGATCTTGCCGCCGAAGCGGCGATCGAGAAGTTGGTAGACGGTCAGCAGTTCACCGCGAAAGTAAGACGGAATGAAGAGTATTGAAATGACGATGCGTCCCAGCAGGTAGCCAAAGACGAGTTGAAGAAACTGAAAATTGCCGCCGCGTGCGAAAGCGATACCCGGCACGGAGATGAAAGTGATCGTCGAGGTCTCGGTTGCGACGATCGAGAAAGCAACAGCCCACCACGGCACAGATCGATCGCCGAGGAAGTAGTCGCTGGTCGTCTTCTGCTTGCGTCCGAACCAGGTGCCAAACAGGACAATCCCGATCAGGTAGCCGAAGATGATGATGAGATCGAGAGCTTTCATTTATGAAGCTTTGAGCCGCTGCACCGCATCCGGAACCTTCCAATCCGAAGCCTCGAGCGCCGCGACAGCCTCATCGTGATCCCGCCCGGTTTCGGTCATCACGATGCGCACCGCGCGATCGCGCAGCTTTATATTGCGCGCCTGCATATTGGACATGCGATTGCCGCTCACGTATCCAAGTCCGACCATCGTCGCCGTCGAGATCATGTTTAGGACCATCTTCTGCGCTGTTCCGGCTTTGAGACGGCTTGAACCCGTCAACACCTCTGGTCCAACTACGGGAACGATGCTCAGCTCAGCCGCACGCGTGATCGACGACTCGGGCACGCACGTTAATCCGACTGTGAACGCGCCGAGCGAACGCGCGTAATTCACGGCGCCAACTGTATAAGGCGTTCGGCCGGACGCGGCGATACCTACAACAACGTCTTTACCCGTTAACTGGCGTAGCTGCAGATCAGCCCCGCCCGCCTTCTCGTCGTCCTCTGAGGCTTCAACAGCCCGGTAACACGCATCGTAACCGCCCGCGATCACACCCTGGACCAACTCGGGCGACACACCAAACGTCGGCGGACACTCCGATGCGTCGAGTACGCCGAGCCGTCCCGACGTGCCGGTGCCGGCGTAGAAGAGCCTTCCTCCCGCGCGCAACCGCGCGACCGTTTCGTCAACCGCCTTCGCAATGTCATCCAAAACGAGATGAACAGCCGCGGCGACCGTCGCATCCTCCGCGTTCATCAGCTCAACGATCTCACGCGACGATTGAGAACTAAGATGCTGTGAACGTGGATTTTCCTGCTCGGTAATCGGAAGCGCGCTGCCGCTGTCAGTACTCATCTGGGATGTGAACTTGTGCCCTTTTGTGCTTCTTCGTGGCTCAAACTGCGAGAGCAACATGGTTGATGCGTTCACGGGCCATTCTAGCTGCCGCAACCGCCGGAGCGAAGTGCGGCGGCTCAAAATAGGCGCGCGGGGCGACCGCGCTCACCTCCGTACGCAACGGATCGAGCATCAGATCGCCGGCTGAACGGAAGACACCGCCCACGTACGCGACCTGAAAACGCTCGCGTTCCATCTGCAAGTGACGAATCACGGCAACGGCCGCCAGGCCGAGTTCCGTGCCGCCATCAGCCACGATTTGCAACGCCACTGGATCTCTTCGTTTCGCCGCATCGACTACGTCTCGACCAAAACCGGCGAGCCGTTCATTCGTGATCGTGGGCGCGTAGATCGCGGTTGTCAGGTCGTCAGGATCCGTCACGTGAAAATAAGCCGAGGCCAGCTCAGTCAAGAGCGTTTTTGGACCACGACCATCTGAAGCATGCGCAACGGCACGCAACGCACGCCGCGCGAGCCACGCGCCGCCACCTTCATCACCGGCGATCGGTCCCCAACCACCGGCGCAAAAACGTCTGCTGCGCGCGTTGATGCCGCAGCAGATCGATCCGGTGCCTGCGATCACGACCAATCCGGGCGCGCCGTCAGTTGCACCGTACAAGGCGATGTTGGCGTCAGTGACGACTTCGATCTCGCCGACACCGAGTGGCATGAGCGTCTCGCGCATGCGTTCGCGCAGTTCTCGTTTCCGTGCTCCTGCAAGTCCTATCTGCGCCGCGATCAGGTCGGCCCTACGCAGTTTCGCCGCGGCACACGCGCTATCGATCGCCTCGCGCACCGCAGCGGCGGCTCCGGCGATACCCACGCGCAAGGGATTGGATGGACCAGCCAGGCCTTCGCCGAGCACGTGTTGTTGGGCATTCATAATTACGGCTTCGGTCTTAGTGCCGCCACCGTCGACACCCACGACTGAATTTTGCGTGTGCAAGCGTCTGGTTGGAGAGAGATCTGCTGTGCGTCGGTCTGTGCTCACAATCGGGGCTCGGCTGGGCCAGAAAACACTGGAAACATTTTCCGACATTTTAGGAGCCAGTGATTTATAATCCAAACTAAAAGATTTTATTATTCCGATAATTCATCTTGATATGTGGAGTCTACCGTGGAAATCAGACAATTGAGGGCTTTCGTGGCCATTGCGGAGTCAGGAACGTTTACGGCGGGGGCGTTGCGCGTGCACGTGACGCAAGCTGCGATCAGCATGCAGATCAGACAACTCGAGTCAGAAATCGGTGCACGCGTGTTTGTTCGTGCGCCACGTCACGTGATTTTAACGGAAGCCGGCGAACAACTGTTGCGCCGCGCGCGCCATATTTTGCGCGAGCACGATGCGGCACTGGACGAGATCGCGGAACTGGCGGGAGCCGAACGAGGCCGGCTACGTATCGGCAGCGCGTCTGCAATGGTGCTCACGGAGCAATTACCGTTCATTCTCAAGGAGTTGCGCAAACAGCATCCGGCGGCCGAGATCTCTGTCACTTCAGGAACAAGCGAAGTGCTCGTGGATCAGATTCTTGCGGGTGAAGTGGACATCGCGTTTGTTTCGCTTCCGGTGGACGTGCGCGGTATCAGGACTGAACGACTCAGTGAAGATCAACTCGTGGCGATCGCTTCGCCGCAGCACAGGCTCGCCAGGCAACGCACGATCGATGCTTACACGCTCGCAGGTGAACGCCTGATTCTCGGCGAACGTGGCGGCAATACGCGCCGCTTGATCGATCAGTTTTTTG
>Ga0196977_1000869_pt1 | contig 13378 bp, 11 predicted proteins | sample S3v_1013CmetaG_FD_148634 | JGI IMG/M metagenome (GOLD analysis project Ga0196977, IMG submission 148634) | Soil microbial communities from Anza Borrego desert, Southern California, United States - S3+v_10-13C | ecosystem: Environmental > Terrestrial > Soil > Desert | place: USA: California...
GCGGGTGGTGGGGTGATCCTGACTTCGGCGCCAGTGGCGGCTTGTCCGCCAGTGCCGCAGCTCACGGCCGATCGCACTGGCGGGCGAAGCCGCCAGTGGCACGATGGAAGCGTCAGACCTTCACGCGCGGGCCGGTGGTCTTGATCTCGGGGACGCGGTCGCGGGCGACTTCGGCGTAGTCCTGCAGGGCGGCGACGTCCCAGTCGCCGGCGCGCATGGCCTCCATCGCGCGCAGCATCGCCCGTGCGGCCGTAAGCGTCGTGACCATGGGGATGCTCAGGCGGACGGCCGTCGAGCGGATCTTCCCCTCGTCGGTGCCCCAGCCGGTGCGCGTCGGCGTGTTGATCACCATCGCGATCTGGCCGTCGGCCATCAGGTCGAGCACGTTCGGGCGGGCGCCGATCGCAATCTTCTGCAGGATCGTCGGCTTCATGCCGTGGCGGCGGAGCTCCTCGCCGGTGCCCTCGGTGGCGAAGACCTGATAGCCCATCGCGAAGAGTGAGCGGGCGATGTCCACCAGCTCGCGACGGTCTTCGGCGCGCACGGAGACGAACACGCCGCCCTCGCGCGGCGGCTTCACCCCGGCCGCGAGCATGGCCTTGAGGTAGGCGACGGGCATGGAGATGTCCATGCCCATGACCTCGCCGGTGGAGCGCATCTCGGGGCCGAGGACGAAGTCCACGCCGGGGAACTTCATGAAGGGGAAGACGGGGGCTTTGACGGCGAAGGTGCCGGTGTCGGGCATCTCGCGCGAGGCCTGCTCGGCGAGAGAGACGCCCATCATCGCCTTCGCGGCGACGCTCGCCCACGGCACGTGCTTGGCCTTGCCGACGTAGGGCACGGTGCGGCTGGCGCGGGGGTTGACCTCGAGGATGTAGATCTCGTCGTCCTTCACGGCGAGCTGCACGTTCATCAGGCCGCAGACGTGGAGGGCTTCTGCGAGGCGGCGGGCGGTGGTCTTGATGCGGTCGATGAGCTTCTTGGGGAGGGTCCACGGCGGGACGGAGCATGAGGAGTCGCCGGAGTGGACACCGGCGTGCTCGATGTGCTCCATGACGCCGCAGATGAGGGCGGAAGGCATCGAGGCATCGAGGCACTGAGGCATCGAGGGGGAGGCGGATCGGGATTGATCCTCGATGCCTTGATGCCTCGATGCCTCGGTGCCTGTGGGCACAAAGTCTGCAACGACATCGACATCGACTTCCGTGGCGCCGTCGAGGAACTTGTCCACGAGGATGGGGGCATCGTCGAGGCCGGAGAGATCGAGGGCGTTGGTGACGTAGTGGCGGAGGGCCTTCTCGTCGGCGCAGATCTCCATGCCGCGCCCGCCGAGGACGTAGCTGGGGCGGACGAGGACGGGGTACCCGATGTTGCCCGCGATGGCGACGGCCTGCTCGAGCGAGCGGGCGATGCCGGAGGCGGGGCGCTGGAGCTTGAGATCTTCGAGGAGCTTGTCGAAGCGGTCGCGGTCCTCGGCGAGGTCGATGGAATCGACGGAGGTGCCGAGGATCGGTGCGCAGGCGAGGACGAGGCCCTTGGCGAGGTTGAGAGGTGTCTGGCCGCCGAACTGGACGATGAGGCCCTTCACGAGCGAGTCAGGGAGGCAGCGAGACAGCGAGACAGGGGGCTCGGTGGCGGGCGCCTTCTGTCCTGTTTCGCGGTCTCGCTGTCTCGCTGCTTCGCTGCTCAGCCCGCAGCCGTTCAACCGCTCAACCACGTTCAAGACATCTTCCAGCGTCAACGGCTCGAAGAAGAGCAGATCGCTGGTGTCGTAGTCGGTGGAGACGGTCTCCGGGTTGTTGTTGATCATCACGCTCTCGTAGCCCAGCTCCCGGGCCGCGAAGGCGGCGTGGACGCAGCAGTAGTCGAACTCGATCCCCTGGCCGATGCGGTTGGGCCCGCCGCCGAGGATGATGACTTTGGGGGTGGAGGTGTGCTTGATCTCGTCATCGGGGAGCGAGGCAGCGAGACAGCGAGACAGCGAGACAGGGGGCTCGGTGGCGGGCGTCTCCTGCCCTGTTTCGCTGTTTCGCTGTTTCGCTGCCTCGCTGACGAGTTCGACCGCCGGCTCATACGTGCTGTAGTAATACGGCGTCACCGCCGCGAACTCCGCCGCGCACGTGTCCACGAGCTTGTAGACCGGCTCGATGCCCAGGCTCTTGCGGTGCTCGCGGGCCTTGAGGATCGTCTCGGACGAGATCTTGCGGTAGTAGAGGTTGGCGAGCTGCGCGTCGGAGTAGCCGAGCTGCTTGGCCTGGAAGAGCAGCTCCCGGGGCAGCTCCTCGAGCGTGGCGTAGGAGCAGAGCGTGTCCTCGAACTCGACGAGCTGGGCCATCTGATCGATGAAGAATGGGTCGATGCGGGTCAGCTCGCTGACGCGCTCGACGGTCCAGCCCATCTTGAGCGCGTAGCGGATGAAGTAGATCCGGCCCTGGCTCGGCACGGTGAGCTTGCGCGTGAGCTTGTCGATCGGGATCGGCCACTCGATCGGCTGCCCGTCTGCCGTGCGGAGGCCCGTGTCGCTCACGGACCCCGTCCCGGGCTTGGCCCCCGGCGAGAAGTCGAGCACCAGCTGCTGCTCCTCGACCGCCCGCATCGCCGTCAGCCACTTGTCGTTGCGGTCCAGCCCGTAGCCGAACCGCTTCACGTCCAGCGAGCGGATCGCCTTCTGAAAGCTCTCCTTGAACGTCCGCCCGATCGCCATCACCTCGCCGACGGACTTCATCTGCGTGGTCAGCGTCTCGTCGGCCTCGGGGAACTTCTCGAACGTCCAGCGCGGGATCTTCGTGACGACATAGTCGATCGCTGGCTCGAAGCAGGCGCTCGTCGTGCCCGTGATGTCGTTGCGCAGCTCGTCGAGCGTGTAGCCCACGGCGAGCTTGGCCGCGATCTTCGCGATCGGGAAACCTGTCGCCTTCGAGGCCAGCGCGGACGAGCGGCTGACGCGCGGGTTCATCTCGACGACGACGAAGTGGAACTTCCCGTCGGCGGGGTTGGGGTCCACGGCGAACTGCACGTTGGACCCGCCCGTCTCGACGCCCACGCCGCGCATGATCGCCAGGGCCGCGTCGCGGAGCGCCTGGTACTCCTTGTCCGTCAGCGTCAGGCTCGGCGCCACCGTGATCGAGTCGCCGGTGTGGACGCCCATCGCGTCGATGTTCTCGATCGAGCAGACGACGATGCAGTTGTCGCGCTTGTCTCGGACGACCTCGAGCTCGTACTCCTTCCACCCGATCAGCGACTTATCGATCTGCACCTGCTTGATCATCGACGCCGAGAGGCCCCGGCGCACGAGCTCGGCGAACTCCTCGCGGTTGTAGGCGATGCCGCCGCCCCAGCCGCCGAGGGTGAAGGCGGGGCGGATGATCGAGGGCAGGCCGAGCTCCTCGAGGGCCGCGTAGGCCTCGTCCATCGTGTTGACCGTGCGCGCCTTCGGCGTCGCCAGCCCCGCCGCGTCGCACACCTGCTGGAAGGCGCGCCGGTCCTCTGCCTTGTGGATGACCTCGCGGTTGGCCCCGATCATCTCGACGCCGAACTCGCGGAGCGTCCCGTTGTCCCAGAGCTCGCAGGCGCAGTTCAGGGCGGTCTGGCCGCCCAGTGTGGGCAGCACCGCGTCCACCGGCGTGCCCAGGTCCTTCTCCTTCTGGAGGATCTTGCGGACCGCCTCGGGCGTGATCGGCTCCACGTAAGTCCGGTCGGCGAAGGCCGGGTCGGTCATGATCGTCGCCGGGTTGGAGTTCACCAGCACGATCCGGTACCCCTCCGCCCGCAGCGTCTTGCACGCCTGCGCCCCGGAGTAGTCGAACTCGCAGCCTTGACCGATGACGATGGGTCCGGACCCGATGATCAGGATGGTCCGGATGTCGGTGCGCTTGGGCATGGGGGCTCCGGGTGGAGGCTCTGGTGTGTCCACTGGCGGGACGCGGAAGCCGGCGGCTTCCCCGTGGCGCGAAGGGGCGCGGCTGGGCTGGGCGCAAACTCCGAGAGGTTAGCCGCGCCGTCCTATCGAGGCTATCCGCGCGAGTGCCGGCGGCGGAGATTCCCGGCCGTCAGTCGGCGGCCGGCGCGTTCCCCGAGGGGCGCTCTTCCGACGACGGCCGCGGCGTCTCCGGCGGGCTCGCGAGCTTCAGCCCCACGATGCCGCCCACGATCAGGCCGATGCACACGATCCTGGCGGGCGTCACCGGCTCGCGCAGCACCGTCATGCCGACGATGGCGACGCCGACGGTGCCGATGCCGGTCCACACGGCGTACGAGGTGCCCGCGGGCAGGTCGCGCATGGCGCGGGCGAGGAGCACGAAGCTCGCGATCATCAGGACGATGGTGGCGACGCTGGGGCCGGGGCGGGTCCAGCCGCGGGAGAGCTTCATGGAGATCGCCCAGGCGATCTCGAGCAGGCCGGCGATCGTGAGGAGAATCCAGGGCATGGGCGAGCGTATGCCGCGGGGCGGCACGCGCCGCCAGGCTCAGGACGCCGCGTCGTTCTGTGCGGCCTTCGCCCCGTTCGCGGGCTCGGGGCGCGGCTCGCGCTCGGATCCCGGGATCCACGCGAGCCCGTCTGGGGTGTCGCCGGTCTCGATCCGGCGCACGACCGTGAGCGCGGCAAGATCGACGAGCACCACCTCGTCATGCCCGGAGTTGGCAACGAAGGCGTGGCCGCCGCCGGGAGTGATCAGGATGCCGATGGGGCCCAGCTCGCTCGAATCGCCCTGGAGGATGCGGACGCGGGCCGTCTCGTCGCGAGCTTTGCGGTCGAAGACGGCCAGCTCGCCCGCCTGGGCGCAGCTCACGAGCACGCGGGCTCCGTCGGGCGTCACCTTGCAGCGGATGGGGAAGCCCGGGCACTCGATGGTCTCGAGCACGTCGAGCGAGGCGGCGTCGATGACGCTCACCGAGTGCGAGCGGTTGGCGACCCAGACTTCGCGGCCGTCGGGCGTGACGTCGATGCCCTCGGCGCCGGGGCCGGTGGGGACGACCTTCAGGAGCGTGCGGGCGGCGAGGTCGATGGCGCTGACCGTGCCGTCGGGGATGTTGGCGACGAAGGCGCGGGCGCCGTCGGGCGTGATCGCGACCATGTGGCTGCCGTTGGCGCCGGTGCCGATCCGCGCGGCGACCTCGCCGGATTCGATGTTGATGAGCACGAGGTGCTTCGAGCCCTCGCACGTGATCGCGAGCAGGCCGGCGTCGGGGCCGTCGCCCGGGACGAAGGCGAGCCCGTGCGGGGCCTTGGATTCGCCGAGGTCGATGGTGCGGACGACCTCCGACGCGTCCGCGTTGTAGACCGTGAGCGTCGGGGCGGCGGGGTTCTCGTAGTTCGCGGCGACGGCGAGGCGGCCGTCGGGCGAGACGGCGGCCTCGTGCGGGCCGCGCCCGGTGGGGAGCGTGACCGACTCGCCGCCGGGCTGGGCGATGAACTGCGCCGTGTCGTCGGCCTTGTTGAGGACGAGGAGCCGGCCCTGCGGCTGGGCGTGAGCCAGCCCGGCGGCCGAGAGGAGCGCGAGAGAGACGAGCCGTCGCATGCGTTGGCCCTCCTTCGCCCGGAGTCTACCTGCGGGCGGGAGCGCGGTTGCCGGGGCGCGCGGGAGGGGCTCAGCCGGGCGGGACCGGCTGACTCCCCGAACCGCCGGTCTCCTTCCAGCTCTCCGAATCCACCCGCTCCATCCAGCGGTTCTCCGGCACGAGGGCGAAGCCGTAGCGGGAGTAGAGCGTGTGGGCGTCGCCGGTCGCGAGCAGCCAGCGGCGGAGGCGGCCGAGGTCCGGGTGCGCGAGCATGCACTCGACCAGCCACTTCGAGAGGCCCCGCCCGCGGTGCGGCTCGAGCACGAACACGTCGCAGATGTAGGCGAGCACCGCGTAGTCGCTGATGACCCGCCCGAAGCCGACCTGAGTTGGCCGCTCCCCGCTCGTGTCGTACACGCCGTAGCACAGCGAGTTCCTGACGCCGGCCTCGACGATCTCCCGCCGGATGCCGGGCGACCAGTAGGAGCGGCGGAGATAGCCGTGGACGACGTCCAGGTCGATGAGCGCCGGATCGGTCGAGATGTGGTAGCCGTCGCGGTGGTATTCGAGAGGCATAGGAAACGCTAGGCGGGTGCGGCGAACTCGCCGCGCCGGAAGAGGCGAGGAGAGGTCGGAATGCATGGAGGTGCGGCATGCTTCGCGACGCGCGATTCTACGTCGTTGCCGACCAAATCAGCATCCCGATAACCAGCGTCGCGAGTGAGACTGCCGACGTGATGAGTGCAGCCCTGTCTACAGGGCGGTCCCCAAGCCCGAAGTCTGCTCCGAGTCGATTCCACATCGCCAGCCCACCAACCGCCGCCACAGCACCGGGCACCATGATTGTCCAGTGCGGTGCGCTCAGTCGGATCAGGTCTTCCGCATCGCCGACCGGCATGATTGCGGCTGACGCGAGATACACGCCGTTTGCGAGGAGGCAGAAACCCGCGAAGAACCGGAGCAGGAACGCCAGCCGCAATCGCAGGGCCCGGGCGGACAGCCAGAGAACAACCGGGAGCGCCGAGCCGAATGCGGGACCGCCCCACGCCACGAGCAGCGGGTGTGGGTTCTCGGCCAGGTCTGTCCGCGAGAACGCGAGCGGGTGCAGGACTACCCGAGAGACCAGCCCTCCGCTCAGCCACGCGGCGAGGACATGACCGAACTCGTGAACGATCATCATCCCACACCAGGCGGCTGCGACCGTCGTCAACGCAAATGCCAGCGTCGTCAATCGAGCGAGTGGCGCCTTCATCGATCAGATCATATTGAGGATCAGAACCAGCGTCCGCCCGGCGCATGGTCGGGGTGAACTCTTCGAGATGGTCCGCAAGTTGTGATCAGAGAGAGCTGTGCATGGGAAGCTATTCCAGGACACCCCGCAAGTACTGCCCGGTGTAGCTCTCCTTCACCTTCGCCACCTGCTCCGGCGTTCCCGTCGCGACGACCGACCCGCCGCGGTCGCCGCCCTCGGGGCCGAGGTCGACGATCCAGTCCGCGCACTTGATCACGTCGAGGTTGTGCTCGATCACGACGAGCGTGTTCCCCGCGTCGGCGAGCCGGTTCATCACGTCCACGAGCTTGCGGATGTCCTCGAAGTGCAGGCCCGTCGTCGGCTCGTCGAGGATATAGAGCGTGCGGGCCGCGGAGCCCATCGGCCTGCCCGCGGCGGGCGCGGCGGCCTTGGCCGCCTTGGCCTCTTCCGGGTCGAGATCGGGGTTGTTCTTCGTGCCCCCGCCCTTGCCGAGCTCGGTCGCGAGCTTGATGCGCTGGGCCTCGCCGCCGGAGAGCTGGGTGCTCGGCTGGCCTAGGGCGATGTAGTCGAGCCCCACGTCGTGCAGGCACCTGACGAAGCGGTGGATCTTCGGGTGGTTCTCGAAGAAGCCGACCGCCGCCTCGACGGTCATGTCCAGCACGTCGGCGATATTCTTGCCGCGGTAGGTCACCTCGAGCGTCTCGCGGTTGTACCGCCGCCCCTCGCACACCTCGCACTCGACGTACACATCCGGCAGGAAGTGCATCTCGATTTTCTTGAGCCCCTGCCCCTGGCACGCCTCGCACCGCCCGCCGCCGTTCTTCGCCGACACGTTGAAGCTGAACCGCCCCGGCTGGTAGCCGCGGATCTTGGCTTCCTTGGTCTGCGCGAAGATCTTCCGCACGTCGTCGAAGAAGCCGGTGTAGGTCGCGGGGTTGCTCCGCGGCGTGCGTCCGATCGGGCTCTGGTCCACCTCGATCACGCGGTCGATGTTCTTGAGCCCGGTGATCCGCGAGTGGGCCCCCGGGATCACCTTCGCCCCGAGCAGCGCCCTGCGCAGCGCCTGGAGCAGGATGTCGTTGACCAGCGTGCTCTTGCCCGATCCCGAAACGCCGGTCACGCACACAAGGCCGCCCAGCGGGATGCACACGTCCACGCACTTGAGATTGTTCGCCTTTGCGCCCTTGATGCCGATGGCGTGCTTCTCGTCCATGGGCCGGCGCCGCTTCGGCGTCTCGATCCGCCGCCGCCCCGAGAGATAATCGCCGGTGATCGACTCGGGCACGGCGCAGATCTCCTCCACCGTCCCCTGCGCCACCACCCTGCCCCCGTGCACGCCCGGCCCCGGGCCGATGTCCAGCACGTGGTCCGCGGCCCGGATCATGTCCTCGTCGTGCTCGACGACGAGCACCGAGTTGCCGATGTCCGCCAGGTGCCGCAGGGTGCGGATCAGCCGGTCGTTGTCCCGCTGGTGCAGCCCTATCGTTGGCTCGTCGAGCACGTAGCACGCCCCGACCAGCCCCGAGCCCACCTGCGTCGCCAGGCGGATGCGCTGCGCCTCGCCGCCCGAGAGCGTCGCCGTCCGCCGGTCGAGCGAGAGGTACTCGAGCCCCACGCTCGTGAGAAAGCGCAGCCGGTTCCCCACCTCGCGCATGATCGGCTCGGCGATCTTCTGCTGCTCCTTGCTGAGCTTCAGCCCCTCGACGAACGCGAGCGCATCCGTGATCGTCAGCCGGCTGAGCTCGGCGATGTTGAGCATCGTCCCGTCGCTCCTTGGCCGGCCGATCACCGTCTGCGAGTGGGCCTTGGCGATGTCCGCGCGGTGGGCGCTCTCGACCTGCACGTGCAGCGCCTCGATGCGCAGGCGGTCGCCGTTGCAGGCGGTGCAGGGCTTCTGCGACATGAAGGTGCTGAGCCACTCCTTCACCGGCTCGTTGTCGGTCGAGCCCCACCACTCGGTGATGTTGGGGATCACGCCCTCGAACCGCGCCCCGCTCTTGCGCGCCTCGGCCTCGGTCGGCCCGTAGAGCAGGATGCGGCGCTGGTCGGCGCTGAACTCCTTCACCGGCTGGGTGAACGACGCGCCGTAGGCCTTGCAGTAGCGGCGCAGCTTGCGGTTGAACCACGCCCGCACCGGGCCGTTCTTGGCCCACGCCGCGACCGCCCCCTCCTCCAGGCTCTTCGATTCGTCCGGGATCACCAGGCCCTCGTCGAACTCCAGCAGGTTGCCCAGCCCGTGGCAGAGCTGGCACGCTCCGAACGGCGAGTTGAAGCTGAAGAGGCGCGGCGAGAGCTCCTCGAGCGCGTACTCGGGGTGCTCGGGGTCCGCGAACTTCTCGCTGAAGGCGTGGTCGATCCACGGGTCTTGAGTCTTGAGTCTTGGGCCTTGAGACGATCCCCCCGGGCCAACCTCGATGGAGACCACGACCGAGCCATCGCCGAGCCGCAGGCCCTGCTCGATCGACTCCGCCAGCCGCTGCCGCCCCTCGGCCTCCAGCACCAGCCGGTCGATCACCGCCTCGATCGTGTGCTTCTCGTGTCGTCCGAGGCCGAGGGGGTTCTCGCCGCCCTTGGCGAGCGCCTCGCGCAGGTCCACGATCTCGCCGTTCACGCGCGCCCGCGCCCACCCGTCGCGGTGCAGCTTCTCCGCGATGTCCTTGTGGAAGCCCTTCATGCCGCGGACGATGGGCGCGAGGATCAGCATCTTCGTCCCCGGCGTGAACGCCATCACCCGGTCCACGATCTGGCTCGCGCCCGTCGCCGTGATCGGCAGGCCCGACCGCTCCAGCACGGTCCCGTCCTTCTTCACCCTCTTCGGGGCCCACGAGTAGGGCGTGCCGCAGCGCGCGTAGAGCAGGCGCAGGTAGTCGTAGATCTCCGTCGTCGTCGCGACCGTCGAGCGCGGGTTGCTGCTCGCGGAGCGCTGCTCGATCGCGATGGTGGGGGGGATGCCCTCGATCTCGTCGACGTCCGGCTTCTTGAGCTGGTCGAGGAACTGGCGCGCGTACGCCGAGAGGCTCTCCATGTACTTGCGCTGGCCCTCGGCGAAGATCGTGTCGAACGCCAGCGAGCTCTTGCCCGAGCCCGACAGCCCCGTGATCACGACGAGCTCGTCGCGCGGGATCTCCACGTCGATGTTCTTGAGGTTGTGCTCGCGCGCGCCCCGCACGCGGATCGACCGCTCGCTCGATCCGCGCTCGCCGCGGGGCTCCGCCTTCGCGCCGGGCTGGGGTTTGGGCTCGATCATCTGGATGGGCTTGGGGGCGATCTTCAGCGCGGGCGATCCCGCCCGATGCGTGACGCGGGTGCGTGGTGCCATTCGACCCTCCGTGGGGCCGGATGGTAGGAGCGGGCCTGCGGGTTTGGGATTCTGTCCGGTATCCGCTACTCGCCGGGTTCGCGGCTGGCCGCCTCCGGGCCCGGGGATTGCCTCGGCCCGATCAGTCCTCGCAGGGACAGGAGAAAGCCCACCAGCACGAGGCCGATCGAGACGCCCACGAAGTACAGCCCCAGCCTACGGGGCAATCCCCCGCCCGCGCGGCCTGGATGGTTCGATCTGGAGCCGGGCATCGAGCCGGACTCTACCCGGCGCCAGAACGCCCCGCCGGAACGACCACCCGAAAGAATCAGCCCACGCATCTCAAAGTTAGTGTATACTATATATGATGACTTCCGTACCCGCCACAGCACCCAACCGTTCGCCCGGGCTCGTCTCCCGCACGCTCGTCGCCGCGGCCTCGACCTGGGCCGCGGCGTGGTCGGCGTTTGCCTTGGCGAACACGACAGGCGGGGACTGGCGCGGCGTGCTCATCGGCGCGGCGTTCGTCGCTGGGGTGTGTGCGCCGGTCGCCGCGGCGTGGCGCTTTCCGCGCGTCGGCGGCGCACTGCTCCTCGCGCTCGGGTTATGGGGCTGGGGCTTCTTCCATTCCAGGGCCGCGATGCTCGGCCTGTCGATCCCGGCGATCCTGCTCGGGCTCTGCTTCATCGCGTCGGGCGCCGCCGGCGCTTGGCAGCGCTCGCGCGCTCGCCGCCGCGCCCGGGCGGGGCGAGCTCAGCCCCCGTGATTCGCGTCGTAAGTCGCTGCATCCACACAGCTTTGCAGCCCGCTCGCGTCCTGCACCCTGATCTTCACCAGCCAACCCGCGCCGTACGGATCGCTGTTGAGCAGGCTCGGGTCGGCCACCGCCGCCTGGTTGACCTCCACGATCTCGCCCGAGACCGCGGCGTACACGTCGCTCGTGGTCTTCACGCTCTCCACCTCGCCGATGGGATCCCCGGCCTTGAACTTGTGCCCGGGCTTCTTCATCTCGACGTAGGTGACGTCGGTGAGCTGGTCCACGGCGAACTGGCTGAGGCCGAGTGTCAGCGTGTCACCTTCCAGCTTGTGCCACTCGTGCGACTCGCTGTAGACGCGATCCTTGGGGCTGGCCATGCGGGCATCCTCTCTTGCCGGGGCTTGGCGCGCCCGGTGTCGCACATGCTAGGCGATCGCCGCTCGCACGCGGCGCGCCGGGCGCGTCGCTTGACGCGCCCCCGCGGGCCTTGGTAGTCTCCGCGGGCCGAGGCAACTCGGCTTTCTCCCCTCCGGACGGTCGGCGCTCCGCGCCGACCGTCTTTTTCTTGCCGCAGAACGCCGCTCTCCCGGGGGGCGCACGGGTGCCGAGCGGGGCGCGCGGGTACAGTGTGCGGCATCCCGAGGGACCAGCAGCGCATGCTCCTGACACTCACGCTCACGCCCAAGACGCCGATCAAGTCGCTCACCCGCGGCGGCCTGCTCGAGGCGCCGCGCATGGTGCGCGAGCAGTACGGGCTGAGCGGGCTGAACATCGCGACCTCGCTGCTCAAGGGCGCCGACCGGCCCGCGCTCATCGCGCTGCGCGACGCCGCCGACCGCGCCGGGTGCGCCTGCCTCGTGCTCGTCGAGCCCGCGCCGCTGGCGCTCGCCTCGGCGCGCGCGCAGCAGGTCGATCAGGCGCTCGCGCGGACGGCGCGCCTGGTGGAGGCCGCCTCGCTCCTCGGCTGCAACTCGCTGGCGCTGGGCGTGCAGGGCGACTCCGGCGACGAGGCGTTCGAACGCGCCGTCGACGCGCTGCGCGAGGTCGCGGCCGCCGCGGAGAAGCGCGAGCTCAACGTGCTGATCTCGCCGACCGACGGGCTCACCGCGGAGCCCGAGCGCGTCACCGAGCTCATCAAGCGCGTGGGCGGTTTCCGCATCGGGACATATCCCGACTTCGAGACCGCGTCCAAAGCGGAGGATCCCGTCGCGTACCTGCGCCGCCTCGCCCCGTACGCCTGGGCGGTCTCCGCCGCCACGCGCGAGTTCGTCGATCTCGGGGACGACACGCCCCCTCCGGCGCATCCGCCACGCCCGCAGGCGAGCGAGGACGACGGCGACGAGCCGATGGACGAGGTCGATGAGGAGCCGCTCATCGCGGCGCCCGAGCACGTGCCCTACGACCTCGACGCGATGGTCGGGGCCGTCGCCTCGGTGGGGTACGACGGCACTCTCGCCATCGACTACCGGGGCGACGCCGGTACACTGGGTCTGGAGCAGAGCTGCGCGGCCCTCGACGCCGCGCTCGCCCGGCTCGCAGGAGGCTGACCGATGGGGGCGCGAACGACGCTCAAAACCCCCACCCCGCGACCACGAGTCTGCATCGTGCCTCCCGACCGACCCACCATCATCACCATCGACGGGCCGGCCGGCACCGGCAAGTCCTCCGTGGCGCGCGAGCTCGCGGCCCGCATCGGGCTCGACTTCCTCGACACCGGCGCCATGTACCGCGCCGCCGCGGCGATCGTCATCGATCACGGGATCGACCGCGCCGATGCCGACGCGATCGTCGCCAGGGTCGCCGAGGCCGATCTCCACTTCGACTGGCGCGCGGACCCGCCGACCATCCTCGCCTGGAACAGCCCGATCGCGCGGCGCATCCGCGACGCGGACGTCACCGCCATCGTGTCGCCCATCGCGTCGATCGGCAAGCTCCGGGAGCACATGGTCCGCAAGCAGCGCATCATCGCCAACCAGCACCCGCGCCTCGTCAGCGAGGGGCGCGACCAGGGGTCCGTCGTCTTCCCCGACGCCGACGCCAAGTTCTACCTCGACGCGGACCCCAAGGTCCGCGCCCGCCGCCGCGCCGAGCAGCTTCGGGCCGAGGGCCGCCCCGCCGACGAGCCCGCGCTCCTGCGCGAGATCGTCGAGCGCGACCGCTCCGACTCCACGCGCGAGGACGGACCGCTCGTGTGCCCCGACGACGCCATCGTCATCGACACCTCGCACCTGTCGCGCGAAGAGGTCGTGCAGCGCCTCGAGGACGAGGTGCGCGTGCGCATCCGGCTGTGACGCGCAGCCCGCCGAGATCATGCGTCCGGGACGCCCGATCTCGACACCGAGCTCACGGGGGGACACGGAGCACGCACGGTCGAGAATCAGCTGTGCCGCGCCCCGGGCCTTTCCCTTCCTCCATGACAGCTGTCCTGATTCCTCTCCGTGCTCTCCTCCGTGCCTCCCGTGCTCCCCGTGATTGTCTTTCTCCGCGCTCCCTCGCGTGAACGGGTGCCCCGACCCCGCCCGCCGCCTCTACACTCCCCCCCATGTTCGAGAGGCTCCGCCGCAAGCACCCC
>Ga0196977_1000870_pt1 | contig 13356 bp, 6 predicted proteins | sample S3v_1013CmetaG_FD_148634 | JGI IMG/M metagenome (GOLD analysis project Ga0196977, IMG submission 148634) | Soil microbial communities from Anza Borrego desert, Southern California, United States - S3+v_10-13C | ecosystem: Environmental > Terrestrial > Soil > Desert | place: USA: California...
AGATCGCGGGGGTGATCCTGCTGATGGCGATGCTGGGGGCGACGGTGCTCAGCCGCAAGCAGATCGAGTTCGAGGAGGAAGCCAAGCTGCGCCAGTCGCAGGCTCTGGCCGCGGCGGGGTCGGTGTTCGCGGACAAGGAGGTCCGGCCGTGAGCGAGCTCGTCGGGTCGGCGTTGACGCTGGCGCAGGCGGGATATCCCGAGCCGATGGGCGGGGCGACGCTGGCGCACTACCTGTTTCTGTCCGCGGCGCTGTTCGCGATCGGGATGATCGGGTTCCTGACCCGTCGCAACCTGATCATCATGTTCCTGTGCACGGAGCTCATGTTCCAGGCGGCGGGGCTGGCGCTGGTGGCGTTCAGCCGGTTCCATCTCGAGCACACGGGGCAGACGTTCGTGATCTTCGTGCTGACGGTCGCGGCGGCGGAGGCGGCGCTGGCGCTGGCGCTCGTGGTGCTGCTGTTCAGGAAGAAGGACTCCCTCAGCGGCGAGGAGTGGAGGGAGATGAGGGGGTGAGGGGGGACAGGGGTGTGTGGGTGACAGGGGTGGGCGATCCAGCCGCAAGACTCAAGACTCAAGACTGACGCATGATCGAGCGAGCGCATGACATCCTGGGATCTGTCGCGGCGGGGGTGGCGGCGATCGTGCAGTCCGGGCACGTGGAGGGCGTGGGCGGCGGGCACGCCGCGCACGCGCCGGCGCACGGGATCGCGCTGCCGGCGAACGGCCCGCTTTGGATCGCGCTGATCCCGGCGCTGCCGATCCTGGGGGTGGTGCTCGCGACGCTGTGCGCGATCCTGCGGGTCAGGACGAAGCTGCCCGCCTGGCTGACGGTCGGGTGCCTCGGGGCGAGCTTCGCGGTGACGGTGGCGATGTACCTTCAACTGCCCGAGAGCGGCGCGCCGATGGTGGCCACGGCGTTCGAGTGGATCCACGTCTCGTGGGGGCCGGGTCACGGGCAGAGCCTGCACGCGGACTTTGCGTTCTACATCGACAGCCTGACGTGCCTGTGGATGCTGTTCGTCACCGGGCTGGCGACCCTGATCGCGCTCTACGCCAGCGAGTACATGAGTCACGACGTGGGGACGGGGTACTGCCGGTTCTTCGCGGCGTTCAGCCTCTTCGTGTTCAGCATGGCGTGCCTGGTGATGGGGGAGAACCTGGTCCTGCTCTTCCTGGGCTGGGAGGGCGTGGGACTGTGCTCGTATCTCCTGATCGGGTACTTCTACAAGAAGCCCAGCGCGGTGGCGGCGGCGAAGAAGGCGTTCATCGTCAACCGGATCGGCGACTTCGGGCTCCTGATGGGGCTGTTCCTGACGTTCGTGAAGTTCGGGACGTTCAGGTACGGCGAGCTCTGGCCGCAGGTGCAGCCCTACATCGACATGGTGCAGGAAGGCCGGGCGGCGGAGGTGCCGTTCCAGGTGATGCTGATCCCGGCGCTGTTCATGGTAGGGGCGTTCGGCAAGAGCGCCCAATTGCCGCTGTACGTCTGGCTGCCGGACGCGATGGAGGGGCCGACGCCGGTCAGCGCGCTGATCCACGCGGCGACGATGGTGACGGCGGGGGTGTACCTGATCGCCCGCACGTTCCCCTTCTTCCTGGTGAGCGAGTTCGCGCTCCCGATCGTGGCGTGGGTGGGGGCGCTGACGGCGCTGCTGGCCGCGACGATCGGCATGGCCCAGTTCGACATCAAGCGGATCATGGCCTATTCGACGGTGTCGCAGCTCGGCTACATGTTCTGCGGCCTGGCGGTGCTGACGAGCGCGGGGGCGGCGTTCCACGTCTTCACGCACGCCTTCTTCAAGGCGACGCTGTTCCTCTGCTGCGGCGCGGTGATGCACGGGTTCGCGGGGCAGCTCGACCTGCGGAAGCTCAGCGGCGTCGGGCGGCTGCCGGGGTGGAAGATCGTCACGCTCGCGATGCTGATCGGGTGTCTGAACCTGGCCGGGTTCCCGCTCACGGCGGGCTTCTTCAGCAAGGACATGATCCTGGCGGAGAGCTTCGTGACGCCCGGTCCGGGGTACCAGGCGATCGGGTGGATCCTGCTGCTGACGGCGGGGCTCACGGCGTACTACACGTTCCGCGTGTTCTTCCGGGTGTTCATCGGGCCGGTCGAGTTTGAACCGGGCGACGAGCACCACGGCGCCGCCGAGGAGAAGGTCGCGGCCGAGCACGGGGAGCACGTGCACGATCCGCACGGGCACGCGGCGCGCGCGGGGCATGGGCATGGCGGCGAGGCGCACGGCTTGGACAGCCGTGGCACCTTCCATCCGCACGCGCCGGGCTGGGCGATCAACCTGGTGCTGGGCGTGCTGGCGGTCGCCTCGATCGCGGCGGCGGGGGTGTACTTCGTGCACCGGCAGGAGCACGGCTGGGTGGGCCACATGGTGCACCGGTCGAGCGCGAACTTTGCCGGTGCCGCGGCGTTCCTGGGTGGCACGGACCACGGCGCCGGGCAACCGGCGGCGCACGGGACATTCCTGGGGATGGATCCGCACGCGGTGATGTACTACGTGTCGTCGGTCGTCGGCCTGATCGGGATCGGCGTGGCGTTCGTGCTGCACTTCCTTGGGCGGAGATCGGCGGCGCACAGCCGGGCCGACGCGCTGCTGCCGGCGCTCGGCCCCATCCCGCGGTGGGCGCAGCACAAGTGGTACGTGGACGAGCTGTACGAGGCGGTGATCGTGCTGCCGCTGCGGGTGCTCTCCCACGTGTTCCACACGATCGACCGTCTGATCGTGGACGGGGCGGTGAACCTCGCGGGGGTGCTGCCGCGGCTGACGGGGTCGCGGATCCGGCCGTGGCAGAACGGCCACATGCACGGGTACGCCGCGGGGATGGCGGGGGGGCTGGCGGTGCTGGTGGTGGCGGTGGTGCTGCTCTCGATATAGAGAGGAAGGCTCGAGTGACGCTGGCGCTGCTCATGCTTGTCCCCCTGGCCTTCGCGGCGGCGGTGATCGTGCGCCCGGCGGGGCACGCGCGCTCGATCGCGCTGGCGGGGACGCTCCTGCCGCTTGTGCTCGTGGGCTTCGCGCTGCGGTCGTTCGAGTGGGGTGACGCGGGGAACGCGCGGCAGCTCGGGATGACGCTGGCGTGGCTGCCGGAGATCGGGCTGAGCTTCTCGCTCGGCGTCGACTCGGTCGCGCTGTGGCTGGTGGTGCTGACGGCGATCCTGGGGCCGCTGTGCGTGCTGGGGTCGTGGACGGCGATCGGCGAGCACCAGAGGACGTTCTACGCGTGGCTGCTGATCCTGCAGGCGGCGATGACGGGCGTGTTCGCGGCGCGGGATCTCGTGCTTTTCTACATCTGCTTCGAGTTCACGCTGATCCCGATGTACGTGCTGATCAGCATGTTCGGCTCGACGAACCGGCGGAAGGCGGCGGTGAAGTTCTTCCTCTTCACCTTCACCGGGTCGATGATCGCGCTGGCCGGGCTGGTCTATATCGCGTGGTTCACCTCGCGGTCGGCGGGCTCTTGGACCTTCGACATCGGGATCCTGACCGAGCACGCGCACCGGATGTCGCCGGCGGAGCAGGGGGCGGTGCTCCTGGCGATGCTGGCGGGCTTCGCGGTGAAGGTGCCGCTGTTCCCCGTGCACACCTGGCTCCCGCTGGCGCACACCGAGGCGCCGACGGCGGGCTCGGTGATCCTGGCGGGTGTGCTGCTGAAGCTGGGGACGTACGCGATCTACCGGTTCGTGCTGCCCTTCGCGCCGGACGCGGTGGTGGAATACGCACCGGCCATCGCGGTGCTGTGCATCATCGGCATCCTCTATGCGGGGCTGATCTGCTGGGTGCAGACGGACGTCAAGAAGCTCGTCGCGTACTCCTCCGTCTCGCACCTGGGGTTCTGCGTGCTCGGGCTGGTGGCGATCAACACGACGGGCATCACCGGCTCGGTGCTCTACATGATCAACCACGGGCTCTCGACCGGGGCGCTCTTCTTCCTGGTCGGCTTCATGTACGAGCGGTACCACACGCGCTCGATGCGGGAGCTCGGGGGTCTGGCGGCGAAGATGCCGGTGTGGGGCACGTTCATGGTGTTCTTCGCGATGGCGTCCGTCGGGCTGCCGGGGCTGAACGGGTTTGTCAGCGAGTTCCTGTGCATGCTGGGCACGTTCCAAGCCGACGAGGGCTGGGCTGCGGGCGGCGCGCCGGGGGCGACGTGGGGCGTGCTCGGGCCGTGGTTCGCGGCGGCCGCGGGGCTGGGCGTGATCGTGGCGGCGATGTACCTGCTCTACATGGTGGGGCGGATGTGCTTCGGCCCGCTGATCGAGCCGGCTGGCCACGGCGATCACGGGGGCCACGGCGCGCATGGGGGCGGGCTGCCGGCGGATCTCACGGCGCGCGAGATCGGCGTGCTGCTCCCTCTGGCGGCGCTGTGCCTGGTGCTGGGGCTGTACCCCACGCCGCTGATCAGGTCCATTGAGGCTCCGATCCGGGACACGGTGCTGCTCGTGCAGCGCGGGGCGGGGGCCGATCCGGCGGGGCCGGGGGCCGCGCCCACGGGGGAGCACGCGGCAGCGGTCCGGGGCGGCGCCGAGCTCGCGGAGGCGGGGCGATGATCGAGCGGATCTCCTACCTCTGGCCCGAGATCGTGCTGTTCATCGGCGCGTGCTTCACGATGGTGATCGGGCTCTCGCCCAGCGCCCCCGTGCGCAAGCAGACGGGGGTGGTGGCGGGGATATTCCTGGTGATCGCGATGGCGATGGCGATCGCGACGCCGCGGGCCCCGGCGTGGGCGATCCTGCCGGGGATGATGCCGTTCGCGAAGACGCTGATCGCGGCGATCGGGCTGGTGCTCCTGCTGGTGATCACGGGGACGGTGGACCGCGAGGAGGAGGCGGCGATCGAGGGCGGGAAGCCGTTCGACCCGCTGCGGACGACGCGGGCGGAGTTCTACTCCTTCTTCCTGTTCAGCCTGATGGGCGCGATGCTGGTCGCGACGGCGGGGGACCTGATCTTGCTCTTTCTCGCGCTCGAGCTGACGAGCCTGCCGACCTACGTGATGGTGGTGCTGAGCGGGCGGGGCAGGGGGGGGTTCCGCCGGTCGCAGGAGGCGGGCGTCAAGTACTTTTTCCTGGGCGCGCTGGGGGCGGCGATCTTCCTGTACGGGTTCGCGCTGCTCTATGGCGGGACGGGGACGACGCGGTTCGTGGAGATGGGGGCGCACTTCGCGGCGCACGGCGTCGGTCCGATCGCGCTGACGGGCATGGTGGTCGCGCTGATCGGCGTCTCGTTTAAGATCGCCGCGGTGCCGATGCACTTCTACACGGCCGACGTGTACCAGGGCTCGTCGAGCGCGATGGCGGCGTTTCTGGCGTTCGTGCCGAAGACGGCGGGGATGATCGCCATCTTGACGCTCGCGGCGGCTCTCGGCTGGGGGGGCGAGGAGCGGGCCCTGCCCGAGGCGGTGGACGCCCTGCTCGTGGCCGTCGCGGTGCTCACGATGACCGTCGGCAACGTGCTGGCGACGCTGCAGTCCAACGTGAAGCGGCTGCTGGCCTACTCCTCGATCGCGCACTCGGGGTACATGCTCGTCGGCGTGGTGGCCGGGCCGGGGCGGGGCACCTTCGAGAGCAACGGGATCGCGGCGGTGCTCTTCTACCTGCTGTGCTACGGCGTGATGAACACCGGCGCGTTCGCGGTGCTCGCCTGCCTGGAGCGCGGCGGCCGGGACGACGCGGAGGAAGTGGAGGAGATCGCGGACTTGCGCGGCCTCTGCCGCACGCGCCCGCTGCTCGGGTGGGCGCTGGTGCTGTGCATGCTGAGCCTGCTGGGCTTCCCGCCGATCCTCGGCTTCTTCGGGAAGATCCCGCTGTTCACCTCGGCGCTGGGCGCCGGGCGCGTGGCGCTGGTGGTGATCCTGGCGATCAACTCGGCGATCGCGGCGTATTACTACCTGCGCGTGGCCATGGCGGCGATGCTCGAGCCGGCGGACGGCGCCCCGGTGCGCGGGGCAGGCGTTCCGGCGAGGGTCACGGGCGCGGTGATCTCGGCGGGGGGCGTGGTGGTGCTGGCCTTCCTGGGCGACGCGCTGATGGGCGCCAGCGAGAACGCCGCCGAACTCAGGGTGTTCGTCGAGGGCGAGACGGGGCCGGCCGATGCGCCGGAGCAGCCGCACGCGGACGCCGGCGGGCACGCGGCCCCGCTGTCACCGGGCGATCACTGAGGCCGGTCAGTCCGCGTCGCTCCGGTTGGCGACGAGCGCGGCGGGGCGGAAGACCCGCCTCTGGGCGGCGAAGCCGATCAACGCGACCAGCATCCACGCGACCAGCCACGCGCCCGGGCGCTCGGTCGGCATGGGCGGAGGCTGGCGCCCGGCCTGGATGAGCAGCGCGGTGGTGGCCCCGATCCAGAGCCCCGCGCCGGCGAGGGCGGCGACGGCGGGGCCGGCGGTGCGCGGCTTGATCACGCCCGCCGCGAAGCCAACGACGCACCCGAGGATCGAGGCCGCGGTGACCAAGGTGCGCACGTGCCCGGGGATCGCTTCCCACTCGGCGCGGAGGCGCGAGCCGGCGTCGTCGGCGGCGGCGCGGAGCTGGTCGAGCGAGAGGTCGTCGCCGAAGCCGGCGTGCTCGATGCGGGGAGATTCCGCGCCGGCGGCCTGGGCCGTGGTGTCGGGCCGGTCGGCCGGGGGGCCGGTGGGCGGCTCGTGGAGCGCGACGGCCGCGGCGAGCGCGCCGGCCAAGCCGGCGAGGGTGATCGCGGCGGCGCCGCCGACGGCCAGGCGGTACATGGCGGCGCCGATGGCGAGGCCCAGGAGCGATCCGAGGCCGATGGCGGCGTAGGGGGCCGGCACGCCGGCGACCTGCCCGCCCTGCCACGAGGCCGAGACGGCCAGGCCGAGCAGGGCGCCGACGACGGCTCCGACGAGCGACGCCGCGGGCCGGAAGAGGCGATCGCCCACCAGCCAGAGGGCGAGCCCGACGCCCAGCGCGATGACGAGCGCCGGGGAGGCGGCGGCGAGGTCGAGAGCGTCGGCGGCGCCGGCGCGGGCGGCGTGGACGATCGGCTCGGCGGCTTGGGCCGCGTCCGGTCCGGGCTTGGCGCCTGGGCCCCACAGCCCGGGCGCCGCTGCCATGACGGCGTTGGTCATACCCCCTCCCAGGAGTACAGTTCGGCCCGCGCCGCCGGCGATTTCTCGCGGGGGATCCCGGGCCGCGGGATTTCTCTTCTCACCTGACCGATAAAGATACCCGACTCTGCCGCCGGTCCGGTCTGAAAGACCTGTCATGAGCGCAAGCTCTTACTGAATAAGGGGTTAGGGCCGATGGCGAAGAAGGCGTCGAAGGCCTCGAAGCGGGGGGGGCGGCGACCCACGAGCGGGTTCGTCGAGGCGGCGCCGGCGGGGCTGGATCCGGAATCGTCGGCGACGGAGCGGCCGACGGACACCCGTGCGCTGGCCCGGCTTCGGGAGCAGATCAGCGAGATGGATCACGAGTTGATCCGGCTGCTGAACGAGCGGTCGAAGCTGGTGGTGAAGGTGGGGCGGAGGAAGCGGGACGCGGGGATTCCGATCTATGCGCCCCACCGGGAGCAGGAGGTGCTCGACCGGGTGGTGCGGGCGAACCGCGGGCCGCTGCCCAGCCGCACGATCGAGGCGGTGTACCGGGAGATCATGAGCGGGAGCTTCGCGCTGGAGAACCCGCTGCGGATCGGGTACCTGGGCCCGCCGGGGTCGTACTCGCACCTGGCGGCGACCAAGCAGTTCGGCTCGAGCGTGGCGTATGAGGACCTGCACGAGATCGGGGGGGTGTTCACGGAGGTGCGCCGCGGGCACGTGGATTACGGGCTGGCGCCGATCGAGAACTCGCTGGGTGGCGGGATCACGGAGACGCTGGACGCGTTCAAGGCGACGCGGGGCGAGGTGACGATCTACGCCGAGGCGCAGCTGAACGTGCACCACTCGCTGCTGGCCAACTGCGAGCCGAAGCAGGTGCGGCGGATTCATTCCAAGCCGGAGGTGTTCAGCCAGTGCCGCATGTGGCTGGCGACGCAGTACCCGCAGGCCCAGCTGATCCCCGCGGCGAGCTCGAGCCGGGCGGCGCAGACGGCGGTGGAGGAGAACCGGACGGCGGGGGCGATCGGGGCGGAGCCTGGGTCGGCGGCGATCGGGTCGGAGCTTGCGGGGAAGCTCTACGGGCTGAACGTGCTGTTCGCGCGGATCGAGGACGACCCCAACAACATCACCAGGTTCGCGGTGATCAGCCGGCACAAGGCCAAGCGTTCGGGGGACGACAAGACGAGCGTGATGTTCAACACGGTGGACAAGCCCGGGGCGCTGGTGGACGTGCTGCTGGTGTTCAAGCAGGCGGGGATCAACCTGTCGCACATCGACAAGCGTCCGAGCGGGAAGACGAACTGGGAGTACACGTTCTTCGTGGACCTGCTGGGGCATCGCGACGACCGGCACGTGGCGGGGGCGCTGGGGGAGGCGTCTGAGCACTGCAAGGAGCTGATCGTGCTCGGGAGCTACCCGCGGTCGAAGCGGATCCTGTGACGAATCGGCAAAGATTCGGGTTGATCCGGCGAAGCAACCGAGAGATGATGGCCACCGTATACGGATGGGCGGGAGGGCCGCGAGGCGCTCCCGACCACCGGTCGGCCCGCCCAACGGCGCGACCCCCGCTTGTCGCAAGACCGGGGCCGACCAGGAGGACCAGCGGCTTGTGCCGGCGCTTCGGGTGAGCTAGGCTGTGGCCTGCGCGGGAGGGTGCTCCCGGTCGCGTCGGGAGCGTGGGCGGGGCGTGAGCTCCGACCCCTCGAACCTGGCAGGCCGGAGGCCCAATCGAGCCCGTCCGCGGCGTCGCAAGACGCGGGTGGTGGAATCGCGGGGGCGTCCGGTGCGTCCCGAGCCAGTGTGGGGCGCACCGCAGACCGAGGACGCTTCAACAGGGGTGCAGGAGTCGCCATGAAGTCTCGCCGCAATCGTCCAGACGTTCGTTCGCTCCGCTCGCGCGCCGGTTCGGTCCGCGGTGCGTCGGTGCGGGAGGCGCAGTTCGAGCAGCTGGAGCAGCGCAAGCTTCTGTTCTCGCTGACGATCACGCCGGACATGGACGGCGACGGGGACGGGATCGGCCAGGCGACGGCGACGTTCGGCTACACGATCCCGTACCTCGACTCGGCGACGGAGGTCCAGGACGCGGACGCGGAGGACGCGACGGAGGACTTCAACGACGAGGGCCCGGGTCCGATCGCGAACCGGACGATCTTCGACGACTCGGACATCCGGGTGACGCACGGGTTCGGGTTCAGCCAGAACTTCCGGATCGATCCGCCGGACACGGAGGAGGACGAGCGGTACATCCAGATCAACGCCGTGTCGGGCTCGTTCTGGATGTTCGAGCCGATGTCGGTCGACGACGACTCCGGCACCTCGCAGGTGATCACGGCGACGACCGCGACGTTCACGATCTCGGACCCGGACGGCTTCGGCCTGCTGCCCAACGGGTTCGTGGTGGACCTGATGTTCTTCGACGAGGTGATCGCGAGCTACACCGGCACGGAGCTGATGGACCAGAACACCTCCGGCGACGCGGTGCAGCGGCAGCGCGGCATCGGGACGTTCACGTTCGACACGTCGGACGCGACGCGTGAGGCCTTCACGGGGATCCGCGTGCGGGCGCTGGCGGCCGAGGACATGCGCCTGGACGACCTGTCGTTCGCGATCACGCCGGGCGTGTTCGCCGACATCGTCGAGGAGCGCATCTTCGGGGCGCAGATGTCCTTCTCGGGCCCGGTGGGCTCGACGGTGCAGGTGCTCGACCTCTACGGGCGGGACATGCGGCTGACGCTCGCGCTGGGGCGGCCCGACGGCATCGAGCTGACGCTGGTCGACCTCGACGACGACGGGGTTCCCAACTTCAACGACGGCATCGGGCAGATCCGGCTCTCCGGGGTGGACGCCCGCGCGACCGTGACGATGTTCGGCGGGACGATCGAGTTCGACGACGAGCAGGGCTTCCTCTTCACGCGCGTGGACAACTTCGTCGGCATTTACGACGACTTCGAGGCGGCCGGCTTCGGCTACTTCGCGCTCTACGACGACAGCGGGCAGCCCACGACGTACGGTCTTCCCACGGGCCCGGGGTCCGTGATCTTCGGCGCGCCCTACGTGCGGAACAACGCGAACAGCGGCACGTACGACGCGGCCGGGGCCGCGGAGAACGGCTTTGTCACCGATGGCTTCAGCCGGGCGGACCAGGGCGTGTTCGTCGCGGGCGGCGAGTCGATGGGGTCGGTGTACATCCACGGCGTGATGCACGGCTCGTCCCGGTTCTCGGGCGCGGTCAACGAGCTGTACTTCGGCTACATGGTGGGCACCGTGTCGGTCGAGGGCGATCTCGGGACGATGTACGTGGGCGGCGACGCGGGCATGTGGGTGGTGGACGAGGACGCGGGCGAGATCGTGGACGCCGACGCGTTCTACAGCACCAACAGCCAGCTCACCGTCGGGCGCACGCTCGGCGAGCTGGCGATCGGCGGCCGCTCGGAGATGCACGTGACGGTCGCGGGCGACCTGACCGACTCGGTCGCGCGTCCGCCGCGCGACTCGTTCCGCTTCATCGAGCGCGAGAAGATCTTCCAGCTGGATCCCGACGTGCAGGATCCCGAGGCGGTCATCATCGGCGACATCCTGTTCCCGGTGGAGGGCTTCTTCGACGTCAACACCGGGCCGCTGCTCGACTTCGGCTTCGGGCGGACGCCGATCTTCAACACCTCGACGTACCGGAACGACACGCTGCTGGGCGCGGAGTTCGTCGGGTCGATCTCCACGTCCGTGCAGATCTCGGGCACGCTGGGCTTCGGCGACCCGATCAACGGCGAGGACGGCGTGGACATGTACGGCTTCGCCGTCAGCGGGGCCAACCCGATCTCGATCCAGGTGAACAGCATCGCGCTGGTGGGCCTGGTGCGCGTCCTCGATCAGAACGGGCGTCCGGTCGCCTCGACCGAATTCCCGCGCTCGGTGACGAACCTCGAGACCCTGACGTCGCAGACGGTCACGTTCACCCCGCCGCACGCCGGTGTGTTCTACATCGAGGTGAGCGACGTGGGCGTGGGGTCGGTGGACGGCGACAACGGGAGCGGTTGGTCGTACGCCATCACCCTGGGCGGCCTGGCGCCGGTCACGCTGGGCTCCTATCGCACGGCGGGCGCGTCGGGCGTGGGGAACGTCGCCGGCTTCCCGTCGGTGCAGACGCTCTCGGGGAGCATGGGCGTCGTGCGCGTCGGCACGGCCTTCACCGGGCCGGACGGGACCGACCAGGACCCCTCGGAGGTGATGAACCGGCCGGGGACCGACAACGACGACGGCGACGAAACCCAGATGGACATGGACCAGACGTCCTTCTCGTCCGCGGGGAGCCTGTACAGCCTGGTGGCGGGTTCGGACATCCGCTCGGGCGACCTCTTCGTGACGGGCGACCTGGGCTCGATGTACGCGGGCATGAGCCCGGTGGTCGGGGGGCTGGCGGGCGACGGCCTGGAGGGCGACGTCTACGGCATGATCATGCAGGTGGGCGGGCGCGTGGGCGTCATCGACATCAAGGGCGCCATCGCGATCAACCAGGACCCCGACCCGGACACCTACATCTTCGGCATCGGCATCGACCTGCGAACGGGCGTGAACGGCGGCGACGGCAGCATCGGCATGTTCCGTGTGGGCAGCCACATCACCGGCGGCACCCTGCTGCTCAACACCTCTCCCGGCTCGACGGTCGGCGCCTTCCTCGTGAGCCAGGACATCGCGCGGTCCGGCGACGAGGAGGGGATCCATCGGGGGCAGTACTTCTCGTCGGACTTCATCCTGGGCGCGGGCTCGGACATCCGGTTCGCCGACTTCCCGCAGATCGACGTCGCGAGCAGCAACGACCACGGGTTCAGCCTGTTCGTCGGGCAGGCGGTCGAGTTCGTCGACGACGGCGGCGGCATCGTGCGCATCGAGGTGCAGGGGCCCGTCGAGGGGGCGTTCGCGGGCGTGGTCCGCGTGCTGCCGGTGGACAACGGCGAGGGCGTGGTGATCGCGCGGATCGACGGCAACGACGGCGGCGGCCTGGACCTGTCCGGCGGGCGGTCGCTGCGCATCACGGGCATCGGCCGGGCCGACGGGGAGAACTCCGACACGCCCATCTCGATCGGCCGGATCATGGTGACCGGGGCCGACGCGGCCTCGCAGATCGTGATCGACGGTGAGGTCGAGGTGGACGTGTGGCGCATCGAGAGCCAGGTGGCGCTGGACCGGATCGAGAACACGACGCCGGGGGGCGACATCGTCGCCGCGGACGTGGGCGGGCTGAACACCCTCAACATCGAGGACGGCGACCTCGGGCGCACGCAGATGCCGGCCTTCGGACCGGACCAGATCGGGCCGTTCCTCGGCATCGCGCTGGGGGAGCAGACCGCCGTGGGGGGCGCCCTCGGCATTCCGGCGGAGGTGATCGTCAACAGCGCCGACCTCCAGGGCACCTTCAGGCCGGCGGGAGTGATCGACGGGCTCTACCTGGACGACGTGGGATCGCCGCTCAGCCCGTACCTGAACGGGCTGGTCGTGCGCGGGGGGGACGTGCAGTCGGTGACCTCCGGGCGCGGGATCGGCGACGTGATTCTGCAGGGCGGCGGGGACCTGCTCCTGGTGGCGGCGGACGCCGACCTGCTGGCGGGCGGGAGCGCGCTGGAGGGCATCTTCGGCCACATCTATGCGCAGAACATCGACCAGGTCGACGTCGGCGAGGGTCTGGCCGGGGGCGGGCGCGCGCCGTTCGCTTCGGCCGGGATCTTCGCGTCGGACGAGATCCGGAGGGTCGACGCGGACGCGCTGAACCACCCGGGCGCGTTCATCTCGGGCATCATCGCCGCGGGCAACCTGACGGCGGAGCCGGGGCCCGACGGCCTGCCCGAGGTCGGCGGCGTCGGGACGATCAACGTGTCGGAGGGCGTGATCGACGGGGCGTACATCGGGGCGATGAACCTCGATTCGTTCCTCTTCTCGTACGCCGACGGCGACGGCAGCGCGTATCTCGGCAGCATCGGGACGATCGGCGGGCGCAACCTCGTGATCTTCCGCTCGGAGATCGAGGCCGACACCATCGATCACCTCGACCTGGACGAGGGCGTGTTCGACGGCTCGACGATCACGGTGCGCAACGACATCGAGGACCTCGACATCACGAGGGCTCGCAACTCGACGCTGACGGGGGGCCCGCACGAGTTCCACTTCAACACGATCATCGTGGGCCGGAACATCGGCACGTTCACCGGGGGCGACATCCGAGACCTGCGGATCGAGGTCGTCGGGGGCGTCACCGGGCTGGTCACGGCCGACACCTGGCGCCGCGTCGAGCTGACCGTCAGCGG
>Ga0196977_1000871_pt1 | contig 13348 bp, 13 predicted proteins | sample S3v_1013CmetaG_FD_148634 | JGI IMG/M metagenome (GOLD analysis project Ga0196977, IMG submission 148634) | Soil microbial communities from Anza Borrego desert, Southern California, United States - S3+v_10-13C | ecosystem: Environmental > Terrestrial > Soil > Desert | place: USA: California...
TGTTCTTTTCCTCCTCCGGTCGGCGCTGACATTCGCAGCCGAGACGTCAAGCGCGCGCGGTCTGCGCACACCAGCGGACATTCTCACTGAGCATCCACCGGACATTCTCACTGAGCAGTGACACGTTTTTATTAGTACTGCCAGTTCACGTTTACCGAACCGGTGCCGCTGGCTGGCACCGTGTACTGATGGTTCGCGCCTGCTTCCCAGGTGACCGCGCCGTTCGCGGCGATCTTGATGAACTTGAATTGGATTGTTTGACCTGCTGGAACGCTCACGACGTTGAACCAGTTCGGATAGTTTGGCGTCAAGAGTGGTCCAACAGCGCCGTCCCACGTGGTGGACCAGTTGCCCAGTTCGACAGTGTTGCCGGTGAGGAAGATGTAGTCGCCGACCTGTGTCGGACTGGCGTTGTTAACGGTGAAGGTAATCGGAATCAGCTTTGCCGTGAGTACCGTGTACTGAATGGCGTTCGAAACCTGGCTACTGGAATCAGTCACGGTGATGTTGTAGCTGCCGTTAGTGATGGAGGGCGTGGTGGCGACGATCTTGGTTGAAGTCCACGAATTGACGGTTGCAGTGTTCGTGCCGAACTTCACTGTGCCCGTCGTGCTGCCGAAGTTTTTGCCGGCGATCGTGACTTTCACGCCGGATTGCCCGCTCGTTGGACCAATCGAGCCGACTTGCGGTGTGCCGCCGCTTTCGGTGAACTGCCACACGGCGACCGTGTGTGCGGGCAGCGTGAAGTTGGTGACGGGATTGTTCCCGCCAGTACCGGAATTGACCGTGATTGCAAAGCCGCCGAGTAGATTAGTCAGATAGTCCGAGTAGTTACCAGACGGTAGAGATGTATTCAACCCGCTGATGTTGTAGCTGCTCGTCTCGTTCTTGTTGATAGCGACGAGAACGACGTTGCCGAAGAACTTCCGTTCGTAGATGTGGACGTCGTTGTTAATCCAGCGTTGAGTCATCGAGCCGTACGGAATCGCGGTGTTGTTGCGCCGCAGCGTCGAGAGTTTGTTGATGAGTTGATAGGCGGTGGTGCTGGTGCTGAAGCCCGGCATCATCGGGCGGTTGAACGGATCGGTGCCGCCGCTGGTGTCGTTGTGCACGTATTGCTCGGTACCGTAGTAGATGCAGGGAATTCCGCGGCTGGTGAGCGTGAATGCGAGGGCTTCGTGCAGACGGTTGTTGTTATTGTTGATAGAGAGGAAGCGCGCCATGTCGTGGTTATCGATAAAGGTGACGAGGTCTTCTTTCCACGTGAAGTTGCTGCCTTCCTGTGTGATGACGGAATCGATCTCAGAGAAGTTGGCGTTGCTTCCAAACACATTCCGAATCGCGGTGTTGAGTGGGAAGTCGAGCATTGAGATACCACTCTTGTTCGCGAACTTATAGGCGTCGTGATAGAGCGGGTCCGAAGTGGTGCCCTGGAACCACTCGCCGAACAGGAAACTGTCGCCGAAAGTGTAGATTGAGTTTGCCAGGCTGTACTGCCAGCCCCAGTCGAGGTGCTTGATCGCGTCAATGCGGAAGCCGTCTACGCCGTGTTGTTGAAACAGTTGCGCGGCCGCCTTCAAATAGGCATCCATCGTCGGGTGTTGCTGGTTGATGTCGGAAAGATCAAAGAGCGTGAAGTACTGCACTTGGTAACGATCGTCCCAACCGCCGCCGGAGATGTTGGCGTTGTGGTGAAAGTAGCCGTTGGTGTCGCTGGTGAAGTTGCCGAGGAACGTGCCGTTGTCGTAGAGCGCGCCAAACTCGCCCGCGTTGTTTTGCGTCGAGTGATTGGGCGCGAAATCGACGACAACCTTGATTCCGTTCGCGTGTGCGGCGGTGACGAGGTTGTCAAATTCGGTCCAGGTGTTACTCGCGTTACCGAAGTGTTCTTCGATGCGTTTGAAGTCGCGTGCCTGGTAGCCGTGATACGAAGCGGTCGGATTGCCGCTGCCGTCGGGAATGTTTGTGTTGAGGTTATCGACGGGCGGCGAGATCCAGATCGCGGTGACGCCCATGCCCGCGAGGTACGACATTTTCTGTTGAATACCGGCGAGATCGCCGCCCCAGTAGGCGCGCCAGTTTGTTTTGGTTGAGTCGTAGAGCCCGGAGCTCTGCGCCGGGTTGTTGTTGGTGCTGCTGCCGTCGAAGAAACGATCGGTAATGATCTGATAGATAACTTCGCGTTTGAAATCCGCCGCGCGTGTCGCGCTGAGCGGCGCGAGGATGATTGAGAAGAGAATTGCGACACTGAGTAGTTGGCATGAGAACTTGCGCACGATCAACCTCCATGAGTTGTGAGTTGGGTGATCCAGGGAGCGAGTCTCGCTGTGAGGTGAGACTCAGGTTAACTGGAGGTGATCTATATACCCGCGATCTTCAGGTGTCAATGAGACTCGCTTGTGAATTTCAAAAGAGACGGTTCTTATCTGATAAATAGATGTCTATGAATTCTGAGAAGCTGTTGGCCACAATTACGGGGGACTGGTGACCAATAATCGCAACTTCGTTCGACGTGGAAGGCATATTGCCGAGACGGATCACGTAGGCATGAGCCCACAAGCTGTAGTCTGCGAATAGATAAAATGATTCGGGAGTGTCGATGTAATCCGGCTTTGAATACTCCGGAGCTCCTTCACAGATAGATCGCACTTCCTCAAGCATCCAGAACCGGATCATCGCATCATCCACGGAGTCCGGCGGCATACCATTGACGCATAAAAAGTAATCTCGAAAATCGGACGGCAACAACACGTCCTGACGTGCTTCAAACGCGGCCAGTTCCGCAGCGGAGACGCCTTGGTTGATATCTACATTTTGTGAAGACCAATGCCTTCTCAGCGCTTCTCCGGGGCTCGTGAAGCCGTTACTTCGTCGAGTGATCATTTGATTCCTCAATGCCTCCTTACTATTGTCAACCTGAGCGCCTGGACGCCGCATTTGGTCATGTCCCCGTACGATTGCGCGCCCGGCGATTTCTTTGTAAACCATCAATGCTGGTCTCATTAGGGTGGTGCACCGGCAGGCAGCGATTGTGTATCGTAGTAAAACTTGGCTTCGTGGATAGTCCCTAAGGGGGCGCGCCCGGAGTTGATCACTCCGGACGTCGGCTTCGTCTGTCGCAACAAATAGCGAATACGTCGCCGCTCTGCGAACGATTATGTCAACGAGTATTGACAGGAGAATGCGAACACCTGCGCGTCAAGCAGTGACCTTCGTCAGCAATTGTGTGTTGTTGAATGACCGCGGATCGCTTAAGTTGGGAGGATTCCCTCGTAGTCATCAATGAAGAGTGTGGGCACTTCCCGCGAGCGTCACATCTGAAAAGAGTGAAACCTGCGGAATAGCCCGAACCCCCCATAGAACATCATCCACCAACGCATTATTTCAACAGTGCGCCTGAGAGCAACGGCAAAGAAAGGAAACTTGTCAGAACTAAAATAAACCGCCTCCTTTGAGGTGAACTGTTGCGAACTATCGAATAACATCTACCCAAACTACATTTGACTTGAGTGTGCCGTTCTCTTTGCCCCAGAAAGGTGTTAGCTTGACATCACTTACTGAAAACGGCGAATTATACTCAACGAAGACAGCATACTTTCCGGGCCGTGTTAGGTTCATAAATTTCATTGGCGCATAGTAGGTGGTACCAAGAAAGTGATTTGGCCCAAGTTTAATGAATGCGCTTGTGTCAGCGGCAGACGCGTAAGTCTGTGAATCAGGAGAAAGTAGTGGCTGGATCTCTTTTCCTGATGCGTTTCGGATGTGAAACATGAGGCTACTCGAATATCCCCAGTCAAGAGTACCAAAGATATAAACATCCGTTTCGCCGGAATTCCTTAACATGACGTGCAGTTTGAATTGATCATTCCTCCTGTACCTACGCTTCGGCGACTCGAGTGATAACTCGAGCGTCGGTTGTTCGATGGTGGTGAGTTTGTGTGTTTCCGGAGCCTTTGGATCGAAGCGTGATAGTGGTCCACCGCCCGCTCAGCCATCGCTGACCACCACGCAGTGAAAAACAAGCTCTCCTGGTGCGTGGTCAACCTTCTTAAGATCCGATCTTAAGCGAGCAAATAAATAGCAAGCCGTAGGCACAAATCGTTCATGCCAACGGCTCGCGCGCTCGTGAGTTGGGTCGACTTAGCCTCTAGTGAAAAGGCTGTTTCTTCAATTTGGTGACAATGAGCTGCCTGCCGGGCTCACCTTCAAACTGAATATAATAAATCTGCTCAATGGCTCTTTGCTCATCGGCTTTGACAAACTCTTCGGAAAAAGGCTCCGTATCCACGCCGACAATCCAGTCGTTCCTGAAGTTCGAAATATGCACCTTGTCGAATTTGAGTCGGTGTTTTCCGAACGCGATCATCAGCGTCAAATATTCTTCATTTTCGATCGCTCTCGGAGGCGTGAAGCCGGCTGCGGTTTTCTGCGCCTCCGTCCAAGTACCCTTTGACAGGAAAAAGATTCGATAACTTTTTTTGACCTGCTTTCCGTCAACCTCAAGCCTGACAATCCTCGTGGACTGTGGCTGCGCGTTGATGTCGGACAGGAGGCCGCAGGTCAGGATCAGCACAAAAATCGCCAGAGTTTTCACTTTTGCCTCCCGAGTTTCTTGAAATTGCTCAATGACATTTTGGCAATACAGTTGCAGTCCGTCCGGTTCCCGCTGGCCGCGTAAAAATAGACGTTTTTGTCTCTCGCTCCTACAACGATATTTGTTACTGATGAAACGTTGCCAATGTCTACCGCTGAAGGTTTTTGGACAAAATTAGAGGTTGCGATTGTGCCGCCTATGGTTTGTCCTAAACCGCTCCGAGCCCTCGAGGGATCATTTGTTATCTCCCCACTCGGATGAACGTGCGCTCTCCCATCCGTTCCGCCCGGCATCGAAATCCTTATCTCCGTGTCAGTTCTTGGATCCCCACTAGCACCATTCGGAGCCGGCGTTATTACGGTTTGCCCATTTTCCGTCGTCCATGTTACCCCGGCTTCTTGGAACCCACCGGTCGCCCGCTCCGTGTTCGACAGGGTTCCGGCAAATTTAGCACTATCGCTTCTGGTAACCGCGTCCACGACGGCTGTTACTACGTCTTTGTTTGCAATGGTAACCTTCGAGTTCACCTGGCCCGTATAATTGCCTTCCGTTTTCTTTATCGCATCTGCCTCCTTCTTGTCATAGACTATATAAAGTGCTCCATCCTCTATTCCATCGGTGCCAATCTTGTTTCCATCGAGATTGTAGAAGTCACCGGCAAGCATTCCGCTCGGGTCGGTGTAGCGAAGCGGATTGTTGTAAGAGTAACTGTAGCGATTCCAGCTTTGCGGCGCCATAGCGTTACCGCTTGCAAGCAGTGGGTCAACACTCGTGAAACGTCCCTGAGCGCCGGCGTAGTAGCGCGCTAGAAAGTAATCCAGCCCTGTTTCAATATCCCGTTCTTTTTGGGTGAACTGCTGCCTTACGCCATCGCCGCCTGCATATCCTGACCTTGTGCAAGGAGTCGCAGTGGATGAGTGTCGGGGAGTGGGCCGCAGTTTAGTGATCCACTGGTCCATTGTCAATAGACTGATTTTGCTTCAGTTGAAATGATAACGTGCTTAGGCCTTGCGACTCACGTAGGAATTGTCCCGAATCCAAAAGCGCCAGGGTTTGTCGATCCACTCCTGGGCGTAATCGATGCCGATGCGCGGGCCACGGGCGATGCGGCCCGGAGCAATGGGTTGATATTCTTCGAGCCAAACGCGATCGCCCAGCAAGTCGGCGCCATTGAGGGCGCGATCGATGTTGAGTGCGATGCACAATTTGCCTGGTCCATTGGTGAGATTGTGGTCCGGATGCTGGTGGCGGCGCTCGCGCATTAATTCGATTCCTTCAACCGGTTCGAGTGCGCGGACGAGGATCGCGTGCGGAATATCGGGGAGGTTGCAGACCACGTTGAACTGGTAGTACATGCCGTAAACAAAATAGACGTACGCCATCCCGCCTTCGCCATACATCGTTTCCGTTCGCTTCGTGCGGCGGCCGCCATACGCATGTGAAGCGCGATCTTCAGGACCACGATACGCTTCGACTTCCACGATCATTCCCGAAACACGTCGCCCATCTTCATCGGGCACTACCAAAAGTTTTCCGAGTAGATCGCGCGCAACGGTGAGTACGTTCGGACGCGTGTAGAACTCGCGCGCGAGTTTGGGGTTTTTCATTGGCGCAGTTTCCACACCATCGCTACAAAGATTACGAGCCCGATCACGATCACGCCTCTGCGCACCCAAACCTGACCGATACGCACGGCCATACTCGCGCCAAAGTAACCACCCGCAAGCGCGCCGAACGCCATCACGAGCGCGTCCTGCCAAACCACCAGCCCGGCGTATGCAAAACTCACGACCGCAATGCTATTGATGCAGATCCCGAGAAAATTCTTGATGCCATTTGCGCGATGAAGATCGTTCAGGCCTAACAGGCCCATTGCGGCGAGCATCAGGATCCCGTTGCCGGCGCCGAAGTAACCCCCATAGATCGCGGAGAAGAATTGAAACACGATCGCGCCGGTCCACCACAGTTTCGTTGGCTTGCCTTCAAGCGAGCCGAGGTGCAGGCGTTTATTAATCACGCCGTTGGACATAAACAGCAGCGTCGCGAACAGGATCAGAAACGGGACCTGCTTTGCGAACACGGGCGAGGGAGTCAGGATCAACAGCCACGCGCCGACGGCGCCACCGACAACACTTGTCAGACCAAGACGGATGAGTATTGGTGAACTGTTTGCGAGTTCGCGCCGGTAGCCAAAGAGACCGCCGAAGAGTCCCGGCCAGAGAGCGACCGTGCTGGTTCCGTTTGCGACTTTGGGATCGAGTCCGAGCCAGATCAGAACAGGGAAGGTCAGTAGCGTTCCGCCCCCGGCAATGGAATTGATTGCGCCTGCGGCGAACGCGGCGCAGAACATGACAAGCCAGGGGAGCACGGAGTCATGTTAAGATGCGGCCCTTGAAAATTCCAAAGGAATTTTTCGCAAACGAATGAATCGACTTTTTTCACGGATTAGTGCGCTGTTAGTTATTGCGTTCGCTGTTCTCAGTTTTTCCGTCCTATCAGCATCAGCAAAAACACTCCGCGTGATGACTTACAACATTCACGTCGGCGTCGGCATGGACAAGAAACTGGACCTGCAACGAATTGCCGATGTGATCAATCGCGAGCGTCCGGATCTGGTTGGTCTGCAGGAAGTGGATCGCGGCGTGAAGCGAACTGAAGGCAAAGATGAGATCGCCGAACTGGCGGCGATGACGCGAATGGAGTACGCGTTTGCGCCGAACCTGGATTTTCAGGGCGGGAAGTACGGCGTCGCGATCTTGTCGCGGTTTCCCATAAAGAACACGATCCACCGGATGTTTGAGAACAACCGTGAGGCGGAACGGCGTGGGATGTTGCTGGTCGAGGTTGAAGTCGATCGCAAGCTGCTGACGTTTGTCACTACACATCTCGACTACCAGTTCGAAGATGGACGGCTGTTTGAAACCGAGCAGTTGATGAGACATGTGGGCGAAGTAAAAGGGCCATTGATCGTCGTTGCGGATCTGAACGATGTTCCAACCGGCAGTGCTTATCAACTGATGCGCACGAAGTTTGACGATGCGTGGGTTGTGAGTCGTGCGAAAGGCGATGGGTTTAGTTATCCGGCGGACAAACCAGCGAAGCGAATCGACCACGTTTTTAGCGGTCCAGGCGTGCGCGCAAAGAAGGCTTGGGTCGTTGAGACTCTGGCCTCTGACCACGTTCCAGTCGTTGCAGAACTCGAGCTTCAACAAATCGAAACTCAGCATGCGGAACAGATCGATTGGCCGCGTTATCAGGACATGGCCGTCGACCTGATGCAGCAATATTTGCGTATCGACACGTCCAATCCGCCCGGCAACGAGATCCAGGCCGCCAGGTTTTTCAAGAAGATTTTCGATCAATACGGCATCGAAAACGAGATCTTCGAATACAAACCCGGCCGCGCCAACATCATCGCGCGTCTCAAAGGAAACGGCTCTAAACGTTCCATCATCCTGCTGAGCCACACCGACGTCGTCACCGCTGAACCGGCGGCGTGGGAAGTCGATCCGTTCTCAGCGGTCATCAAAAACGATTACATCTACGGGCGCGGCGCGCTCGACATGAAAGGTGAAGGATTGCTTCACCTGATGACGATGATCCTGCTCAAACGGGAAGGACCACCGCTCTCGCGCGACGTCATCTTTCTCGGCACGGCTGATGAAGAGGTTGACGACGAGGGTTCACTTTGGATGATCGCCAACAAAGCAGATCTTTTTAAGAACGCCGAGTACCTGCTGACTGAAGGCGGAGACAATCTGCTCGACGGTGGTGATGTGAAGGTAGTCGGCGTTGACGTTGCCGAGAAAGCGCCGTTCTGGTTGCGACTCACGGCCACGGGCACACCCGGTCACGGTTCGCGTCCCGTTGCAGACTCCGCTTCGAACCGTCTCATCCGCGCGATGTCGCGGATTCTCGATTGGGAAACTCCGATCAAGTTGTTGCCGGCAGTTGAGAAATACTTCAAAGACGTCGCGCCGTTGCAGCCGGAACCGTTACGTTTGCAGTTTGCAAACATCCGCGAGTCGTTGAAAGACCCCGCGTTTGCCAAATCGTTGACCAGCCAGCGCGAGTACAACTTTCTGCTGCGCAACACGATCTCGATCACGATGCTCAGCGGCAGCAAACAGACGAACGTGATCCCGGTTGCCGCCACGTGCAACATCGACGTTCGCCTGCTGCCCGGCGAATCGCCCGACGAGTTTCTCAAGGCACTAACAGCCGTGGTCGCCGACCCGACGATCAAAATCGAAAACATCAACCGGTTCAAGCCACCCAACAGTTCTTCGGTCGACACAGATCTGTTCTCGTTAATCGCGCGTCGCACGAAGGCGAATCACCCGAAGGCCGTTATCACCACCAAGATGCTCAGCGGTTATACTGAGAGCCAGCTTTACCGGCAGCTTGGAATAACTGCTTACGGTTGGGCGCCGATTTACACAACGCCCGACGACGACGAAGGCGTGCACGGCAACAACGAACGCATCTCAGTGAAGAACGTTCGGCAGGGCACGCGCGAGTTCTACGAAGTGGTGCGAGAGATCTCGCGATAGGTCGCACAGATCTTATTGGACCTATAGAACCCATAAGACCTATAACTGCTCCCCCTAACGCCCCCTCGACTAGACCATGAATTCCAGGGCCCGCTTATGCCAAAAGATGCTCACGAAATGAGCGAGAACGAGATCCGCACGCGGATATTGACGCTCGCGTTCGGCGGCGATGATCGTCTCTTCATTGCTTTCTATCGCAAACTCCAGCAGGGACTTCCCGCAGGCACCGGCATCGTGCTGCGCGGCAGTGTCGTTACAAATAAACGTCACGAAGATGGCGGACCATTCGACTCGCTAGGTAAAAACACGAGCGACATCGATGTCACCCTAGTTGGGAATAAGGTGATGGAACTGTGGAACTCCGATGCTTATTACATTCCCGGTCTCCACACAAAACCGTTGTGTGATGAAGACGAAAACATCGCGGCGCCGAGCTTGAATCAGCTACGTCACTCATTGCAGGAGTTGGTCGGGCGGCCCGTGAACTTGCAAGCCACGTCGAGCCTCGTGCTGTACAGCCGCGACATCCTGTTTGGCGAACCGTACTACGTCGTCGTTCATCCCGAGGAAGGCGCGTGACGCTGAAGCTGCTCAGTTACAACATTCGCTTCGGCGGCGTCGGCCGCGAAGAAGCACTCGCAGAAACAATCAAAGCCGCGGATCCAGATCTGGTCGTTTTTCAGGAGGCGATCTATCCGGACGTCATTGAGCGTCTTGCCGCGGCGACCGGCTTTCCATTCTGGGCTTCGCGACGTCACCATTCAATTGGCTTCATCAGCAAATTGAAGATCGGTTATCACGAGTGGCACTATCCCGCCGGCGCGCGCCATTCGTTTCTCGAGATCGTTCCCGACAACAGCAACACACGCGTGTTTGGTCTTCACTTGAGTGCGAGGTTTTCCAAGTGGGACGAACGCCGGCGTAAACGCGAAATTCGTTCGTTATTGGAAGGTATCAAACGGCATCAGGACGGCTTTCACGTTCTCGTCGGCGACTTCAACACACTCGCGCCGGGCGAGATTCTCGACGTCGAACGCATGCCGACGTGGATCCGCGCGTTGATCTGGATCAGCGGGCGCCAACTGCAACGCGAGACGATTCAATTCATGCTCGATGCGAGTTATTGCGACGGTTATCGGATGTTGCATCCCGACGTGAAAGGCTACACCTTTCCGACGTGGGACCAGCGCGTGAGATTGGATTACGTATTTCTCCCGCGCGCTTTCAAGGAACGCCTGGTGGCGTGTGAGGTGATCTCCGAACCGCCGGAGCGAATCAGGGCGGCTTCAGATCATTGTCCGCTGCTTGCTGTGTTGGCTACCGATTAGCGGGTGCAAAGGAAGTTCGCGTCCGGTATAGCCTGGCGGCAATTGAATCCGGGTGTGGCTGTGCAGGCAAAACTCAGTCGTTGGACCAAGCGTCATCTGTCGACCCCAAAGCGCGACGTTGGGTTGTGAGGTCAAGGAAGTGAGCGCCTCGTAGAAGTCTCGATAAGTCACACCTTCCGGTTTGGATAACCAAACAGCGAATCGCGCTTCGTGCAAGACTTCTTCACCAGTTCGCAAGCGATACAATCCGCCGGTTCCGCCTGCCGCCTCTCGAGCTACGAGATGGTGCGGCGCTTCGCAGACGCCGGAAACCGCGGCGTCATTCAGCGGATCCATTGCGGCAGATCCATCGAGCAGGTACCACTCTTCGTACGCTGGTCCACGCGTCTGCAACCAATCGGCGTCTTCAATGCGAAAGACAACGGAACGCTGAAATCCCGGCGGGCGATTCGCCGCGAGCGTCTGGTGAAACGCTTCGAGGTGCGCCACGTAAGTCTCCGTGTCTACACCCGGCAGCGGCCAATGCCAAAAGACGTATGCGAGCATGGTTTCGAGGTCGTGCTCTTCCCTGGGACCGCAGGCGTCTCGCCTGCTGTCGTCGGTAGGGACCTTTTCCGTAGCAGTGCAGGCGAGACGCCTGCGGTCCCAGGGAAGAGCACGACCACTGGTCCGAAAATAGTTACGCGCTCTGCGCTTGTCCTTGCATGCTCTTGATGTCGTTGAGCAGCACTTGCTCGTGACCTTCGGGGTTTACGCCGCGGTAGATCTTGCGCAGCTTGCCTTCCGGATCGATCACGAAACTGGTGCGGTTCCAGTACATCGTGCCTTTGTACTCACTCTGGCCCACGTCTGCCGCGCTCAGCAACTCGTGGTTTGGATCCGCGAGTAAATCAATCTTAAAGCTAAACTTGTCGCTGAAATTCCTGTGCGATTCCACGTTGTCTTCACTAACTCCGACGACGGCGATATTTGCGTTGTCGAAGTCTGCTTTGCTCGAGGTGAACGACTTTCCCTGAATCGTGCAGCCCGGCGTGTCGTCTTTCGGATAGACGTAAACGACCAGCCACTTGCCTTTAAAGTCGTCCAGCGAGACGGTCTTGCCGTCCTGGTTCTGGAGTTTGAAATCTATAAAGCGTTGACCTTCTGCTACCGGCATGTTTGTTCCTCTCATTAACGAAATTAAAATTACATAGTTGTTTCTGCGAGATTCGATTTGTACTTCGTGTTGGTCTTGCGATCGTGTATTTCGATGTAGACCCAACTCGGCGGCACTTCCTCCGGGTCCAACGCGAACCAGACCTCGGAGAGATCGTCCGGTTTGCCAAACGCGCAGAACCCATTCAAGCGCTTTCCATTCTGGTCGTAGATGTCTATCCACGTGCGCGAGGCGTTTTTGTTGGTCCCGCAAGGGGGAAGCTCAGGCGCCGCCGCGAACATGTCCGCCGGAAATTCTTTTTTGTTGGTCACTTCGAAACGATAGCGTGTCTTTTTCTGGCCGCCTATTTCCACGTGTTCCTGTCCGAGGAACGCCAGCGTTGGCTTCGGTAGATCGGGCGCTGCAGATTGGCGCGCCAGGAGCGTGGCAGTTGATAGGACGCAGGCGACGATCGTTAACGACACGTTCCTGCTGGTGAAGATCTTCATAGGGGGACTCCTTGAGAGTTGCGATCGAGATCGTCTTCTACCACGCAACGGCGTAGCGACTGCGGCGCGGGTCAGCGCCACCGGACGACACGCCGGTTTTCGGATCGTAAATGATTACCGTCGGCGCAGACAGTGTGCCCCACTCGCTCTGTACCTTCACCTTGTGTCCCTTGTTGTTGAGTTCCTGAATCGTCTTCAAACCGACTCGCGATTCGACATTCAATGAACCGGGAAGAAACTCGTGGTCGTCAAACGAACTGACGTAGTGCTGCGTGTCGAACCGAGCGGCTTCCACCGCTTCCTGCGGATTCATCGCAAACTCGATCACGTTCAGTAACACTTGCAACAGTGCCTGGTCCTGATTGTCACCGCCTGGCGTACTCAGCACCATGAACGGTTCGTTGTTTTTCAACACGAGAGTGGGCGACAACGTGATGCGCGGGCGTTTGCCCGGCGCCACGACGTTCGGACTCTTCGGATCGGTCAAGGCGGATTGGAGACGTTGGCCCATTAACACGCCGGTGTCTCCGGCAACAACGGCGGGCAACCACGCTCCGCTCGGCGTGGCGCTGAACAGGTTCCCGTCTTTGTCGATGACGTTGACGCAGGTCGTATCGTTGGCGCGTTCGAGTTCCGGAACGGTCGTAGCTCTGCCGATTGTTTGCACGGCACTTGCGAGCACGGCTTTCATGTTCAGCGGATCGCCCGGGGTCTGGGCGAGGGAAGCGCGCTTCTGATCGATCAACGGACGGCGCAACGCGGCGTAGTTTTTCGACAACAACTCAGTCATCGGAATCTTCACGAAATTCGGATCGCCGTAGTAACGATCGCGATCCGCCAGCGCGAGCTTGAGTGCTTCCGCGAGCATGTGAATGTATTCCGGAGAGTTGTGGCCCATCTTCTTCAGGTCGAAACCTTCGAGCATGTTTAGTGTTTCGACCATGGCCGGGCCCTGCGTCCAGAAACCTGCCTTGTAGATCTGATAGCCGCGATAGTCGGTCGAAACTGGTTGTCCCACGGTGGCGGCAAACTTCGCGAAATCGTCGGCGGCGATCAGACCGCCGTTCGCCTGCATGTACGCGCCGATGCGCCGGGCGATCGGGCCGCGATAGAAATAGTCGCGCGCGGCCATCAATCCGGCGTGACGATTGTTACGCGTCCCGCGCGAGGCGAGCTTTTCGGCACGCACGATCTCGCGGAGCGTGCGCGCAAGGTCTGCCTGAACGAAG
>Ga0196977_1000873_pt1 | contig 13310 bp, 12 predicted proteins | sample S3v_1013CmetaG_FD_148634 | JGI IMG/M metagenome (GOLD analysis project Ga0196977, IMG submission 148634) | Soil microbial communities from Anza Borrego desert, Southern California, United States - S3+v_10-13C | ecosystem: Environmental > Terrestrial > Soil > Desert | place: USA: California...
AATCCAGAAACGATCGGGAGAACGATCCATGTCATACGACCTCGTGATCAGAAACGGTACGGTGATCGACGGTTCGGGGCTGCCGCGCTACCGCGCGGACGTCGGCGTCGCCGGCGGCAAGATCGTGACGATCGGCCGCATCCGCGGCGAGCGCGCGCGCGAGGTCGTCGATGCCGAGGGTCAAGTCGTCACGCCCGGGTTCGTCGACGGCCACACCCACATGGACGCGCAGATCTTCTGGGATCCGCTCGGCACCTCCTCCTGCTACAACGGCATCACCACTGTGGTGATGGGGAACTGCGGCTTCACGCTCGCGCCGTGTGCGGCGGAGGACAAGCACCTCGTCGTTCGCAACCTTCAGCGCGCCGAAGACATCCCGCCCGCCGCGATGGAGGCCGGCATCAACTGGACGTGGACCACGTATCCCGAGTACCTCGAAGCGCTCGAGAAGCTGCCCAAGGGCATCAACTATGCGGGCTACGTTGGCCATTCCGCAATTCGCACGTTCGTGATGGGCGAGCGCGCATTCGACGGTCCCGCGACCGAGGACGACCTGCAGGCGATGGAGCATTGTGTCCGCGAAGCGATCCGCGCCGGCGCGATGGGTTTCACGTCGTCGCGCTCGCCGAGTCACGAGACGCCGGACGGCCGGCCGGTCGCGAGCCGCAACGCGCCCTGGAGCGAAGTGCGGCGGCTGGTGGGCGCCATGGGCGAATTGAATGCGGGACTCTTCGAGGTCGCCGGCGAAGGCGTCGATCGCACCGCGGGCGATCCCGGCGTGCGCGACTGGCACACGCGGCTCCGCGATCTCGCCGTGGAATCGGGCCGCCCGGTCACGTTCGGCGTCTTCAGCCGGCGCGGCGTGAACGGCGTCTGGAAGCAGTATCTCGACCTCCTCGACGAAACCGCGGCGCACGGCGGACGCATGTTCGCGCAGGCGCACAGCCGGTCGCTTTCCGCGCTGCTCTCGTTCAGGACGCAGATGCCTTTCGACCGCCTGCCGCTGTGGAAGGACATTCGCAAGCTGCCGCTGGAGGAACAGAAGCGGAAGCTGCGCGACCCCGAGCTGCGTCCGAAGCTCATTCAGGCTTCCGGCGAGAAGGACGGCCGCAAGGCGCTCGGCACCGAAGCGCGCCCGGCCGATTACGAGTGGCTGTTCGTGTTCGACACCGTCGAAGGGCCGCATCGCTCGGTGGCGGAGGTCGCGCGCGAGCGGCAGCAGCATCCGGCCGAGACGATGATCGAGCTCGCGCTCGAGAAGGACCTCGAACTCTTCTTCCTCCAGCCCGTGGCGAACGAGGATCAGGACATCGCGCTCGAGATCATGCGCCACCCGCGCACGGTCACCACCTTTTCGGATTCGGGCGCGCACGTCTCGCAGCTCATGGATTCGTCGCTCCAGACGCACCTCCTCTATCACTGGGTGCGCACGAAGCAGGCGTTCACGCTCGAGCGTGCCGTTCAGATGCTGACGATGGTGCCGGCGACGCTCTGGGGCTTTCACGATCGCGGTTTGATCCGCGAGGGCATGGCGGCCGACATCGTGGTTTTCGATCCCGACACGATCATGGCCGAGATGCCGGAAGTGGTCGACGATCTCCCGGCCGGCGCACGCCGTCTCGTGCAGCGCACGCGCGGGGTCGCCGCGACGATCGTCAACGGGAAGGTCCTGCTGCGCAATGGTAAACATACCGGCGCGCTGCCGGGACAACTGCTGCGCGGACCGCTCGGTCGAAGGGGCTGAACAGCGTCATCCCGCGCAGGCGGGAATCCAGTAACGATCAGGAGATGAAATGCCAGTAGACGTCGGATATCTGTTACCCACGCGCGAAGCGATCATGGAAGGCCGGCCGGAGGCGACACCTCTGCTCGATCTCGCGGAGCGCGCGGAAGACCTCGGTTTCGATTCGGTGTGGGTCGGCGATTCGCTGCTCGCGCGTCCGCGGCACGAGCCGATCACGCTGCTCGCCGGCGTCGCGGGCCACACGAAACGGGTGAAGCTCGGCACGGCGGTGCTGCTGCCCGCGATGCGCAATCCCGTGCTGCTCGCGCACGCGGTCGCGACGCTCGATCAGGTCAGCCGCGGCCGCGTCATTCTCGGCATCGGCATCGCGACCGACGTGCCGAACATCCGCGCCGAGTTCCGCTCCGCGGGCGTGCCGTGGGAAAAGCGCGTCGGCACCCTGATGGAAGGCATGCGCCTGTGCAAGGCGCTGTGGACCGGCAAGCCCGTCGACTGGGACGGCCGCTGGCACGTGGAGAAAGGCGTGATCGGACCGACGCCGGCACAGCCGGGCGGCCCGCCGATCTGGGGCGGCGGCTCGGCGCCCGCGGCGCTCGAGCGCGCGGCGAAGAATTTCGACGGCTGGTTTCCGACCGGCCCGGATGCGAAGCGCTGGGGCGAGCAGTGGCGGCAGGTGCAGGCGCTCGCGCGCGAGGCGGGACGTAAGCCGGAAGACCTCACCGCCGCGATCTATCTCACGCTTGCGATCGACGAGAACCCGCAGAGCGCCAATCAGAAGATCGACGACTTCCTGTCGGCCTATTACGGCCAGCGTCCCGACATGCTGAAGCAGCGGCAGGCGTGCTTCGGCGGCTCGGCAAGCGCAGCGGCCGGATGGTTGAACAGCTACGTGCAGGAAGGCGCGCGGCATCTCGTGCTGCGCTTCGCCGGAGATCACGAGCGCAACCTGGAGACGATCGCGAAGCTCAGAGAGCAGTTGGGCTGACCGGATACCGGCCTTCGCCGGTATGACGGCTGACCGTCACCCCGGCGACGGCCGGCGTGAAGACGGTCGCTATTTCAACGGCGGCGGCACGCCCTCCGGCAGCGGCGTGCGATCGACGTTGAGGCACATCGAAACCAGCGAATAGAAGCCGTTCACCGCGATCAGGTCGAACACGCCGCGCTCGCCGAAGCGGTCGAGCACGCGCTGGTAGCTCGCGTCGCTCACGCCCTGCTTCTCGTGCAGCTCCTTCGAAAAGTCGTAGACCATCGCCTCGTCGTCGTCCATCTCCGCGGGGCGGCGGCCTTCAGCGATCGCTTGCGCGATTGCCGGATCGAGCCCGGCGTCCAGCGCGAGCTTGCAGTGCGCGTGCCATTCGTACTGAGACGTCCAGAAGCGCGCGGTGACGAGTATCGCCATCTCGTTCAGCTTGGTCGGCAGGCTGCTGCGAAAGCGGATCTCCTCGCCGAGCCGCTGCACGCAGTCGCCGATGCCGGGGCTGCGCAGCCACACGTTGAACGGGCCGCCCAGTGGGCCCGGCTTCGCCGCACCGGAGTTCGCGATCTTCGCGCGCGGTCCCGAACGGATCGCGTCGTAGAGTCTGCGCTGCTCGGCGCTGAGCGCCTCCACGGGGATGAGATTGAACCGGCGGGAATCTGGCATCGTTTTCCTCTCTGCGTGTTTTCGACTACATCTCGTCACGGATGGTCAGCGTGTCCTCGAACACCCACACGCGGCGGATATCGACGACGTCGTACTGTCGCGCCATCGCGGGTGGGAACTTGCTGAATGGCGCGTGCAGTACCGCGATGCGGCGCACCGCTTCGTCGATCTCGCGCACTCCGCTGGAGCGGTGTATCGACACGTGCTCGAGGGTGCCGTCGCTGCGGATCGAGACCGTGACGACCGGCGGGTCGTAGACGCGCCAGCCGGCGGAGCGGCGGAAATTGAGCGAGCCGTTGCGCTCGAGCTTCCAGCGCACGCTGTCGACGTAAGCGCGGATCAGTACGTCGCGCTCGACGCCGACGATCGCGCGGCGTCGCATGTTCTCGATCAATGGCGGCGTGCCCGGCGGGCGCAGCAGCTCGTCGCGCCTGCCGGGTGTCCGGAGCTGCTCCAGCGCTTTCGCGGCGAGCTCCCTGCCCGATGGCGCGCCGGGCGCGGGCGCGGCCGGCTTCTGCGCCGCGAGGCGCTCCCGTTCGCGCTGGGCGGCGGCCTCGGCTGCGGCCTTTTCGCGCGCGGCGACTTCCTGCGCGCGCTTGGCGGCTTCCTCCGCGGCGCGTTTGGCTTCGAGCTCCGCCTGGCGCTTCGCTTCAAGCTCCTTCTGGCGTGCGGCCGCCTGCCGCGCGAGCTCTTCCGCGCGCCTGAGGGCCTCGGCTTCGAGCGCGAGGCGTTTCGCTTCTTCCTGTTTCTTGAGCTCCTCCTGCTTCTGCAGCTCGGCAAGCTTGCGCGCTTCTTCTTCCTTCCTGAGCTCTTCCTGCTTCTGCAACTCCGCGAGCTTGCGCGCCTCTTCCTCTTTTCGAAGCTCCTCCTGCCGCTTCTCCTCGGCGAGTCTTTTCGCCTCCTCCTCCTTCTGAAGCTCCGCGAGCTTGCGCGCCTCTTCCTCTTTGCGCGCGTCTTCGAGCTTCTTCGCTTCTTCGAGCCGTTTCGCCTCGGCGAGCTGCTTCGCTTCCTCTTCCTTCTGACGCGCGAGCGCTTCCGCATCCCGCCGTGCTTTTTCTTCAGCAGCGCGGGCAGCTTCCTCGGCTTTCTTGCGCTCGACGTCTTCCGGCGGCTGGACCACCGGCGGCTCTTCGACGTCCTGCTTCTTCGCGATGACCTGCGGCGCGCGCTGCGGCTCGGGCTCGGCGAGCTGCGGCGGCGGCACCTTGAACGTCTCCGCCTGCGGCTCGCTCTGCGCGAGGAGCGTCGGCTGCGGCTTCGGCCGCACTTTGCGCTCGCGGGCTTTCGCCTTCGCGGCCGGAGCCGCCTTGCGCGATTCGCGCCGCGGCGCGGATGCCGGCGGCGCTGCGAGCGCCACCTTCGGCGCACGCAGCTCGAGCGACGTGGCGGCGCGCAGCTTGAGCGGCTCCGCCGGCGGCGCGGGAGGCGGCACCTGCACGATGCGAACGTCGAGGTTCGGCGCCTGCGCGCGCCGGTCCGGCCATTTCCACGCGAGACCCGGCACACCCCAGCCCGGCGCGCCGAACGTCAACAGGACGACGAGCGCGTGCAGCCCGACCGAGACCGCCACTGCCACGGAGAGGCGCTTTCGTGCACGCTTCGGCTGGAGCGCGTCCCAGAAAGCCCGGAACGGGCCGAGACGCAGGACCTGACTATTCACCGCGCAGATTCTATTAGAGGGCAAGGCCATTGATCGTTCATCTCGTCGACGGCACGTACGAGCTTTTTCGGCATTTCTACGGGCAGCGGCGCTTCAACAAGGGCGTCGATCGGCCGTACGGCGCCGTCGTCGGCGTGCTCCAGACGGTGCTCGGCATGATCGAGAGCGGCGACTGCTACCTCGGCGTCGCGACCGACCACGTGATCGAGTCGTTTCGCAACCGGCTGTGGCCCGGCTACAAGACCGGCGCCGGTATCGAGCCCGCGCTCCTCGCGCAGTTCGAGCCGCTCGAGCACGCGCTCGCGGCGATGGGAGTCGCGGTGTGGCCGATGATCGAGCTCGAAGCGGACGACGCGCTCGCTTCCGCCGCGCGCATCGCGTGCGAGGAAGAGCGCGTGCAGAAGGTGGCGATCTGGACGCCGGACAAGGATCTCGCGCAGTGCGTGCGCGCAGATCGCGTCGTGCAGATCGACGGACGCCGCAAGACCATTCGCGATGCGGCCGGCGTGCGCGAAAAGTTTGGTGTCGATCCGCCCCTCATTCCCGATCTGCTCGCGCTCACCGGCGACGCCGCCGATGGCTATCCCGGCATTCCCGGCATCGGCGCGAAGACTGCCGCGCAGCTCGTCAATCGGCACGGCCCGATCGAGAGCTTTCCGCCGCAGGTGCTCGGCGAGCGCCATGCGCTCGCGGTGCTTTTCAAGACGCTCGCGACGCTGCGCACCGACGCGCCGCTCTTCCTCGATGTCGAGACGCTGCGCTGGAGCGGGCCGACGAAGGCGTTCGCGCAGTGGGCGGAGCGGATGTCGGCGCCGCGGCTGCTGGAGCGGTGCGAGAAAGCGGCCGGTGCGGCCGGTGCGCCACCCGCGCACCCGACGCGCCAACGCTTGTAGGTGGTGGTAACCCACGAACCTCGCATGCCATTTGCATTGGTCGCGCCAGATCCCATGGAGTAAGCCCATGACCGCAGTCCGGAAAGGCCAGGCGCAGGACCTGATGCCGCGCGACGAATTCGGCAAGCGCTTCCGCGAGCTTTTTTACGATCCGGCGTATCGGGCCTATGACGAGGTGATCGGCGAGATGGAAGCGATCGCGTGGAGCGCGTATTGCGAAGGACGCAAATCGCCGATCACCGAGAAGGCGGGGCCTGGATTTGCCGATCCGGATTTCGATCTCTCCGTGCAATGGCGCGAGACACGCGAGCGCGTGCGCGCCGCCGATGCGCGCCGCCGGGAGGCCTCCGCTGCGTCGCGCGTGCTGGTCGTCTGCGCAAGCTCGCGTAACGACGGCACCTGCCCGGGCGAGATGTCGAAGACATACCGCCTTGCCAAAGCCGTATGCGAGCAGCTTCGGGCAGACGGCATGGAGGACGATCTCCTCGACTTGAGCCACGTCAACTCCGACCCGCGGCGCCACATTCATCCGTGCAAGGGCTGCGTGGGCACCGCGATGCCGCTGTGTCACTGGCCGTGCAGTTGCTATCCCAACCATTCGACCGGGCAGGTGAACGACTGGATGGGCGAGATCTACGAGCGCTGGAGCGCGGCGCACGGCGTCATTCTGCTGACGCCGGTGTACTGGTATCAGGTCGCGAGCCCGCTCAAGCTCATGATGGACCGGCTCGTCTGCGCCGACGGCGGTAATCCCGATCTGACCAGCACCTCGGGCAAAGACCCGGACAAAGCGAAGATGCTCGAGCTCAGGGGCTGGGATTATCCCAAACATCTCGCCGGGCGTGTGTACGGCGTGTTCGTGCACGGCGACGTGGCGGGCATCGAAGCCTCACGGCGCGCGTTGTCGGACTGGCTCGACTGGATGGGGCTCATCGATGCCGGCTTTCACGCGCGGCTCGACCGCTACATCGGCTATTACGAGCCGTACGCGACGAGCCACGACGCGCTCGACCGCGACGCGGCCTTGTGGGAGGAAGTGCGCAACATCGCGCGCAGCGTCGCGATCGCGGTGCGCGAAGCGCGCGCCGGCACGCTCAGCGATCCCGCTTCGCAGGTGCAGGGCCCACGTCCGAAGTAATGCTCAGGCAGCGCTGCGCGAGCGCGCGAGCCGCTCTTTCAAATAGGGCTTCTCGCCGCCGGCTTCGATCATCGCGCGATAGATGTCGGGCAGCGGCTTGCCGGTGAGCGATCGGCCGCGCGTGACGTTGCGGAGCTCGACCGTGTCGGTGTCGATCTCGAGCGTGTCGCCGGTTTCGATGAGATCGAGAATGCCCGGACAGACGATCGGCCACAGCCCGCCGCCCACGCAATTGCTGAAAAAGAGCGGACCGAACGATTCCGCGATCACCGCCGGAATGCCGAGCGCGAGTATCGAGTAATGCGCCGGCGTGGACGAGCCGCAGCCGAAGTTCGTGCCCGCCACGATGAAATCGCCGCGCCGCACTTTCGACGCGAACGTCGGATCGAGCGATTCCAGGCAGTGCCTGCCCTGCTCGTCCGGCGGCAGATGGTTGTACATCTGCTTGCGGATCAGCCCCGTATTGATGTCGGACTGCGGAAATTTCCAGACTTTGCCGGTCAGCTTCATTGATGTCGTCATTCCCGCGCAGGCGGGTATCCCCTTCCCCCTCAGGGGGAAGGTAGGATGGGGGTGGTTTCCCGGGTCCGCGCCTAGCTCAAATACTCCCGTGGATCGGCGATCGCGCCCTTGAGCGCCGACGCCGCCACCGTCGCCGGCGACGCGAGATAGATCTGCCCGCCCGGCCCCATGCGTCCTTCGAAATTGCGCGTGATCGACGTGATCGCCACGTCCCCCGGCGCCAGCAATCCGCCGTGCAGCCCGGGGCACGCGCCGCAGTTCGCGCTCGTCACGATCGCATTCGCTTCGTGCAGCGTCTCGATGTAGCCCGCCTTCGTCGCCGCGATCAGCACCTCGCGCGAGCCCGGCGTGACGACGAGACGCACGTCCGGATGTACCTTGCGGCCTTTGAGCACGCGCGCGGCCGCCGCGATATCTTCGAGCCGCCCGCTCGCGCACGACCCGATGTACGCCTGATCGACACGGCGGCCCGCGACGGCGCTTACGCCATGCACGTCGTCCGGTGCGTGCGGCACCGCCACTTGCGGCTCGATCCTGGAGACATCCACGTCATGCACGCTGTCGTATTGGAAATCCGGATCGGTTTCGTACACCGTGTAGGGCGCGGAGCCGTGCGCGTTCACCCAGTCGAGCGTAGTGCGGTCGGGCTGGATGTACGAGGTCACCGAGCCCATCTCCGTGCCCATGTTCGCGAAGGTGAAGCGCATGTCCATGCCGAGCGTGTCGATGAAGGAGCCCGCGAACTCGACCGCGTTGCCGTACGCGCCGCGCTGGCCGAGCCGGCCATTCACGTAGAGCGAGGCGTCGCGTCCGAACAATCCGGGCCCAAGCTTTCCGCTCACGCGCACCAGCGTCACCTTCGGCACCTGGATCACGTAACGGCCGATTGCGTACAGCGTGAGGCGGCCGCCGCCGAGCGAGGTCGCGTACATGCCGATCGCGCCCATCGTCGCCGCGTGGGAGTCGATCGCGATGCCGAGCATGCCCGGCCGTACGACGCCGTGCTCCGGGAGCACGAGGTGCGACACGCCTGCGCCGCCATCGAATTCGCGGATGCCATGCGAGCGAAAAAAATCGCGCCAGAGCTTCTGCGCCCCCGCGATCGCGACGGTGGGCGCGGGCGAGGCGTGGTCGGCGACGGCATAAATGCGATCCCTGAGCGGCAGCTCCTTTACGCCCAGCTCGTCGAGATCCGCGACGAGGCGCTTCGCTTCGACGGCATTGATCGCGACGATCACGCCGAACGCGTCCGGCTCGACCTCGAGAAATTCTCCGGGCTCGACGCGATCGCGCTGCGGGCGCGCGCAGCGCGCCAGTATCTTGTGAAGTGCGTGCATCGGCCGATATTACATAAAAAGGGGCCAGGCTCGATTTAGCGGCGTGTCATCGCGAGGCTCACCAATGTGAGCCGTGGCGATCTCGACGCGGCCGGTGCGTCGCCGGTGCGTGACCGGTGCGCTATCAGCGCACCCTACGGCATGCGGATCACGACCTTGCCGATGTGCGCGCCGGTCTCGACGTAAGCCTTGGCCGCGGACAGCTCATCGAACGGGAACACGCGGTCGATCACCGGTTGGATGCGCCCATCGGCGATCGCCGGCAGCACGTCGCGATTCAAGCCCACGGTCGCTTCCGCCCGCATCGCGGGCGTGAGCGGCGCGTTCGAGATGCCGACGACTTCGAGACGTTTCGTGTGGATCGCCTCGAGATCGATCTCGGCCTTCATCACGCCGTCGACGTAGCCGACGATCACCAGCCGTCCGAAATCGGCGAGCGAGCGCTGGCACGCGGCGAAGACGGTGCCGCCGACGAGATTCACCGCGACATCCACACCCTTCCCGCCGTTCGCTTGGAGCACCTGCGCGCTGAAGTCATCGCCCGCTCGTGCGTGAATGCCGATGTCCATCCCGAGCGCGCGCAGCTTCCCGAGCTTCTGCTCGGACGTGGAGACGCCGATCACTTTGGCGCCGCGGACCTTCGCGAGCTGAATCGAGCACACGCCGACCCCCGACGATGCGCCTGCGATGAGCACCGTCTCGCCTGCCTGCAGGCGCCCGAACTGGATCAGCGCTTCCCACGCCGTCACGTACGAGATCGGAATCGCGCCCGCCTCTTCCCACGTCAGACGATCCGGCACGCGCGACGCGAGCTTCGGATCGACGAGCACGTATTCGGCGAAACAGCCGCGCGAGCGCGCCATGATGCGCTCACCCGGCTTAAAATCGCGCACGCCTTCGCCGAGCGCATGGACTTCACCGGCCCCATCGACCCCGGCGGGGCGACCTTCGACGGAGCGGTGGTGTGCGATCGCGCCCAGGAGGTCGCCGCGGTTGAGCGATGCCGCGCGCACGCGCATCACGAGCTGTCCGGGACCGGGCTCCGGCACCGGCAGCTCGCGCAGCTCGAGCGCGGCGTTCTGTCCATCGTGTTTAATCCAATAGGCTTTCATAAGTGCATAAACATAACATCCTCCCCGTCGCGTGCGCGCTCGCGCTCCCGCTCATTCGGCAAACCGTCGAGTGGAGTGAGTTGCCATGAACATCGAAAAAATCCAGGTTCGCGCCACGAGCACCGGGCAGATGCTGGAGGTCGTCGTGTACAGCAAGCAGCTCGACCTCATTCAGGTCGTGCTCGGCGAAGGCGTTCACAGCGTGCGCTGTGATTTGAAACCGACGCGCAACGGGGCGGCCTACGCGGGCAGCGCAATGGGCCGCGAGATCGTCTACGAGCGCAGCCGTGAGGAGGTGAAGGCCGACCTCGCGCGCGCTGCCGGTTTCCAGGACTACCGCCGCTGAAGCGTGGCGGACGGGCTTACCCGGAACGCGTCATCAAAGACTCGCCGACCCAGCTCCAGTACGGCAGCGCGATCGCGAGCACCACCGCGAACGCGATGAGCGTCATCCATACGCCGAAGCGGAAGATCTCCGGCGCGGTGAGGTAGCCGCGCTCGTACACCGCGAGCGACGACGCGCTCTGCGCCGGGTAGTAGAGCACCGCGTCGCCGGCGATCATGACCGCGAGCCCGCAGATCAGCGGGTTCACACCCGCGAGCGTGCCGATCGACATCGCGATCGGGATGGTGGTGGCGAGAAAACCGGTGATGTTCGGGATCAGCAGGCGCACCGGCACCGATGCAGCCAGCAGGATCGCGACGACGAGATACGGTTCGCCCCGGAACTGCGGCACCGCCTCGACGATGAGCTGCGCCACCCACGCGCTGGCGCCGCTCGACATGAGGGCGCGCGCCAGCGACACGGAGGAGGCCAGCACGAAAAAATTGGTCCAGCCGATGTCGCGCTCGAATTCCGCCCACGTGAGCACGCCGATGCGCGGCATGAGGAGCAGGATCCACGCGAGCAGCGCCGGCACCACCGGATGCCAGTGATGGATCGAGTCGGTCAGCCAGAGCGCCGATGCGATCACGGTGATCGCGGCGGTGCGCACCTCCCTGCCGGACCACGGCTGCGCCTCCCCCTGCTCCAGCGGCGGCAGGCGCAGCGCGAAGCCGCGGCGATAGATGAAATAGATGAGCGCGGAGCCGATCGTGAGTAGCGCGAGGTACGGCACGCTCATGAGCAGCAGCCACTGGCTCCAGTAGATGCCGCCGATCAGGCCGGCGGAAACGACCGGCGTGATGCCGCCCGTGAGCAGGATCGTGGACGCGAGCCGGTTGATCGAGTTGAGCGCCATCATGATCGCGCCCGCCAGCGGCGACCTGCGTTCCACTTTCGCGATCTCGAGCGCCTGCTCGTACACGTGCACCAGAATGCCGGTGCGCGTGGTGGCCGACGGCAGGATGATCGTGAGCAGCGGAAACGCGAGCAGCAGTTGCAGGTAGAGCGAGCGCGCGCTGCCGCGCGAGCGCTGGAGAAAGAAGCGCGCCACGCGCTCGGCGAGACCGCTGCGCGATACCGCGAGGCCGATCGTCAGCACGCCGATCAGGAAATAGGCGACCGGGTCCGCGAAGCCTACGAGCGCCTGAGGCACGCCCGCGACGGCGCCCGTGAGCACGAGCGCGACGATCAGGATGAGACTCGTGACGCCGGCGGGCAGCGCCTCCGTGCACCATAAACCGATCGCGAGCAGCGCGACGGCGATGACCCGCTTACCCGGTTCCGGGAGGCCGGCCGGCGTCGGCGCGGCGATGATCGCGGCGCACAGGGCGATCAGACCTGCCGCGACTCCGGCCGAGCGCCCGGGGCTCAAGGCCGGTGCAGGACGGGCATCTCGCGCGTGAAGGTGCGCCTGCCGCGCTTGAAGCCCATGAGCGGCTGGGCAATCGTGGCGATGACTTCCGACGCCGAGCCCGCGTCCCACACGACGAGATCCGCGGGGTTGCCGACCTTGATGCCGTAGTCGCCGGTTCGCAGGATGCGCGCCGGCCGCTCGCTCGCGAGCGCGAAACACTCCGCGAGATCCTGCTCGGTGCCGCGCTGCACGACGTTCGCGTACATGTTCACGATGCGCACGAGCGAGCAGTCGCCATACGGCGTGAAGGGATTGAGCACGTTGTTGGTGGCGATCGAGGCGTTCGCGCCCTGCTCCACCAGCGCGTTCACGTCGGCGAGGCCGCGCATGACGCTGTGCTCCTGGTGCCGGCCGTGCGTGAAGAGGTCCGTCGCGGGCAGCGCCGAGACGGCAACGCCCGACTGCGCCAGGCGCTTGCCGAGCTTCGCGAGCTCGGCTTCGGTAAGCGAGGCGTACTTGTTGCCGTGACCGACCGCGACGCGGCCGCCCCAGCCGATGCGATCGGTGAGATCGCACACCTGCCAGATCATCATGTCGTCCGTCGTGTAGCCTCCATCCAGATGGATATCGACGTCGACGTCGAACTCCTTCGCCAGCGCGAAGATGCGATCGACCTGCGCGGGCCCGTTCACGTCGTAGCGCGGAGCGCCGCCCACCACCTGCGCCCCGCGTTTGAGCGCCCGCACCACGTTCTCCTCGGCGCCCGGGACGTTCGTCCAGCCCTCCTGCAGGAAGACGCAGAGCTGTAGATCGAAAGCCCACGCGTAATCCTTCCTGAGCTGCTCGAGCGCCTCGTAACCGCGTAAGCCCACGGGCTCGTCCAGCTCGACGTGGGTGCGCATGCGCATCGTGCCGTTCACGATGCAGCGCTCGAGGGTCGCGCGCGCGCGGGCGTAGACGTCCTCGACGGTGAAGGTGTGCTTCACCGTGGCGGTGCGCTTCATGTGATCGGTCATGCGCCGGTTCTCGAGCGGCTTCACGCGGTCGAGGATGCGCGACTTGTCGAGGTGGAAATGGCTTTCGACGAGCCCGGGTGAGACGAACCGGCCGCCGGCGTCGATGCTGGGGCCCTCACCCGCGACGCGCGGCTCGAGCGCCGCGATGCGCCCGCCGGCAATCCCGATGTCCACCGCCGCACCGGGGCTGCCGCCTTTGCCGAGATGCGCGTTACGCAAGATCAGATCGAAAGCCACTGCACGCTCCTTTTCTCCGAGACCGGGAGTTTAGCGTCGGCTATGCTCCGGCCATGTCCCGCATACGCGTTGCCGCTATCGGCGTGGGTCACTGGCATTCGCTGTTCGACGCGGCATACCTGAAGACGCTCGTCCGCATGTCGGACGCGGAGCTCGTCGGGATTCAGGACGCGGATGCCGCGCTCGCCGCACAGCGCGGCTCCGAGCTGGGCGCACCGCCGGCGTTCTCCGATTACCACGAGATGCTCGCGCGCACACGCCCCGAGT
>Ga0196977_1000874_pt1 | contig 13285 bp, 10 predicted proteins | sample S3v_1013CmetaG_FD_148634 | JGI IMG/M metagenome (GOLD analysis project Ga0196977, IMG submission 148634) | Soil microbial communities from Anza Borrego desert, Southern California, United States - S3+v_10-13C | ecosystem: Environmental > Terrestrial > Soil > Desert | place: USA: California...
CCTGGATGGAAACGATGAAGCAGGCGCTCGGGTTTCTTCTGGCCGCCACGGTGGTGTGGCTGGCGTGGGTGCTCGGCCAACAGACCGGTTCCGACGGCGTCGCGATGCTTCTGGCGGCGCTCGTCGTACAGGCCGTCGGCGCGTGGGTGCTGGGCAAGTGGGCGGTCGTGACGCGCAGCGCGGCTGTTCGAAAGGCGGCCGCAATCGTGGCCGTCGTTCTCATTCTCGGCAGCGCCGCCGCGGCGGTGAAGCTGGCCGGGGCCGGCGAGCCTCCGGCCCAGGCGGTCGCCACGGAGAGTTGGGAACCCTACAGCGAGGCCCGCGTGAACGAGCTGCGCGCGGCGGGCCGGCCGGTGTTTGTGGACTTCGGCGCCGCCTGGTGTCTGACCTGCCAGGTCAATGAGCGTGTCGCATTAGCGGCCGCGCCGGTCCTGGCGAAGTTCCGGGAGAAGAATGTGGCGATGCTCAAGGCGGACTGGACGTCGCGCGACCCGGCCATCACCGAAGCGTTAACCAAATTGGGACGCAGCGGCGTGCCCACCTACGTTTTATATTCGAAAGACCCATCGGCCCCTCCCCGGCTTCTCCCGGAGGTCCTCACGCCGACGCTCGTCATCGACGCTTTGGACAAATTCTGATCACACAGCAGGAAAGGACCTGACATGAAGAAAGCCGTGATTCTCGCTGTCATTCTTTGCGCCGGCCTGGCCATCTGGGCCATCGCCGCCAAGGTGTCCGAAGCCGACAAGACCGAAAAATTCGCCAATGCGTTGGCGGAACCATCCGTCGGAAGTCCCGCCCCGGCGTTCACGCTGATCGACACGAGGGGGAAGCAGCACAACCTCGCCGACTTCAAGGGCAAATACGTGGTGCTGGAGTGGGTCAACTTCGGGTGCCCGTTCGTGAAGAAACACTACGGTAGCGGGAACATGCAGGCGACACAGAAGAAGGCCGTCGATCGGGGCGTCGTCTGGCTGTCGGTGTGCAGCTCGGCTGACGGCAAGCAGGGCCACATGGCGGCGGCCGAGTGGAACAACGAGATCGCTTCTCGGAAGATGGCCTCCACCGCGGTGCTGATCGATGAGAGCGGCCAGGTCGGGAAGACTTACGGCGCGAAGACGACGCCTCACATGTACATCGTCAATCCCGATGGCGTCCTGATCTACAAGGGCGCGATCGACGACAAGCCGACCACCGACCAGGACGACATCCCCGGCGCCAGGAACCACGTTCTTGCCGCTCTCGACGAGTCCATGGCCGGCAAACCCGTCTCCACGGCCAGCACAACGCCGTACGGTTGCTCGGTGAAATATTAAGTAAGCGGATTCACAGCAAAAGCCCCTCTTCGGCTGCAGTCGGAGAGGAGCTTTTTACGTGCCGGCTTCCGCAAATCCGAACGGCACTCGGCGATTGAAGGGGATTTCGCTCGACGTGGCGCCGGCAAGTCGACGCTATACGCATCCTGGCCACGCTGCAGGAGCCGGATGAGGGGACGATCCATCTGGGAGAGCTCGACATGATCCGGCAGAAGGAGCGCGTGCGCGAGACGCTCGGCTACCTCCCCCAGTCGTTCGGCTTGCATCCGCCTGTGCGCGCGGAGCGGTTCTGGATCACTTTGCCGTGCTGAAAGGCCTCGTTCATGAGGCATCGCGCGCGACGTCGTCGAGGCGCTGCTGCGGCGAACGAACCTATGGGATGTGCGCGTCGGCGTCGCCATCGCCTTGCTGGGCAATCCGAAACTGATCATCGTCGACGAGCCGACCACCGGGTAAATTGGGGACGCGAGTGCGTTCATTCTGTCGACGCACATCATCGCAGACGTCGAGGAGCTGTGCAGCCCGGCGCTGGAACAGGCGCGTTCGGTGATCTCGACGAAGCTGCTGGCCGGACAGACGATCGCGCACGTGTATGCCGAGGAGTCGCCGGGGTCTGGCTGCGAGCCGTCGAGTGCGACCTGAAGGACGTCTACTTCGCGGTCATGGCGGTCAGCGCCGTCGTGCTGTACACGTTGCGCGAGTACATCGGCGCGGAGGCAGTCAATGGCGCACTGCGCCGCTTTCTCGAGAAGTACCGTCGAACCGAACCTCCATATCCGACGTCACTGGACTTACACTGTGGGACGGTGAAGACGCAGATCGCCGCCGCACGCCGGCTCGCAAGGGAAAGTACGAGGTAAGGCTCGAGGTGATGGCGCAGAAGCTGAGGGCCGACGGCATCGGCGTCGAAACCGCGACACCGATGAACGACTTCGGCGACGTCTGCGTCTTCGCGCCGGAAAAGCCCACCCGCTGTACCTGACGCGACACCGCATCCGTACCGGCAAGCAAACCATTCGCATCATCGTGTCGCAGGAGCGCGAGCGGGGCGACAACGTGGTGGACGTGGAGAGCGGAGATTGAGCGCTTTACAGCGCGGTCGCGTGCATACGCTGCCAACCGAGTACACACCGCCGCGAAGGACACCTCACGGCTTACAACACCGGCCGGGCGCATAACCAGCGTCGATCGCTTCATCACGTGAACCGAACTTCGCTTTACAGTTCGCGCAATCCGCATATCGACACGACGCGCGGTGAAATTTGTGCGTGTTCGTGTTCCCCACGTAAGCGGCAGTGACGACCTGGTTGTTTTCGCGTGGCGCACCGCCTGGATCGCAAATCCGACAAGGACGATACCCATTTTCGACCGCCTCGCGCGCGGACGAGAACTGCGCAGTGCAATTCGCGCACGTGTAGTAACGGCAAGAGGACTGGTGGAACACGCGACTTCGCGTGTTCCCGCGGAGTGGCTCGGCGCCACCGGCACCGATGCAGAGCAGCCACAGGATGCCAACCGCTGCAGCGATTGACCTGCCGCGCCTCACTCCGAGGGTACCGCTACGTCGTAGGAGCCGGCGTTTCTTTTTGTTTCTCCGTCGATGCCGACGATGCGCAGTTGATAGGTGTCGCCCGGCCGAAGGAAGTCGTGCGGGATGACGATCTGGAAGGCATCGCGTTCGTTGGCTACGGCAGGCCGGCTGGTCCAGACCGTGCCTTTGGCGTCATGCAACTCGATGATGTAGTGCGGATAGCGAACCTGGTTGATCACATGCGGCTCGAGCAGGTACGCCTCGCCGTCCTTGCGCAGGAAGGTCGGTGCTGCAGAGCCGCGATTGGCGTCCGGATCGAGCAGCTGCGGCGCGCCGAGGACGCGCGGAAGCTGGCCCCGCGCATGGTTGCGTGCGCGGCTTTCCGCCTGCACGAAGAGACCGAAGAACAGCAGCGCGAGAGCTGCCGCGATCGTCGTCGGAAGATAGCGCCGCACCGGCGCGCGCAGTGGCACGGGCGTGCGGCCAAGACGGCGGTGCACGTCGTCCAATCCCGCCGCAGTCTGGTCATCCGTGACACCCGGTTCCGCCTCCTCGGCAAACGGGGCGCTGTACATCCGCGCCAGTTCCGGATACGCGACCAGCAGATCGCGAATGCGCTCTTCTTCACGTTCATCCAGTTCGCCGCGGCAATAAGCCAGCATTTCCTCGGCTGTCGGCGGATCGCCGAGCTTTTCCCGCTGCTCCGCCATGAGGCGGCGGTTCGCTTCCTGCCATTCCGATTTGTTCGTCATGAATTACTCCTCCGGGAGTCCGCTTTCGTCTCCCAGCTTTTCGCGCAGCGCCCGCTTTGCATCGCGGATGCGCGATTTCACCGCCACGACCGAGATCCGCAGCGCCCGCGCAATCTCTTCATGGCTGAAGTCCTCGAGTCGTTGCTGCATACACTGGCGCTGCCCGCTGGGGAGCTCCGCGATGGCCTCTCGCATTCGCCGTAGCCGCTCGGTCTCGATCATCGTGTCGATAGGATGCCTCTGTTCGAGGTCCGCCGGATCATGGCGTTCTTCGCGGTCATCGAGCGACTCCGTCCGGATTCTGCCGCGCTTGACCGTGCTGATGGAGCGCACGCGGTTGTAGCCGACATTCCGTGCGATCGTCTCCAGCAGCGCCCATTCCGCTTCACCGCGGTATTCATCCATCGCCCGATAGAAGCGCAGGAACGAGTCCTGGGTCAGCTCCTGTGCATCGGCCTCGGACAGATGGAACACCTGGCGGAAGTACCGCAGCATGCGCGTGCGGTACCGCTTGTACAGCAGATCGAAAAGATCGTCGCGGTCTTCGCCGTCGTTTCGCGTCGTCATCGCTCCCACCTATTGTCGCGAACCGCGTATCGTATGGAGCACGTGAAGAAACCGGTCTGCATCGTCGTTTTCCTCTGCAGTGCCGCAACGGCCTGCAATAGAGAAGACCCGGTTCGCAATCATTGGAGGGACACGCGACTCATTCGGGCACGCCTGACCGGCGCGGAATGGAAACCACCTCGCAGTGCCACGCTGAAGACCTCCTGCGACGAGGCGGTGGATAACCGTGACAAAGCGTTGAATCTCCTGGTCGTCGCGAGTGGCGAATGCCTCGACAAAGCGGTAGGCGCAGTGGCCCGGCATGCAAAAGAAGACCTCGCCGCGGCCTATCTGGTTCGTTTCGAGCGCAATCACGACCCGGTCGACCTGCTCCGTGCGCTGGATATCGCCGACGGCTTCAATCGCGCGCTCGCGCAGGAGTGGCTCGAGCTGAACCGCGAGGCTATCCATTCCTGGGATATCGTGGCGAGGGAGGACTCCGATTGGGCGAAAGAAGCGGCCGAACATCGCAGGCGGCTGCAACGAGCGCCCGATCCTCTCCGCGAGTGGGATCCGGATGCCCTTCAGACCGCGTTGGAGCGTCGCGACGCAGCGGCGCTGGCGAAAATCGCGCGAGCATTTCCTGCCGATGCCGCGCGAGCCTTCGAGAAATCCGATCTGCGCGATCGCGAGCGTGCGCGCTTGTTCGCGACTGCTCTCGCCGAGACGGGCGAGCATTATCCGATGGCGGTCGTGGACGCGATGGAGCGGACCAGCGACGCCAGCGCATTGGAGCAGGGACTCGCTGCACTGAAGAAAAAGGAGTACGCACGCGCGGCCACACTGCTCGAGCGCGCGGGTAATCCGCTGCACCTCACGGCGCAGTATTACGTAACGGTGCCGTGGGGACCGATCTCAGCGCTCGACACGACTCTCCCTCATCTGAAGTCGGAGTATCGGGAGCTGGCGTCGCGCATTTACATGTGGCGCGCCAACCTTCTCGAGTTCGAACATCGATACCTCGACGCGCACGCAGACTACGATCGCGCATTGGCGTTTGCGAATCGGGAGGCGACTGCAACCGCGAGGGTGCTGGGTAGTCGAAGCGTGAATTACGTCTTCATCGGCGACGTTGAAGCAGCGTTTCGTACCGCCCACGGCGCCGTCAGCGTCCTGAAGCACGTCGCGGATACGAATACACGCAATACGGCGTATGGCGCCGCGGCGATCGCTGCCACACAACTCGGACATCCGCTCACGGCACTTCATTATCAGAATGCAGCGGTCGAAGACGTCCAGTGGTCAGTCATCGCGGCTCCCGCGAACGCACTGGCCGGTGCAAAACTGGAGCTCATCGGGGCATTGCGCGCGCGCGCCGAGATCCAGGTCGAGCTGGGACGACATGCCGCCGCGGAGGGTGATCTGGCCCAAGCCGCCGATCTCGCCGAGGCTGTAGAAAACGGTGAACACCGCGATCTGTTTCGAATGCGCATCCGCGAAGTACGAGGGCAGTCGTTGTTGAAAACAAGTCCCGCCGCGGCCGTGGCGGCATTCGATGAAGCGATCGAGCTCGCAAAAGCGCAGGATTCGACTTATCGCGCGATGCTTCATTTCAAGCGTGCGACGGCGCGTCGCAACGCCGGCGATCGACGAGCGGATGCGGACATTGCCCAGGCGATGCAGATCCTGCGCGACGAGGTGCGGGCCGCTCTCGCCACGAATCCGAAGCTGGCCTCCCAGCCACTGTGGGATCCCTACTTTTCGCGCTTCCGCGAGATGCATCACGAGCTCGTCGAAAATCGCGTCGACGCGAACGACACCGACGGCGCATTCGTCCATGACGAACTGGCGCGCTCGTTCGAGCCGATGCAGATCCTTCTGGGTTTCCGGCCCATTGAGACCGTCGCCGATCTGCGGCGCGCCCATGCCGAGCTACCAGAAGACACGGTCGTCCTTCAATATCTGGTGTTGCCGAAGCGGACGTTGACGTGGGTCCTGACGCGCGAACGGGTTCGTCTCGTTTCACAACGCGCCCCACGACCGCAGGTCGAAAGATTGCGCGCCGACGCGCTCGAAGCCGTGGCCGGTGGGCAAGAGCAAGTGTTCACCAGAGCGATGCGCGGAGCGTACACCGAGCTTTTCCGCGCGCCTTTGAAGGAAGCTGGTCCATCGAAAACGCGCATCGTCATCGTGCCGGACGAACCGATGCAGGGCTTCCCGTTCAATGGCCTGGTCGGAACCGCCGATGAGGGATATCTCATCGAGCGCGCCAGCATCGCCACGGCTGGCAGCACGTCGCTTTATCTGGACGCACTCTCACGAAACGGACGGTTCGCCAAAGACAGCAATCCGCCTGTTCTGCTCATCGGCGATCCCGCGTTCAATGCGCCGAAGTTTAAGCGGCTTCCTTTCGCCAGAGAGGAAGTGCACGAGCTCGCGCGCGACTACTACAGCGATGCCCAGGTGCTCACGGATACCGCGGCGACTGTGGAGAATTTTCTGGCGAAAGCCAGGAACGCGCGAATCATCCATTTCGCCGGACACGGCGTGGCCAATCCGCAAATGCCGTGGCAGTCGCGCCTTCTGCTTGCGCCACGCGGAGAGGAGTCCGGCGAATTGAGCGCCGAAACGCTGATGAAAAGACTACCGGCGCTCGATCGCACGCGCCTCGTGGTTCTCGGCGCATGCAGTTCCGCCGGCGGAGGTCCCGTCGGTCCTCAGGGTCTCGCTCCTCTGGTTCGGCCGCTCATCGGCGCAAAAGTTCCGGCCGTCGTCGGCGCATTGTGGAATGTCGGCGACGCCTCCACGAAGCAACTGCTGGTGTCACTCCATTGTCACTATCGGCACGGAGACGACGTGGCAGTTGCGCTGCGCAAGGCGCAACTCGAGAGGCTCCGGAAACAAGAACCAGGAATGACCGCGATGCTATGGGCAGCGTTTCAGGTCGTCGGCTACGCCGCGTCCCCCTACTCGCGCCCCCTCGCAATGGAGAACCCAAGCAGTGACCACGTTTGTACTCAGAATTCTCTTCACCGGGCTGATGGCATTCATCCCCAATGAAAACGGGACCGAAGTCACGGTCCTGCTTCTCAACTCCGACCACTATCACACCTCTGACAGCGCGGCCATGCCGGCGCACAAATCGTTCGTGCTCGCGCGTGCAGGCAATTGCAGCGGCACCTGCGTGGACGACGATACAAACATCGCTTACGACATGTTCCGCGACCTTTCGCCGTCCGCTCGCCTCGACTCCCTCGCCTATGCGCTCGGCAACGGCAGCGCCTGGGTGATCTCCGGCTCCGACATCGCCGTGCAGAAGTCGAGCGGCGCGGCAAACCTCCCGGCGCTGCAGATCCGCAACGACGTGCGCGGCACCATCAATGGCCAGCCGGAGATCATCCCGACCACGTCGGCCTCACGCCAGGACTACTCGTGGATTCCGGCGTTGAAAGAGCTCTGCGGCAGCGGCTGCACGTTCGACTCCGATCTTTTCGACACCGTTCCGCCGGGCATTGTGGCGGCGCGCTTCAAGATCGACAGCGGCGATCTCTATACCTACAGCATCGCCCGGCTCGGCAGCGACGTCACGCCGGTGCAGTTCAAGCGGCTCGACGGCACCGGCAACACGTCTTCGTACGTCCAGGCGATCACGAGCTGGATCGGCCTCGACATCGAAGTAACAGGCACCAGCATCGACTTCGTGGAGACGAAGCACGACGGCAGCACCGGCCGCGCCATGACGCTGTCGCCCGATGCGAGCGGCAACGTCGAAGTCGCGGTGCTGAACCTGCCGCCGTTCGTTCCTCCCGCCTCGTCGAACAACGAGGCGCCGCAGGTCGGCAAGCACTTCGAGATCTATTACGATCTGCTCGAAACACCGCCCGCGCGCGAGACCCGTCTCGTACCGCGCGCCGGCGCGCCGAGCGGCACGACCGTGCCACAGGTCACCTGGTCTTCCATCCATCCCTCCAGCGCCGTCAGCTCGGAGCTGCTCAGCCGGTTGAGGATGGAACCCGGCCGCTCGTTGTACGACCGCGTTCTCTGCCCGCCGGTCAAGCCCGACCCCGTGCCCTGACACTCCCCCGCTTCGACGGTTCGCCATCACACGATGGCGAACCGTCTTCTTCGAGAGGAGATCCCCATGCATCTGTTCATGACATCGGCCCTCGTGCTGGCGCTCATCGCCTGCGATGCGCAGCCGGTGAGTCGAGAGGAAACCGCTGCGGCCGCGCTCACGCAAGCGCACCGCGAGCACAAGCTTCAGGCGACCGCCGCCGGAAGAGACTGCGGCGTCCTTCTGATCGCGATCGAAACGCAATTCGACGATGACCTCGTCGAATCGATTCATTACGGCACCGGCGATTATGGGGCGCTCGGCGGCGTGGAGGAGTTCGCACGCAATCGCGGATTCCGCGCCGTGGTCTATCGCGATCCGAGCGGAGGACTCTGGACGTACGGCGCGACCACGCGTGACGAAGCACGGTCGCTGCCGCGCTGCCGCTGAGGATGCCTATGCGATTCGCGACACTCGCATTCATCGCGTTGATCGCCTGCTCCGCAACCGCGCAGCCGGCCCGGCGCGCGCTGCTGATCGGCATCGACGATTACACCGCTTCGACGCTGCCTATCGCAGGTCCTCAGCAACACCGCGGCTGGCCTGATCTTCAGGGCGCGGCAAACGATGTCCGCATCCTCAGCGAGATGCTCGTGCTGCGGTACGGCTTCGATCGGAAAGACATCGTCACGCTCACGAATCAACAGGCCACACGCGCGGCGATCCTTCACTCGATCGAGCAGCATCTCGTTCGCCCTGCGCAGAAAGGCGACGTCGTCTTCTATTACTTTGCCGGACACGGCGCGCAGGTGCCGAACACCGCATCCGATGAGCCCGACCTGCTCGACGAATCGATCGTTCCCGCCGATTCGCGCCGCGGGGCCGCCGATATCCGCGACAAGGAATTGCGGCCGTTCTTCAACCAAGTGCTCGATCGCGGCGCGCACCTGACGCTTCTTCTCGATCACTGCCATAGCGGCGGCGCATTCCGCGGTCTGCCGAACGGCACACGTCCGCGCGGCATCGCGCACGCGCCGCCGATTGACGATCGGAGAGACTACGGGCAGCGCCCCGACGAACGTGGCGCGTTGATTCTCGTCTCGACACAGGACCTCGACTCGGCATGGGAAACGCGCGGCGATGATGGGAGGATGCACGGTGCGTTCACGTGGGCGTGGATTCAGGCCATGCGCGATGCAGTAGCCGGCGAGCCCGCGCAGGAGACGTTCCTCCGCGCGCAGGCGCGGCTGCGCGGCGAGACACCGTATCAATCACCAGCGATGCTCGGCCGCTCCGACGCTCGACTGCGGCCGTTTCTCGGCTTGCGCCCGCGTTCTCGCGATGAGCGCATGGTCGTTGCCGTCGAAAGAGTCGAGCCGAACGGCGATGTGATCCTCCAGGGCGGGTGGGCGCATGGTCTCGCAGTCGGCAGTGAGTTGAGTCCAGTCGGAAATCGTCGATCCCGCTTGCGCATCACACGACTCCTCGGCCTCGGCCGCGGCGTCGCGCGCATGAGCGCTCCTTTCTCCACGAACATCCGTTCCGGGACATTGCTCGAAGTCGTCAGTGGCACCACTCCACAGGGACGACCGCTTCGCGTCTGGCTAGGGCGCGACGCGCCCGTCGCGGGCGTTGATGGAATCACCTTCGTCGGCGATCCACGAGACGCCGATTACCGTCTGGAGCGCAACAGCGGCGAGTATTCATGGGTGCGCGCCGGCAGCGAACCGCGCGGTCTCCCTCGGCGAACGGCCTGGACGGATGATCCGATGCAACTCCGCCGCGACCTCGTGACACTGCGGCGCATCCACAGTTGGCTATCCCTCGCCTCGCCAGCTGCCATGGCCGCGCCGTATCACCTCGCCGTTCGCGACGAGAAGACACACCAACTCGTGCGCGACACCGAGATCATCGGCGATCGCATTTACAGCATCGTGCTTCGCGCTTCCGAGCCACCGGGCGCGGAGCTCATGCGCCGCCACTATTACGTCTTCGTCGTCGACAGCCACGGCAACAGCCGTCTCGTCTTTCCGCGGACCGGCTCCATCGAAAATCGCTTTCCGATCGGAGCTTCAGCTCCCGCCGAAATCGCACTCGGCGCACCGAGCGCGTTTCGCATCACGCGCCCTTACGGCATCGACACGTACTTTCTTCTCTCGACCGAGGAGCCGCTGCCGAACCCGTCGATCCTCGAATGGGACGGCGTGCGCGCGCGGCGCGCGCTCACCGACACACGCTGGTCGATCGAGCGAATCACACTCGAGTCGATCGCACCAGCACGCCGTCGAGTGCCAGCCGCCCGCAGCGCGCCTCGGCGTCGATGACGATGCTCAACCGCGACGCGACGCCGCTCGTCGTTGCCTGGATACCGACCCGCCGTGCGGCGGCGTCGATCAGTTCCGCGCGCGGCGTCGAAAACTCGCTGCGCAGCACGAGTTGCAACGCCTCGGCGAGCTCGGCATCCGAGATCAGCTCGACGCGGCCCGGTGGATCGCCATTGCGCCGCCGTACGATCACCGGCGCATTCGGTATGCGGAGAAACTCGCCTTCGCGCGCAATGACCTGCTGCCGCACCGCCATCTGCACGCCGCGGTCGATTGCCTCGCGGATGCGATTGCCCGCGCGCTGCAGCCCCCAGATCGTGCGGATGCGGCGGACCACTTCATCGACGTGCACCGGCCCTTCGACGCGCACGACGTCTTCGACTGCCACAGCGAGGAGCTCCGGCGCGACGAGATGGAGCTCCTCGTGCGTCGGAATGCGCAGTTCGCGACAAATCTCGTACCCGGCAACCGGCTCGGTGCCCAGCACGATCTCGGTTTCAAACTGGAGAGACGGGGTCTCATCCCGCCCAGCACTCGACGGACTGAGAGCCCGCCGCTCCAGAGCCGCTTCAATGGCCTGCAGCAACCGCGCGATGGTCTCGTCGCGGTCGCGATACCAGTCGATCGACCAAACACGGTGAATCGACCACCCGAGTTGCTCGAGCATCTGCTGCCGCAGCCGGTCGCGATCCCGCGCGACGCGTGCGCCGTAATACTTCGGCCCATCGCATTCGATGCCGATGACGTAGCGGCCCGGCTCTTCCGGATCGACGACCGCGAGATCCAGACGGAAGCCCGCACAGCCGACGCGCCGCCGCACGACGTAACCTCGCTGCTCCAGCACGCGCGCAACGGCATCTTCGAATGCCGACGTTTCTTCGTCATCGATCGCGTGCTCGATCGTCAGGCGACGCGTCTCCGCAAACTCGAGGAATGCCTTCAGCGCAAACACGCCCCGCGCGTTCGTCCCATCCAGGACGAGGTCCTGCGCGGTGAAGTTCGCGAAGACGACGCATTTCTCGCGGGCGCGCGAGATCAGCACGTTGAGCCGCCGCTCGCCGCCCTCTTTGTTGATCGGCCCGAAGTTCAGCGAGAGCTTGCCGCTCGAGTCGCGGCCGTAGCCGAGCGAGATCAGGATCGTGTCGCGCTCGTCACCCTGGATCGTTTCCAGGTTCTTGACGAACAGCGGCTCGCGCGAGCGCGCGATGACCGCCTCCATTTCGGGATGCGCGCGCAAGTGCAGTTCGAGCTCTTCCCGGATGGCTTGTTGCTGCGGGAGGTTGAACGTGCCGATGCCGAGGGTCTTGCCGGGCCAGCGGCGGAAATGTTCGAGCGCAGCGGCAGCGACGAGCTGTGCCTCCACCCGGTTCGTCCGTGTCTTGCCGATGTCGTACGAAGAGCGAGGAACATGCACGAAGTGCAGGCCGATGTCGTCGGATCGATCGATCGGCGATGGATAGATGCGCAGCTTGTTCTCGTAGAAGTGGAGATTCGAGATGGCGATCAGCGACTCGTGGCGGCTGCGGTAATGCCATTGCAGTGTCTTGCTCGGAAAGCTCCGGGCGCACTGATGGAGGATGCTCTCGACGTCGGTCATCGCGGCGGCGTCGTCTTCCTCCTGCGCTTCATCGCCGGCGGAAAGATGATCGAAGAAGCTCGTCGGCGGAAGTTGTTTCGTATCACCCATGACCACGAGCTGCGATCCGCGCAGCAACGCACCGAGCGCATCCTCCGGCCGCACCTGGCTGGCCTCATCGAACACGATCAGATCGAAGCGCGCCGTGCGCGGATCGAGAAACTGGGCGATCGACAAAGGGCTCATCAGGAAGCACGGTTTGATCCGTTGAATGAGCGAGCCGGCTTTCGCCACCAGCTTGCGGATCGGCATGTGGCCGCGCTTGCGGTGGATCTCGCCGAGGAGAATGCCCGCCTCGGAATTCGGCGACGCACCGCCGCTGAGCTGCGGACGCGCGGCATGGAGCCGCCGCGAGAGACGCGCGCGCTGAATGGCCGCGAGGGCGCCATCGAGCTCGCGAAACCGGCCGATCTTCTTCTCATGCAGCTCGCCGAGGAAGTGGCCGAGAGACGGCCGCTCCGCGAAGGCGACGCGCAGCAGCGACTCGGCGAGCGCGAGACGGAAGAACCCGACGAGATGGTTCGCGTCGATCGAGTCGTCGATGACGTATGGCTCGAGCGCCGCAGCAGCGGTGCCGCGCAGCGTTGCCCGAGCCGCGTTGAACTGCGTCCAGCGGAACAGCGACGGCATTTGCTGCTGCCACTGCTCGACCTGCACGGCCACCGCCGTGAACGGCGCCATCTCGGGTAGCTCCTCCACACACAGCTCTGCCGCGAGTGTGCGGAGCGCCTCGCGGCAATTGAGGGATGCGGCCTCCAATGCCTCGATGCGCGCACGAATCGCATTCGCATCGATGCCCGCGGACGCAATCTCCACGGCTCTCCGCGTGAGCGCACTCGCCAGCAACTCGCGGCGAAAAACGACGATCCATTCCGCGAAGCGTCGCAACGCGGCGCAGTCACTTCGATCGGCAAGCCATCGCGCGCCGAAGAATGTACGGCCCCGTGGATCGCCGCGAAGCGCGCCGCGCTCGCTCTGATGCTCGGAGAGCCGGCTGAGGTCCGCAATCATTTGCTGCGGCTTCGGTACTTCGCTCGCGTAAAGCGACGCGAGCTGCCGCCGCAACGTGCGATAGCGGCCGTTGAAGATGCGGAAGAAGCGGGTGGCGAGAAGACCGAATTCGTCG
>Ga0196977_1000876_pt1 | contig 13265 bp, 11 predicted proteins | sample S3v_1013CmetaG_FD_148634 | JGI IMG/M metagenome (GOLD analysis project Ga0196977, IMG submission 148634) | Soil microbial communities from Anza Borrego desert, Southern California, United States - S3+v_10-13C | ecosystem: Environmental > Terrestrial > Soil > Desert | place: USA: California...
GCGGCAGGATGTTTACGGCCGTCTCGTGCGCATGCCCATGAGCTTTTTTTCCCGCAACCAGGTGGCCGAGCTCAACAGCCGCATCAGCGCCGACATCTCGCAACTGGGCGACACCGTAACTACGGCTGTGGCCGAATTCCTGCGCCAGTTCATCATCATCGCCGGGGGCGTGACCATGATCTGCGTGCTGTCCTGGAAATTATCACTGCTCATGCTCGCCGTGGTGCCGCCCATCGCGCTGATCACCGTGTTCTTCGGCCGGCGCATCCGGAAATTTTCACGGCAGCTGCAGGATCGGATCGCCGATTCGAACATCATCGTGGGCGAAAGCCTTACCGGCATCTCGAACGTGAAGTCGTTCACGAACGAAGCTTACGAGATCGAGCGCTACCGCAAAAGCACCAACAGCATCGTCGACACGGCGATCCAGTTCGCCCGCGCGCGCGGGCTCTTTTTCTCCTTCATCATCTTCTGCCTCTTCGGCTCCATCATCCTCATCGTCTGGGCCGGCGTGCGCATGACGGTGGAGGACGAGCTGACGGCGGGGCAGATGCTGCAGTTCATGTTCTACACGGTTTTCGTCGGCGCGTCCTTCGGCGGCTTGCCCGAGCAGTATGCGCAGATCCAGAAAGCCGTGGGCGCGTCTGAGCGCTTGTTCGAGCTGCTGTCGGAAACGCACGAGCCGGTGAACACGAACCCGGCGAAGCAAAAAAACAGCATCAAGCTGCAGGGCGAGGTCGCGTTCCGCAAAGTGGGCTTCTCTTATCCCACGCGCAAAGAATTCACCGTGCTCGAGGAAGTCACTTTCGAAGCGGGCAAGGGACAAACGATCGCGCTCGTAGGCCACAGCGGCTCCGGCAAATCGACCATCGCGCAATTGCTGCTGCGCTTTTACGATCCGGACAAAGGAGAAATTCTTTTCGACGAAAAAAATGCGCGCGAGTACGATCTCACTGAGCTGCGCGAGAACATGGCCATCGTGCCGCAGGACGTGCTGCTGTTCGGCGGAACGATCCGTGAGAATATCGCTTACGGAAAACCCGGCGCGAACGACGCCGAGATCATCGACGCAGCCCGCAAGGCCAACGCGCTCGGCTTCATCGAAAGCTTCCCCGACAAGCTCGACACGAAGGTCGGCGACCGCGGCATCCAGCTCTCGGGCGGACAACGCCAGCGCATCGCCATCGCCCGCGCCGTGCTCAAAGATCCCAGCATCCTCATCCTCGACGAAGCCACCAGCTCCCTCGATTCCGAAAGCGAACGTTTGGTGCAGGAAGCGTTGGACAAGCTCATGCTCGGCCGCACGTCTTTCGTCATCGCGCACCGCCTGAGCACGATCCGCAACGCAGATAAAATCGTGGTGATCGACAAAGGAAAAGTGGCGGAGACGGGCACGCACGAAGAGCTGATGGCGAAAGCGGACGGGATTTATAAAGGGCTGGTGCGCCTGCAGTACCGCGATGAAGGCGTGACGTCTTCGGTGGCGCCGGAGAAGTTGGCGGAGTAAGCGATCTATCGTCCTTCGAAATCCGGCTTAAGATCAGCGGACAGGTTTGCGGGCATTTTCTTCATCGCTTCCGTCAGCGCGGCGGTATTCTTTTTTTGCCGAACCTGATTTTTCAGGTGATGATTGTAATGCTTGAACAGGTAAACCAGCAGCAAGCGGTTGTAATCATCCAGCTTCTCATCACCGATCATCGCCAGTAATTTCTGCTCGACCTCTCCAGGCGTCCGCGTTTCCGCCAGCGCGCGGCCGGTGCGGCTGACGCTCGCGAAGTAATGGTTTTCCGGCGCGTCGTCCACGCGCAGGCACACGCCGATGAGCAGGTCGGTGACGTTGATGCCCAGCTCTTCCATCTCGCGGATGTACGTGTCGCGTTCGCCCCAGGCCCAGCTTCCGTCGGAGGCTCGATCCACGTTGTCGTTCATAATGTCGAGGTGCGCGCGCAGGAACACGTCCCAGCTGTGCGATTCGGCGGCAGCGGCGGCGATGTTCTGCACGTGGCGGCGGGGCGAAGCATCTGCGCTGCACTGGCCATATACGATGCGGCTGCGCAGCAACTGCAGCTCATGCCGTTTCGAAAGCGCAGCACCGACTGCCATCTCGAAAGCACGTTCATACGTTCCGCTCTTCAAGGCTTGGCTGTAGGCTTCATTGAACAGCATGCGCAACGTGTCGCTTTTTGCGACCGTATCCTTCAGCCAGGCCAGGCGCTTCTTGTTCCATTTTTCACCGGCTTCCAGGTACGAATCGTAATCTTTGAAATCCTCCTGGTAAGGTTTTCCCGGATAGCTGTCCGCAAAGCTCATCGCCTGATCGATCTTATTTCCCGTTCGTTTTGCCGAATCAGCTTTGTTGTCAAAATACCGTGCCCACTTTTGACTCGCAGTTTCCAGGAAGATCTGCGTGTTTGTATCGATCATGCAATCGGCGTATTGCAGAAGCACCGCGTATTTGTCGTCCATGCGGGCACGCTGCATGCTTTCTGTGAACCAATATGCGGAAAGCGTGGCCAGGTCGGAATCGGCATAACGTTTCTGAACATCATACCACGCTACCCATTTGCCCGCAAAAGCATCTTCCGGCGGCGCCAGTTCCGCTTCCGTCACAACGCGATGCTTCTCCGGCAAGGCCATAACCTCAACCAGCTTCACGTTGCGCTCTTCGTAATAAGTTCGCAAAACAGTCAGGTTTTCCTTCAGCACATCCGCCTCGAAACGCGTTCTGAAATTTTCATAGCTGATGCCGGCCTTGATGGCTTCGTACGCGGCTTCGGCTTGCTCTCCCTGAATCTCTATAAAATGCGCTTTTCCCTGCGCCAGCGCATGATATTCCCGCACCAGCCCGCAGCTCTTCTGCGTCAGGTGCAGCGAATCCACGATGTGATGCAGGTGCTTTATCGTCGCCTCGTCGTAGATGAGACCGTTCGAATGAATGGTGAACTCCTGCGAAAAAGCAGGAACGAACAGCAGCAGCAGGAGCGATGAACAGCTCAGGCATTTCATGCTTTGGAGATTGGATTGATCAAATTACGGCGGAACGCTTCGAAAAGCAAGTCACACGCACACCACCACTTTCTTCTCCGCAAAAAACTCCTCGCTGAAAAATTCCTGCAGCTCGTAGATCTTCACACGCTTCTCCCAGCCCTTCAGTTCCTCCCGCAGGTCGCCGCCTTTGAGCGCGATCAATTTCCCGCCCGGCTTCAGGCTCTGCCGCGTCCAGCGCACCAATTCGTGCAGCGGGGCCACGGCGCGCGTGACGACGGTATCGTAGCGCTGCTTCAAGTCCTCCGCGCGCGCCTGCTCCGCCGTGACGTTTTCCAGCTGCAAAGCCTGGGCAATTTCCTTCACCACTTTTATTTTTTTGCCGATGGAATCCACCAAATGAAAAGACGTTTGCGGGAACAGGATCGCCAGCGGGATGCCGGGAAAGCCGCCGCCCGTTCCCAAGTCCATCACGCGCTCGTTCGCCTGGAACGAATACACTTTCGCGATCGCCAGCGAATGCAGCACGTGCCGCTCGTACAATTGATCGATGTCCTTGCGGGAAATGACGTTGATCTGCTCGTTCCAGTGGCGGTACAGCTCGCCCAATTGGGAAAAGCGCTGCTGCTGCCCCGCGTCGAGCGAAGGGTAATAATTCAAAAGCAGTGAAAGTCCGTCCGGCATGCCGCAAAGATGCGAAGAAGCAACGATGTGCGGATGTGCACATCCGGATGAGAATCTGTTAATAAAAATCACGCGACGGGAAATCCTGTTTTTCACTGAAATCCTTACCTATGTGAACCAAACCTCTGTCTCCTATGTTCGATTTCCCGATCCTCAACATTTTCATCACGCTGGCCTTCACGTATTTTTTGCTGAGCGTGATCGCATCCTCCGTCAATGAGATCCTCTCCAGCTTCAGCAAGATCCGCGGCAAGATGCTCTGGGAAGCGATGGAGCACTGGATCGACGACACGGACTGGAACAAGCTCTGGAACGAGAAGCTGAGCAAGAGCGCATTCATCACTTCGCTGCGCAAGGACGGCGACGGCACGAAGACAGAGGGCGCGAGCACGGAGGAAAACAAGGACCTGATAAAGGAGAAATTCCCTTCCTACATTCCTTCCGACAATTTCGTGCAGGCCGTGCTGGGCTTGTTCCGAGACGGCAACCAGCCGCTGACCATCGAGGGCATCCGCGCCAAGCTGCTCGATCCGAAAGGTGAGCAGGTGGGCGGCAGCAAAACGCGCGAATGGCTGCTGGCCCTGCTCGACAAAGCGGAGAACGAGGCCGACGAAGCCAAGGCGAAGATGAAAGCCCTGGAAAAGAACATCGCCATGTCGTTCGATCATTCGATGGAGCGCGTGACCGGCTGGTACAAGAAAAAAACGAAAAAGATCCTGCTCGTCATCAGCCTGGTCATCGCCGCTGCGCTGAACATCGATACCGTGGAGATCGCCGCCGAATTATGGAAAAAGCCTGAGCTCGCCTCGCAGGCCGCCGACGCCGTATCGCAGATGCTGCCGCAGGTGCAGCAGGACAGCCTCGATCCCGCGAAGTTCAACCTCAGCTTCGCCGACGATTCCAGCGTGACGAAATACGTGGTTGCAACCAAAAAGTTCGTGCGCCCCGGAAAGGTCGACGGAACCGACACCAGCGTGATCGCCCTCGACACGATCTTCTCCATCACCGAGCGCGAAGCCGCGCACATCGGCCAGGCGAAAACCGCTTTAAGCGCCATGAACATCCCGATGGGCTGGCTCAAGGAAAATTATCCGTCGTGCGAAGGCAAAAGCATCGCGCGCTGCGTGGGCGAATGGCTGCTGAAAATTCTCGGCATCCTGCTCACCGCCGCCGCGCTCACCCTCGGCGCGCCCTTCTGGTTCGAGCTGGTCAACAAGCTCGTCAACCTCCGCGCCGCCGGCAGCCGCCCGATGACGTACCAGGAATCGGAGCATAAGAAGATGAGAGCGCAGGCAGGGAAAAAATGAGCACTTAGCTCTTAAAATTTAGCTTGAGCACTTTGAAGTCCCGGGGTGAAAACTGCGGGACTTTTTTTTGCCTTGGAAAAAGAAGTAAGTACTCAGCTCGTCAAAGGATAGAACCTCAGAAGCGTAGCGCAGAGCTACAGTTTCCCCTGCATGTTCTTCATGATCTGGTACAGGAATTCCCGCGCGCGAAAAAGCTGCGCTTTCACCGTACCTAGAGGAAGATCGAGGCGCTGGGCGATCTCTTCGTAAGATAGCTCTTCGAAGTAGCGCATTTCGATCAGCGTGCGGTAGCGCGGCTTCAGCTTGTCGACGATGTCGCGCAGCATCAGCAGCTTCTGCTTCTTCATTACTTTCTCTTCCGGGTCGGGCATCTCCGAGCGGAGATCCATCACCATCTCGCCGCCTTCCTCATCTTCGAAAGTGCGGTCGATGGAAAACGTATCGCGGCGCTTTTTGCGCAGGAAGTCGATGCAGTTGTTGGAAGCGATCTTGAACAGCCAGGTGCTGAAAGCGAAGTTGGGCGTGTATTGATGGAGCCGCTTGAAGGCTTTCCCGAAGGCCTCGATGGTGAGATCCTCGGCGTCGTCCTTGTTGTTCACCATCTTCAGCAGCATGTAATACACCGATTCCCGGTAGCGGGACACGAGCTCGGCATAGGCTTTCTGATCGCCCGAGCCAAGCGCGCGCTGAACGAGCTGGTAGTCGTACTGCGCTTTGTCGGATAAATTTTCGCCTGCTAGTTCCATCGGTTCTTTCGCTGGAAGATCCTTGCCACGCCGAGAGCCGGGTAGAAGAACATCAGGAATAGTTCGATCAAGGGCGAATATACCAATAAATCCCGCTCTCCAAGCCGCGCCATGGTTTTATTGAGGATCAGCAATTGCAGCAGCAGGCGCAAGCCGAACAATCCTAAAACAAGATACGGCTGGAACCATAAAATGAGCAGCGCCGTCATGCAGCCGAAGAAGAGCCATTGGCTGAGCGGGTACAAGCCGAGCAGGAATTTATGCCCCGCCCGGTAGCGTCCGCCCGTGAGCAGGTGACGGCGTTTCTGCCTCCACCATTCGCGAAAGCTTTTCTTGGCCCAGGAGTGCGTAAAGCTCTCCGGCGCCACCTCGATGCGCGTGTTGCGCGAAGTGGCCGCCTGGTTCACGAACAGGTCGTCGTCGCCGGAAGGAATGTGGTAATGCTTCTTGAATCCCTTGTGCCGGAAATACAGCTCCTTCGCATAAGCCAGGTTGCGGCCCACGCCCATGTACGTGCTGCCGCGCAGCGAAAAAGAAAAATACTGCAGCGCGATGAAGAACGCGTCGAAGCGGATGAGCTTGTTCAAAAAACCTTTGCCGCGCAAATACCCGCCGTACCCGAGCACGATCTCCGCCCCCGGAACGAAATGCTGCGCCATGCCCCGCAGCCATTGATTCCCGGCGGGACGGCAATCGGCGTCGGTGAGCAACAGGTGATCGTACTGCGTGCCTTTGATGCCCACGGTGAGCGCGAATTTTTTGCCGTGGCGGTAATACTCGTCTTCTTTAATGGTGACGACTTTCAAATGCTTGTGCTTCGCTGCCATCTCCTTCAGCACGTCGCCGGTATTGTCCCAGGAGCAATCGTTCACCACCACCACTTCGTACCTCGGGTAATCCTGCGCGAGCACCTGCGGCAGGAATTCGACGAGGTTGTCGTCCTCGTTGCGCGCGCAGATCACGACGGAGACCGGGGGCAATGCTTCTTCGGGAAGAACGGCAGGTCGCTTGTAGCGCGCGAAGCGGAGAAAAAAATACAGGAAATAGAACAGCTGCAGCAGGAATGCGAGCGCGAAGACCCAGAAAACGATCATCGCCGCGGACGGCTCCAGCAATTCCTGTAAGTTCATACGCAAAAGTAGCGGGATGCGATGCGGCTTCCGAGAACAGGAGTGATGAATTTGAACAAAGAAATTAACAGCTTTTCAGCGCCGCATCACTTTGGCCGGGAGTTTGCGTTATAACTGAAAAAATTCCCGCGCGACGGGAAAATCATTTCGTTACTTTTGCTCAAGACCCATCATTTTATGAAACGCACCTTCATCCTCCTGTTCGCCGCCGCGCTTTTGGGCAGCCTCTCCGCTTTCACGCTCATTTCTCCCGGCAAGGTGAGCATCAGCGTGAAAGAATCCGTCATCTCCATCGGCAAAGAGCCGCTCAATCCCGACTGGAACCTCGCCCCTGTGCTGGAATACCTCGAGAAACCGGATCGCGTGACGATGGACAAATCGAAAGTGCTCGTTTACGACAAGGCCGGCATCTGCGTCTACGAAAAGCTGACGGAGAAAGAGCGCAAGCCCACCGGCAAGATCGAGCTCGTGCGCGTGTGCTTCATCCTGCCGAAACCTTCCGACACCAATCCCAAAGCCGTGTTCGAAGGCAAGATGAAGATCGACGACCTCGAGCTGCACAAGGATCTCACCTACGAAAAAGTGCGCTCCGGCCTCAGCGACTGGACGGCGCAGAAAGAAAGCGCGGCCTTCACCAGCCTTACGCTGGTCAGGAACGACGTCATTCTTCAGTTCGAGTTCACCGGCCGCGGCCACCAGCTGCGCGAGGTGCACATCCTGCGCGAAGCCGCGAACTGAGAATAGGGCAAATGCCTTAGCGCCGTTCTTCCGCAAACAATTACTTTAGCTCACCCATCTCAAACCAGCCATTATGAAACGTCTCCTCTCCCTCTTCGCCATCCCCGTGCTGGCGGCTTTCCTTTTTAATGCTTGCAGCCAGGGCTCCGCCACCTCGACCGGCACCAGCAGCAGCCCCGCCGTGAAAGTCGGCAGCGGCAAAGTTTCCATCAACGGAACAACCGTTGTGCCCGACTGGTCGCTGACCGGTTTCAAAAAAGTGCTGGGCGAAGCCGATCGTCCGCGCGAAGGCTACAACAAAACGCACACGTATGACACCAAGGGCATCGTGCTCTTCGAACCGTACGTGGACAAGGTCCTCACCGGCCGCGTGAGCGAAGTGCAATACTACTTCGGCGTTCCCGAGCCGAACAACGTCACGCCCAAAGGCACGTTCAGCGGCACGATCATGGTCGACAAGCTGAAGGTCAGCAGCACGCTCACGCCTTCCGTCATGCGCTCGAAGCTGAAAGGCTGGACGGAAAGCGACAGCTACATGGATCACAATTTCCGCATGGCGAACAGCGGGCTGTACATCTACTTCCAGTTCAGCGATGACGAAAAGTCGCTGCTGAAGATCAGCATCGGCCCGGATAAGGCGAAAAGCTGAAATGCTGCGCCTGCAATCGATGCGGGGATTCCAGGTATGCAGATGATCACGGCGTCGAACGCAAGCTCATCGGCATATCTGCATACCTGAAATCCGCACATCGATAAGCGTATCTTTGCACGCAGTGCAATTCACCATCCTTCATAACGATCCGCATTCCCGCGCCCGCAGCGGCCGCCTCGAGACGGATCACGGCATCATCGAAACGCCCATCTTCATGCCTGTCGGCACCGTGGGCAGCGTGAAAGCCGTGCACCAGCGCGAGCTCTGCGACGACATCGGCGCGCAGATCATTCTCGGGAATACGTATCACCTGTACCTTCGCCCCGGCCTCGACATCATTCAGCAGGCGGGCGGGCTGCACCGCTTCATCGGCTGGGAACGGCCCATGCTCACCGACAGCGGCGGCTTCCAGGTGTACTCGCTCTCGCACCGCCGCAAGCTCAACGAAGAAGGCGTGCAGTTCAGCTCGCACATCGACGGCTCGAAGCACACGTTCACGCCGGAGAACGTGATGGACATCCAGCGCAGGATCGGCGCGGACATCGTGATGGCTTTCGACGAGTGCACGCCCTGGCCCTGCGAGTTCGGCTACGCGAAAAATTCGATGGAGCTCACGCACCGCTGGCTGCAGCGCTGCATCAAACGTTTCGACGAGACGGAAGGTTTGTACGGCTACCAGCAAACCTTATTTCCCATCGTGCAGGGCAGCACCTTTCCCGAGCTGCGCAAAGCTTCGGCGGAATTCATCGCGGCGCAGGGACGCGAGGGCAACGCGATCGGCGGGCTGAGCGTGGGCGAGCCGGCGGAAGAGATGTACGCGATCACCGAGATCGTGTGCGGCATCCTGCCTGCCGACAAGCCGCGCTACCTGATGGGCGTGGGCACGCCGGCGAATATCCTGGAAAGCATCGCTCTCGGCATCGACCTGTTCGACTGCGTGCTGCCTACGCGCAACGCCCGGCACGGCCTGCTGTTCACGCGGCAGGGCATCATCAACATCAAGAATGAAAAATGGAAGAGCGACCTCTCCCCGCTCGATCCCGAAGGCACGAGTTTTGCGGACAAGCATTACTCCCGCGCGTACCTTCGTCACCTGATGCACAGCGAAGAATTGCTGGGCATGCAGATCGCCACGCTGCACAACCTGGCTTTTTACCTCGACCTCGTGCGCGAAGCGAGAGAACGGATCGCAGACGGCAGCTTCCGCGAATGGAAAGATAAAATGGTGAAGCAAACCATGCAGCGCCTCTGAAGATGAGCGAGACGCAGGCCCATAAAGAGCGATCGAGCCGCAGCGGGAAAGAGCATCCGCCCGCGAAGGAAAGCTTCGTGCAGCGCTGGTCCCTGAAGCTCATGCGCCGCCTCGACTGGTACGTGCTCGGCAAATTCATGAGCACGTTCTTCTCCTCCATCGTGCTCATCATCTTCATCGTGATCGTGTTCGACATCTCGGAGAAGATCGAGGATTTCCTGCACCACGACCTTTCGCTGGAGACGATCGTGTTCGATTACTACTTCAATTTCGTTCCGTATTTCGTCAATCTCTTCAGCGCGCTTTTTACGTTCATCGCGGTCATCTTCTTCACCTCGCGCATGGCCTCCCGCACGGAGATCGTGGCCATCCTCAGCACGGGGATCAGCTTTCGCCGTTTTCTCGTTCCGTACCTCGTGGGCGCTACGCTCATCGCCGGCACTTCGCTGTACCTGAGCAACTGGCTCATCCCCCGCGCCAACAAAGCGCGCCTCGCCTTCGAAGCGAAATACGTGGGCAGCGGCACGCACCTGCACAACACCGGCCGCAACATCCACCGCGAGATCGATCCCGGCGTGATGGCCTACATCCAGCAGTACGACGTGCAGGACAGCACCGGCTACCAGTTCGCGCTCGAGAAATTCAAAGGCATGGACATGTACTACAAGCTGACCGCCGAAGAAATCCTCTGGAGCGAGGCCAGGCAGCAATGGCTCGTGCTGCATTATTTCGCGCGCTACTTCAACGGGCCCACCGAACGCTGGGAGAACGGCGATTCGCTGTGGCTGAAGCTGAACATGGTGCCGAAAGATTTCGAAAGCGCCGAAAGCGTGAAAGAAAGCATGACCTGGGGCGAGCTCAACCGCTACATCGAAGCCGAGGGACAGAAAGGCTCCGACGCCGTGCAGAAATACCAGATCGAAAAGCACAAGCGCATCGTGTTCCCTTTCGCCACCTTCATCCTCACGCTTATCGGCGTCTCCCTCTCGAGCCGCAAAGTGCGCGGGGGCATCGGCCTGCACCTCGGCCTGGGCATCGCCATCGCGTTTACCTACATTCTCTTCATGCAGGTCTTCGCCTCCTTCGCCGAAGCCAGCGTGATGCCCGCGTACATCGCGCTCTGGGTGCCGAATATTTTGTTCGGGTTGTTGGCGATCTATCTCCTGCGGAAAGCGCCGAAGTAAGTGCTCAGAGCTTCCCGCTCCACATCGTGCACCCGCTGAACTCCAGCGCAGGCGCCTCTTCAAAGATCCCGTACACCGCCGAGCCGCTCCCGCTCATCGAAGCGTAGATCGCGCCCCCAGCGTACATTTTTTCTTTTAATGCCCCGATCGCAGGAAACTTTTTGAAAACACTTTCCTCGAAATCATTTTTGATCACGTTCTTCCATTCGTGCAGCGGCGTTTCCAGGATGAGCTGCTCCAGCGATCGCGCAGGCTTCTTCGGCACGATGCCGCGATAGGCTTCCGGGGTGCTGACGTGAATGGCAGGATACGCGACCGCAAGATGGTACGCGCTGAGATCGAGCGCGAGCGATTCGTACTCGTCGCCTTTTCCTTCCGCGATCACGGGACGATTGGCAATGAAAAAAGAGCAATCGCTGCCGAGCTGCTTCGCGTAATGATGCAGTTCGCCCCAGGCGAGGCCGAGCTCGAACAGGTCGTTCAGCGCGCGGATGAAAAACGCCGCATCCGAAGAGCCGCCGCCCAGCCCTGCGCCCATCGGCACGTTCTTGTGCAGGTGCGCTTTCACGGCGGGCATCGGGTAATCGCGGCTGATCAGCTCGTAAGCGCGCACGCAAAGATTATCGTTCGTATCGCCGGGGATCGGCAAGCCGGAAACGCTCAGCTTTACGCCGCGCTCCTGTGCTTCACCCGGCAAAAGCTCGAGCAGGTCGCTCCAGCCTACGGGATAAAAAACGGTTTCGAGGTTGTGAAATCCGTCCGCGCGCTTTTCGGTCACGTGCAGGCCGAGGTTGATCTTGGCGTTGGGATAAACGATCATGTGCGCGGTGAAATTAAGAAACTGCCGGGAACGTAAATTTCGCGCCACGCAGCTCGACTCCAAAGAATGGCGGAAAAAAGGTCGCGGGCTGTTCTGCGGATTTCCGTGATTTATCCTATACTTTTGAGTAAACCATAAAAACCTCAACGAATGAAAAAAATCTACGCTTCGCTTGTATTGCTGGGAACCGCCTCTGCGCTGCACGCGCAGGTCACGATGACCAGCGCCATGCACGGCTACGTGATCGGCGACCAGTACACCTCGCACGCCTGCGACACGACCGGCATCAACCCGGGTCCTTCCGGCACGGGCCAGACCTGGAATTTCTCCGGCGTGGTCATCAACCCGGCGACGACGACGCAAACCTACGTCACGCCCGGCTCCACGCCCTACGCCGCATCCTTTCCCTCGGCCACCGCGGCGGCTGACGGGGGCGGCGGCAACTACGGCTACTTCACCACGAGCAGCTCGCAGATCGCCATCGCGGGAACGGCGAACTCCGCTACTACTATTCCGTATTCCGACCCGGAGATCGTGCAGGTTTTTCCTTTCGCCTACGGCAATACGAACACGGATAATTTCAGCGCGAACTACACGGTCAGCTCCATGCCCGCCACGCGCAACGGCACCTGCACCGTGACGGCGGACGGCAGCGGCACGCTCGTTCTTCCTTCGGGAAGCTATCCCGTGCTGCGCGTGCACCTGCGCCAGCAGTTCCAGGACGTGTACTCGTCCATCACCACCGATTACGATTACCAGAGCTGGTACTACTACTCGGCCACGCAGAAATTCCCGCTCTTCGCCGTGAACATTCTTAGCACGACCTTCTTCAGCAACACGACCGTCGTGAAAGCCATCCAGGTCAACGACGCGGTCGTGGGCATGAACGAGCAGCACGCGCTGCAGCAAACCTTCACGCTCTTCCCGAATCCCGCCAGCGGCAACAGCACGATCGCCGGCCACCTCGACGCCGCAGCCGACGTAACGATCACGCTCAGCGACCTCACCGGCCGTACCGTGCAAACGATCCGCAAAGGCGAGCTGCCCGCCGGGCCGTTCGTTGAAATGCTCGACCTGAACGGGTTGCCCGCAGGTCTTTACACGATCAGCGTGCAGGCGGGTGAAAAAGTCGGCGTGCGCAAATTGAGCGTGCAGTAAAAAATAATTTCTTTCGGAAAAACCGTCTTGCATGCGCAACGCTGCAGGGCGGTTTTTCTTTTTTACGCGTTGCTCATGAAACCGCGCGGGCGTTTGTGCATGCGCGCAGAATGCGGTACCTTTCTGCTATGAGAAAATTACTTTTTCCCCTCCTGCTCCTCCCCGCTCTCGGCTCCCGCGCGCAAGTCACGCTGAGCACCGCCGTGCATCTGCCCGGCCCCGGGTACGTGGAGAAGTTCCGCATCTTCGACACGCTGGGCTTCAATCCCGGCGGCAGCGGGCCCAACCAGGTCTGGAATTTCACGAACATCTACGTGTATCCCGGAACGTTCGCGAATAATTACCTGCAGCCATCCGCCACGCCTTACGCCTCCAGCTTCCAGTCGTCGGATTTCGCGCTGCAGCTGCAGCAATCGCCCGCGACCTACGATTACCATCAAAACACCGGGAACCAGTTTCAGCGCCTGGGCAATGCCGCGACGGGCGATTCGATCGTGTTCGACGATCCTGAGATCCATTTCTTCCTGCCGATGCAGTACAACGACAGCCTCGTCGATCCGTACGCCTGGGCGGTGTATCACAACCCGAACAATTACGATTCCGTCAGCG
>Ga0196977_1000877_pt1 | contig 13261 bp, 9 predicted proteins | sample S3v_1013CmetaG_FD_148634 | JGI IMG/M metagenome (GOLD analysis project Ga0196977, IMG submission 148634) | Soil microbial communities from Anza Borrego desert, Southern California, United States - S3+v_10-13C | ecosystem: Environmental > Terrestrial > Soil > Desert | place: USA: California...
GATCGAGACGATCCAGTTCACAACGCCCACCGTGGAAGAGAACGTGGAAGAGCCGCCGCCGCCGCAGGAAGTCGTCAACCAAACCAACGTGGGCGACCAGACGCAGGAAGGCGATAAGGATGCACCCATCACCGACATCGTCGTCACCGATACGCGCGTGGAGGAAGACAACGAAGTGTTCACCGTCGTGGAGAACCCGGCCGAGCCTTCGTATGATTTCCGCGCGTACCTCGCGAAGAACATCAACTACCCGCCCTACGAAAAGGACAACCAGATCCAGGGAACGGTTCACTTGTCTTTCGTCGTGGAACGCGACGGCAGCATCACCGACGTGAAAGAACTCAAAGGCGTCGCCGGCGGTCCCGGCCTGACGAAAGAAGCCATGCGCGTGGTGAAGGCCATGCCCAAGTGGAGCCCCGGCAAGATGCAGGGCCGCCCGGTGCGCGTGCAGGTTTCCGTACCGGTCCGCTTCACGCTGAAATAAAAAGATTCCGCATTGAGATCATCCGGAAACCCAGGTTTCGGAAATATATCCCTGATGCTCGCCGCATTCATGGTGATCGTTTTCCTCGGCCTGGGTTTCGTGCTTTTTTTCACCGACGTTTACCTCGAGACCATTCCCCGGCCGAACCGCTATTACGTGGGCGCGGTGCTGGTGATCTGGTCGATTTTTCGGGGCTATTTTGCCTGGAGGCGATACAAGCTCAGCCAACAAGAAGATGAATACGATGAGGATGAACTGGATCAGCACCGGCGCTAAATTCCTGCTGCCCGCCCTGCTCCTGCTCGGCGCCTGCAGCGATGATCGCCCCACCGACAGCCCGACGCAGGGCGAGGCGAAGATCAGCGTGGACGAGTCCGTGCGGCCTTTGGTGGAATCGATGGTCTTCGTGTACGAAAGCAGCTATCCTGAAACGAAGCTCACCGCCGCGTACCAGCCGGAAGGAAAAGTGCTGAACGACGTGCTGAAAGATTCCACCGTGCAGGTCGGCGTGCTTTGCCGGGATTTGACCGAAGAAGAAAAAAAATACCTCGACGCGCGCGGCTACACGCCCACTACGCTGAAGATCGCCGAAGACGCCGTCGCGCTCATCGTCAACCGCGAAAATCCCGACAGCCTCATCACGCAGGAACAACTGGCCCGCATCCTCGAAGGAAAAGATTCGCTCTGGAAAAGCCTGAACGCTCAATCCGCCCTCGGCGGCATCAACGTCGTCTTCGACGAGCAGGGCTCGGCCAACGCGCGCTATCTCTCGGAAAAGCTGCTGAAAGGAAAACCTTTCGCCCCCAATTGCTTCGCGCTGAAATCCAACCCCGCCGTGATCGATTACGTGGCCGCGCATCCCGGCGCACTGGGCATCATCTCGGTGAACTGGATCAGCGACAAGGATGATTCGGTATGCATGAGCCGTCGGCAGAAAGTGAAGGTCGTGTCGGTGAAAGGTTCGGACAGCACGGGCTTCGTGCCACCCTGGCAGACGTACATCGGCGACGCCAGCTACCCGTTCCACAGGGAGATCTGGATCGTCAAGATCGGCCAGCGCACCAGTCTTGGCACAGGCTTTGTTTCCTTTGCAGCCAATGAGCGCGGCCAGCTCATCATCCTCAAGTCGGGCCTTGTGCCTGCCCGGCAGCCGGAGCGAAGGATCGAGTTAAAGACGTTTTAACAGTCTTTTGCTAGCTTTGCCCGGCCCGCAGTTCCGGCATAACCCGAGACGAACGGCCCCATTTTCACACACAGAATTACGCTTAAGAACATGAAAACGCTTTTGAAATCTTTGCTTCTGCTTTGCCTTCCCGCCGCCGCCGGCGCGCAGACCCTGCAGGAGGCCATCAAGCTCACCGAGAACGAACGCTTCGCAAAGGCGAATAAAATTTACCTGCAGCTCATCACGCAGGAGCCTGCGAACGGTGATTATTACTTCTACTTCAGCAACAGCCTGCTGAAGAGCGAAGACCTGGACTCGGCCCGCATCATCGCCGAGAAAGGCGTGGCCATGAACGCTTCCAACCCGCTCGCAGTAGTCGGTTTGGGACGCGTCAACTGGTACACGGGCAAAACGGTGGAGGGCACGAAGAATTTCTCCGACGCCAAGCAGCTGTTGCAGACGCAGTCGAAACAAATTCCCGCTCCGAGGCAGGCCACGGTTTACACGCAGATCGCCGAAGCCTACATCAAAGGCCCGATGAAAAACCTCGAAGAAGCGACCGCGCTGCTGGCCGTAGCTGAAAAGCTGAACAACAAAGATCCCGAGATCTACATGCTTCGCGGCGACCTGCTCGCGCAGGATGCGATGAAGGGCGCCGAAGCGATCAAGCAATACGAAAAAGCGCGCACGCTGAATCCCAAGCTCTGCATCATCGACTACCGCATCGGCATACTCTGGATCAACGCCAAGAACATGCCCCTGGCCGTGGAAGCGTTCGACCGCGCCGTCGCCTGCGACTCTACCTTCGCGCCCTCCTACAGCGGCCGCGCCGAAGCGCTCTACCGCGCCGGGCGCACCGCTGAAGCCATCCGCAACTATGAAAAATACCTGCAGCTCAACAGCGGCGATCCCGATGCCATGGGCCGCTACGCTTCGTTCCTTTACCTGAGCAAGGATTACAAGCGCGCGCTGGACGTGATCTACGAAGTGCAGAAAAAAGATTCTTCCTCGGTCGTGCTGTATCGCGTCCGCGGCTACAGCGAGTACGAAACCGGCGAGCACGAGAAGGCGCTGCGCAGCATGCAGCAGTATTTCCAGAAGCAGGCCCTCAAAGGCAAGCCCTACCTGATCGCCGCCGACTACGAATACCGCGGCAAAGCCTTCTCGAAAATGAAGCAGGATTCGCTCGGCCTGATCGACATAAAGAAAGCGTACGAGATGGACAGCTCGCGCAAGGATCTGCTGATCGAGATGGGCAAGATGAACTTCAACATGAAGAAGTACGCCGAAGCCGAGAAATTTTACCTGCGCAAGATGAACGCGCCCGGCGGGAAGCCGAACGTGAATGACTACTTCGGCCTTGGCCGCGTCTATCTCGGCATGAACGCCTACGGCAAAGCCGACACCGCTTTCCAGAAAGTGATCGAAAGCTCGCCCGACCTGCTGCTCGGCTACCAGTTCCGCGCCCGCGCCGTCTCCGGCCTCGATCCTGAAAGCAAACAAGGCTTGGCGAAACCGCACTACGAGCTGCTGCTCGAAAAAGCAATGGTCGATAAAGTGAAAGCGAAAAAAGAAGTGATCGAAGCTTCCGAATATTTGGGCGCATATAATTTCCTTGTCGCCAAGAATTACGGCTGCGCCAAATACTATTACCAGCTCATCCAGGAGCTCGACGCCAACAACGTAAAAGCGAAAACGGCGCTCAACGATCCGAACCTGAAGAAAGCGGTTGCCCCGGCGGATGCGTCGGGATGCAAATAAGAAACCGGAATAATCTATGCAAAAGGCTCCGCTAAAACGGAGCTTTTTGTTTTCTGCGCGGCTTCGTCACCAGTGCTTTTCAGCTATCAGTGCCGAGCGAGCCACGCATACGATCCAGAACTTTGCTTTTTCCCGTCAATGGTCAGGCTGACGGTTACCCTGTTGCTGTCCGGCCTGATTTCAAACGTCCTGCTTCCGTCTTTGCAATCAAAATCAATCTCGATAAAATTGTCTTTATCCTTCTCTATTTTGAACGTCGACGAGATCAGGCGGTCAGAATTTTTTCCTTCATGCTCGGTGTAAGTGTACTTTTTAAAACGATACACGTTCAGGCCCTTTCCCGATTTCTCGTCTTCGTCGTAGGCGAGAATAATGTCTGAGTAAATCTGTTTCAAGTCCATGTGGTTTCGATTTTTCGGTATATCTCTTTAAAAAAACAAGGCCCGGCGAATGCCGGGCCCTGCCGTTTATTTTTTCGCTTCGGACTAGCGTTCGATCACGAACTTCTTCGTCACCACGCCGCCTTCTGTTTGCACGCGGATCAGGTACATGCCCGATTCCACGTCGAGACGGAGCTGCTTGTTGTAGCTGCGCAGCTGGTGCAGTTCCTCGGCATACACGCGCGCGCCGCGCAGGTCGTACACTTCGATCTTCACTGCTTGCTCTTTTTCAAGCTCGAGCAGCAGGCTGAATTGCCCGTTGTTCGGGTTCGGATACAGATTAAGCGTAAGGCCCAGGGCTTCATCCGCGATGCCCACGCCGTTGATCACGACGACCTGCTGCGTAGTCACAACGCCGCAGGGGCCGGTGACGGTCAGCGTGACGGTGTAAGTGCCGTTGGCCGTGTAGACGTGCGTGGGATTCTGCTGCGCGGAAGACTGGTTGTCGCCGAAATCCCAGCTGTAACTGATCGCGCCGGCCGAGCCGTTGGTGAATTGCACCGTAACGCCGTTCATCGTGTAAGTGAAGCTGGCCACAGGCATGGGCTGCACGTAAACCGTGGTAATATCGGTGGCCTGGCAGCCGTTCACGTCGGTACCCGTAACGTAATACGTGGTGGACACCGTCGGGCTGACGGTGATGGAAGGCGCCTGCGCGCCGGTGCTCCAGAGATAGCTTTGCGCGCCGGTTGCGCTGATGGATGCGCTGCTGCCTGCGCAGATCGTCTGGTCAGGGTTAGCTACGACGTTCGGGTTGCTGTTGAGCGTGACGTTGATCGTATCTGATTCCGTGCAGCCCGCAGGGGAAGTAACGACGACGATATACGTGCCGTTCGTGCTCACCGTGTTCGTCTGCGTCGGCGGGCCGTTGTTCCAGGCATAAGTGCTGCCGGGGTTGCCCGCATCCAGCACGATGCTGCCCGCGCAGGCCGCTGTGTCCGGGCCGAAGTCCACCTGCGGAACGGGATTGATCGTCACGTTGATCGAGTCGGTGCTCGTGCAGCCGGCTAGGGTGACAACCTGAACGACGTAGGTATTTGTGCTCGTGACGGTGGACGTCTGGTTCGTGGTGCTGTTGCTCCAGAAATACACAGAGCCCGGGTTACCCGCATTAAGCGTTACGCTGCCGCCGCACTGGGTCGTGTCGGGGCCGAGGTTGACGCTGGGCGCGGGGTTGATCGTGACCTGCATCGTGTCGCTGAGCACACAGCCGTTCGCATCGCTGACGGTGACGTAGTAGTTACCGCTGGACGAGGCGTTGCTCGTCTGCGTGGTATCGCCGGTGCTCCAGTTGTAGTTGACGAAGCCGCTGCCCGCATCGAGCGCTACCGAGCCGCCGCACTGCGAGGTGTCGGAACCGAGCGCGAAAGGCGGCGGCGGGTTGATGGTCACCGAGACCGAGCTGCTGCCGATGCAACCGACCGGGGTCTGAATAGTGACGGAGTAGTTGTTGCTCTGGTTGACGCTGATCTGCTGTGTGCCGGCGCCGGTGCTCCAGAGGTAGGTGCTGCCGGGGTTGCCTGCATCGAGGATCACGGGGCCGCCGCATTGCGTGATGCTGCTGGGGAAGGGCGCGGACGGCGGCGGGTTGGCATTGACGATTACCGGCGTGCGCGTGCTGCTGACGCAGCCACCATCCTGCGCTTCGACGTAGAACGTATCATTTACCGTTACCGGCGGCGTGTTGAAGCTGGTTCCTGTTCCCAACGAGCTGCCGCCCGTAGGCTGCGAGAACCAGGCCATGGTGCCCGTGCCCGAGGCGCTGAGCGTGGCCGAGTCGCCCATGCAGCCTTGCACCGGGCTGGAGGCGGTGGGTGCGGGCGGGATCGCGCAGAGCACCACGTGATAGTCTTCCGTTTCACCGAAGCTGTAGCTTGCGCAGGGATCGGCGGGCACGCTGGCCCAGGTGCAGCGGATGCGCATCTTCACTGTGCCGCTGGCCGTCAGGGGAACCATGATGGAGCCCGTGAACGCGCTGGTGGAGGAAAAGCCCGAGTTCCATACGTCCTCGCCCGGATCGACGAACGAATTGTTGTTGTTGTAATCGATCCAGATGCGGAAGCCCTGGCTCCAGCTGGGGCCGGACTGCACCGTGAAGTTGAACGTGTTGCCCGGTGAGGTCGTCACGAACTGCGTGCTCGAATAGTCGATGTAATTGTTCGGATTGCCGTTGCAGCCGGTGTTCAGGTTATTGATGTTGGTCGTGCCGCCGGTGGTGGAGAAATTGTTGATGTAGTCGCCGCTGCTGCAGAGCGACGTATACACGGGCGTGCACGGCTGAGCTGCCGTTTTAATGGCCGGCAGGGCGAACAGCGCGGCGCAGAACAGCAGGTAAAGCTTTTGTAGTTGTTTTTTCATGTGTGCGTGTATTAAACCCAAAATGCAAGTTAATAAATCCTTGTTTCTGTCGACCCCCCAGACAGGGCCGCGACAAAAAAAGCGACCCCAGGGCGTTGGGGTCGCTGACGGCTAATATCTTAAAAAAAACCGGACTTTTTTTATTGAATGATGAGTTTTCTGGTCACGGCGCCTTTTTCCGTGCGGATCCGCACCAAATACATGCCTGATTCCACGCCTTCCAGGCTGATCTGCCTGTTGCAGCTGCGCAGGCGCTGCTCTTCCGACCAGATCCGCGCACCGCGCAGGTCGCAGATCTCGACCAGGATCTTTTGCTCCTTGTCCAGCTCCAGCTGCAGGTTGAACACGCCGCTGCTCGGGTTCGGGTACAGGCTCATCGAAAGGCCTGGCAGCTCCTCCTGGATACCGATGGTATTGATCACGACGATTTGCTGCGTCGTCACTACACCGCAGGGTCCGGTGACCGTCAGGGTGACGGTATAGGTGCCGTTGGCCGTGTACGTGTGCGAGGGATTCTGCTGAGCGGATACCGGGCTGTTGTCGCCGAAATCCCAGCTGTAGCTCGTGGCATTGTTGCTGGTAGAGGTAAACTGCGTCGTTACGCCCGTGATGGTGTAGGTGAAGCTGGCGCTGGTGTTCTGCAGGATGTAAACGGTGGTGACATCAGTGGCCTGGCAGCCGTTCACATCAGTACCGGTAACGTAATACGTGGTGGACACCGTCGGGCTGACGGTGATGGAAGGCGCCTGTATGCCGTTGCTCCAGGTGTAGCTCTGCGCGCCCGTTGCGCTCAGCGCAACCGTATCGCCGGGGCAGGCGAACTGATCGGCATTGGCGTTCACCGTCGGGTTGCTGTTGAGCGTGACGTTGATCGTATCTGATTCCGTGCAACCCGCAGGGGAAGTAACGACGACGATATACGTGCCGTTCGTGCTCACTGTGTTCGTCTGCGTCGGCGGGCCGTTGTTCCAGGCATAAGTGCTGCCGGGGTTGCCCGCATCCAGCACGATGCTGCCCGCGCAGGCCGCCGTGTCGGGCCCGAGATCGACCTGCGGAATGGGGTTGATCGTCACGTTGATCGAGTCGGTGCTGGTGCAGCCGGCCAGGGTGACAACCTGAACGACGTAGGTATTCGTGCTCGTGGCGGCGGTCGTCTGGTTCGTCGTGCTGTTGCTCCAGAAATATACCGATCCGGGGTTGCCTGCATCGAGCGTTACGCTGCCGCCGCACTGCGTGGTGTCGGGGCCGAGGTTGACGCTGGGCGCGGGATTGATGGTGACCATCATCGTATCGTGCATCACGCATCCGTTCGCATCGCTGACGGTGACGGAGTAGTTGCCTGTGGCGGTGGCGGAGCTCATCTGCGTATTGTCGCCGGTGCTCCAACTGTAGCTGGCAAAGCCGCTGCCCGCATCAAGCGCAACCGTGCCGCCGCACTGCGACGTATCGGCGCCGAGCGAGAAAGGCGGAGGATTGTTGATCGTGACCTGCGCGCCATCCGAACCGACACAGCCGAAGGAGTTGGACACCGCCACGGAATAAAAACCGCTTTGCGTGACCATGAGCTGCTGCGTGCCTGCGCCCGTGTTCCAGAGGTAGCTGTCACCGGGATTACCCGCATCGAGCAGGAAGCTGTAACCGCAAAGCGTGGTGTCGGGCCCGATATTGACGACGGGAACCGGGTTCGCAGTGACGGTAACCGTGTCGTAGGCTTCGCAGCCGTTGGCATCCGTCATCGTGAGCGTGTACGTGGTGGTAGTGGAAACAGTGGCCCCGGTTTGCGGGTTGAGCGAGTTCTGCAGGCCGGTGACGGGCGACCAGGCATAGGTGTACGGCGGTGTGCCGCCCGCGCCGTTGGAGGCTAATCCGATGGTGACCATGTCGCCGGGGCAATCGTTCTCATCGGTGGAGGCGGTGAGCGAGGGCCCGCCGGCGGAGCCGGAGTTCAACGTCATGTTCACCGTTGTTGTCAGCCCCGAGTTGCTGCAGAAATACTGGTCGAGCAGCACGCGTACGTAGCCGCAGAAGGTGGGCGTAAAACTGACGGACGTTTGCAGTCCGCAGAAGTCGTCGTTGTACGCGATAAATGCGCCCGTGGCGTCATCGTACACCGTGATCTGCGTGTCCCAGAGGGCGCCGCCGCAGGTGCTGACCGTGTAATTGTTGCCGGAGATCACATACGCGAGCACGTATTGCCCGGCAGCGTAGACCTGCGAAGTGGTCTGCGTGATGCCCGGAGGCGTGAGGCTGCCCGGGGTGAGGGTGTTGTCATTGGCGCATTGCGCAATCGCCTTGCCTGCAGCGGCGACGCAAAACAGAGCGATAAGCAGGGTACGTAAATGCTTGACCATTGTATCGGTTTAGTGTCAGGTGTGGGTGAACTGCAAAAATAGGTTTTTGCCTCTTCGGTCCCGCAATCCAAGCCGGGATTTCCTACTTTTAGCGCAGCCCGGAAAAACGGCGGAAATCAGTGGCAAAGCAAAAAGCGAAAACGCGACCGCAAACTTCACGGAAAGGAGACGGCTTTCTTTACAGGAACCGCTTTGCGCTGACCCTGGCCGCGCTGGTGTTCGTCGTCTTCGCCAATTCCATCTTCAACCAGTATGCGCTCGACGACGAATTCTACACCGCCGGGGGAAACGAGCTGACGAACCAGGGCATCAAGGCCATCCCGGAAATTTTCCGTTCACGCACATTTTACAACAACGACGGCACGGGCTACGAGTACCGCCCGATGGTCGTTTCCGCATTCGCCATCGAGCACAGCCTGTTCGGGCAGAAGCCGCGGGTGAGCCATTTCATCAACGTGCTGCTGTATGCGCTGACGATCGTGCTGCTTTACAGGCTGCTGAAAAAATGGTTCAAGGAGCAGGGCGATTGGTTCGTGTTTTTTATCTGCCTGCTGTTCCTCGCGCACCCGCTGCACACCGAGGTGGTGGACAACATCAAGTGCCGCGACGAATTGATGAGCATGCTCGGCGCATTGCTCTGCTTCTGGTGGGCCTGGAAATTTTACGAGACGAAAAACTGGGCGTACGCGATCGCTTACCCGCTGGCGTTCTGGTTCGGCCTGCTGTCGAAACGCACGATCACGCCGGTGATCATCCTGCTGCCGCTCACGCTATACTTTTTCAGCACGCTGAAGCCCTGGCGCATCCTGCTGTATACGTTGCCGCTGCTGATCTCCGTGGCGCTCATTCTCCTGCAGCGCGACAGCCTGCCGGTGGCCACGCGGGAATTGCTGCTGCACGAAAACCCGCTGGCTTCGGTGGACGTTGGCTTCGCCGAGCGCAGCGCGACGGGATTTTACGTGCTGGGGCGTTACCTGCTGCTGCATGTCTTCCCGCATCCGCTGCTGTATTACTACGGCTACAGCCACGTCCCGCTCACCGACTGGTCGGACCCGCTCTCGATCGCTTCGCTGGCGGTGCATGCGGCGCTCGGCATTTACGTGCTGCGTACGATCCGCAAGCGCACGATCCTCTGTTTCGCCATTCTTTTTTACCTCATCAGCATTTTCGGTTTCTCCAACCTGCTCAAGCCTGCGCCGGGCATGATGGCGGAACGCTTCGCGTACATGGCTTCGCTGGGTTTCTGCATTGCCGCGGTGTGGCTGGCTTTTCGCGCGTTCAAAACGGCGCCGGCGGGCTTCCGCTGGGGAGAAAAGGCGGGTTACCTGATCGTCGTCGCGGCGTTCCTGTTCGCCGTGCGAAGCGTGGTACGGAACGAGGACTGGGAGAACAAGATGACGCTCTACGGGAACGACATGGAGCATCTCGACGAATCGGCGAAGGCGCATTTGCTTTTCGGCTCGCTGATCTCGAGCAGCGCGCTGGAGCATAAGCATTATGATTCGCTGCAGCTGGTGAAATATCATTTCCGCCGCGCGGTGGAAATTTATCCAGATTACGCCACGGCCTGGAGCAACCTGGGCTCGACGTATTATTTCACGGGGGAATACGATTCGGCGCAGTATTTTTTCCGGCGCGCGAACGATCTCGATTCGGGCTACGTGCAGGGCTGGTTCAACCTGGGCATGACGTACAACAGCAGGAGCCTGCAGGATTCGGCGCGGGCGCGGAATACGAACGATCCTGAAACGCGCCGGGCGCTCGTGGCCAATTTCCGGGTTCTGCGCGATTCGGCGATTTACGCGTTCAAGCAGGCGCTGGATGCCGACTCTTCCTTCGTGGCGTCCGCGGATCACCTGAGCAGGATCTACCAGAAGGAGAAGCGTTACAAGGACGCGCTTACCGTACTGCACGAGGCCGCGAAGAACAACCCGAGATCCGATCTGCCTTACATCAATCTTTCGCGCATGCTGCTCGATCTGAAAGATACGGCGCTGGCGGCTCGAAGCGCGGAGATGGCGGCGTATGTGAACCCGCGTGATCTGCAGCGCCTGGAGAATTTGACGCGGTATTTTAGTTTTCACGGGAATGCGCGGAAGGCGCAGTATTATGATAGCATTTATCGCGCGGAGAAGAAGAGGCAGGAGCGATTGCCGAGGAGAGGCGGGATGCGATAAAATACCTGCTAACGTTTGATCCCGGAACATGCGTTCGCTAAAACGCTGATCCTGCCGGGATCCTTCTCGAAAAAAAATGTTTTTGGAGCGTTGATTTTGCTCGCCGACAAAGTCCAGCGGTCTTTTGAGCAGGATTTCTTCAACAGCTCGAGCCCCTTCTTTCGCCGGGACAGCTTCGCCGAGAGGTGACGCGTGCACTCAGCTCAATTTGCCTTTCAGCCACACATTGTAATCGATCACATCGTTCTCGGCGGCTTCTTCGGGGGTGACGCTTTCGGTGAGCTTTTGGATTTTCTGCGCCAGGTTTTTGTCTTTTTTAATCGAAGGGGTTTCGATCATTTGCGCGATGATGCCCATCATATCCTGCTGGCGGCGGGCGGCTTTGCTGCGGAGAAGGTCGGAGAATTCTTTGCGCACCTGGTCGAGGCGGTGTTCCAGCGTGTCGAAGTCGCCGAGCTCGTAGCGGATGATCAGCTCGGCCATGCCCAGCTTCAGGCGCAGCATGCGGTCGAGGTTCGGGTAGCCGGGCTCCATCATGAGCTTGACCAGGTGGCGGATGGCCTGCTTGTAATTCCTGCTGTCGAAATGGAACACGGCCAGGTTCGCGTAGATGAACACGCTGTAGAACGGCAGCTTTTTGATGACCGGATTTTCTTTCGCTTCGCTGAGGATTTCGATCGCCTTGTTCAGGTCGGTGCGCGAATAATTGATCGCGAGGGAATTGTAGTAGAAGAATAAATATTTGTCGTGCAGCATGCCGCCGTATTCGGCCATCGCCTCCTTCAGCTTCGCGGCGTACTCGAGCGAGGCGGTATGCTTGCCGGTCTTGAACAGCGAGTTCACCAGGTAAGTGAGCAGCTGCAATTTCGTGTCGTGGTTGTTGCGCGTGAACAAGCCCTGGCGGGAGAATTCCGCGTAGGTCTGCTGCAGGTATTTTTCCAGCGACACGTAATCCTGCTTCTGCAGCAGGATCCTGCTCACCGACTGGTAAATTTTGAACCGCAGCTGCGTGCTGTTGCGCGCGTCCTTCACGCGGGAAAATTCGTTGACTTTCTGCTGCAGGGTTTCGATGATGCGGTAATCCTGCCCGGAGAAATTCTGCGAGGTGCGCACTTTGTAGATCGCTTCGGCGAGGATGTCGTCGATCTCCTGCAGGCGGTTGAGCTGCTCGCGGTTGAGCTGGCGGCGGCGGATGTATTCGCCGGGATTGAGCTCGAGCGTTTCCTGCGAGAGGCGGATGAACTCGCTGTAGATGATGTCGAGCAGGTCGGGCGCGTCGGCTTCGAGGGCTTTTTTCTCGGCGCGGCTCAGGTAGTAAGCGGCGATCTTCGGCTGCGTCTTGGCCTGGAAAAGACGCGAGAGCAAAAGATTGTGCACCACCTGGCTGAAATCGCTTTCATCATAATACTGCAGCGACAAGCTCTTGCCGACGTCCTCGAGCAGGCGGTTCTTCAGGCGGTACAGCGCGTTCTTGTCCTTCTCGCCGTAAAGTTTCCTGCGGATCTTCTCTTCGGCGTAATCGGGATAGCTGCGGCGGATGAAATCGAAGAGCTCGGCATCTTTGCGGTCGCCGCCTGCGCCCGTGCGGCCCATGAAGAGCTTCAGGTGGCGCACCTCCTCCTTGTTCATGATGCCGGAGATCTGCTGCAATATCTTCATGCCGGGGGTATTTTGAACGCGTAAGATTTTCTCAAATTTATTCTTTTTTTTCGCTTTAGAAGATTACATTTGATTGTGGGATACCGTATAAGAACCCAGATTTTCTAACGACCCCGAGTAAAAGCGCGAAACACATGAACAAGGTCCTGAGCTATTTCACCCGTGCCGCCTTTTCCCTGCTCCTGCTGGGATGCCTGGCGGCCCCGCAATTCTCCCGCGCCCAGGTCAGCCTCGGCATCAGCAGCCTCAGCGGCATCTCCGATTCGCTGCAGGAGGGCGATTCGGCGATGGTCAGCTTTACCATCAACAATTACGGGCCTTCGAACTTCAACGGCAGCTTTACGCTCAACACGTACCTGAAGAAGGAAACGCACGCGCTCATCTATTGCGACTCCGTTTATTTTCAGAATTTCTTCATCCCGGCTTTCGGCAGCATCCCGGTCACGGTGCCCTTCCGCATACGCACGCCGAACACGCAGCCGCAGGGCAACATGCGCATCGGCAACAACGTGATCGTGGTGTGGCCCCGCTCCTACGAGCCCGGGCATACCACCGCCGATTCGCTCATCGACAGCGTGTACATCGCGCCGCCGCTGAGCGTGCAAAGCCCCTACGACCGCAGCGACAAAGCGTACTTCTTCTACAACAGCGCGCACCAGCAGCTTTTCCTGCTCCCCGGCCCCGACCTGCTCTTCGTGAACCGCGTCACCGTGAGCGACGTGCTCGGCCGCACGCTCTTCGTCTACGAAGGCCACCCGTTGACGATCGACGTGGCCCAGTGGAAAAACGACCTGTATCTGATCGACGTGGATTTCGGCAATAATGAGCGGAGAACGTATAAGGTCATCAAGAGATAGCTGCTAAAA
>Ga0196977_1000879_pt1 | contig 13248 bp, 10 predicted proteins | sample S3v_1013CmetaG_FD_148634 | JGI IMG/M metagenome (GOLD analysis project Ga0196977, IMG submission 148634) | Soil microbial communities from Anza Borrego desert, Southern California, United States - S3+v_10-13C | ecosystem: Environmental > Terrestrial > Soil > Desert | place: USA: California...
GGAGACCACCCGCACCTCCGGCAGCTCCGCGGGCGCGAGGGCCATCTCCGCCTCGCTGTACACCCGCTGCTCACGCGCGCACAGCCACAGCCCGGGGTAGCTCTGCCCCGTCCCGGCCTCCTTCATGAACTGCGCCGCCTGCGCATTGGTCATCCGGCCGAGCGCCACGAGCGCCACCGCCGCCGCCGTAGGTCCGCGGTGCTTGCCGTGGTGGCAGTGCACGTACACCGGCCCGGGCATGCTCTCAATCGCCTTGGCCACTCCGAGCACCTGCTCCGGCCCCATCCCGTCGTAGCCGATCGGCACGTGCACGTACCGCATCCCGTGTGCGTGGGCCAGTTCGATCTCCGGGCGCGCTCCATCGACGCTCACGACCGTCTGCACGCCCATTGCCGCGAGCGACGCGAACGCCTCCTCGCTCTCCGGGCCAGACCCGCTGAAGACCCCCTTGGAGACTGCAAACACGTTGTGGAGCCCGGGCGCGAGGTCGCCGATGCCCACCGCCGCCGCGGCGATGGTCGCGGACGCCGCGCTTGTGGGCCCCGAACTCTCGCCGGCCGCGATCTCCTGGCGCGGCGAACATCCAACGAGCGCCGGCGGCAACCCCCCCACAATCACGACGAAAAGAACGGCCCGGCGGCTGGTGTATCTCCCCATTGCCCACACCATACCGCCGGACCGGTTCGCGGGTTCCGGTGCGCTCCCCCCGGAAGGCGCACTCCGTGTGCAGCGACTGCCACGCGTCCTGCTCACGCCGTCGCCACGGAATCTCTCAAGCCGCGGGAAGGGCGCTCAGACCAGGGCCACCGTGCCGTACAAGCGGTCCCCCGCGTCTCCGAGCCCCGGCATGATGAACCCACGCTCGTTGAGCGCCCGATCCACGGCCGCCGTGTAGATCGGCACCTCCGGCTCCACCCCGTGCACGCGCGCGATCCCCTCGGGCGCCGCGACCAGGCACATGACCCGCAGGTCCGTCGCCCCGGCCTCACGCAGCATCTTGAGGGCCGCCACGGCCGAGCCGCCGGTCGCGAGCATCGGGTCCACCAGGATCACCGGCCCTGCGTCAAGGTCTCGCGGCAGCTTGTTGAGGTATGCCTTAGGCTGGAGCGTGTGCTCGTCCCGGGCCATGCCCAGGTGTCCGACCCTCGCCTCCGGCATCATCTCCATCACGCCCTCGGCCATGCCCAGGCCCGCGCGAAGCACCGGCACCACCGTGATCGTCCCGTGCAGCCGCACGCCCCACGTCCGCTCGAGCGGCGTTTCGATCTCCACCGGGCAGGTCGGGAATCGGCGCGTGACCTCGAAGACCATGAGCCCGGCCATCTGATACGTGAGCGCCCGGAAGGCGCGCGAGCTGGTGTCGCGGTCGCGCACCCACGTGAGCTTGTGCTGGATGAGGGGGTGGTCGAAGACGATGACGTTCGGGAGCGCTGCGGGCATGGCAACAGCCTACAGGCCCCGAAAGGGCTCGCTTCCGCCCGGCGCATCGCCGGCCGCGCCCGGCTACGCGCCGATCGCCTTCCGGGCGGCCCCCTCCACCGGCATGCGGGCCTGGAGCTGCGTCGCAAGGCTGCGCCGGGCGTCGGCCCAGCGCATCACCCGCACGCCGACGGGCAAGCGGGGGAGCATGGCCTGGTCGGCGAGCGGGGCGACGACAACAAGCGTGCCAGGCTCGTAGGGTCCCTCGATCGCAGCGCCGGGGAGCCGGTCGTCGCGCGGGCGGACGGCGATCCCTCGCTCGCGCGCCAGGCGCTGGATCACACGCCCGTTCTTCCCCATCGCGCCCACGACATCGATGATGCGTTTGCCGATCGGGATCGTGTCCAGCAGGCGGGTGGCGACGGCGTCGGGCTGCACGGCCTCCTGCAAGAGCGCCGAGAGCGCCTCGCCAAGCCGGTCTTCCATGCCGAGCACGGTCCACCACGCACGGGCCCGCGGCAACCACGCGCCCGCGGCGGGCCCGAGATCGTCGGGCCCGAGGCCATGGCCGAAGACGAGCGACCACCATGCGCCGCGTCCGAGCTCGTCGGCTGTCCAGACCCCCGGCCCGCCGAGGTTCTCGCGGAGCATCGCATGGGCCGCCCCCTGGGTGGGATCATCGTCGTCGAGGGCGGCGTTGGTCGCGTAGAAGAGCGCGATCGAGCGTCTGGCCGACTCGGTAGCCCCCGCGTGCCTCTCCAGGACGCCGAGGGCGGTCCGCGCCATCATGCCCGGGTTTTTACTCAGGCTGCCCCGGCGCACGCGGTACGCCGCGACGGTCTCGTCGATCCCCGACCAGCGGACCCCGCTTGCCGCGAGGCGCAGCCACAGGTCGTAGTCGCGGACAAACCGCTCCGACGGATCGAACGGTGCGGCCGGGAGCAGGGTCTTGCGGATGATCTGAGAGTGCGGGGCGATGCGGTTGCCCTCGCGGAAGTGCTCGGGCCCGACAATCGACCCGGGCACGGGCATGCGCACCCCGAGAGCCCGCCCGTCGCCCGAGTGCACCGTCCACGAGCCGCAGGCGGCGCCCAGCCCGCTCCATTCCGCGGCCTCGACCAAGGCCGCGAGCGCCCGGGGCAGGAGCCAGTCGTCGGCGTCGAGGAAATGGATGTAACGGCCGGCCGCCTCGCGCAGACCCCGGTTGCGGGCCGCGGCGGCGCCCTGGTTGACCTGGCGCAGCACGCGGATGCGTGGATCCCGCCAGGCGAAGTCCGCGGCGATCGCGGCGCTGTCATCTGTGGAGCCGTCGTCCACCACGACGAGCTGCCAATCCGAGAGTGTCTGGGCAAGGACGGATCGCAGGGCTTCGGCGATCGTCCGCTGATCGTTGTGCATCGGGACGATCACGGTGACCAGCGGCATGGATTCTCTCCCTCACGAGCGCCCGCCGCGCCGGCTCGGCCGGATCGGCAGTTATTGCAGATCGGTCCTTAGGATCACCGATCTCCGCATTTCAGATGCGCGCCGAGACCCAGCCCGGCGACAATCCCATCGCGGACGCCCTGGTGCTCGTGCTGAGCGCAGGGCTTGCGCTGCGCGATTGGGAAACGGCCGGCATTCTCGGGCGCGAGGCCGCGTTATACCAGCGACTTGCGCGCAGGTACGGCCGTCTCGTCGTTGTCAGCGAGGGAGGGGCGGAGGACGAGGCGCTGGTGGGCCGTTTGGGCGCACCCGGGCGAGCCGCCCCGATCCTGATCCGGAAAGAGGGCGCCGAGGACCGCGCCGCCTTCATCGCCGGGCTGCCCCAGCGGTTGCGGGAGCGGCTCGCCGGCGACGCTCCGCGAGAAGGGGCGGGCCGGCGCGCGCTCATCGTGAAGACAAACCAGATGGACGCGGCGGACACCGCGCTCCACATCACGCGCGTGCTGCGCGAGCGCGGCGACCGCGTCGGGCTCGTCGCGCGCGGCGGGTATCCATGGTCCCGCTTCGTCGCCCGAGAGGCGGGGGCGGATTCCGCCCGCGCCGCCGAGGCCGCGGCGGCCGAGGGCGAGCTCTGCCGCGCGGCCGACGTGGTGGTGGGCACGACCGAGCGCATGCTGGACGACCTGTGCTGGCGCTACGGGCTGACGCCCGGCCGAGCGGCGCTGGTGCCCAATTACGTGCCCGAGGGAGCAAGGCCGTCCGAGCTGCGCCGGGAGCCACGGACCATCCTTTTCGCGGGTCGCCTGGTCGCGCAGAAGCGGGTCGAGCTCTTGATCGACGCGGTGGGCCTGATCCCGGGCGGCGCCCGGCTGACGATCGTCGGCGGGGGTGAGTCCGAAGAGGCGGTGCGGCGGCGGGCGAGGGATCTCGGGCTGGGCGTCGAGTTTCTGCCGCGCATGCCGCAGGAAGCGCTGCTGGATCGGATGCGCCGGTGCGCCGCCTATGCCCAGGCGTCTGCGTACGAGGGACACCCCAAGACGGTGCTCGAGGCGATGGCATGCGGGACACCGGTTGTCGTCGCTGACGCGCCGGGGCTGGCGGATGTCGTGGAGGCCGGCATCACCGGCCTGGTCGCCCGCGCCACGCCCGAATCGATGGCCCGGGCGCTGTCGCGGGTGCTGACGGACGGGGATCTCGCGGCGACGCTCGGGCGCAACGCCGCCGCGAGCGCCGACGCCCTCCGGGTCGAGCGGATCGCCGAGCTCGAGGCGGACGCGCACCGGCTGGCTCTCGCCCGAGCGGGCGAGGCCGGAGCGAGCATGCCCGGCGTGGTGCGGTGGGGTCCCGAGCTGCTGAACGCCGATGCGGAGGCCGCCGCCGCGGCGTGGGCCAGGAGCCTGCACGGCTACTCCCGCCGCCTGCCGCCCGAGAGGCGCGCTCGCTTCGCCGCGGCGGTCGAGACGCCCGTGTACCACGTCGTCGACCGCGCCGCCATCGAGACCGCGGGCGGCGTGCACCCCAAGCACGGCCTGATGAAGTACCACGATTTCTTTGTGGAGCGCGTGCGCCATGGCGAGCGGGTGCTCGACCTGGGCTGCGGCTACGCGCAGGTCGCCCGCTCGGTCGCCACACGGGCGGGGGCCCACGTGACCGGCATGGAATGGGCCGAAGCCAACGCGAGGCAAGCCGTCGAAATGGTTGAGGCCGAGGGGCTCGGCGAGCGCGTCCGCATCGTGAGGGGCGATATCACGCGCGACCGCGCGGCCGCCTCGGACGGCTCGGCCCGCTTCGATGTCGTGATCCTCTCCAACGTGCTCGAGCACCTCAAGGACAGGGCGGCGCTCCTCTCCAAATACGTGGATTGGTATTCGCCGCGTGCGATCCTCATCCGCGTGCCCGCCTTCGACCGCAACTGGCAGACCGCCTGGAAGCGCGAACTGGGCGTGGACTTCCGCTGCGACGAGACGCACGAGACCGAGTACACCGAGGAGAGCCTGCGCGCCGAGCTGCACGAGGCCGGCCTGCGCGTGGACGAGCTCATCGCCCGCTGGGGCGAGTACTGGGCCGCGGCGTCGCCTGAACTTTGAGATGTGAGATTTGAGATCTGAACTCAGTCTGGAAACCCATGCTCAGTCCCCCGCACACGCCGCACCGCACCGCACCCAGCCCCCCCGCGCTGCGCTACACCACCGACAGCGAGTACACCGACCGCGACACCAAGGCCGCGTACATCGGGCGCAAGTACGCTCCGGTGCTCGAAGGGTCGGTGCTCGACGTCGGCTGCGGCGCGGGCCTCCTGCGCCGGCACGTCGCCCGGCCCGACCTCTATGTCGGCATCGATTCGGGCGCAGGCGGCGGCGTGGCCCTCGACCTGGAGCGCGGTGTGCTGCCCTTCGGCGACCAGGCCTTCGACGCGGTCGTCTGCACAGACGTGCTCGAGCACCTTGAGGCGGCCCACGCGATCTTCGACGAGTGCTGCCGCGTCAGCCGCTCGCGCGTCATCATCTCCCTGCCCAATCCGGTGCGGAACTTCATCGCCGAGCTTTTCGCCGGCTCCGCGGGGCGCATGAAGTATTACGGGCTCCCGCCGCAGAACCCCGGGGACCGCCACCGCTGGTTCTTCGGCTTCGAGGAGGCCGAGGCCTTCGTGCGCGAGCGGGCGGCCCGCAACGCGTTCGCGGTCGAGCAGCTCGACAGCTCCCACGACGGCTGCTGCTACTGGCTCAACGGCAAGGGGGAGGACGTGCTCGATCACCCCAACATCCGGCGCGGGACGCTGTGGGCCATCCTGCATCGCGGAGCGACTCCATGACCACCGCCCCGATCGCAACCCCGAGACCCGAGAGCGTTGAAGACCTCGCGGCGGCCCTCGGCGCCCTGAGCGACGCGGAGCTCGCGCAGGCGCTCCGGCGCGTGCTCGAGCGCCGACGCACCGGGGGCCGTCCGGAGGGCGGGCGAGACACGCTCGTGCACGAGCTCGCCTGGATCCAGCAGATCGACGGCCACGTGCAGCGTCACCTCAACGTGATCGCCGAGCGCATCTACGGGGGCAGGCACCCCAAGCACTGGCTCTGGCGCTCGCACAAGCAGTGGATCCTTGACCGCGTGCGCCCCGGCGAGCGCGTGCTCGATGTGGGCTGCGGCGCGAGCGCGTACCTCCTCTGGATGGCCGAGCAGGGCTGCCTCGTCACCGGCTGCGACATCAACGCCGAGCGGGTCGCCCAGGCCCGCTCGATCATGGACCATCGCAACCTCGCCTTCGAGGTGCGCGACGTCACGCGAGAGCCGCCCGCCCGGCCTTTCGACGTCGCGATCTGCTCGCACGTGATCGAGCACCTCGACGACCCCGTCCCGATGCTCTCCGCCCTGCGCGCCAACGCCCCCCGCCTCCTCGTCGCCGTGCCGCCCCACGACAACCGCTGGCAGAAGATCATGTTCCGCGACCTCGGGCTCCCCTGGAAGGACGACGAGGACCACCGGCGCGAATACACGCCGGACCTGCTGCGCGGCCAGCTCGCGGCGGCGGGTTGGGTTACCAAGGAACTGCACGCGGGCGTGGATATCAAGGCCGCGGCGGTGCACGCGCCCCGCTGACACGACCAGACCCGACCATGCGCGAATCCGCCCTCCAGCATCTCGTCGCCCCCGGCCCGGCCGCCGGTGAGCCGTCCCTGAGCATGGAAGCCTTCCGGCACGAGGGCGAGCACGTGCTCGAGGGCGTGCTCCGGGCCCGGGACGGGCGCTGCTGGTGGATCGAGGGGGGCGTGCCCCGCCTGCTCGGGGCGGGGATGTACCGCAGCCCGGTGCTCGAAGTGCGGTATGCGCGGGAGCTGCGCCGCCTCGGGCTCGGGCCGCCGGGCGCAGGTGTCACCTCCGGCCGGCTGCACCGCATCCAGTCGCGCACCATCGACCGCTTCGGCGCGGAGTGGCTTGCGTTCCGTGATTGGGGATACCACGCCGAGCCGCCAAACGGCGACGCGCTGGAGTTCCAGGGGGGCTTGTGGGGCAACACGCTCGCGGCGTTCCGCTCCAAGACATTCCTCGGGGGCCGGCTCGACGACCGGCTCGTGCTCGACGCCGGTTGCGGCAACGGCCGCTTCACGGCCGCGGCGCTGGCGCTGGGCGCACGCGAGGTGATCGCCGTCGACATCGGCTGGGGCGTGGAGGCCGCCTTCGAGCACCACAAGGCGGACCGGCGCGTGCACGTCGTGCAGGCGAGCCTGTTCGAGCTCCCCGTGCGTGCGGTGGAGATCGCATTCTCGCTGGGCGTGCTCATGCACACCGGCGACGCGGCCGGAGCATTCGCCCAGATCGCCCGAGTGGTTGCCCCGGGCGGGCTCTTCGCCGTCCGCATGTACCACCGCGGCAACTGGGCATACGAGGCGGTGGACGGTGCAATCCGAGGGACAACTACCCGGCTCGGAAAGCGCTCGCAGCTGCGCTTCGCACGCGCGATGGCTGCCGTGGGCAGGCGCATCGCGAGCGCTGAGGCGCGGCTCGCACGCCCCGGCCTGCGCATGCGCGTGTACCAGGTGCTCCGCAACTGGCCGACCGTGCACCACAACCTGGACTGGTGGAGCGCGCCGGTCGCCACGCACCACACCGCCCCGCAAGTCGCCGCCTGGGCCGAGAGCGCGGGACTCGAACTTGTCCGTTCCGAGCCGAAGCCCGACGGCGGGCCCTACGGCTTCTGGAGCTGGCCCGAAGCCCTCACGATGCTCTTCGCCAGGCCCGCGATCGCCCTCGGCGCGCGAGGCGGCAATGCCGTCTCCGCGCATCGCCCCCCGGCGGCGGTGGGCGCGGCATGAGCCACCGACTCTCACCCCCCGCGCCGCCTCAAGACCTCAACGCCGGACACCCGCACCGGGAGCACCCATGACGCTCGCAGAGCTCACCGACAAGGTTCAATCCCTGGGCGACCGCGTGGACGCCGTCTCGCGCGAATTCAACTACGCGAACCGCTGCCGCGTCTTTCGAGGGAAGCTGTGGGGAGAGACCTACCCCCCGCACGAGCGGCTCTACGCCCGCATCGTGCCCCAGCGCAACAACCGCGTCATGAGCCTGGCGCGTGCCGTGCGTCCGGCCGAGCGCGTGCTGGACGTCGGGTGCGGATTCGGCGACCTGCTCTTCGGGCTGCGCGATGATTTCGCCGAGCTCTACGGCGCGGACCCCTCCGCCGAGATGGCGGCGCACACCACCGAGAACCTGCTGGCCCGCGGCGTGACGACGCCGTTCACGATCGTGCGGGCGCTCGCGGAGGACCTGCCCTTCCGGGACGCCTTCTTCGACGCCGTCGTCACCACCGACACCTATGAGCACATCCACCCCGAGCAGCGCGGCAAGGCCTTGGCCGAGTTCCGGAGAGTGCTGCGTCCGGGGGGGCGGCTCGTCCTCGTGACCCCGTCCTTCTGGACCATCCACGCCTGGGCGGTGATCGACAACCTGCTCACCCTGCCCCGTCAGGTCCGAGCCGGGCGGGGTGTGCTTCTCTTCGGCACCACGCCGAAGGCGTACACCGAGGAGTTCTGCACGGCGCGGACGCTCCGGAGGGACGTGCGCCGCGCCGGGTTCGAGCCCGAGCGGTTCGAGCGGTTGTGCTTCTACCCCGCCCCCGAGCGGCAGGGGTTCCTTCAGCCGTTCCTGCCCTCGCTCTTCCGCGCGCCGCGCCTGTACCGCGCGATCGAGACGGTGTTCGAGGGCGCCGAGGCGCTGCGGATCTTCAACCAGAAGATGCTCGTCGCCTGCCGCAGGCCTGGACCCGGGGAGTAGAGCCGTGTGCGGCGTGCTGGCGACGGTGGGTGCGGGGGTCCCGACGGGGTGGGAGTCGGCCTTGGGCTCGCTCCACCCCCGCGGGCCGGACGGGCGCGGCACGTGGGCGGCCCCTTCGGGCCGGGCGGTGCTCGGACACACGCGCCTGGCAATCCAGGACCTGACCGACGCCGCGGCGCAGCCCATGCTGCTCGGCGATTCGCTCGGTCTAACGTACAACGGAGAGATCTACAACGTGCCCGAGCTGCGGGACCAGCTCGGGGCCGCGGGCGAAGCGTTCCGCTCGCGCAGCGACACCGAAGTCGTGCTGCGCGGGCTCCGCTGCTGGGGCGTCCGAGGGCTGCTCGACCGGCTCTGCGGCATGTTCGCGTTCGTCGCCTGGGATGACGCGACCTGCGAGCTGACGGCCGCGGTGGATCCGGCCGGCATGAAGCCGCTGGTGTGGACCGTGCTCGACGGGAAGCTCTATCTCGCCTCGACGTGCGACGCGCTGCTGGCTCTCCTGCCTGAGCGGCCGCGGCTCGACGCCGAAGGAATCTGCCATGTGCTCTGCCACGGATACTGCCCGCACCCGCAGACCGTCTGGCGGGGCGTGCGCAAGCTCGGCGCCGGGCAGGCGCTGCGGTTCACGCCGGGCGATACACAGCCGACCGTGTGGCGCTTCTGGAGCCCGCCCGAAGCCCTCGACACGCCGGGCTCGCCGGACGACCCCGCGGCATTCACCGAGTTGTGGGAGCGGATCGCCCGGGAGCACACACTGTCGGACGTGCCGGTGGGGCTGTTCCTCTCGGGCGGGCTCGACAGCACGAGCGTCGCCCTCGCGCTCGCGAGCGCGAACGAACCGGTCGAGTGCTTCACGCTGGGGCTCGATGGCCCCGACGACGAATCCGGCGCGGCGGCCTGCACGGCCGCCCACCTGGGGATGCGCCACACCGCGATCCCGTTCCGCGCCGACGACGCCGCGGACATGCTCGACCGGGCCGCGGAGGCGTTCGATGAGCCGCAGGCGTTTGGTGCGGTGCTGACGGCGACGGCGATCTCGCGTGCGGCCCGCCCGCATGCCAAGGTCTTGCTCGCCGGCGACGGCGGGGATGAGGCCTTCGGCGGGTACACCTGGCACGGGCCGCCGGCGCACCCGGACCGGACGCTCGCTCGGGAGCACCGCACCCTCGCCGCCGCCGCGGGCCGCGCCGATGCGGACGGCGCGACGCGCTCCCGCGCCCTCGCGTCGCTCGCGTCTCTCTCGCCGCTGCACGCCCACCTGCAGCGGGTGTTCCCCCGCTTCCACCCGGCCGAGGCCGCGGCACTCCTCGCGCCGCTGACGCCGGCATACGACGAGCACGCCTACGCGGCTCACGCGTCGGAGCACGACCGGCCCGCGCTCCCCTGGCCGCGCCGGGCGCAGCGGCTGGACCTCATGGGGTTCTGCGCGGGCTCGATCCTGCCGAAGGTCGATCGGTCGAGCATGGCTTTCGGGATGGAGGTCCGCGCGCCCTTCCTGGACCGGCGGGTGCTCGACTGGGCGCTGCGCCGACCGGTCGACGACCAGCCCGGGCCGAAGGCTGTGCTGAGGCAATACCTCCGAGGGCGGGTTCCCGCCGGCGTGCTGGCCCGACCGAAGCAGGGATTCAGCCTGAGGCTCGGGTCGGATCCCTGGCCGGAGCAACTGCCCTGGCTTCGCCGCTCGCGCGTGGCGGGCATGCTTCATCCGGGATGGGAGGGCTTCGTCGCACCCGGCGCGCCCTCCAGGTCCGCCCGGATCTTCGCGCTGTGCATGCTGGCCGCGTGGGCCGAGAGGAGGCTCGGATGAAGATCGCCGTCATCGGCGAGTTCGAGGCGGCGAGCCACCGCGCCCACGCCATCAACGTGGTGAAGACGGCAGGGGGATTCGCTCGCCTCGGGCACCGGGTGACCGTGCTCTGCCGCGCCCCGAGCGGCGAGGCGGGCGCCGATGAGCCCGGCGAGATGTACGCCGAGCCCGACCTGGCGTGGCGGTTCATCCCGTTCGGAAGCGCCCCGGGCGCGGCGCTCGGCGAAGCGGCCGCGGCGTACGCCGCGGAGCTGGGCGCCGAGTTCGTCTACGCCCGCAGCTTCACGGGCGCGCTGCGCTGCGCCGAGCTCGGCCTCGCCACGGCGCTCGAGACCCACGCGTACGCCGGGGACACAAACCCGCTCCTGCTCCGGGCCTTCGCCGCCACGCGCCGCGCCGAGAGCCCGCTGCGCGCCCTGGTCACCATCTCGCCGGTGCTCGCGGAGGACTACACCCGGCGCGGAGCGGAGGGAGCCCGCGTGCACGTGGTGCCCGACGGCGTCGACGTCGACCTGTTCGCCCCCCCACCCGGCCGCCGGGCTCGACCCGGGGCGGGCCCGCGCGCCGTCTACGCCGGGCACCTCTACGACTACAAGGGGATCCCGACCGTTCTCGGGGCGGCGCGGCTCCTGCCGGGCGTCGCGTTCGACCTCGTGGGCGGCGCGCCGGAAGACATCCAGCGCGTGCGCACGGCGGCCGCGGGCTCGCCGAACGTCGTGGTCCGCGGGGCCGTAAGCCACGCGCAAGTGCCGGCGCACTTGTGGGATGCCGACGTGCTCCTGCTGCCGCCTTCGGCGCGCGAGCCGTCGGCGGGCTGGACGAGCCCGGTGAAGCTCGGTGAATACCTCGCGGCGGGGCCGCCGATCGTCGCCTCCCGGATCCCGGGCCTGCGCACGTGGGTGGACGAGCCCGCCGCGAGATGGTTCACGCCCGACGACCCCGCGGACCTGGCCCGCGCGATCGGCGAGTCGCTCGCCGAGCCACCCCACGTCTCCGAGCTGCGCCGGCGCGCCGCCTCGGGCCTCGCGCAGCGGTACTCCTACCGCTCCCGCGCCGAGGCGATCCTTCACGCCGCCGGCGCCTCGGCGGTGGGCGGAACGATCGCACTCGGGGCCGCCGGCGCACAGCTCACCGGTTGACCGGGGATCTCCACCTCGCGCACGATCCTGTCCTCCACAACCCGGATGTTCCCCGGCTCGGTGAACACGGCGAGGTAGCGGACGCGGAGGGCGGCGGCGGGCGCTTGCATGCGGTAGGCCTCGCCGCGCGTCCAGTGCCAGAAGTGCTTGGGGTGAGGGAGCCAGCTGAAGGGCGTGCGCCTCCGGCCCGTGCGCGCGATGAACCCGAAGTACCGGCGCACAAAGTCGTCGAATCGCCGAGCGCGATCCGCGTCGAACCGCCGCACCCCGTATCGACGCCGCAGGCGATCGATCTTCCGGGGGTCGCCGCCTGTGCGGTCAATCAGCCGGCGCAGGGCCAGCGCGCCGATGGCGCCCCGGCGCGCCCGGATGACGCCGTGGGTCGCCACGAGCGCCGGCCTGTCGTAGAGATACGCGAACCGCCCCTGGCTGAACGCCTGGTCGTACGGGGCGCAGAAGTTGTTCGGCAGCGCGTACACGCGCCCATCGGCGCCCACGACCTCATACCTGAACGTCTCGACCAGCCGCGAATCGAACCACCCCAGCGGCGCCGGCGTGCTGTGCAACCGGCCCAGCACAGCGATGGCGATCGAGGCCGCCAGGGCCGGCGGCGAGAACAGCGGCCCGACGACCGCCGGCCCGGCCCCGAGGAGGAAGACGACCAGCGCCAGATCCAGCGCCGACCATTTCCAAAAGGCCAGCCCGCTCGCCGCGAGTATCGCCGCGTGCATCACGACGAAGCCCAGGAGCAGGCCGATCGCCAGCGTGCGATCCGCCAGCAGCGCGATCGCGGCCAGCTCGAGCGCGAGCGTCGCGCACTGGATGGGAACGTCGAGCGGACGCATCAGGCGCCCTGCGCGCCCGACCGTCGGCGCGGGAAGGAACCCCAGGTGCCCGAGCACCCACGCGTTCATCGTGAGATCGCTCAGCCGATTGCCGACGACCCAGCTCCACGGGCGCGGCCCGAGCCTGACCTTGGACCAGCCCGGATGGAAGTAGTGCATCGCGACCAGGCCCATCGCGACCACCATGTAGTGCCACGTGGCCGCGCCGACGATGACATGCACCTGGAGAAACGCCACGAACGCCACGACGACGTCCACCACGAGGAGCTTGTCGGTGATCGCCTCGGCGACGGCTTCGGGGTGCGTGACCTGCCGCCAGACGGGCATCATCACGATCAGGAACGCCGGTGTGAACGCGGGGTGGACCGCCACCAGCGCCCCCAGGATCAGCACCAGCGCCCGGTCGAGCAGGTGCTCCCGCCCGTGGTACGCGTTGATCTCGATCGTCGCGTTCGTCCACGCCAGCACGCCCGCTGCCGTCGCGACGACCAGCCGCAGCAGGCCCCCATCCTCCAGGCTGCCCCATGTCACCCCCCGCGCCAGCATCGCGACCGGCGCGACAGTCGCCACCCCGAGCGCCGCGAACGCGGGGCGCCGGCACGCCGCGCCGACGATGCACCGGCTCCGGTACGCCCTCTCGGGCAGGCGGCATACCCGAAAGTACAGCCGGCGCAGGATCGCGTAGATCACCAGCGACAGGGCGACGACCAGGAGATCTCGGGCGGAAGGCATGGCTCTTCGTGCACCGGGGCAGCCGCTCTTATCGCCCGGCCGGCCCTATCGCCCCGAGAAATCCGGGCGCGCCGACGCTCAGGCCTGGATGTCGAATTCGCCCCGCAGC
>Ga0196977_1000880_pt1 | contig 13243 bp, 10 predicted proteins | sample S3v_1013CmetaG_FD_148634 | JGI IMG/M metagenome (GOLD analysis project Ga0196977, IMG submission 148634) | Soil microbial communities from Anza Borrego desert, Southern California, United States - S3+v_10-13C | ecosystem: Environmental > Terrestrial > Soil > Desert | place: USA: California...
GCGGAGGTTTACCTCGCGATGACGCGCGGGCAGGAGAGCCTCATCGTCGAACACGAGACGTTGCAGATCTCAGTCGAACCGATCCGCGTCCTGCCGCTACCTAGTTCGTTAGTTGTGCTCGTGCCAACGCCCGAGGAGTATGCTGCGCATGCTTTTGAGCTTGCGGATATCGACAAGGTAAGCGACGGCAGATGTCTGTGGTGGTCTTCCATTGCTGCCGGGACCGTGGATGTCGCGTTTGGCGCGTCCTGATGCCGCGCGGCGCGGCTGCAGTGCAGCAAGCCGGATGCTAAAATTTCGCCCTTAATTCATCCAGGTGACCTGCTTAGCTGAGCAAAGCAAAGGTCGCCGGTCAGAAATCGGGAAGTTGTCCATGCGCCGCTCGTGCCACGCACTTGCTTTTCTTGTTGCTACGCTGTTCTGCTGTTATGCGTTGGGGCAAACGGCAGGCGGGCAGGCGACGTCGCCTCTTACTGGCACGGGCCCTTCAACGATGACTCCGCCTGCGAGTACGGTGACACCGCCCGCCGGGCCTGTATTTGTGCCCAGTATCCCCACAATAAGGAATTCGGACGATCCGAAGGCTGATCCCGCGGGTTCGACAGTGCCGTCGCGCGGACTTCTCACGAGACCTACTATTGTCAACGGCGGCGCTGCCAGTGATCCGCGCGAGGGCTCGGATCGCAAGCCTGGAGCCACGGCATCATCGCCCGGTTCATTGCGCAGTCCCACTCAGAAGCCTCGACAGCAGGCTGCCGCTACGCCACGCGGCACGGCCGACGCGCCAAGCGAGTTTCAGGCGTTCGTTGCGGCGTCGGTAGGGCGGCAATTGCCCATATTCGGACACGATCTGTTCGACACCGCGCCCTCAACGTTTGCACCCGTGGATGAAGTCCCCGTCACGCAGGATTACGTGATCGGCCCCGGCGACGAAGTGCATGTGCGCGCATGGGGGCAGGTCGACATCGATTATCGGGCTGTGGTCGACCGCAATGGGTCGATACATCTCCCCCAAATCGGCACCCTCACCGTCGGAGGGCTTCGCTATCAGGACCTCCACAATTTTGTTCGCGCCGCGGTCGCGCGCGTGTTCCGCAATTTCGAGCTCAGCGTAACGCTCGGGCAGTTGCGTTCGATCCAAGTTTTCGTAGTCGGACAGGCCCGACACCCTGGCGCTTACACGATCAGTTCGCTGAGCACGCTCGTGAACGCCTTATTCGCGTCCGGCGGACCATCGACTAAAGGCTCGATGCGTGCGATCGAGGTCAAACGCGGCGATCGTACGATCACCAGATTTGACATGTACGACCTGCTGTTAAAAGGGGACAAATCCAAAGATGTCCGTTTAATGCCGGGCGACGTGATCTATATCCCGCCGGTCGGCGATCTCGTAGCGATTTCCGGAAGCGTTAACAAGCCGGCAATTTATGAAGTAAAGACTGGGGCAGCCTTGGCTGATCTCGTCCAGCTCGCTGGCGGCCTGTCCACCGTTGCAGCGGGTCAACGCATCAAGCTCGAGCGCATCGTGGAGCGTCGTACCCGCAGGGTAGACGAGCTCGATCTCAACGACGCCACGATGAAAACGACGCTTCAGGATGGCGACCTTGTTCAGGTCTATGCGTTGTCGCCACGGTTCGAGAATGCGGTCACCTTGCGGGGAGCAGTTGCTAATCCCGGCCGATTTCCGTGGCGCGAAGGCATGAGGGTGCGGGATCTGATTCCGGAGAAGGAGGCTCTCATCGTGCCGGACTACTGGCAGCGCGTGAACCGGTCGGTGCATCCCTACGGACCTATCGGTCCTGATGTCAGTACCGAACGGCCTCGCGTAGATCTACGTCGCTTATTCGATGAGATCAACTGGGATTATGCGTCGATTGAACGGTTGAACCCTGCCGACCTGACCACTACGCTGATCCCCTTCAATCTCGGGCGCGCTGTCCTGGAGGGTGATCCCGGTCACAACATCGCTCTTCGGCCGGGCGACGTGCTGACGATCTTCTATCGCACCGACTTGGAAGTGCCGGTAGCCAAGCAGACGCAATTCGTTCGACTCGAGGGCGAGGTCAGGACCGCTGGTGTCTATCAGATTCTGCCGGGCGAGACGCTCCGTCAGCTGGTCACACGCATTGGCGGGTTTACCCCAAACGCGTACATGTATGGAGCCGAGTTTACGCGCGAGTCTGTTCGACTACAGCAGCAGAAGCGGCTGGACGAAACGGTAGACCGGCTCTCACAGGAGGTGGAGCGGACTGGGGCCGCCCGCGCGCAGGCATCAATAGATGAGAAAGAAAATGTGCAGGCAAGCGTTGAGGCGCAGCGCAGGATGATCGATCAGCTCAGACGTGCACGGGCTACGGGAAGAGTCGTCCTGGAAGTGACGCCTGACAGGTCCGATCTTCGCGATTTGCCTGAGCTTGCGCTGGAGGATGGCGATAGATTTGTCGTTCCCGCGAGACCCTCTACCGTAAATGTTATCGGTTCTGTCTACAATCAGACTGCGTTCATACATACGCCGGACAAGCGCGTGTCTGATTATCTCGAGCTGGCAGGAGGAACGACGCCGGGCGCTGACAAGGGACGCATTTACGTGATCCGCGCGGACGGTTCAGTCACTCCGCGCGCCACCTCATTCCTAAATCTCGGTCCGAGCGAACGGCTGAATCCCGGTGATACGATCGTCGTGCCAGAGAACCTGGAGCGCTTTTTCCTCACGAAGCAGCTCAGGGATTGGACCCAGGTTTTCTATCAGTTCGCGCTTGGAGTCGCGGGTCTGAAAGTGCTACGGGACTTCTGAGGCCCCTGCAACCGACATGACTGAAGGCCCGATTTCGAGCGACTACAACGTACCGCACGATGCGCGTGCACGCACTGCTGAAGATGACGAGATTTCGCTAGTCGACTTTCTGCTCGTTTTCGCCAGATACAAGAAGCAGATTATGGGCGTGCCGCTCATCGCCGCAGTCGCGGCGGCCGCGCTCAGTCTTCTAATGCCGAATATCTATACTGGCACCGCAAGAGTATTGCCGCCACAGCAGACACAGTCCGCTGCTGCAGCGATGCTGGCGCAGATCGGTACCGTCGTCGGCATCGGAGGAGGGTCCGCCGCGGTGAGGAATCCAAGCGATCTCTACGTTGGTATGCTTAAAAGCAGAACCGTCGCGGACAACCTTATCGCGCGCTTCGATTTGATGAAGAGATACGGCGTCACTCGAATGTCCGATGCCCGCGAGCGGCTAGCGGGCGTGACCACGTTCGCCAGCGGCAAAGATGGCATCATCGCAGTTGAAGTGGATGACGAGGATCCCAAGGTTGCAGCGGATCTTGCCAACGCATATGTCGATGAGCTCCTAGCACTGACGAAAGTACTGGCTGTCACCGAGGCGGCGCAACGGCGGCTGTTTTTCGAGCAGCAATTCGCACAGGTGAAGGAGGAGCTGGCAAAAAGCGAAAGTGCCGCGCGGCAGGCGCTCCAGCAGCGGGGACTCGTGAAGGTGGATGACCAGGCGCGGGCCATGGTGGAAACCACCGCCCGGCTACGCGCACAAATATCATTAAAAGAAGTGCAGATCGGCGCGATGCGCAGCTTCGCGAGCGAACGTAATCCCGAGCTTGTCGTCGCACAGCAGGAGCTTGATTCGCTTAGACGCGAGCTCGGCAGGATAGAGGGCGCCGGCACGTCGCCGGTGTCTGCGAGCGGATCGGACGGTAAAGGCCTAGAAAACCTGCGGCTGCTGCGCGATCTTCGATACAACGAGGTTCTTTACGAACTGATGGCCAGACAGTACGAGATCGCGAGAATCGATGAGGCACGCGAGGCATCGATCCTCCAGGTGCTGGACAAGGCGGTGCAGCCGGACCGTAAATCCAAGCCGAAGCGCTCGCTCATCGTCGTTTTCGTGATGTTGTCGGCGCTGATCGCGGTGCTGCTCTGGATCGCCGCTCGCGAAGCGCTCATTCGAGCAAGTGCGGACCCGGTGCGTGCGACCAAGCTGGACGCATTCAAGCGCTCCTTCTCATGGCGTTGACCGCGTTCGACCAACCAATCATGAATGACTCGACGGTGCCAGCGAAAAGCTTCCTCGAAATATCGATGCCACCGCACCTGAGCCTGGCTCAGGCACTCGCGGTGATCGAGCGAGGCTCTGCCCAGATTGCGCTCGTCATCGATGAGCGCGGCAAGTTGATCGGCACCGTCACCGATGGCGACGTTCGTCGGGGACTGCTGCGTGGCGAGACGCTCGAGAGTCGAGTCGAAAGAGTAATGAAGCGCAGTTTCAAGTGGCTGCCGGTGACCGCGAGTGAATCGGAGGCGCTTAGCCTCATGCGCCGGGAACTGTTGCATCAGGTGCCGGTGCTTGACGGCGAGGGCCGGGTAGCGGATCTGTTCCTGCTGGAGGAACTGCTCCGGCCCCCGCCACAGCCGAGCACGGTCGTGCTGATGGCCGGTGGCGAGGGCAAGCGTCTGCGGCCGTATACGGACGATTGTCCGAAGCCGATGCTGCCAATCGGTGGCAAGCCCATGCTCGAAATCATCCTGGAACGCTGCATTGACGCAGGTTTCCGGCACTTCGTTATTTCCGTCAATTACCTCAAGCACCGCGTGATGGAGTATTTCGGGCGCGGCGCGCGATGGAATATCGATATCCATTATGTGGAGGAGACACAGCCACTCGGGACTGTTGGCGCGCTGAGCCTTCTACCCCAACAACCAGAGCATCCCCTCCTCGTCATAAACGGGGATATCCTGACGAGGGTGAGCTTTCTGGACCTCATGCGCTTTCACGAAGAACACCAAGCCACCGCAACTGTTTGTGTGCGTGAACACTTCACCGAAATTCCATACGGTGTGGTTCACATAGATGGAGCTGACGTAACAGTGATGCAGGAGAAGCCGACGCTCAGCCATTATGTAAACGCCGGAATTTATCTGTTGAATCCAGACGTGCTGAGGTTGTTGCCGCGCGGTGAGTATTGCGACATGCCGCAGCTGCTGGATCGTGTGATCAAGAAGGGACAGCGCGTGAGCGCCTTCCCGATACACGAATACTGGCTCGATATTGGGCACCCTGAGACGCTGGAACGCGCGAAGGGCGAGTGGTAGTGAATGTCCTTGGTTTGATTCCCGCACGCGGCGGGTCGAAAAGCATTCCTCGTAAGAACATACGCGATCTCTGCGGCAAGCCGCTGATTGCGCACACGATCGCCGCGGCACGAAGTGCGACATCGCTCGCGCGGGTCGTCGTCAGCACCGATGACGACGAGATCGCGGCGGTAGCGCAGGCATGGGGTGCCGACGTGCCGTTCATGCGTCCGGCAGAGCTTGCGCTGGACGACACGCCGGGTGTGGAGCCGGTGCTGCACGCGCTGGCTCAGCTGCCTGAGTTCGATTGGGTGTTGTTGCTGCAGCCCACATCTCCACTGCGTACTGCCGCCGATATCGACGGCATCGTGGCCCGGTGCCGCAAACGCGATGCATCTTCGGCGGTATCGGTGTGCGAGGCGGCCAAGCACCCGTACTGGATGTACGAACGCGACGCGGAGGATCGCCTGGTTCCAGTGGTAGACCGGCCGCTCGTGACACGGCGGCAGTCCCTCCCGCCGGTCTATGCACTGAACGGTGCTTTGTACCTCGCTCAGCGCGATTGGCTCCAGCAGCAGCGTGCGCTCATCGCCCGGGACACGCTCGCATACGTCATGCCGCCGGAGCGCTCAGTCGATATCGACTCGGCACTCGACTGGCGATGGGTCGAATGCCTGATGCAGGACGCTTCGACCTTCTCTGGCTGTCGCAAAGACCGGCCGGTCACGTCGTGACGCAGAACGTTTGCATCCAGGGGCTGGGATTCGTCGGCTCGGCCATGGCCGTAGCGGTAGCGAGCGCCAGAGACGCCAGCGGCTGCCCACTCTATAACGTAACAGGGGTCGACCTGCCGACGACCTTGGGTCGATCCCGCGTCGAAGCGCTGAACGCCGGAACATTCCCGTTTCGCACGAGCGATGAAAAGCTCCTTGCGGCTGTCAATGAGGCGGCGCGCCAGGGAAACCTCCGTGCGACGACGGACGCTGAAGCCTATGCTCATGCGGACATCATCGTCGTCAACGTTCACCTCGATATTTCGTTCCGCGAAGATCAGCCACAGCTCGAGATGGCCGGGTTCATAGAGGCAATGCGGCAAGTCGGCCGGCGGATGCGCGAGGACGCGCTCGTGATCATCGAAACGACAGTACCGCCAGGCACATCCCTCAAGCTCGCCGTTCCGGCGTTAAGAGACGAACTCGCGCAGCGTGGCCTCGATCCCGACCGGCTCCTACTCGCGCATTCGCCGGAGCGGGTCATGCCGGGCAAGGATTACCTCGACTCTATTCTCAACTACTGGCGCGTGTACGCGGGACACACGCCGGAGGCTGCCGACGCCTGCGAGGCGTTCCTGGCCAGCTTCATCAACGTCAAAGACTATCCATTGACTCGGCTTTCCTCCACGACCGCATCCGAAACGAGCAAGGTCCTGGAGAACTCTTACAGGGCGGTGAACATAGCGTTCATTCATGAGTGGACACGTTACGCCGAGGTTGTCGGGATCGATCTGTTCGAAGTCATCGCGGCCGTCCAGAAACGGCCGACGCATTCCAACATGCGCTACCCCGGCCTGGGCATCGGCGGCTATTGCCTCACCAAGGATCCGGCGTTCGCGCCCGCCGCGACGCGGCAGTTGTTCGGGCGCGACATAGAATTTCCGTTTTCCCGGCTTGCCATCAGCACTGCCGCGGACATGCCTTCGCATACGATCGAGCGTCTCACGCGTCTCCTGGACGGCGCCGTTGCAGGCAAACGCATACTGCTCTGCGGGATCTGCTACCGGGAAGACGTTGCGGACACGCGTTACTCTCCGTCGGAGATCGTCTATAGGGAACTCGTCGCGCAAGGTGCGCAGGTCGATGTGCACGATCCTTTTGTGTCTTACTGGCAAGAGGTGCAGCGGCCGGTCGCGAACGACCTGCCGTCGCCCGAAGGGTACGCTGCGGTGTTGTTCGCGACGCCCCACGCGGTTTACAAGCGTCTCGACCTCCCCCGCTGGATGTCCGGGAGCCGCGGCACAGCCGTGTTGGACGCTTTCATGGTCTTTTCGAGCCGGCAACGCCAGCTCTTTCGAGAAGCCGGCATGTGGATCGAGAGCATCGGGGTGGGCGACGGCTTGTGACACAAAACGTTCTCATAACGGGCGGTGCGGGGTTCATCGGTGCCCATCTCGTTCGCCGCCTGCTGGATGCAGGACACCGCGTGCACCTCGTCGACAATTTCGCACGCGGCGTGGACGATCCGACGCTTGCTACATTGCTTGCCCGGGACGGTGTGAGCTTTTCCCGAACTGATTGCCTTGATACTCGGGCAGTGGCGGCACTTCCGCTTGATTTCAATGTGATCGTTCACCTTGCGGCGATCGTAGGCGTCGTGCACGTAACGCAGCAGCCCTACCGCGTCATGGTGGACAATTCAAACCTGCTCTCGAACCTGATCGAGCATGCGCGACGGCAGAGGCATCTGCGACGCCTGATGTTCGCATCGACAAGTGAGGTCTACGCAGGGACCCTTGAGCATTTCGGACTGTCCATTCCGACTCCGGAGAGCACGCCAGTAGCCTTGCCCGACCTCGCCCGCCCGCGCACATCGTACATGCTGTCGAAGCTCGTCGGAGAGGCGCTTTGCCACTACTCCGGTCTTCCCATCACGGTGTTTCGTCCGCACAACGTCTACGGGCCGAGAATGGGGTCGGCTCATGTGGTTCCGGAGCTGCTGAAGCGCGCTTACGATGCGCGCGACGGCGATGTTCTGACGGTGGCATCCGTCGATCAGACCCGCTCCTTCTGTTACATCGACGACGCGGTCGAGATGCTCTCGAGAATGATGGATTCACCCGATTGCGCGGGTCAGACACTGAATCTGGGCACCGAAAGACCAGAGGTGACCATTGCCGACGTCGCGAACATCTGCATGGCCGTCGTGGGACGCAATCTACGTATAGAGCCGCGCCCGGCGCCGGCCGGATCTCCGGCTCGGCGCGCGCCGGACATGACCAGGACGGCCGCGCTGACCGGCTATGTGTCGCGCATATCGTTGCGAGAGGGAATTGAACGGACGTTCGACTGGTATCGGCGCAACGTATTCGAGAACGCCGGTATCACCGCTCATTAACACCTATGGCCGGAACAAATAGTTTCGTGGAACGCCTCATCCGTTTCGTGCGCGAACAGTACGGAACCGATGAGTACATCCCCCTGCACGCGCCGGTTCTCGGCGAGCTCGAGAAGCGCTACGTAATCGAGGCGCTCGACAGCGGGTACGTCTCTTCGGTCGGTCCGCAGGTCGCGGAATTCGAGAACGCGATCGCGCGCTTTACCGGCGCGAAGCATGCCGTTGCAACCGTGAATGGTACCGCGGCGCTCCATGTGTCCCTGGTGCTTGCCGGTGTCATGCCGGGCGACGAGGTGATTACGCAGTCCATCACTTTCGTTGCGACCTGCAATGCCATTCGCTACTGCGGCGCGCATCCGCTGCTCGTCGATATCGATCTCGCGACGCTCGGCATGTCGCCCGACAGCCTGGCCGAGTTCCTGCAGGACAACGCGTACCTCGACGATCGCGGCCGCTGTGTGAACCGGCGCACCGGTGCGACGATTCGCGCGTGCGTGCCCATGCATAATTTTGGCCATCCGGTGCGTATCGACGCGATTGCTGCGATCTGCGACAGGTGGAATCTCGTGCTGATCGAGGACACGGCAGAGTCGCTGGGAAGCTCGTTCAGGGGGCGCCATACCGGCTTGTTCGGCAGTCACGCCGCGCTGAGCTTTAACGGCAACAAGATCATCACCACCGGCGGCGGGGGTATGGTCATCACGGACGATGACGCGCTCGCCGCACGCGCCCGCCACATCACGACCACGGCGAAGGCGAAGCACCCGTGGCTGTTCGTTCACGACGAGGTGGGGTTCAACTACCGTATGCCCGCGCTCAACGCCGCGCTCGGCTGCGCGCAGTTCGAACGTCTGGAGGGCCATCTTGCGAGGAAAAGGATGCTGGCGGAGTGCTACGCGGAGTGGTTCTCACGTACCGATTATCATTTCAATCGGGAGCCGGCAGAGTGCCGGTCGAACTATTGGCTGAACTCCTTTCTCGTTAACTCGCCGGAGGAGCGCGACGACGTGCTGCGGCAGACGAATGCCTTGGGCGTGATGACACGGCCGGTCTGGACCCCGATGCATTATCTCGAACTCTATAAAGACTGCTTGCGCAGCGACTTGAAGAACTCGGAATGGCTCGAGTCGAGACTGGTGAACCTGCCTTCCAGCCCACCGGGCGCGGCATAGCCAACGCCGAAGATGGCTGCCGTGTCCACGCATCCAGCAGACATGGGATCCGCACCTGTGCTGATCATCGCCGAAGCCGGTGTGAACCATAACGGCGACATGGCGATCGCGCGTAAGCTCGTGGAGATGGCGGCCTCCGCCGGCTGCGACTTCGTGAAATTCCAGACTTTCTCGGCGGACCGGCTCGTAACCAAAACCGCGCGCAAAGCCGAATATCAGAGCGCCGGCACCGGAAATGCGGAGTCGCAGTACGAAATGCTGCGCAAGCTCGAGCTCACTCCCGCGATGCACGGAGAGCTCGTCGCCCACTGTGCTGCACATTCGATCCGGTTTCTTTCTACGGGTTTCGACATCGAAAGTGTCGACCTGCTCGACGGGCTCGGGGTGGATATATTCAAAGTCCCGTCCGGAGAGATCACGAACGTGCCGTATCTGCGCCACTTGGGCGCACTCGGCAAACGCGTGATCCTATCGACCGGCATGTCTTGCATGGCCGAGATAGAGCTTGCGCTGCAAACGCTGGAGAACGCGGGCACGCCGCGCGCGCGCATCACGGTACTTCACTGCAATACAGAGTACCCGACGCCGATGCAGGATGTGAACTTGCGCGCGATGTGTGCCATCCGCGACGCGTTCCGAGTGCAGGTCGGCTATTCCGATCACACACTTGGCATCGAAGTGCCCGTTGCAGCGGTGGCGTTGGGCGCGTCGATCATAGAAAAGCACTTCACGGTCGACCGAACGCTGCCCGGCCCAGACCACGCTGCGAGCCTTGAAGCCGCGGAGTTGCGCAAATTGGTAAGTACGATCCGTAACATCGAGCTTGCGCTCGGGGACGGTATCAAGCGCGCCTCGCCGAGCGAAATCAAGAATCTCGGCGTCGCGCGCAAGTCGATCGTGGCCGCCGTCGCCATCCGTGCAGGGGAGCGGTTTTCCGAGAAGAACCTCACCGTCAAACGGCCGGGCAGCGGCATTTCGCCGGTGCATTGGGACGCGTTCATCGGCCGTGTGGCGACCCGAGCATACGCGGCGGACGACCTCATCGAGTGGTAAGAAAAATCTGCGTTGTAACCGGAGCCCGCGCGGATTACGGTCTGCTGCGCTGGGTCATGGACGGCATCCGGCGATCGTCGCGTCTCGAGCTTCAGCTCGTTGCCACCGGGATGCATCTATCGCCGGAGTTCGGCCTCACTTACCGTCAAATCGAAGCCGACGGATTCACGATCGACCGCAAGGTTGAGATGCTCCTGAGTTCGGACACGCCTGTCGGTGTCGCGAAAGCCGTCGGACTTGGCGTCATCGGTTTCGCGGATGTGCTCGACGATCTCAGGCCGGACCTGCTTTTGCTGCTGGGAGATCGGTTCGAGCTGCTTGCTGCTGCGACGGCCGCACTGGTCGCGCGCATCCCCATCGGGCACCTGCATGGTGGCGAAGTCACGGAGGGAGCGTTCGACGAGGCCATTCGCCACTCCATCACGAAGATGGCGCACCTGCATTTTGTCGCCGCCGAGCCGTACCGCAGGCGCGTGATTCAGCTCGGCGAGCAGCCGGCGAGCGTGTTCACCGTCGGAGGGCTAGGTATCGACAACGTGCTTAAGCTCGACCTGCTGAGCCGCGAAGAACTGGAGGACGCGCTCGAGTTCACGTTTGGCTCACGGAACCTGCTCGTCACATTCCATCCGGTGACGCTCGAGAAGGACGCCTCGGCGGCGCAGATGTCGGAGCTGCTGGCGGCGTTACACGCTCTCGAGGGAACCCAGCTCGTGATCACATTGCCGAACGCCGATACCGAAGGTCGCGCGCTCATTAGGCTGATCGAGGAGTTCGTGAAAACCCATCCGAACGCGAAGGCGTTCACCAGCCTTGGCCAGCTTCGATACCTATCGTGTATCCGGCACGTCGATGGAGTGGTCGGTAACTCATCGAGCGGCCTGATCGAGGTCCCGGCATTCAGGAAAGGTACGATCAATATCGGCGATCGCCAGAAGGGCCGTCTACGTGCATCCAGCGTGATCGACTGCGAGCCGACTGCCGCATCGATTACCGCGGCGATACAGCGCCTGTATTCAGCCGAATTTCAGCAGCGGCTGTCACACGTCGTGAATCCTTACGGCGAAGGTCACGCGAGCGAGGCGACGGTGGCCGTACTTGAGAGTTACGATTTTACGAATGTCTTGAAGAAGCGCTTTCACGATATCGCATGTTAGCGGATGAGCGACACGAGCACGTCCGCAACCCGCGCGGGCATATCCTCCGCGGGCAGCGGGCCCGTGTTCCGGCGTATCCACTGCATCGTAGCCGCTCGGTCGAGCCCGTCGGCCTCCGCAACCAGCGTCTCGGAAAAATGGTTGATGTCAGTGAGATACCTCGACCGCGGATAGGAGGTGAAAAACTCCCCGAACACCTGTCCGGCCAGATTGCCATAGCGGGCGAGCAGCAGGGGCATGCCCATGAGCGCGGGAAGCATGGCCGCACTGCTCGGCTCCGTTATCGTCGCGCAGCAACGCTCGAGCGTCGGTACGAACCGGTCGCGTTCGCAGATCTCGATGCCGACCGCGGCGAGAGCCGATAGCACGCGCGAACCGATTTGCGAGGGATGTGGCTTGAACACGAGTTGTTTTCCCTGACGAGCCAACTCGTCGCGAGTACGCGTGATGTGTCCGACGAATTCCGCTTCGGAGCCGTAGACGCCGCCGTAGTTGAGCAGGCTCGCGTCGACGTACATAACGTGCGTTCCGCGCGCCACGTCAGGCCGTAGGAGGAGCCCCGCGTTTTCCGTAGATAGACCAAAAAGCACCAGATCGGGATTGCCAACGGAGACGACGTGCTCCGGCCGGTACCCGAACGCGTCCGCCACGTATCCAATCTCGGCGTCGTTGAAGACACATGCCCGATCGGCCCGCGAATCGCTCGCCGCCTTGCTCGGACGCGTGCCACGCACCCGATTGGTCAGGTCATAGTAAAACCGGCGCCATTCGTCCGCTCCCGCACCGGTCTGCCACAGCGCCCGAGTGTATGCCGGCCAGAAATGCAACATGCCTTTGACGATCATCCGCCTCATTAGCCACAAGCGCGTGTGCAGCCTGGAATCGAACGGTGCCGATCCGTCGAGTACGAGTACGCGCTGCAGACCGTGGAATACGTGAACCGTGGGGATGTTTCGCTGGCGACAGTACCTGTTGAATGCGCGACAGGCGAACGACTCGGTAGAGGTGAACACCACCGCCGACGGGTGTTCGCGGTCGAGAATTTGCGGAAGGCTCAACCCGGCGTAATACGAGATATCGCGTACGGGCAGGTCGTCTATGAACTCGCTCGGCGCTCGCCCCGGCTCGTCACCCCAGGACCCTAGGTGCAGCAGCGTAAGGTCGACGCCGCGCGCCTTGAGCGGAGCAACCAGCCGCTGATAGTGAATGGCGCCCTTAGTCCAGGCGTCGAATCCGAGCACCTTCATGGCTGGACGATCGATGGCTCAGACGTCGATGACCGTCAGACCCACGGCGCCGGCCACGTTGCATCCGGCGACGCCGATCCGGACGGTTCGCCGCGGCCGGGGCAGCACGTATGCCCATTGCCGCGGCCCTTCGATCGTCGGGTTATCCCGAAAAAAAACTTCTCCCTCTTGCTCGAGCGCAAGGAAAGGAATCGGCCCGAAGAGATCCTGATCGCTTTCGAGAAAGAGGACGTCGGCTTTCCAGGAGTGGCTGAAACACGGCGGTGTCATATCCGCATAGCCCGCAACCGCGCGCGCCGCTTCCGCCGCGCTGGCAAAGCGCCAAGGCACCCCGGGATAGCGGGCCTGCATGCTGCGCAGCAGTTGAACGGCGCGCGTCACGCCGGGCTCGAGATCTCTGCGGTCATGGCTGGTGTAGGCGAGCAC
>Ga0196977_1000882_pt1 | contig 13215 bp, 12 predicted proteins | sample S3v_1013CmetaG_FD_148634 | JGI IMG/M metagenome (GOLD analysis project Ga0196977, IMG submission 148634) | Soil microbial communities from Anza Borrego desert, Southern California, United States - S3+v_10-13C | ecosystem: Environmental > Terrestrial > Soil > Desert | place: USA: California...
CGCTACACCGAGAATTCCAGTTGCCCCTTCTGCACTCTAGCCCCGCAGTATCGATTGACCTTTCCGGGTTAAGCCCGGAGATTTCACAACCGACTTGCGGTGGCCGCCTACGCGCCCTTTACGCCCAGTAAATCCGAACAACGCTTGCTCCCCCCGTATTACCGCGGCTGCTGGCACGGAGTTAGCCGGAGCTTACAAACAGTACCGTCATCGCCGGTGATATTAACACCGGTTTATTCTTCCCGTTCTTGCGAAGTTTACATCCCGAAGGATTTCATCCTTCACGCGGCGTTGCTGGGTCAGGCTTTCGCCCATTGCCCAAAATTCCCGACTGCTGCCTCCCGTAGGAGTCTGACCCGTATGTCAGTGTCAGTGTGGCCGACCGCCCTCTCAGGCCGGCTACAGATCATAGCCTTGGTAAGCCATTACCTTACCAACTAGCTAATCTGCCGCAGGCTCCTCTTCAGACGCGAGGTCTTTCGATCCCCCGCTTTAACAACTGTCACCATTAGGTGCCGCTGCATTATGCGGTATTAGCAACCGTTTCCGGTTGTTATTCCCCATCCAAAGGTAGATTACCTACGTGTTACTCACCCGTGCGCCACTCTACTCGCCCCCCGAAGGGGACTTTCGCGTTCGACTTGCATGTCTGAGGCACGCCGCCAGCGTTGATTCTGAGCCAGGATCAAACTCTCGTTAGAATTTGTTCTCTAGCAACATTATCGTTACTGGTACTTACTTAAGTCTCGATAATGACTCTTGCGAGTTTTAGACGCGAACTTTATCGTTCGCGTTTTGACTCTCAAAGGTCTTGAGACGGACACGCTCTATCTAGTTTTCAAACATCGAAGTCCAAATTGTATTTGGATTGCCTTACAGACGATTCAAACTCGCCCCAAGCAAACGGGGATATTAACCAACGTCCCCTAGTCTGTCAAGCGGGCCTGAATCTTTTGTCCTACTGGCCGCTTCCTCGTGAAGAGGAATGGGCATTATAGGGACAAAAACTTACTTGTCAATACCTCGTCTCAACCTCGTACCACAACGATTGTTTTTCATTGCGTGAGGACCTCGTTTCCGAAGGCAAGGAGTTAGATGCGTCTTTCGCTCTCGGGTTGTCTACTTTTCGTAGTAGGTTCCCCGATCGCATCCGCGACAAACAACGCTGCCGTCCGGCCGCATCACCTCGCGCCCATCGTTTACACCCTCATTACAAACAGCACAAATCACTCGCGAACGAGGACTGCCCGGAGCGTCCATTTCATTGAGCTCCAGGCGGACGAACTCAGAAGCAAACAACTCTTCATCAGTTGCCTCCGTATAAGCACGAAATTGCCGCTCGCGTTTATTCGCAATAGACGAGAATCTCTCATCCGCCAAGCGACGCGAACTCTCGCGAGCCACCACGCGCACCGCTTTGTTCGTTTCTGTATTCAGAAACGTTGCGGCTACCTTGCCGTAATCAACGTACTTTAAAGATCGTTTGCCTAATCGCACCCCGGTCGCCGCACTTACCGCATCGGTCATGCAGCGATCGATCTCCACCCAGACAATCGTCTTCTTACGATCGACGCCACGCGGATCGTCGAGGCCAACCAAACGGCAACCAAGCAACGCCATCCGCGCACCCAGCAACTGTCCGGCGCACATATGGCCGTGCAGTTGCTCACATTCGATCAATATCTCTTCAAGCGACTGCACTGCCCGCGCCTTCTGTTTCGTGGCAATTGACTAGATACCGGATCCGCTCGATTAATTTCATCACGCCCTCGGAATCTTCGCCCGATACGTAGAACGCGTCGGCGCGGTCTAGTACCTGCTTCGCCGTCTTCTTGATCTTCGTCTCATCCGCCCGCCGCACCATCACAAAAAAATCGACGCCGGCAAACTGGGCGAAGCTGTTTCCCTCAACAAACACTCCTTCAGACTTAACCCGTGCGAGCGTCTCGCTGATGCCTGCTTCGATCTGATCGTCCGTGGCGATTAACCAATGAACGTTCGAAGCACCCGCATCCCAATAACGTCCCGTGTCTTTTCCGAGCGCGTACGTAGCTTCGCGTCCCGAACGCACCACGGGCTCCGCGGCCAGCAAATGACTCACACAACAAGCGTGCGGGTCTTTGCCGCACGATCGATAGTGTCCGCGAGTGGTCTTGATCGCTTCCCAGCCCGGAAACGCAGTAAGCAGCTCGCACATCAACGTCGTCTTGCCAACGTTTGAAGTGTACCCACCGATACCAATTACGAGCGGACGATCCATAACCACTTATCTTCGACGTCTGCCACCGGTCCCCAGGTTGGGTGGCGCGTTGATCTTTAAAACTCCGCGCGCGTCTTTGTAGACGCTGAAGCGCACCTCTTTAACCTCCCCGCCTTCTTGTTCCTGGAGCCGGATAATAAACGTCTTGTTATCGCCGTGCCCCTCGACCCGCGCCGGCAGATAGCCTCTCAAGTCCGGACTGCGATAGGCGGTGTAATGCTCCTGATTGCGTTTATCGTAACCCAGCACATAAATGCGGTCGAAGTCCGGTTCGTCGACTCCCTGCTGCCGGCTCGCACTGCTTTTCTCCAGTATCATCCAGCTTCCCGGCTTTGCTTCGCGCCCAGCGTCTTTATTCGTATCGTTGCTGTCCTTGTCGCCATCGAGACGCTGCCAGGCAACAAACTCACGACCGGTGCGATAAAAAATAATATCGCTCGGGACTGAAAGTTCGACTTGTTTGCCGTAAATCCAACCGGCGGGCGCGGGCGAAGCATTCGGCGAAAGCCGCACCTTGTACCAAAGCTCGTTCGCGTCCTCTTCTTCAGGCGTCTCGTCAGTCGGGCGTCCGGGTCTTGACACTCCCTGTTGTGCGCTGCCGGCTTTTGGCGCGACGTCGCTTTCGATCGCTTCTGAACTCTTCGGTTTCGGCACACGCTTCCAACCCACGATGTCAAAGCTCGAACCACTGTCGAGCCGCATCATGATGTTTTCGTTACCACTGCGATCGGGTGTCAGCCGCAGGTTGGAGCTCGCGCGAAGCTGGCCGCTCGCTTGTGCCGGAATATCTTTGTCTTCTTCGGCGATTTTTCGCGATTCCGCAAGCACGTCTTCCGGCATCACGTTGCGTGCTTCGATCCAACCTTCGGTCGCGTCCTCATCGCGCGCTTTGACGCGTAGCCATCGTTCTTTTCTGGTGTTGTCACTCGGATCCGCAACGTCTGTTGAGTCGAGGATGTCGACCTGATCGCCGCGATTGACTTGCAGCAGATCAGCCGCAACCACCGCGGTCGAACTGCGGATCTGCGCTCGGCGCGCGACGACGACTCCGGTACTGTTCTTCGACGCCAGCGTTTGACAGCCGAGCAGTATCAGGGGAAGAACTAAAACAATGCCGGTCTTAAAAAGTCTCATTTTGCATATCTAGCGGAAATACAGTGACTTTAATAGCTGCTTTTGGTCGGCAAAAAGCGGTTTGAGATCAAGCTCCCGTTGCCCCTCAATGTAACTCTTCGCGAGATCCGCGCCGGCCGGGGTCGAACTCAACAACTGGATTATAACTTCATTTCCATTCGCGGGCTGAGTCGTCCGCCGGGCAAACAGGTTCTTGTAAAGACTTCCCAGCCACATCTTCCCGCCCGAGTGCTTCCTGATCGCCAGGTCATACAGAAACGCCACCAGCATTCCCTTGTCGTAAACAGCGGAGTTGCCCGCAGTCCAACGTCGTTCGGATGCGTCAATCAACGAGAGATCGTCGGCGCGGGAGAGATACGCATCGTAAACACGCCCGAGCGTCGCCAGGTATTCGTCGCGGTTGATAAACTTCAACTCCAAAGCGGTAACCAGCGCGCTGTAGAGCGTAAAGCCTTCGAAGAACCAGTCGTAATCGCCATCAAACAACAATGCGTTGGGCACCCACAAGTGCAATAGTTCGTGCGTGAAGATGATACCGAGTTGTCCAGCCCAGTTCGCGATCTGCGCCTGCGGATCCATCAGCAAAAGAACCGTGGAGCCTCTGGTTTCCGCTCGCCATTTGACGCTGCCAGTGGCCACGGGCAACGGCGCGATCATCACTGCCGTTTTCGAGCCCAATTTGAACGCCGTTAGCTCGAGGTATTCTTCCAAGACTTTCGTCGCGGCCTTTACGACCGTTGTGTCTTTGAACGGCCACGCTCCAGTGACCAACGTTTCAAGCACCACACCGTCAACAGTCTTGAGCTGTCGTCGAACGGCTCTTCCGACGAAGAAGATGGCCTTCTCAGGCGCAACGACGCGATACCGACCTTGCCTATCAGTTTCGTTTGTAGAATCTGCGGTCCAACCGGCAGGAAGTGAGAACTCCACCAGAACATCCGTGAGTTGCTCCGGCAGCAAATCAGCCAGCATTAAAACCCCGGACTCACCGGCGATCCAACTGACGTGAGCTACATCCGCGGCGCCCGGCAGCGGAAGCTTAACCACGTACTCGATCGCCCCAGCATCAACACTCGAACGAAACTCGCCAGTCGCAATCTTCTTCGCGTCGAGATCCGCACCACCCGCTCCAAGCGCCCGAAACCGTTCGACCCGCTCCGCTAAACCGAGCACGCCCGCATACGCATTCCGAAACGACCATTCTCGACCCGGCGACAGCGATTCGATCCGAATGTTTACTCCAGCCGGTGAGGAAACTGCGATCTTCACCTCAGGCTTTGCCGCGCCGCTCGCATTCATAACAGCAACGCCAAAGACACCGGACCAAAGCGCGAAAACCACGATGCAGAATTGCGTTTTACAGACGCCTATCAGTACAATCCCTCCGCCCCTTGAATCTAACACAACCAGTACGGACCAGCATGTTTGCTTTAACCAGGAACCCGGGCGCCACCTTTTCGCGTTGGCTGAACCTGTTGCTGGTCGTTTTCATTCTCTACGGCACGACCGTCGAGGCGGCTCACCGCCACGGCCGCATACTGCCCTCACGCACTGGCGCGACCGCACAACTCGACAACGAACACGATAAAAATCTCGGCACCTCCAAAACTGGTTGCAGCGACTGTCTGATCTGCCAGTTACACCAGAACTTCACCACGACCTTAATCGCGCTGCGTCTGAACGATCCACCGGTTCGACTGCCGCAGCAAGTGGCCATTGCGGTTCCGCAAGATCTGCTTTCCCAGATCATCACGCCCGCCGCGGGCCGAGCACCACCGTCAGTCTCCTAGTCCAACCTATCAACGCTCTATTCACACGCTCGTCTGCATTCCGCAGTTCGAGACGACGTGAATCGAGTTAGTTCTCAATTGGAACTCGGAGACTAGACTGATGATCATTCGACCTATCTTTTCAGCATTCATCGTGCTGGCAATAGCCAGCTTACCGGCGCTGGCTCAATCGACGCCCCAATCGGCCGCCGCAACACTGCGCGGCACCGTAACTCTTGGGGACACGGACAAACCCGTCCACAACGTTCTAATCACCGTCCTGCAACTCAAACGTACCGTCGACACCGACGATAACGGCAAATATGAATTCACCGAGCTGCCCCCGGGCAAGTACGACGTGCTCGCGCATCTCGATCGCGTTCCCGACGTTGTGCAGAGTGTCAATTTAACTGCGGGCAGCGAAGCGACTCTCGACTTTCAAATCCACCTGACGAATCTGAACGAACAGGTAACAGTCACCGCCACCGGCACGGAACAGGCACTCAGCAGTTCGATCCAGTCGGTGGACGTGCTCGGTTCGGTCGAGCTCGCTAAAAGGAGTCCGGTGTCACTCGGCGAAGCGCTCGATGGCGAACTCGGCGTCTCAAAACGAAGCTTCGGACCCGGCACGGCCAGACCGGTGATTCGTGGTTTCGACGGCGATCGCGTGCTCATACTGCAGGACGGTAATCGCATCGGTGGGCTCGGTTTCGAATCCGGCGATCACGCCGAACCGATCGACGTGTTGACGGTTGAAAAAGTCGAGATCGTGAAAGGTCCCGCGACACTGCTGTACGGCAGCAACGCCCTCGGCGGTGTCGTCAACACTGTTTCCGGACACGACTCACCCCACGAGGGCATCAATGGTTACTTAACTGGACTCGGCAGCACCAATAGCAATCAGGCGGGTGGCAGCGCCGGTTTCGAGTTCGGCACCAATCGCTGGCTCGTATGGGCCAACGGCGGCGGCCAGCGCTCCGGCGATTACGACACGCCCATCGGCACAGTGCAAAATTCTTTCTCGCGAGAAGGCAGCAGCGCGGTCGGCTTTGGCTACTATCCAAACAAGGCGTTCTTCAGCGTCAATTACAACTTCAACCAGCGGCGCTACGGAATTCCGGTCGATCCAAACGAAACCGATCCCGAAATCGTTGAACTAAATCCGCGCCGGCACAGCATCGAGCTGCGTGGCGGCTTTCGCGAGAATCCTTCGTTCGTCCAGGCCGGCACGTTCTCCGTTCAATACAATAACTACAAACACGCGGAGATCAATTCAGTAAGCGGCGAAACCGGAACGCAGTTCCAGAACAACTCTGTCGCCTACCAGGGTCTCTTCGACCAACGAAAGGTCGGTAATCTCTCCGGCCGCTTCGGGTTCTGGGGCATGCACCGCGACTTCTCCGCAGCCGGCGAAGAAGCACTTGCGCCACCAACAAAGCAGAACGCGTTCGCCGTCTTCGGTCTTCAGAACATCGACTTCGAACGGGTCGCACTTCAGTTCGGTGCACGACTCGAAAATAATCGATATCGTCCCGAAGCGACGGCATCGCGCGGCGTTCTTCCCGACCGCGACTTTACCGGCTTGTCAGCAGCCGCCGGCATTCGTGTGAACACCTGGAACGGCGGCGCGCTTGTCGCAAACTACTCGCATACGTATCGCGCACCTTCGCTTGAGGAGTTGTACAATTTCGGGCCGCATCGCGGTAATCTCGCCTTTGAAATCGGCGATCCGAATCTCGTTCGCGAGCGGAGCGACGGTCTAGACTTCGGCGTGCGCCATTCGTCGAAACGCGTGCGTTTCGAAGCCAACGGTTTTTACTATCACATCAACGATTTCGTTTTTCTCGCTCCGACCGGAGACGTCGAAGACGACCTGCTCGTCGCCGAATACGATCAGGGCACAACGCGTTACACCGGAGCCGAAGCGCAGTTCAGCGCCGCGTTGCATCAATCCGTCTGGCTCAATCTCGGGCTGGATTACGTCAATGCAAAGCTGACCGAAACCGACACGCCGTTACCGCGCATTCCGCCGCTACGCGGGCGCGCGGGAATCGAGTTCAGGTTCAAAAACCTGTTGCTGAATCCCGAAATCGTGATGGCGAATCATCAGGACCGCATTTTTCCGACCGAAACGCCGACCGCGGGTTATGCCGTGGCGAACCTGTCGGGTTCTTACCTGATCGCCGAAAACCACCGCGCGCACATCATTGCGTTCAACTTCTTCAACATGGGCGACACGCTCTATCGCAACCATTTGTCGTTTATCAAGGAGTTTGCGCCGGAAATGGGCAGGGGCTTCCGAGTGACGTATACGCTGCGATTTTTCTAAAAATTTGAACCACTCACGGTAGCGCGACGTATCCCAACTTGTTTGACACGCTGGGCGGGGCATTTCTAGAATTGCGGCTTGCTTCGCCCAGTCAATTCCGTTCCTGGCCCCAAACCCAGAGGATTTAACCGTGAGCCTGGTCAAGGTCATCGTTATCACGATCATCGTGATTCTCAGTATTCTCCTCTTCGGTCGTTTTTTCGTCTAACCGAACGGTTGATGCTGTCCCGCGTTTTACCTGCTTGTCTGATAGCCTTTTTCCTCCTCGGCTCTCAGACCGCCACGGCCGTTGCGCAAGAAGCAGGTGACGAGGACGACGTCGTCCGCGTCAACACCGAACTACTCCTTTTCCCGATTCGCATCCGAGACAAAAAAGGCCAGGCCGTAACGGGCCTGACGGAAGCCGATCTGACGCTCAACGATCAGGATCGGGCAACTACCGGAATCTATTTTTCACCGGGCGCCGATCGCGTCGCGATGCTGTTTGCACTCGACCAGTCAGGCAGCCTGCGCGAAGTCATTGCGCAACAACAGGACGCGGCGCTGTCGCTCTTTTCGCGTTTCAGCGATCGTTCGAGCATCGCGGTGCTTCGTTTCAACGACACCGCTTCACTCGCCACGCCGTTTACAAAAGACACTGCCGCTGCGCGTGAGGCATTCACATTCGCGGCCGTGCGCGACCGGCGCACAGCAATCTTCGACGCGGCCATGAAATCGGTTCAGGCATTCGACACGCTGCCTCAGGTCCGCGGCGAACGGCGCATCGCGATTCTCATCAGCGACGGTCTGGACAACAGCAGCCGAACCAGCGCCGACAGCGTTATCGACGCCGCGCTCCGAGGGCGTGTTTCGTTCTACGTGATTCATTTACCACTTTTCGAACCGCGCGACGGACGACTGGAGGTTCGCCGTCCGAGCAAGGGTTTTCGCGAACTCGCCGAGAAGACCGGTGGCAAGTATTTCCTCGTCGGGGATCGGAAATCGCCACTCGAGCCGCGCGAGAATGATTTAAGTAAGATATTTCAGGCGATCGAAGAGGATTTGAAAAGTCAGTATCTTCTGGGTTTCTATATAGCCGATTCGGCGCGTGACAATCGCAAGCACGTTTGGTCGGTGAGTTTGAAGCCGGAAGGCCTCGAATACTCCGTCGGGCGTTTCAAATTTTCACGCACGCAAAAATTCATGATCGATCAGCCACCAGCCAAATGACACAAATCAAACGCGCTCTAATCAGCGTCTCCGACAAGACCGGAATCATTGACTTCGCTCGCGAGCTCAAACATTTCAACGTAGAAATCATCAGCACCGGCGGCACTGCCAAGGCTTTGCGCGAGGCCGGCATCGATTTCAGAGGTTACCGGCTTTCCCGAGATGATGGACGGACGCGTCAAAACTCTGCACCCGCGCGTTCACGGTGGACTGCTCGCGCTGCGCGACAACCCGGAACACGTCGCCGCAATGCAACAACAGGGCATCGAACCGATCGACATGGTTGTCGTGAATCTTTACCCGTTTGCGGAAACGATCGGGCGCGAGGGCGTCACCCGCGAAGAAGCGATCGAACAGATCGACATCGGTGGACCAGCAATGATCCGCTCGGCGGCAAAGAACGGGTCCTCTGTGGCCGTGGTCGTCGATCCCGCTCAATATCCGCTCTTGATCGAAGAACTCCACCAACACGGCGGCTCCATTTCAATCCCCACCCTCCAACGTCTCGCCGCCGAGGCTTTTCAGCACACAGCGCGTTATGACGCCATGGTTAGTTCATATCTCGCCGGCACTAATCTCATGCCAGCGCAGCTAACTCTCGCTTTCACTAAACTCGCAGACCTACGCTACGGTGAGAATCCACACCAAGTCGCTTCGCTCTATCAAAGCCAAATCGGCGGCGGACTCGCGGGCGCAGCGATCCTGTCCGGCAAGGAAATGTCGTTCAACAACTACGTCGACGCCGACGCTGCGTGGCAACTCGTCTGTGATTTCAAAGAGAACGCCTGCGCGATCATCAAACACACAAATCCCGCCGGCGTAGGCTTAGGCGAAACTAGCGCTGCTGCATATCGGAAAGCTTTAGCCACTGATTCGGTCTCCGCCTTCGGCGGTATCGTCGCTTTCAATCGCGCCGTCGACTTACCGGCCGCTCAAGAAGTGACGAAGATTTTCACCGAAGTCGTCATCGGTCCCGACTACGACGCCGCGGCACTCGAACTGCTGCAAACCAAAAAGAACCTGCGCGTGATCCGCATGAGCTCCGCCGAACAAACGAACGAACTCGAGTTCCGGCAAATCTCGGGCGGCATGCTGGTCCAAACAAAAGACGTTCACGAACTACGCAAAGAGGATCTGAAAGTCGTAACTGAACGACAACCGACCGACGAAGAAATCCGTGCGTTGCTGTTCGCCTGGACCGTCTGCAAACACACGAAGTCAAACGCGATCGTCTACGCGCGCGCCGATCAAACCGTCGGCGTCGGCGCCGGACAGATGTCACGCGTTGATTCGGTGAAGATCGGCGCGATGCGCGCGCAGTTACCGATCACGGGCTCAGTGCTAGCGTCTGACGCTTTTTTCCCCTTTCGCGACGGCCTCGACGAAGCCGCGCGCCACGGCATCACGGCTGTCATCCAACCGGGCGGCTCAGTGCGCGACGACGAAGTGATCGCCGCCGCCAACGAGCACGGTCTCGCGATGGTCTTTACAGGTGTGAGGCATTTCAAACACTGATATTATGATTGTCGATTTTCGATTGCCGATTGCCGATTTCCTGGCTTTCGTGTATCGCTCTTACAATCAACAATCGAAAGTCGGAAATCGGAAATAACATTATGGCTGACAACGAAAACTCAATCCGCTGCCGTTACTGCGGTCAACGCAATCAAATCCGTTTAGATTCAGGCGACGTACGCTGTGGCCGCTGCCGTTTGCCGCTATCTGACGCGCCACACAAAAAATTCGCGCATCTCGACAAGGATCAATACATCCATCCCGCGGATCGCCGCGCGCTCGCTGCTTTGCGCCAAATCCCGGGCATCGACACGGCGTTGAAAAAACTTCTCGCTGTCACCGGCGAGTCAGCCATTCGCGTCATCTTCACTGCCAGCGCCGTAAAGGTCACGCCAACGCAGTGTCCCGATCTCTACGCGAAGTTGCAGATCGCGTGCACCACGCTCGGGGTTGATATGCCGGAACTCTTCGTGCAACAGAACCCGGTCGTAAATGCGTTCACGGGTGGCGTCGAACGTCCAGTGATTGTTTTGTACTCGCAATTGATCGAGCGTTTGAGTGACGAAGAAACACTGGCCGTCATCGCACATGAGGTGGGCCACATTCACGCCGAGCACGTGCTTTATTTGACCGCGGCGCGGTTGATCGAGTTTCTCGCGAAGGCGGCCGTGCTCGCTTCGCCGTTGGCGGTGATTGTCAAAGAGGTTCTGACGATGAGTATGCGGGCGGCACTGCTCGCCTGGGCCAGACGCGCCGAACTCTCTTGCGATCGCGCAGCGCTGCTCGTTACACAAGATGCAAACATCATTGGTCGCACGATGATGAAACTTGCCGGCGGCACCTTTGCGTCGCGCGTCGACTACGATCAGTTTCTCGCGCAGGCACGCGACTTCCAGAAGAACTACGACGAGAAAGCGCTCGATCGCTTCTGGGCCGACGTGATCACCTCAGGCTTGAGCCATCCGTTCCCGGTGTGGCGCGTCTCGGAAATTTTGCAATGGGTTGAAAGCGGTGAATACAAAGCTCTCATGACTTCACCTGAAAGCGCAGCAGCGTAAGCTGCAAACAGACAACTTCATGCTTCAAAATAGAACCGGAATCATCTTTGGCGTGGCCAACAAGCGCTCCATTGCCTGGGCCACCGCCCAGGCACTGCACGAAGCGGGCGCAAAACTCGCCTTCACTTATCAAGGCGAGCGGCTGAAAGAGAACGTTGAAAGCCTCACGAACGAGTCAATGCCCGGCTCGTTGTTACTTTCCTGCGACGTGACGAAACAGGACGAAGTCGACGAAGCATTTCGCCGCGTCGGTCACGAATTTGGTAAACTCGACTTCCTGATTCACAGCATCGCCTTCGCACCACGCGAGGCACTCGGCGGTGAGTATCTCGACACCAGCCGCGAAGCGTTTCTCACCGCACTCGAGATCAGCGCTTACTCGCTCGCGCAACTCTCGCGCGCCGCTATGCCCTTGATGACCGAAGGCGGCAGCATCGTGACGATGTCTTACTACGGCGCGGAAAAGGTCGTGGCGGGTTACAACGTGATGGGCGTCGCAAAGGCCGCGCTCGAAGCCAGCACGCGTTACCTCGCAAAAGATCTTGGACCACGTAATATTCGCATCAACGCAATCAGCGCCGGTCCAATCCAAACCCTCTCAGCCCGCGGCGTCTCTGATTTCAGTTCGATGTTGAAGCACCACGCCGAACGCGCACCGCTCGGGCGCAACGTCGAACCGCGCGAAGTGGGAAACACGGCCGTCTTTCTCTGTAGCTCGATGGCTTCGGGAATCACGGGCGAAGTGATCTACGTCGATTGCGGTTACAACATCATGGGCATCTAAGCGAGCATGGAAGACGAGCAAAGAGACGTAGGCAGAAAAGCGCCGGGATCGACGCAGGACGAGCAACTACTCGAGAGTCCGCAGCCGGATGAGTTTACGCACACAGACACGTGGCGCGTGTTTCGCATCATGGGTGAGTTTGTCGAAGGCTTCGACGAACTCGCAACGCTCACTCGCGGTGTCTCCGTCTTTGGTTCGGCGCGATCGAAACCGGACGATCCGGATTATCAGGCAGCAATGGAAACCGCTGCTCTGTTAGCCGCTGAAGGTTTTGCAGTCATCACAGGTGGTGGTCCAGGAATCATGGAAGCCGCGAACCGAGGCGCCTTTGAAGCGGGCGGTCTTTCCATCGGCTGCAACATCGAGTTACCCTTCGAACAACGGTCCAACGCCTATCAAACTCGCAGTCTAAAGTTCAAATATTTCTTCGTGCGCAAGATGATGTTCGTGAAGTACAGCCTCGGATTCATCATCTTTCCCGGCGGCTTCGGTACGTTTGATGAGCTCTTCGAAGCGCTCACGTTGATTCAGACGAGGAAGATTCGCAACTTCCCCGTCGTGCTGTTTGGCTCTCGGTACTGGAGCGGATTACTCGAGTGGTTCAAAGACGTCGTGCTAACGGGCGGGAAGATTTCGGACATCGATTTCAGCATCTTTCACGTGACTGACTCACCACAGGAAGTGATTGAGATTATGAATCAAAGTCAGAACTCACTCAACGAATTGGACAGGGTCGTCTCAGACGACATTCGCGTCCCTGGTTAAGGATTCAGGCTGTCGAAGAGCCATGCAAGGTAGGGACTGGAACCAGCGACGATAGGAACGGCGAGGATCTCGGGTGTTTCGTAACTGTGCAACGCGCGAACTTCTTTCTCCAACTCCGCAAACTTCTCGGTCGTTGTCTTAGCAATTAACAGAATCTCACTCTGGCGTTGGATCTTCCCTTCCCAACGATAGACCGATTCCATTTCCGGCAGAATCTGCACGCATGCGGCGAGGTGCGCGCCGACGAGGAGTTCGGCAAGACGCGTCGCCTCCTCACCGTTTGGCGCGGTCACGAAAACTACAATTGCATCGTCGTCCGGCATTGCTACTTATCTTAAGTGGGCTCTTCATCTTCTTCGATTGTTCCACCAGTAAGCGGCGTTGTATAGGGA